>Ga0137409_10002713_pt1 | contig 18862 bp, 12 predicted proteins | sample CZODoug1_16funga_FD_122059 | JGI IMG/M metagenome (GOLD analysis project Ga0137409, IMG submission 122059) | Vadose zone soil fungal communities from Angelo Coast Range Reserve, California, USA - CZODoug1_16fungal (Hybrid Assembly) | ecosystem: Environmental > Terrestrial > Soil > Vadose zone... | reverse complement strand
CCTGACCACTTACAGCACCCGTTTGGAGAGGTGGCTGAGCGAAATCTTTCATGGTGTTGTGGTAAAAAGTCATATTGCCAGCTATATTCCAATTGAAATTACCTTTAATAATAGCCTCATACTTCAAGCTCACTTCCAAACCATTGTTTACCACAGTTCCTGGTAAATTTTGCCAGGCTGCTGGACCACCTCCATAGCCACCTGGAGTAGGGCCGGCGAAAATCAAATTTTTGCGTTGTGTGTTAAAGTAGTCAATGGTACCCGATAAGCGGTTACTCGCAATTGCCCAATCAATGCCTCCACCTACGGTGGTAGCTTGTTCCCATTTCAACTTTTTGTTTTCCTGGTTTTGAATATTAGTTGCGACAATGGTAGTGCCACGGGGAGCATAATTTTGATACATGTTGACAGCACCGTATGGACTCATTCCATCCTGGCTACCCATGATACCATAGTTTGCTCGAAGACTGAAGTCTGAGAATATTTTTCCCAAAGAACCTGCAGCAAAGTCTTCTTTCAATATTTTCCATTTAGCTGCTGCTGCGGGGAATGTGCCGTATCTGTTATTTGCGCCAAACTTTGAAGATCCGTCAACCCGAACTGTTCCAGTGAAATAATACTTCTCACCAATGTTATAGTTTACCCGACCAAAGTAGGAGGCAAGAGTATATTTAGTATAATAAGGCTGGTACGCATCGTCTTTATATTTGAAAGCATTGATATCTTTTATAAAAACATCATTGGCATAAGTGATGGGTCGTTGAAGATGTCCGTCGATACGACGGCCCGCCCCTCGGCGGCCGCTCGTCCCGATGCCCCGACGCCCGCCGGCATGTCGTTCTCCACACCGGAGATCTCGCGACGGCGACCCCCACGGGCCAGGCTGACCAGCGAGCCGTCCGACCTGAGCAGCCGCAGCACCGACGATCTCACCTGGAACAGCGCGAGCACGCTCTCGGCGATCCGCTCGCCGACCGCCTGCGGATCGAGGCTCTCGGTCAGCGTGCGCGCGAGGCGGGCCAGCTCTTCCGCCTCGAGCCGCCGGCGCCGGGCCTCGGTGTAGAGCCGCGCGTTCTCCAGCGCCAGGGCCGCCTGGTCGGCGAACGTCTGGGCCAGGCGGATCTCGGACTCGTCGAACACGCGGCCGACGCGATCGTTGACCGCGAGCGCGCCGAATACCCGCCCCTGCACCATGAGCGGCACCGCGAGCAGCGCGCAGGGCGGCTCCTGCTCGATCCGCGCGCGCGCCGCGTCGGTGTACGTGAGGCGCGAATCGGCGAGCACGTCGGCCGAGGCGACCGAGCGGCGCTCTCTGAAGGCGAGGCCGGCGATCCCGGTGCCGCCCGGCAACACCGGCTCCCACTGGTAGCGGGGGCCGCCCTCCCTCGAGGCCGCGAACGCGACGAGCGCGCCGGAACCCTGATCGAATCGATAGAGGCACGACGATCGGGCGCCCAGCAGCGAGCACACGCTGTCGGCGACACGCTGCGCGGCGGGATCGAAGTCGAGCGTCTCGGACACCATGCGCGCCAGGCCGGCCAGGGCGCTCATGCGCTGCGCCTGCCGGGTGGCTTCCCGGTAGAGCTGAGCGTTGTTGATCGCGTTCGCCGCATGCGAGGCGAGCGAGCCGAGCAGCCACAGCTCGTCGGCGGTGTACTCGCGGCGGGCGCGCACGCCGATGGTGAGGGCGCCGAGCACCCGCTCGCCCAGCAGCAGCGGCACCATGCCGACGCTGACCACCCCCTCGGCGCGGACCCGCTCGACATTGCGCGCCCGCGGGTCGCGCAGGGCGTCGACCGCGGTCAGCGGCTCGCGGGTCGCGACGACCCTGCCGACGAGTCCCTCGCCGACGGCCACGCGCTCGACATCGTCGGACGACGGCTGGCTGCCCGCGGCCGCCCGGCGCGAGACGTGATGGCCGTCGTCGTCGACCAGCCAGAGCTGCGCGGTGCTCGCCCCGAACAGCTCGATCGCCGCGTCGACCACGCGGTTGAACACGTCGTCGAGCGACAGGGTGGCGGTAAGCGTCTGCGCCAGGCGCGCGAGGGTCTCGAGGCGGCGACTCTTTTCCCGCCCCTCGGCCAGGAGCGCGGCGCGCGCGACTGCCTGCCCCACCTGGTGCGCGACCGCCTGCAGCAGCGTGAGCTCGTCGGCGTCGAACGTGCGCGTCTCCCGCGTGATGAGCGCCATGACGCCCCACGTCTCGCCGTTCACGGGAATCGGCAGCGCGAGCTGGGTCCGATAGCCCCCGGCCTTCACGCGCGCCGCGACCTCGGGCGTCAACAGCCGAGAGGCCTCCAGATCGGTCACGACGGGCCGGCCGGCGCGGATCACCTCGCCGACGTGGCTCTGATCGAGCGAACGGACGCGCAGGCGCTCGACGTCGTCGGGCAGGAGTCCGCGATGCGCGATGAGCACCAGGGTCTGCGTCGCACGGTCGAATCGGAACACGCCGCCGAACGGGACGTTCGCGACGCCGCATACGACCTCGAGCGTTCGTTCGACGGTCAGGGCCAGGTCGTCGCCTCGCCCGGTCGCGACCATGACCGCGTGCAGCGCCTCGAGCTCCCGGCTGCGCCGGCTGTCGCGCGCGTCGCCCTCGCGCCCGGGGCGGTTCTTACGCCCGCCGGCGCCACGCCTCCGCACCGACGCCACCCCGACGGCCGCGGCCCCCGCCGCCAGGAGCGACACCGCCCACCAGAACCAGAGCCGTCGGCTTTCGCCGCGCTGCTCGCGCGCGGACACGAGCGCCCAGAGCCGATCGCTGGTCTCGCCGAGCGGACGCGCGAACCAGGGCTCGCCCCGGATCATCACCCGCCCGGCTCGCATCGCGCCGGCCCAGCCGAGGGCAGGCGCGTCCGGAAGCGTCGAGCCGACGGCGCGATCGCCCGAGATCATGACGAGCGCCGTGCGAGCCGGCAGGCTCGCGATCGCCCCGGCCAGCGACTCGAAGCGCCGCCCCACGACCACCATGCCCGCGGTCATCGGCGCGATCCCCAGCACGTAGGGCTGCTCGTCGACGACGTCCAGACGCGCCACGGCCGCGTCGGGTCGAGCGACCGCCGGCACGTCGGCGCTCTGCGCCGGCGGCACCTGGACGAGCGGCGCGCCGCTCCCGTCCACGATGAGCAGGAGGTCGGCGAGACGGTCCTGCGTCAGCGTCACGATCCACGGCCACACGCCCTGCCCGAGCGCGGCCCAGTCGCTGCGCATCGTGCCTTCGACGACCACCGGGTCTTGCGCCAGGAGCGCGGCTTCGAACCGCACGTCGTCGAGCGCGGCGGCGACGATCGTACCGACCGACGCGAAGGTAGCGCTGGCCGCAGTGTCCTGCCGCGCCGCGAGGTCGCGGGCCAGCAGAACGCCGGCCACGAGCCAGAGCGCCACGAGGCCGATCAGCAGGGGAACCGCGCGGCGGACGGACGCGCGTCCGAGCGCGACTTTCACGCGCGGCGCTCGCCCACCCGATGGAGCTTGAGCAGATTCGTCGTTCCCCGGACCCACATCGGCGATCCGGAGATGATGACGATCACGTCGCCGGGACGGACCGACCCGGCGTTGAGCAGGGACGCTTCGACTTCCTCGACCATCTCGTCGGTCGTCTTGACCTTCCGGATGAGCCGGGACACGACGCCCCACGACAGCGCCAGCCGGCGCTGCACCTCGACGAACGGCGTCAGCGCGATGATCGGGACGCCCGGGCGCGCCTGCGAGATGAGGCGCGCCGAGAACCCGGACTCGGTGAACGCCACGATGGCGCGCGCGCCGAGCACGAACGCCGCGGTCGCCGCGGCGTCGGAGATCGCCTCCTGGAAGGTGCCGCCGGGCCGGCGCCGGCGCTCGCGCTCGATGGTTTGCACCGCGCCGTCGGCCCGCTCGGCGACCCGCGCCATCACCGAGACCGCCTCGCCGGGATAGCGGCCGGTGGCGGTCTCGGCCGACAACATGACCGCGTCGGCGCCGTCGAAGATCGCGGTCGAGACGTCGGAGACCTCCGCGCGCGTCGGCCGGATGTGCGTGACCATCGACTCCAGCATCTGCGTCGCGACGATCACCGGAACCTGCGCTCCGCGCGCCTGACGGATGATCTCCTTCTGGATGTGCGGCACGTCCTCGATCGGCACGTCGACGCCGAGGTCGCCGCGGGCGACCATGACGGCGTCGACCTTGCTGAGGATGCCCGGGAGATTGGTGAGAATCTCGTGGCGCTCGAGCTTGGCGACGATCGGCAGCTCGACACCCTCGCCGCGCAGGAACGCTCGGACCTCGTCGATGTCGTCGGCCGACCGCACGAACGAGACGGCGATGAAGTCGACCCCGTGGCGGAGGCCGAAGCGCAGGTCCTCGCGATCCTTCGCCGTCAGGCAGGATATCGGCAGCGTCACGCGCGGCAGCGAGAGGCCCTTGTGGTCGCTGATGCGCCCGCCGACCACCACCCGGCACCGCACCTCGTCCGGCGCCGTGGACTCGACGCGGAGCTGGATCATGCCGTCGTCCATCCAGATCTCGTCGCCGGCCCTCAAATCTTTCAAATATTCGGGATGCGTGATCGAGGCCTGCTCCACGGTGCCCACCACCGGCCGGGCGGAGAGCGTGAACGGCCGGCCCGCCTCGAGGTCGACGCGGCCGCCGCCGCCGGGACCGAACGTTCCGAGCCGGATCTTCGGTCCCTGGAGGTCCTGCAGGATCGCGATGGGGCGGCCCCAGCGCGCCTCGCCCGCGCGAATGCGCTCGATGACCTCGGCGTGCTCCTCGTGGGTTCCGTGGGAGAAATTGAGGCGGGCGACGTCGAGGCCCGCCGTCACCAGGCGCTCGAGCTCGGCGGCGCTGCTGCTCGCGGGACCGATCGTGCAGACGATCTTGGTCCGGCGCATATGTCAGCCGCCGGCGAGCAGCGGCCTCAAGAACTGCCCGGTGTAGCTGCGCTCCGCATGGCGGACGAGCTCTTCGGGCGTGCCGGTGGCGACCACGCGCCCGCCCTCGTCGCCGCCCTCGGGCCCGAGATCGATGACCCAGTCCGCGGTCTTCACCACGTCGAGGTTGTGCTCGATGATCACCACGGTGTTGCCCTGCTCGACGAGCTTGTTGAGCACGTCCAGCAGGCGCTGGATGTCCGCGAAGTGCAGGCCGGTGGTCGGCTCGTCCAGGATGTACAGGGTCCGTCCGGTGGCCCGCCGGGAGAGCTCGGTGGCGAGCTTCACGCGCTGGGCCTCGCCGCCCGACAGGGTCGTCGCCGATTGACCCAGGCGGATGTAGTCGAGCCCGACGTCGTCGAGCGTCGCGAGCTTGGACTTGATCACGGGCACCGCGTCGAAGAATCCGAGCGCCTCGCGCACCGTCATCTCGAGGACGGCGGCGATGCTCTGGCCCTTGTAGTGCACGTCGAGCGTCTCGCGGTTGTAGCGCCGGCCCTTGCACACGTCGCAGGTCACGTAGACGTCGGGCAGGAAGTGCATCTCGATCTTGACCAGCCCGTCGCCCTGGCAGGCCTCGCACCGGCCGCCCTTGACGTTGAACGAGAAGCGGCCCGGCTGGTAGCCGCGCATCCGCGCCTCCGGCGTGCGGGCGAAGAGCGTCCGGATGAACGTGAACACGCCGGTGTACGTGGCCGGATTCGAGCGCGGCGTCCGGCCGATCGGCGACTGGTCGATGTCGACCACCTTGTCGATCCGCTGGGCGCCCTCGACGCGGTCGTGCGCACCGGGGCGAGTCTGCGCCCGGTGGAGCATCGACGCGAGCGCGCGATAGAGGATGTCGTTGACCAGGGTCGATTTGCCCGAGCCCGACACGCCGGTCACGCAGGTGAACGTCCCCAGCGGGATCTTCACCGCCATGCCCTTCAGATTGTGCTCGCGAGGATTGTGGATCGTGATGAAGTGTCCGCTCCCCTTGCGCCGGGTCGCCGGCACCGGAATGCTGAGCGTCCGCGCGAGGTAGCGTCCGGTGAGCGAGGCGGGGTTCGCCATGATCTCGTCGGGCGTGCCGACCGCGACGACGTGCCCGCCGAGCTCGCCGGCGCCCGGGCCGAGGTCGATGACATAATCGGCCGATCGGATGGTCTCCTCGTCGTGCTCCACCACCAGCACAGTATTGCCGAGGTCTCGGAGGCGCTTGAGCGTTTCGAGCAGTCTTCGATTGTCTCGCTGATGCAGGCCGATGCTCGGCTCGTCGAGGATGTAGAGCACGCCGACCAGGCTCGAGCCGATCTGGGTCGCCAGGCGAATGCGCTGCCCCTCGCCGCCGGAGAGCGTGCCGGCGCCGCGGTCGAGCGTCAGATAGTCGAGGCCGACGTTCATCAGGAAGCCGAGGCGCTCGCGGATCTCCTTGAGGACGCGCCGGGCGATCGCGGCTTCGCGCTCGGTCAGCGTCAAGTCGTCGAAGAACCGGCCCGCGTCCTTGATGGTCTGGCGCACCACCTCGGCGATGGACCGGCCCCCGATCTTGACGCCCAGCGACTCGGGCCGCAGGCGCGCGCCCCGGCAGGCCGGACACGGCCGCTCGGTCATGAACTGCTCGATCTCCGCGCGGGCGTCTTCGGACGAGGTCTCGCGGTACCGGCGCTCGAGCGTCTTGATGACGCCCTCGAAGCCGCCGTCGCGCTCGCCGTGGAGGATCACGTCGCGAACGGGCTTCCTCAGCTCGGACCAGGGAGTCTCCAGCGAGAACCGGTGCCGCTTCGCCAGCACCTGCAGCGTCTGGCGAAAATACGTGGTCTCGCGCCCGGCCCACGGCGCCAGCGCGCCGTCCTTGAGCGCGCGGGCGGTGTTCGGCACGAGCCGATCCGGGTCGATCTCGTCGCGGGAGCCGATCCCGCCGCACTCCGGGCACGCGCCGTAGGGGTTGTTGAACGAGAACATCCGGGGCGAGATCTCCGGGAAGGAGATGCCGCACTCCGCGCAGGCGAGCTTCTCGGAGAAGGTCGTGCTGGCGGCGCTGTTGTCCAGGACCTCGACGGTGGCGATTCCGTCGGCGAGCCGTAACGCCGTCTCGAGCGAATCGGCCAGCCGGGAGCCGAGGTTCTCGCGCACGACCAGCCGGTCCACGACGACATCGATCGTGTGCTTGCGCTTCTTGTCGAGCTCGATCTCGTCGCCGAGCTCGCGGACCGCGCCGTTGACGCGGACCCGCGAGTATCCCTGGCGCTGGAGATCGAAGAAGAGCTTCTTGTACTCGCCCTTGCGCCCGCGCACGACCGGCGCCAGCACCAGGATCCGGGTGCCCGGCGCCTGCGCGAGGACTCGATCGACCATCTGCTGGACGGTCTGCGCCGAGATCACCCGGTCGCACTTCGGGCAATGGGGCACGCCCACCCGCGCGAAGAGCACGCGGAGGTAATCGTAGATCTCGGTGACGGTACCGACGGTGGAGCGCGGATTCTTGGAGGTCGTCTTCTGCTCGATCGAGATCGCCGGCGACAGGCCTTCGATCGAGTCGACCTCCGGCTTCTCCATCTGCTCCAGGAACTGGCGCGCGTAGGCCGAGAGCGACTCGACGTACCGGCGCTGCCCCTCGGCGTAGATGGTGTCGAACGCCAGCGAGGACTTGCCGGAGCCCGACAGCCCGGTGATCACGACCAGCTGGTCGCGCGGGATCTCGAGGTCGACGGACTTGAGATTATGCTCGCGGGCGCCCCGGATGACGATCCGATCACTCGCCATGGCGGTCTATTATACGGCTCGTCTCGGGCGGCGGGGCCCCAGCCCCGCGACGCCCTGCAGCTCGCGCTGCCTCATACGGCTCGCCCGCCGCCTCGACTCGCCCGGGCGGCTATCCACGCCAGCGGCGCGGCCGTCAGCGCGGGATACGTGCCGGCGACGCTGGCCCACGCCGGCAACCGGAGGAGGGCGAGGCACGTGAACGCCGCCGCGCCGACGAGGGAACCGGCCAGTCGGGCCACCGGCTCGTCGGCCGCGAGTCGCGGCGCGACGGCCACCGACGCCATCAGGCCGAGTCCCGTCAGCAGGACCCACGACGCGTCGGCCGGCCACAGGCTCGCGACGGCCGCCGCGACGACGAGACCGGTCATGGCCTGCTCGGTCAGCTCACCGCGGGTCTGGGTGCCGCACGCGGCGGCGAGGATGCCGCGCAGGGCGAGCACGGTCGCCGTGAGCAGCACGAGCAGCACGATCACGCCCAGCCACGCCAGCACGCGGCCCGCCGTGCCCGGGACGACCGTCGCCGGAACGTAGAAGACGGAGGCGAGCGCGGGCGAGCCGATCGAGAGCCCGGGCGCCGAATACATGCCGTACACGCCGAGGCAGAGGGCCCCGAGGACCATTGCCGGCAGGAGCGCCGACGCGCCGCGGATCGTCGTCGGGCGTGGCGGGCCGACGAGGGCGAGCGCCCCGGCGACGAGTGTGAGCGCAACTCCGATCGTGTCCGCGACGGCCAGCGTCGCGCTTCGCTCGGGCGGATCGGCCCACGCGACCCCGGAGGCGGCCGCGCCCGGAACGCGCTTGCCGGGCTCGAACCGCAGTCGCGCGCCGGCGTCGAGCACCAGGCGATCGCCGGCCCTGAGCGTCAGCGACTCACCCTCGCGCAATTGCCACTCGCGAAAGCGGCCCGGCTCGTGGACGCGGAATATCGCGAGGCTCAGCGCGGTGACGCGATGCAGCTCGGTGAAATCGAGCGCGACCGGCGCGACGAGCGTCCGGCCCCCGGTCACCCATGGATCGCGCTCGCCAAAGATGATCGCGGGCTGCGAGGCGACGCTCTTCCAGGCGCCCCACGGCGAGGTCGCGAGCGCAACGCCGACGACCGCGACGAGCGCCACGAACGCCACGCCGCCGGCGAGGGCCAGGGGCACGCGCGAGTCGGCCTCTCGATCGCCGCGGAGAAGTACCGGCACCAGGAGGGCCACCGCCGCGACCAGGATGCTCGTCGCCCAGCGCGGGAGACCCAGCAAGCGGGCGACATCGACGAGAAGCAGGAAGTTTGCCCACAGGACGAGCCCGATGCCGATGACGATCGCCAGCCTCGCCACGAAGCTCGAGCGCGATGCCTCGCCGGCGGTCGGATCGAGCCGCGCGATCAGCGGCGCCACCAGAACGGCCAGCGCGACGGTCGACGCGCCGGGCGCGCCCGAGAAGACGCGCGCCGCGACGAGGCCGAGAACCACCGGCGACGTCCACGTCGCCGCGGTCGCCCAGCCACTGGGGCCGGGCGCCGCGTCGGCCGATGCGCGTCGCAAGAACACGACGAGCAGGATGGCGGCGAGAGGCGCGACGACGGCCGCGTACCACCAGAGCAGGCTCACTCCCGAGAGCCTGACAGCACCGGGGTTTCCGGGCGCGGCCATCAGAACGATGGTGCCGGCGAGGAGGCCGAGCAAGCCAGCGACCTCCACCCGGCGCAGGGCGGCGATCGACATCGCGCGATTATAGCCGTTCGCGCGGAAAGCCAGGAATGAGTATGCTGAGAATCGACGTCAAGCATTGACGTGCCGTCTAATCTGAACCTGACGTCCAAAGCGGGCATGCGGAGCCGGCCCGACGGTAGAGCGGGCATGCGGAGCCGGCTAGCATCTATGTCAGGCCACCCGCGGTAAAAGCCGGCCACCAACGCCCCCGCTACAAAAGGAGCCAATCTTTGGCGGACAAGATCGAGCGCGCCCTCGTGGTCACCGCACACCCGGACGATTCCGAGTTCGGGGCCGGCGGGACCATCGCCAGGCTGGTCAAGGAAGGCTGCGAGGTCACGTACGTGATCGTGACCAACGGCAACAAAGGCTCGGGCGATCGCTCGATGACCTCCGAGCGTCTGGCGGTGATCCGCGCCGAGGAGCAGCGCAACGCGGCCCGCACGCTCGGCGTCGCGCGCGTCGAGTTTCTCGGCTATCCCGACTGCGAGGTGGAGGACACCCGCGATCTCCGCCGCGACGTGACCCGGCAAATCCGCCGCTGGCGCCCGGACCTCGTCATCGCGATGAATCCGAACCGCACCTACAACCTCGGGGGCTCGCACCGCGATCACCGGATCACCGCCGGCGTCGCGCTCGACTGCGTCTACCCGCTGGCCCGCGATCACCTGTCGTTCCCGGAGCTGATGCCGGAGTTCGAGCCCCACAAGGTGCTCGAGATCCACCTGATGCAGTGGGAGAACCCGAACCTGGTCGTGGACATCACCGACGTGATGGACCTGAAGCTCAAAGCGCTGGCCTGCCACGCGAGCCAGTTCGGCGACTTCCCGGCGGTCGAGAAACGCGTGCGCGAGCGCTCGGCCGAGCTCGGCAAGCCGAAGGGCTACGCCTACGCGGAGACGTTCGACCGGGTCGTCCTCGGGCGATGATGCGCTTCGTTCCCGCCGTGCTGAGCGTGGTGGTCTCGCTCGGCGCCGCGGTCGCGTACCTGTCGCTCCTGCGCGTGCCGGCGATCCGCAACCATCCGGCGCTCTACCTCGCGGGCTTTGCGCTCGGCACGGCGATCGCCGCCGCGGCGGTCTGGCGGTCGGCCCGCTGGCTGAACCTCGCGGCGCTCGCGTTCTCGGTGGCGCTCCTCGTCCTCGGCGGCTATTTCAACTTTGTCTTCGCTCGGCTGCCGGCCCCGTCGACCGTTCTGAAGGTCGGCAAGGCCGCGCCCGATTTCACCCTGCCGGATGCGACCGGCGTCGCGGTCACGCTCGCCTCCTTCCGTGACCAGCGGCCCGTCGTCCTCGTCTTCTATCGTGGCTACTGGTGACCCTTCTGCGTCGGGGAGCTCCAAGGTCTTGGAGCCGTTCTCACCGAGCTGGGCGACGAAGGCGTCCAGATCCTGGCGATCAGTCCCGATCCGAACGAGCGGAGCCAGGGGCTCGCCGAGAAGCTCCGCGCCCGCTACCGCTTCCTCGCCGACCGCGATCTGGCGGTGACGCGCCGCTACGGCCTCGTTCAACCGCGCGGCGGGCCGTCGGGGCAGGACGTGCCGATTCCGACGACGGTCGTCATCGATCGGCGCGGGATCGTCCGCTGGCTCCGCGTCGCCGACAACTACCAGGTGCGGCCTGATCCCGTCGACGTGGCGCGAGCCGCGCGCGGACTCTAGCCGATGGCCGACGCGGGGCTAGGACCGAGCGTCCAGCGGGTCCAGGACGCGCTCGCCGCCGCGGGCGGCGGTCACACCATCGTCGCCCTGTCGCAGTCGGCCCGGACCTCGGCCGACGCCGCGCGCGCGGTCGGCTGCCGCGTGGACCAGATCGCGAAGTCCCTGGTCTTCCGCGCCGAGAAGACGCAGCGCGCGGTGCTGGTCATCGCGAGCGGCGCGAACCGTGTCGACGAGATGAAGGTGACCGCCCTGCTCGCCGAGCCCATCGGGCGGGCCGACGCGGACTTCGTGAGAGCGCGGACCGGCTTCGCGATCGGCGGTGTCGCCCCCATCGCGCACGCCGAGCCGCTGACGATCCTGATCGACGAGGACCTGCTGCGGTGGCCGGAGATCTGGGCGGCCGCCGGCCATCCGAACGCCGTCTTCAGGCTGACGCCCGACGACCTCGTGCGGATGACCGGGGGCCGGGTCGCCTCCGTCAGGACTGGAGATGGAAAATGACCATCTTCAGCTCGGTCATCTCCTCGATCGCGTAGGCCGGGCCCTCCTTACCGAAGCCCGACTCCTTGAGGCCGCCGTAGGGCATGCGATCGGCGCGCCACTGCGGCCCCCAGTTCACGTGCAGGTTCCCGGACTGGACTTCACGCGCGAACTTCCACGCCCACTCGAGGTTCTGGGTGAAGATCCCCGCCGCCAGGCCGTAGTTCGTGTCGTTCGCCAGCGCGATCGCCTCGTCGATGTCGGTAAAGGGCGTGACGGCGACGGCGGGCCCGAACAGCTCGTCGGACGAGATGCGCATGTTCGGCTTGACGTCCGCCACGACCGTCGGCATGTACATCGCGCCCTGGCGCGTGCCGCCGGTGATGACGCGCGCCCCGCTGGCGACCGCCTCCTTCACCCACTCGTCCACCCGGACCGCCTCTTTCTCCTTGATCATCGGGCCGACGTTCACCGTCGGATCGAGCTGGTTTCCGGTCTTGAGCGCGGCCACTTTCGGCCGGAGCGCGTCGAGAAAGTCGCTGTACACCGAGGACGACGTCAGGACCCGCTGCGTGGAGATGCACACCTGGCCGGCATTCGCGTAGCCGGTCGAGGCGACCGCGGCCGCCACCTTGTCCAGGTTGGCGTCGGGCATGACGATCACCGGGGCGTTCGAGCCGAGCTCCATCGTCACCCGCTTGATCCCGGCGGTCTTGCAGATGTGCTCGCCGACGTCCCGGCTGCCGGTGAACGTGATCTTGCGGACCCGGCGGTCCGCGACGAGCCGGTCGCCGATCTCGCCGCCCGAGCCCGTCAGCGTGTTGATGCCCTCCGGCGGCAGGCCCGCCTCCAGGAGGATCTCCGTCAGCCGCAAGGCCGACAGCGGCGTGTCGGTGGCCGGCTTCACGATGACGGCGTTGCCGCCGGCGAGCGCGGGCCCCACCTTGTGGCAGACGAGGTTCAGCGGAAAGTTGAACGGGCTGATGGCGACCACGATGCCGCAGGGTACGCGGATGGTCACGCCGAACTTTCCGCCGCCGTGAGAGGCCGCGTCGAGGGCGACCGTCTCGCCGTGCACGCGCTTGGCCTCCTCCGCCGACTCCGTGATCGTGTCGACCGCGCGCAGCACCTCGGCGCGTCCCTCGGCGAGGATCTTTCCTTCTTCCTTCGAGATCAGCGTGCCGAGCTCCTCGACCCGCGCCGCCATGAGGTCGGCCGCGCGGCGGAGAATCTTCCAGCGCTCGTAGCTCGTGAGCTTCGCCATCGCCCGGGCGCCCCGCTCGGCCGACTGGAGCGCCCGCTCGATGTCGGCGCTCTCGGCCCGCGGCACCGTGTCGACGACGCTCCCGTCGTAGGAGTTGCGGACCTCGATCTTCTGGCTCTTGTCGATCCACTGCCCGGCCACGTACATCTTCATGGCAACACCCTCCTTCTGGGGTGAGGGTAACGCCCGTGCAAGCTGGAGTAAAATGCGCGTGTGACCCGCCGTCACGTCGTGCTGCTCCTGACGGCCTTCCTGCTCCTCGGCGCGGCCGACGTGGGGGCACGGTCGGCTGTTGTCCCGCCCTCCGCCGAGCGGCTCGGTGAGGTCGTGACCGTGCTGGCCGCGCCCGACATGGAGGGCCGGCGATCGGGCACCGCGGGCGGCGATCGCGCCGCGCGCCGGATCGCCGACTGGCTGGCCGATGCCGGCCTGCGCCCCGGCGGTGACCGCGGGTCATTCCTGCAATCGTTCGTCCTCGAGACCTCGCCGCGCGTCCTCTCGACCAGCGCCCTCGAGCTATCCCTCCCGGCCCCGCGCCGGCTCGAGCTCGCGCGCGACTGGACGCCGCACGGCGGCTCGCTCGCGGGCGACGTCACGGGCGACGTGGTCTTCGCGGGCTACGGCGCGGCGCTCCCGGACGCCGGCTACGACGACTACGCGGGTGTCGACGTCCGCGGCAAGATCGCGCTCGTGCTCGACGGCGTGCCGCCCCATCTGACCGGCGCGCGCGTCGGTCGCCTCGAAAAGCTGGTCGCGGCAAAGCGTCACGGCGCGGCCGCGCTGCTCCTCGTGAGCGCCGAGCTCCCGTCGCCGGCCGCCACCGCGGTCCGCGTCGGGCTCGTGTCGGGGTCGATCACCCGCGCGGCGGCCGACGTGGTGCTGGGCGTCTCCGGGCGCACCATCGCCGAGGCGGCGAAGACGCTCGACGAAGCGCACGCGCCCGCGTCGTTCGCGATCGGCGTCCGCGCCCACGTCCGCGTCGACCTGGGCTCCGACGAGATCCGCGGCGCCAACGTGGTCGGTGTCCTGCCCGGCACCGATCCGGCGCTCGCCGACGAGGCGGTCGTCATCGGCGCGCACTACGACCACCTCGGCCGCGTCGACGGCGTCATTCATCCGGGCGCCGACGACAACGCCTCCGGCACGGCGGTGGCCGTCGGCCTGGCGCGGGCGTTCGCGGCGGCGGGCGGGACGGGCCGCACGCTGGTGGTCGCGCTCTTTGGCGCCGAGGAGCTCGGCCTCATCGGCTCGGGTCATTACGTGACCAACCCGGTCGTGCCGCTCACGCGCACGGTGGCCATGGTGAACTTCGACATGGTCGGGCGGCTCCGGGACCGGCGCATCAGCGTGGCCGGCAGCGAAAGCGGCAGCGACCTTCGCGCCCTCGCGAGCGAGGCGGCGCAGAAGGAAGGGATCACGGTCAACCTGCAGGGCTCGCCCTACGGGCCGTCCGATCACAGCAAGTTCTACGACGCCGGCGTCCCGGTCCTCTTCTTCCACACCGGCAGCCACGACGACTATCATCGTCCGACCGACACGTCGGACAAGATCGACCCGGACGGCATGGCGCGCGTCGCGGCCATCGCGGCGCGCGTCATCGAGCGCCTGGCGGCAGACGCGCGTCCGGTCTACGCGAAGGTCGCGCCGCCGGCGCGTCGTCGGGGCGGCGATTCCAGCGGGGCCTTCCTCGGCGTCGCCAGCGCGCCGCACACGGGCACCGATGGTTTGCGCCTGTCGGGCGTGCTCCCCGGAACGGGCGCGGCGCAAGCGGGTCTGCGCGAGGGCGACGTGATCGTGCGCCTCGCCGGGAGCTCCGTCGGCGGCCTGGAGGACCTGCGGGCCGTGATCCGCGCCCGCCGGCCCGGCGACACCGTTTCGGTGCTCTACCTGAGGGACGGCGAGCCGTACACGACGTCCGCGACGCTCGGAACCCGGATTGACTGACCGCCACCGCACACGAGGAGTCACGAATGGCCCACGCTGACGTGACCCGCGCCCCGACCCTGGTCGAGATGATGCGGCAGCGCGCGGAGCTCACCCCGGACCAGCAATACTTCCATCTCTTCGACGAGACCGTCACGTACGAGCGGCTCTGGAGCAGGAGCGCGCGATACGCCGCGGGGCTGACGCGCGCGGGCGTGCGGGCCGGCGACAAGGTCTGCCTCATCTACCCGACGTGCGCCGAGTTCTTTTACACCTTCTTCGGCGCGCTGCGGATCGGCGCCGTGCCGGTCCCGCTCTATCCCACGCTCGGCGTGGAGACGACCGCCAACATCTTCCGCGACTCCGAGGCGGTCGCGGTCGCGACCATCGGCTGGTTCCGCATGGGCGTCGACGAGAGCCGGGCGCTCGCTCCGAACGTGGAGATCGTGGTGGAGCCGCCCGATCTCGACGTGGACGCGGCCCCGCCGCCGCTGGCCGACGCGGGCGCCGACGACCTGGCGTTCCTGCAGTACACGTCGGGCAGCACGGGGCATCCGCGTGGCGTGATGCTCACCCACAAGAACGTCGTGTCGACCATCCACTTCATGGCCGAAGCGGCCGGCATCACCGTCGAGGACCGCGTCGTCTCGTGGCTGCCGCTCTATCACGACATGGGGCTCATCGGCTGCGCGTTCACCCCGCCGCTCACGGGGACGCCGATCTGGCTGCTGCCGCCGGACCTCCGCAACCCGCGGCAGTGGCTCACGCTCATGACCGAAATCCGGGCGACCTTCACCGTCTCGCCCGACTTCGGCTACCGCAACTGCGTGCGCAACGTCCGCGATCGGTCGGGCATCGACCTCTCGAGCCTCAAGGCCGCCCTCTCCGGCGCCGAGCCCGTGCGGCCCTCCACCATCGACGCGTTCGAGTCGCACTTCGGCATCAAGCGGATCATCTCGCCCTGCTACGGGCTCGCCGAGGCGACGCTGGCCGTCGCCATCTGGCCGCGGAGCGTACCCCTCCGGCTCGATGAGAGCGGGAAGTTTCTCTCGGTCGGTCAGCCGTGCCGGGGCGTCTCGCTGCGCATCCTGGCCCCGCGCGACGAGGCGCCCTCCGCCGAGCGCCCGGTCGGCGAGGAGGGCGAGATCTGCGTCAAGAGCCCGGGGGTCATGCGCGGGTACTACAACAATCCCGGCGAGACGGCCAAGGTGCTCATGTCCGGCGGCTGGCTCCGGACCGGCGACCTCGGCTTCGTCGACAGCGAGGGATTCCTCTACGTGACGGGCCGGCTCAAAGACGTCATCATCCTCGGCGGCGCCAACGTGATTCCGGCCGACATCGAAGAGGTCGTCGATCGGGTCGAGGGCGTGCGCTACTCGGCGGCGGTCGGCATCGACAGCGAGCGCACCGGGACGCAGCGGCTGCACGTCGTCGCCGAGGTGCGGAGCGAGAGCGCGTCCCCCGACGATTACCATCACCTCACCCGCGAGATCACGAGCCGCGTCCACAAGGCGCACGGCTACCGGCCGGCGCGCGTCATCCTCGTCCGCTCGAGCACGATTCCGAAGACCTCGAGCGGCAAGATCCAGCGCTCCCGGCTCGTGCAGATGATCCAGGAGGGTGAGCTCGGCGAGCGCATCGTCTACGGCGACGACTAGCCCGACGGATAATGTCGGCCAACCTTGAATTCGGTTGTCATCTCCCGGTTTACGGTCCCGCCGCCACCCGCGAGGTACTCCTCGGCTTCGCGCGCCGCATGGAAGCCCTGGGCTACGACTCGCTCTGGGCGAGCGACCACATCGTCATTCCGTATTCGATCGCGTCGCGCTATCCCTACAGCCCCACCGGCGACTTTCCTCTCTCGCCGACCACCAGCTTCCTCGAGCCCCTGGTGGCGCTGGGGCTCGTCGCGGGCGTGACCGAGCGCGTTCGCCTGGGCACGACCGTGCTGGTCCTGCCCCATCGCCACCCGGTCCTGGCCGCCAAGATGCTCGCGACGCTCGATCACCTGGCGCCGGGCCGCGTCATCCTCGGCGCCGGTGTCGGCTGGATGAAGGAGGAGATCGAGCTCTTCGGCGTGCCCCACGCGCGCCGGGGCGCCTGGAGTGACGAGGCGATCCGGGTCATGAAGGCGTGCTGGCGTGACGAGCGCGTCGCGCACCGCGGCGAGTTCTTCCGCTTCGAGCCGCTCGGCGTAGCGCCGAAACCCGCGCGCGGCACGATTCCCGTCTGGATCGGCGGCCACACGCCGCGCGCGCTCCGGCGCGTCGCCGAGCTCGGCGACGGCTGGCACGCGGCGTTCCCCAGCGCCGAGAAGATGAAAGCCGGGCTCGCGGACCTGGCGACGGCGTGTCGGAAGGCCGGCCGCGACGTCGAGTCGCTCACGATCAGCGCGCGGGTCGGCCTGCCGGCCCGTCAGGACGCCGACGCCCTCGTGCGCGAGATCCGCGAGCTCGCCGCTCTCGGGGTGAGCCACGTCATCCTCGAGTCGCGCGTGCGCGACCTCGACGACCTCACGGCGATCTACGAAAAGTTCGCGCAGGACGTCCGGCCGCGGGTCTGACGCCGCCGGCTCACCACCACACAGGAGCCAACCATGCCCGTCTCATTCGAGCGACGCGACGCAATCGGCATCGTCACCCTGAGCCGCCCCGAGTCCCGTAACGCCTGGGGCGCCGACTTCAACGAGGGCATCGCCCGCGCGTTCGCCCAGATGGAGGAGGACGACGCGATCCGGTGCGCCGTCCTGACGGGCGACGATGCCGGGGGGGCCTTCTCGGCCGGCGCGAACCTCAAGGACCGGCGGACGCACACGATGGACTCGGTCGGCGACTTCGTCAAGAGCATCTCCCGGCGCCGCGGCCGGCCGTTCGAGGTGCTCTCGAGCTTTCCCAAGCCGATCGTCGGCGCCGTCAACGGCTACGCGGTCGGCATCGGCTGCATCATCACCTTCTGCTGCGATCTGCTGGTCGCCTCCGAGCGCGCGGAGTGGCGGCTGCCGCAGGTCGGGCTCGGCATTCTTCCCGCGTACGGCGGCAGCACGCGCCTGGCGCGCTGGGTGGGCAAGGGTCATGCGATGCGGCTGGCGCTCGGCTTTCCGCTGACGGCGCAGGAGGCCTACCGCATCGGGCTCGCGCAATGGCTGGTGCCCCACGGCAAGCTGATGGACCAGGCGCTCGAGGTGGCGGGCCACGTCGCGGCGCTGCCGCCGCTGGCGGCGCGGCTCACCAAGGAATCGCTGCTGGCCGGCCTGGACATCCCCAACCTGTCCGACGCGTCGCTGGTCGATCTCTACCGCTTCGCGACCCTCGAGCTGACCGAAGACAAAGCGGAAGGCCACGCGGCGTGGCGCGAGAAGCGCAAGCCGGCGTTCCGCGGGCGCTGAGAGCTCAGAAGCCGTACAGCCGCGCCGGATTGTCGACGAGGATCTTCCGGCGAGTGGCGGCGTCCGGCGCCCACACCGGGAGCTGATTCAGCAGGCGGCCGTCGTCGATCTGGAGCAGCGGGGTCACGTCGGTGGGCTTCCCTCCGGGTGGCGTCCCGGTCGGATGCGGCCAGTCGGTCCCCCAGAGGACACGGTCCGAGTTCCCGGCGATCAGCGCCCTAGCGAGTGGTGCCGCGTCGGAATAGTCCGGCTCGAGCTTAGACACACGATACGCGGCCGAGATTTTCACGTACGCCTTCCCGGATCGGACCAGCTCCACCAGGTCGGCGAACCCCGCCTGCTGCGGCGCGAGCGCCGCCTGGGCACCGCCGAAATGGTCGAATACGACCGGCACGGGCGAGGCGGCCACCGCGTCCTTGAGAGCGGCAATCATCGCCAGGTTCGTGTACATCTGCACATGCCACCCGCGGCCCTTTACGCGCTCGACGGCGACCTGGAACCGCTGGCGGCCCGCCGCCGGGTCGTTGACACCGCCGGTCGAGAGATTGAGACGGATGCCGCACACGCCGGCGCGGCCCATCGCGTCGAGCTCGCTCTCCGTCGTCTTGTCGTCGATGACGGCGACGCCGCGGGCGTCCGCGCCGCGCGCCTTCATGCCGTAGAGCGTGGCCGCGTTGTCGGTGCCGTAGACGCTCGGCGTGACAATGACCACGCGCTGCATGTGCAGCGCCTTGTGGAGTGCCGCCATCTCTTCGGGCAGCGCGGTCTCCGGCGTGTACGTGCGGCCCGAGA
>Ga0137409_10002712_pt1 | contig 18862 bp, 19 predicted proteins | sample CZODoug1_16funga_FD_122059 | JGI IMG/M metagenome (GOLD analysis project Ga0137409, IMG submission 122059) | Vadose zone soil fungal communities from Angelo Coast Range Reserve, California, USA - CZODoug1_16fungal (Hybrid Assembly) | ecosystem: Environmental > Terrestrial > Soil > Vadose zone... | reverse complement strand
TGCGAGTGAGTCCGCTCGTCTTCGGGTCCCTGGCGCTTGGCCAGCGTCTCGGACGCCGTCTTCACCGACGCGCCGGTCACCGGGTCGAGCACGCCGTCGACCTTGTACATGCCGTCAGACATCAGGCTGATGTGCAGCCCGCGCCGCAGGTAGCTCTCCTCGGCCTCATTGAAGAAGCCATCCGGGTCTGCGATATGCCGCGCGACATTGCAGAGGCGACGCAGGTTGAAGACAGTGTGCCGGCGGGCGAGATCGAGCATCTCCTGCTCGTCGAAGAGCTCTCGTTTCTCGCCGAGCTTGTCGCGGAGATGCGAGAGGACGGCCACGGATTGGTAGCCGATCTCGCCTGACGCAAGCGCCGCCTTGACCTTTGGCAGCTCTTCCAGCTGGGCGCCGACGCAGAGCCGGTCCGCGGCTGACGTCACTGACATATTGCAAGTCCGTGCGATCCACGAGGCGGCGGTGATGTTCCCGCTGACCAGGTGAGCGCCGGCCTTCTGCGCTTCGCGGGCCTCCGATCCAAAATCACCTTCGAGCGCGTCGATGACTGCTCGGTACTGCGGCAGATCTAACTTGCCGCGCTCGCTGCGGGCAAGGAATTTGCGAGCAGCTTCTTGTAACTCCGAGAGGGGTGTTCCCCCTTCCCCCGACATGCTGAAAGCCTACCAAACATACGTTCGCGTGTCAAGCTCTAATTTACACAAACCATCTTCGCCAGGCGTGCGTAAATTCCCTCCCAGGCCCCGCCCCGACTCCCTCTTCCCAGCCCTTCCTCACCGTCCTTCCGACCTAGACTGGGCGCCATGATCAGCGGGGCGCACGTGATCGTGTACAGCAACGATGCCGAGGCGGACCGCAACTTCTTCAACGATATCTTCGGGTTCGGGTCGGTCGACGCCGGCGGCGGTTGGTTGATCTTCCGCCTGCCCCCTGCGGAAGTGGCGTTTCATCCCGCCGACGAATACAGGAACGAGCTCTATCTGATGTGCGACGACCTGGAGGCGACCATCGCAGGCCTTGAGCGAAAAGGAGTTGTGACCACGGGAGACATCGAAGAGCGCTCGTGGGGGCGGATGGCTCACATCGAGCTTCCGGGTGGCGGGGTGTTAGGAATCTATCAGCCGAAGCACCCTCTTCCGCCGTCGGCGCCGATTACAAAAGACTGACCGCGTCGCAATCACCCTCTAACAGGCCACCGTCACCTTGATGTTCGATCCCACTGATGGATCGACTAATCAAGAAGAGGTGTGTGCGATGAATCCGTTTGCAGCCGTCGCAGTCAAGACCGTGGGAGCGGCCAGTGCCGCCGTCCTGTTGAGCCTGGGCGTGGTCCAGGCCGCCAGCCCCAGCCCAAGTCCCAGCCCCAGCCCCAGCCCGGCGACCGATCACCGATCCGACCGCCGCGCCGTCGCCCGGGCGGTGTTCGAGTCCGAGGCCGATGTGCTTGGGATCGCGGCCCGGACGCTGCGAGAGGACTTGAAGAAAGGACAGAAGGTGTCCGACCTCGCCAAAGACAAGGGCATGACCAAGGAGCAGTTCGAAACCAGGCTCGTAGATAACCTGAAACCCCGGCTAGCGGCCCTCGTCGACCACAAGGTCATCACGCAGGCTCAAGCGGACAACGTGATCGATCGCATCTCCAACGGACACATCCCGTTCTGGGATGGCCTGCGCCGCACAACCACAAAGTAATCTCATCCCCCGCGCGAGGGCCTGGCGCAAGTCAGGCCCTCCGATTTCATGGCCGAGTCCGGACCCGCGCCGCCATCGTGATCTGCTTCCACTTCCTGCGGTCCTCGATGCGGATCCGCGCGTCCGTCTTGGCCGCCACCGCCCGCAGCTCCCTCTGCAGCTTCCGATAACTCTGGAACCGCCCCGCATCGAGGCTGCCGCCGGCGAGAGCCGATTTGATCGCGCACCCCGGCTCCGTCACATGCGCGCAGTCACTGAACCGACAGTGAAGCGCCAGCTCCTCGATGTCCTCGAAGAGCCCGCCAAGCCCGTCTTCCCCTTCCCACAGCTGCGCCTCCCGCAGCCCCGGCGTGTCGATGATCATCCCGCCCAGAGGCAGCTGGACGAGCTGTCGGTGGCTCGTCATATGCCTCCCTTCGCCCGAGCTGTGTATGGCCCGAGTGCGCATGAGATCCGCGCCCACGATCCGGTTGATCAGCGTCGACTTGCCGGCGCCCGACGGTCCAAGCAGCACGCCTGTCCGCGCCGGCTGCAGCTCGCGCACGATTTCGTCGACGCCGTCCCCTGTGACCGCGCTGGTCACCACCACCGGCGTGCCCATCGCCACAGCCTCGAGCGCCACGCGCAACTCTTCAACCGACTCCGCGATGTCGGCTTTGGTCAGGAGCACAACCGGAACCGCTCCGCTCCGCCACGCAATGGTTAGGTACCTCTCGATCCGGCGAGCATTCACATCCGTCGCCGCCGCCACGACGAACGCGACGTCGATGTTCGCCGCCAGCACCTGTTCGCGCGTCTCGATACCGGCTGCGTGACGCGAGAAAGCCGTGCGCCGTTCCACGACGCCATGGATCACGTCAACCGGCCCGCGCTTGACGACAGCGACCCAATCCCCAACCGCGGGCAACGTCGACCCGTCGTTGCGCACGTGCTTTCCCGCCGCCGCGCGGCTCGTGGCCGTGCCGTCATGCACCAGGTACTCAGCTCCATAGTCGGCGATGATCCGCGCGGGCACACCGCCGGCCACGGCAAAACGTTTGAACTTTTCGTCGAAATACGAATCCCAGCCCAGCGCCGCGAGCTGGTTGCTGAAGTAAATGGACAACGCAGAATCCTCCGGGAACTACGGAAGGGCGGTATCGGTCCGCCCTGAGGAGGATCGCTTTTTAGAAGCGCGCTCCGGAGGCGGCCGACGGCCGGGAATCGGTCATTGCAAGCTCAGTCATTCGAACGCCACCTCCTGCTCCAGATTTCGTGGCGCCAGCCTACCACGGTGCCAGCTTAAGCCCCTCTCCCCGACCCTCTCCCCGATGGGGAGAGGGCAGCTTACTTGCTCTTGAATTCCGGTTTCCGTTTTTCGGTGAACGCTTTGATGCCTTCCTCCGCGTCTTCAGACTCGAACACGCGTCCGATCGCCTCGCGCTCAATGGCAAGACCGAGGTCCAACGGTCCGCCGTAGCCCTGCGTGATCGCCAGCTTGGCGTGGCCGATGGCAACCCCCGGACCGGCCGCGAGCTTGGCCGCGTACTCGATCGCCCCGGCGCGGCACGCGGCCGCGTCCGGAAACAGCCGGTCGACGATGCCGGCATCCTTCGCCTCGGCCGGCTTCAGCGTGGTGGCGTTCGCAATCAGGTCCAGGCCCTTGGACAAGCCAACCAGGCGAGGCAGCCTCTGCGTTCCACCCGATCCGGGGAACAGCCCGAGGTTCACCTCCGGGAGACCGATCTGATAACCGCCCTCGGCCGCGAACCGCAGGTCGCACGCAAGCGCGAGCTCCAGTCCGCCGCCAAGGCAGTGCCCCGTGATCGCGGCGATGAAGACGAGAGGCGTGTTCTCCATCTTTCGAAACGCCTCGTGTGCCATGAGGGCGGTCATGAATCGCTGCCTCGGGCTGCCCGCCGCGAATGCGCCCACGTCCGCGCCGGCCGAGAAGAACTTCTCTGAGGCGCTGGTCACCACGATCGCGGACTTGATGCTCAGGTCGACCCGTGCGTCGTCGATCGCACCGGCGAATTCACGCAGGAACGCGTAGTCATAGCTGTTGGCGGGCGGCCGGTCGAGCACGATGACCCCGACGCCGCCTTCCTTCTCGAGCCTGACTGACATGGCAACCGCCTCCAAACCCCCGGTTCCGCCGACGCCGATAATTGAAGCACTCACACGAAATCCAATCGAAGAGGGGTGCCGTATCAATGGCGACGATGATCATCGAAGGCGACAGGACCAAGGCCGCGTCCGGCAAGACCTATGAGGTCCGCAACCCGGCTACCGGCGAAGTCGTTGACGAGGTCCCGGCCGGCGGGGCCGCTGACGTCGACAAGGCGGCGCAGGCCGCAGCGAAAGCGTTCGCGACCTGGTCGAAGCTGCCGAACAACAAGCGGGCCGAGATCCTGCACAAGGCTGCGCGTCACATGCTCCAGAAGGTGGAGGAGATCGCGCCCATCCTGACCAAGGAACAGGGCAAGACGATCCTCGAGTCGAGGATCGAGGCTCAGCGATTTGGCGAGAACATCGCGTGGTTCGCCGACCTCGCGGACAAGATTCACGGCGAGCACGTGTCGCTCCCCGACATCACCACCTATGGATTGGTCGTGCGTAAGCCGATCGGCGTGTGCGGCGCGATCGTGCCCTGGAACTTCCCGCTCACGCTTGCCGCGAACAAGGTGGCGCCCGCGATCGCCGCCGGCAACACGGTGGTTCTCAAGCCTGCCAGCACGACCCCGCTCTCGACTCTCGCCTGCATCGAGGCGCTGATCGAGGGCGGCCTTCCCGAGGGAGTCGTCAACGTCGTGCTCGGCCAGGCGACCGGCGAGGCGATCGTCGAGCACCCGCTGATCCGGAAGATCGCTCTCACCGGATCGACGCCGACCGGCAAGAAGGTGATGGCGAAGGCGGCCGAGCACCTCAAGAAGATCACGCTCGAGCTCGGCGGCAGCGATCCTTGCATCGTGCTCGACGACGCGGACATCGAGGGCGCGGCCAAGGCGATCTCCATCGGACGCTTCTTCAACTGCGGCCAGGCGTGCCTGGCGGTGAAGCGCCTCTACGTCCAGGAGGGTGTGTACGACGCGCTGATGGAGAAGCTGGTCGCGAGGGCTTCGAAGCTGAAGCCCGGCAACGGGCTCGACAAGGACAGCCGCATGGGCCCGATGCACACCGAGACCCAGCGTGCCGAGGTCGAGGCGCAGATCAAAGATGCGATCCAGCGCGGGGCGCGCGTGGTGTTCGGCGGCGGGCGGCCGAAGGGGGATGCCTACGACAGGGGATGGTTCATCGAGCCGACGATCCTCGAAAACGTTTCCGACGGAGCCCGGATGTGGACTGAGGAAGTGTTCGGCCCCGCCCTGCCGGTGCGCAAGATCAAGGACCTCGACGAGGGACTCAGGCTCGCGAATGATTCCCAGTACGGGCTTGGCTCTTCGATCTGGACCGCCAGCATGTCTGCCGCATACCGGGCCGTCCAGGAGCTGGAGGCCGGCTACACCTGGGTCAACGCGCTGCAGATCGCGCACGACGAGCTGCCCTTCGGTGGCACCAAGCAATCAGGCTTCGGCAAGGAGCACGGGGTCGAGGCGTTTCTCCAGTACACCGAGGAGAAGTCGGTCGTCTACGGCGGCATGGGCTAGGTAACCCCTATCAGTAAGGAAGCTCTGTGAGGGTTGGCGTCGGCGTGGTGGGTCTCCTCGTGCTGCTCGCCGGCGCGGTCTTCGCCGGTCAGGGCCTCGGCTACATCCCGGGCAGCGTGATGACGGGCGACATCAAGTGGTTCTGGATCGGCAGCGCGATGGTCGTGATCGGCCTGGCGCTGGGCGCCGCCGGGTTCATCGGCCGGCCGAGACGGAGCAAGACCTAGGCGGTTCGTCCGTTGAGCCGGTCCCATTGCGACTGACATTCGACGCAGCGCGTGGCGGCCGGCTGGAACCTGAGCCGCTCCGCCGGAATGCGCCGGCTGCAGGCTTCGCAGATTCCGTACGCTCCTTCGCGCAGCCGCTCGAGGGCGCGCTCGACCTGCTCCCGGTTCTGGTCGAGGAGGTGAACCAGGATGTCCGTGGTCTCGCGATCGGATAGCGCCTGCGCCAGGTCGGTGTCCTCGGGAATCCCCGTGATCACACCGCCCGTCACGTCGTTCAAAGGCCGGTGGAGCCCCGCTTCCTCACCGCACTGGGCGGCCAGCAGCTCTAGCTGTCGCCGGTCGGCCTCGAGCCTCTCCTCCGGAGCGTTCTCGGGTCTCTTGCGAACTGCCATTGACAAAACCCCCCTCCAAACAGACTTTCCGGCCAGGCGACGTTTGGATTCGTGAGACACAACGCACGTACCAGGGCGCATACCCGGGTCGCGCACAATTAGTCGCCTGATGCCGCCCCCGCTGCCATCCCCCGTAAAAACTCTTGCCGCATTGGTCGCATTGGTCGCGCTCGCCGGTTGCCAACCGGGCCCAAACACGCGGCCGGTCCCGAGCGTAGCGCAGATCGGCGGAGATCTCAAGTGTTCAGGGACGGACCACCCTTTCGGTGATCCACAGGCTGGTTGGGGATTCTGTTACCCGGGCTCGTGGAAGTACCAGGAACGGTCGCAGTCCAGTCTGAATCCTCCCGGTCTGGACCTCACTTTCGACATCACGGACATCCCGTGCACGAATCCAACCGGGGCTTCGGCTCGGCCGGTCTGTTCGCCGGGCGCCGGCCTTTTCGCCTTCATGATCATCTCTACATACGAGCGTGGCAACGCGACGAGCCTGGCCGCCTGGCAGCAGTCAAACCTGGCCAGTCCTCCCCCAGGCGAGAGCATCGTGTGGGGTAACGCGGTCGAGGCGGTCAAGCTGGCTGACGGCCGCCGGATGGCGCTGACGGCGCACCACGTGGTCGTTCTCGAGCTGCACTCAGGCCAGGGTCATCTCGATCTCGAGACGGAGATGTCGAGCCGGCTTCACACCTGGAAATTCACCTACTAAATAGAGAGTAGCCAGGGAGGGCGGAGGGTGGGGAACCTTAGCTAGGCCTTTTGAAGAGCGACTGCATCTTGATCGCCAGCCCCATGTCGCCCTTGATCTTGAGCTTGCCCTGCATGAAGGCTGCCGTTCCGTCGAGCTGGCCGGTCATGATCTTCACCCAGTCGCCCGCGTCGGCGAGCAGCGTGAGGTTGGCCGGCTCCGGCGGCTCGCCCTTTCCGGACTCGGCCGCGCCGTCGTGGATCTTCACCCACCACTTGCCGCCCGAGTCTCCTGACAGGTCGAACTGGATGGTGGCCTTGGTGCTGCCTGCCTTCTCGGGAACGATGTACTTGGGCAGCGCCTCGACGATCTGGTCTGGTGAAAGCTGGACTTCAGACATTCGCTCCTCCTGAGAGATCGGACGAGGTGACTCGGTTCATGTTAGTCCGCGACAATGCCGGGATGGCGACAAGCGCCGCATTGACCGAGGTGGCGGCCGGCGTTTTCGAGCTCCGGCTTCCGATCCCCTTCGAGGACGGGCTCGTCAACGTCTTCCTTTTCGTCGACAGCGTCGAAGCAGATCTCCTCGATTGCGGCATGAATTCCGACGAGTCGGTCGCAGAAATCAAGCAGGCTATGGCCCAGGTCGGCGCCAAGCGGCTGCGCCGCCTGGTCGTGACCCACATCCACCCGGACCACTACGGCGCCGCGGGATCGCTGGCCGGCGAGGGGATGGCCGACCTCTACATCCACCGCCTCGAAGTCCCACTCGTTCACCCGCGCTACGTAGAGCTCGAGCATCTGGTCCGAGAGGTCCGCACCTACCTGCTGGTGAACGGGGTGCCGGCTACGCTCGCTGAAGAGCTCAGCAACTCCCAGCGCGCGCTGAGCACAGTGGTGAAGACGGCAGAGCCGTCGGTGCAGCTGGACGGCGCCGAGTCGCTGGAGTTGGGCCGGCGACACCTGCGCGTCGAGTGGACGCCGGGGCATTCGCCGGGCCATATCTGCCTCTATGACCGGCAGGACGGGCTGCTGTTCGCCGGTGACACCTTGCTTCCCGAGCTCTCACCAAACATCGGGCTGCACCCGCAGAGCACGCCGGACCCGCTCCACGAATACCTCGCCGGCTTGCGCAGGCTCGCCGCCTACGATCCGAAACTCATCCTGCCTTCGCACGGCCGTCCCTTCACCGACGCTCCGGCCAGGGTCAAGGTGCTAGAGGCGCACCACGTACGACGGCTGGATCAGATCGTGGACATCGTAGGGCGCGGGAAGAAGACGGGTTGGGAGGTTGCGCTCGAGCTGTGGGGCCCTCGCCAGAATCTCTACGAGAAGAGGCTCGCTCTCCAGGAAGCGCTCGCGCACCTGCAGGCCCTGGCCGTCGACGACCGCGTGAGCAAGTCGGTCACGCCCGAGTCTGTGCGCTGGACGCCCGCTTGATGCCGAGCGGAAAGAGCTCGGCGGGGTAGCAGCCGACACCGACCACACCGGGTCCCGCATGGGCTCCGACAACCGGGCCCAGAGGCTGGATCATCAACGTCTCGGCGACGGGCTCGAGGTCACGTCCGATCCGCTCGGCGTCGGCTTCTGCATCGGCGTGGCCGACGATGACGCAGACGCCGTGTCCGCGGTCGACCTCGCGTGTCAGCTCCACGATGCGGTTGAGCGCGCGCTCGAACGTACGCACACGCTCCAGTGGTGTGACCTGGCCGTCGCGGATGCACAGCACCGGCTTGACCTGCAGCACGGAGCCGAGCAGCGCGCCCGCGCGTCCGATGCGTCCTCCGCGACGCAAGAATTCCAGCGTGGCCACCGAGAAATAGGTCTGCACATGCGGCCTCATGTTGAGGACCTTGGATTCGATCGCCTCAACGTCGGCGCCCTTCGAGGCCATGGCAGACGCCGTTAGCGTGATCAGTCCCAGGGACATCGAAACGAGCTGCGAGTCGACGACGCGGACGCGCCTGGGATCTGTCATGTCTGCCGCCTGTTGCGCCGACGCGTACGTCCCGCTCAGCTTCTCCGAGATGTGGAGCGAGATCACGCTGTCGTGGTCGGCCAGCAATGCCGAGTAAGCCTCCGCGAATCGACCAGGCGAGGGCTGTGATGTTGTGGGATGCGTGGTCACGCCCGGCAGCCGGCGATAGAACTCGTCGGGCCTGATGTCCACGCCGTCGAGCAGCGACTGGCCGTCGAAGTTGAGCGTCAGCGGCACGACGGTTATCGCATGCGAGGCGGCCAGCTCGGGCGGCAGATCCGCCGTCGAGTCGGTGACGATGGCGACGGTCACTGGTCGACCCCGCGACGGTCGATGATCGGAGGATCATCCTTGCGCCGGTTTCTCCGGAAAAAACGCAGCTCGACAGGCCTGATCGCCACCAACATCACAATGACGAGAAAGGTCGTGAAGGCCGCGATGGCGTAGTAGCCGAAACCTACGGCCATGCCAAGCGACGCGGCGACCCAGATCGACGCCGCGGTGGTCAGCCCGTGCACGTCGCTGCCCTGGCGCATGATCGCGCCAGCGCCGAGGAACCCGACACCGGTGACGATCTGGGCCGCAATGCGAGTCGGGTCGGTCTTGCTTCCGAACTCAGGCAAAAGCCCGAGCGTCGTGAACATGCACGCCCCGACTGAAATCAGGGCCATCGTCTTGATCCCGGCCGGATGACCTCTGAGCTCGCGCTCTATTCCTAATGCCAGACCGAGGACGAGAGCGACGACAAGGCGGAGACCCATGTCCGCCTCTCCACCGGATAGAGGCAGCGGCTCAGCCTCGGCCCGGACGGCCCCCGGGTTTGTCCTGCGCCCCGGGTTCGTCTTTCGCGCCCGGCTCGTCCGGAAGCTCGGGCAGGTCGAGGCTGTTCACGAAGTCCCGAAAGACCGCGAGCCGCTCCTCGTCGACAGGCGTCTCCGTCTTGTCCTTGTCTCCGGCGTCCTCATCCGCCTCGGGGATGATGCCGGCGGTCTCCATCACCTCGGTGGCGACGAAGATCGGACACTCGACTCGGACCGCGAGCGCGATGGCGTCCGACGGACGCGCGTCGAAGTCGAGGTCACGGCCATCCTGTTTCACGTAGAGGCGCGCGTAGAAGACCTGGTCGGCGAGCCGAGTCACCACGATGCGCTTGACGCTGATGCCCAGGTCGCTGAAGGCGGTGGCCATCAGGTCGTGGGTGAGAGGCCGGCCCAGCGGGTTGCCGGAGATCTTGGTCGCGATCGCCTGGGCTTCGAAGGACCCGATCCAGATCGGCAGGTAGCGGTCGGCCTCCTTCTCCTTGAGGATCACCAGATGCTGGGCGGTCGGCATGTGTATCCGGATGCTGTCTACGGACACCTCGATGAGGTTTTTCATCCTCGGTTCCACTATACCTTTCGGACCTTCAAGGTCCCGAGTTTTGGCTATGCCGGGGCCCCCGTAGGATTACGAACGTGGTGAAGGGGAAGCGGGGGCGGGTGGTGCTGATCGACGCCCACAGCCTCATCTATCGGGCGTTTTTCGCCCTGCCGCCGATGAGCACCTCGGACGGCCAGGTGACCAACGCGGTCTACGGCTTCACGTCGATGCTGGCCATCGTGCTCGCCTCGCGACCCGAGTTCGCGATCGCGGCTTTCGACGTCGGCGCTCCGACTTTTCGCTCCAAGGAATACGTGGAGTACAAGGCCGGAAGGCGGGCGATGCCAGACGACCTACGGCCGCAGATCGAGAAGGTTCGCGAGGTCCTGGAGAGCTTTTCGATCCCCATCCACGGGATTGAAGGCTTCGAGGCCGACGACGTCATCGGCACGCTCTCGCGGATCGCGGAGGAACGTGGACACTCCGTCACGATCGTCTCCGGCGACCTGGATTGCCTGCAGCTGGTCAGCGAGTCGGTCGAGGCCCTAGTGCCGAGGCGCGGCATCACCGACACATTCGTGTACGGGCCCGACCAGGTCCGCCAGCGCTACGGCTTCGAGCCGGCGCAGCTGATCGATTTCAAGGCCCTGCGCGGCGACACGTCGGACAACATCCCAGGAGTCCCCGGCGTCGGCGACAAGACGGCGGCGAAGCTGGTGCAGGACTTCGGCAGCGTCGAAGCCCTCCTCGAGCGGGTGGATGAGCTGCCCGACGGCCGGCTGAAGACATCGCTCAAAGCCAACGCCGACCAGGTGCGGCTCGGCAAACGCATGGTCACCATCGTTCGCGACGTTCCCGTTGAGCTGGAGCTCGAGCGCGCTCGCTGGACGCGCTATGACTACGAGAAGGTCCGGCTGGTCTTCGACCGGATGGAGTTCAGGCAGCTCCTCAGCCGCTTCCCGCCGCCCGACCAGGTGCCGGTGCAGCCAAGCCTCGCGTTCGAGGCCGCCCCTCAACCTGCAGGCTTGAAAGTGGTCGACGACGCGGCCGAGGCTGCCAGCCTCCTCGACAGCTCACCCGATGTCGGTGTGTTCGCGTTTACCGACGGGGCGGGTCGCGGGGCGCGAGTCCACGGCCTTGGCGTCTCGACCGGAAAGGACACCTTCTATGTCGCAGGCCAGGATGCGATGGACGCTGTCGCGAGCACGCTCTCGGGCCGGCCGATCGCGGGCCACGACGCCAAGGAGACCGAGCTCGCTCTGCGCTCGCTCGGCGGTGGAAAACGCGACTGGGTCTTCAGCACGTTCCTTGCGGCGTATCTCCTCGGAGCAGGCTCGCGCGATCCACGGCTCGAAGACCTTGCCCGCGAGTTCCTCGACGTGACCCTGGTCAGCACCGAGCAGCTGTTGGGCACCGGTCGTGCCGCGCGCAAGGCGGCTGATGTTCCGGTCAACGAGGCGGCGGAGTTTGCGGCTCGGAGGGCGGAGGCCATCCTCAACCTCGGGCCTCGACTCGAGGCCGAGATGCGAAATCTCGGCGTTGACTACCTCTTCCATGAAATCGAGCTGCCACTGGCAGGGGTGCTGGCCGACATGGAGTCGGAGGGCGTCGCGATCGACGTGCCTTACCTCAAGCAGATGCAGGACGAGCTGGGATCGCAGCTGGCCGCAATCGAGTCGGAAGTTGAGCAGGTCGCCGGCCAGAAGTTCAACCTGAATGCTCCTCAGCAGCTGGCCAAGGTGCTGTTCGAGGACCTGCGGCTGCCCGTCGGCAAGCGGACCAAGACGGGGTACTCGACAGACGCGGACACGCTGGAGGCGCTTCGCGAGAAGCACCCGATCGTCGGCCTGATCCTCGAGCACCGGCAGCTGTCGAAGCTCAAGTCGACCTACGTCGACGCCCTGCCACAGCTGGTCGACCCGCTGAGCGGTCGCGTCCACACCTCATTCGGCCAGGCCAGCACCGCGACGGGCCGGCTTTCGTCATCCAACCCCAACCTGATGAACATCCCGATCCGCAGCGAGCTCGGGCAGCGCATCCGCCGCGCGTTCAAGGCAGGGCGGCCCGACCACGTCATGGTCTCGGCCGACTACTCCCAGATCGAGCTGCGCATCGCAGCGCACCTCAGCGGCGACCCGAAGCTGCTCGGCGCATTCGCGGCCGGCCAGGACATCCACACCGCGACCGCCGCCGCCGTGTTCAAAATCCCCATCGAGTCTGTCAGCCCGGACCAGCGCCGGCTGGCCAAGGTCGCGAACTTCGGGTCCATATACGGCCAGGGCGAATACGGCCTGTCGCAACAGCTGGGGATCACCGGTGACGTGGCGAGAGAATTCCTCGCTCAGTACTGGTCGACGTATTCGCAACTGAAGGAGTACCTCGACGAGGTGCGACGAAAAGCGCGTGAGGAGGGGTTCGTGGTCAGCGCGACCGGGCGGCGACGCGCGATCCCCGACCTTCGGTCGCCGAACTTTCAGCTGCGCAGCGCCGCCGAGCGGATGGCGATCAACTTTCCGATGCAGTCGCTTGCCGCGGACATCATCAAGATCGCGATGGTCCGGCTGCAGCGCGAGATCGAGGCGGACCAGATCGAGGGCCGCATGCTGCTGCAGGTGCACGACGAGCTGCTCTTCGAGGTGCCGCGCTCTGAGGTCGACCAGTTCGCTGAGAAGGTGCCCCGCATCATGACGAGCGCATACGAGCTCGAGACGGGGATCGAGGTCGAGACGAAGGTCGGCTCCAACTGGGCGGACATGAAAAAACTGGCCGTCGTGCGTGCTTAGGCATCCGCCCCCGGCCGATCGTCGGATCTTCGGCGCCGAATGCGGCCCATCTCCGGGTTCAGCGCCTGCGCTACTCGCTTACGCATCTAACGCGATGCGCGCGCTGCGTTGCTCGGCGCTTCACCCGGATCTGGGCCACCTCGTCGCCGAATCTCTCGACGCTCGCCGGGGGCCGGATGCCTGAGCTACCTGAGGTAGAGACGATCGTCGCGGACCTGCGGCCGCATCTTGCCGGCCGCACCATCGTGAGCTGCGACCTCCTGTTTCCAACCATCGTCCGGCACCCGGAGCCTGAGGTGTTCATCGATTCGGTGGCGGGAATGCAGATCACGTCAGTGAGGAGGCGGGGGAAGTACATCCTCATCGACCTCGTGAACGACCTGATGCTCGTCGTTCATCTCGGGATGACCGGGCAGCTGAGACTTGTCGATGCAGACGCACCGATTGAGAAACACACGCATGCCATCTTCACGCTGAATGCGGGCTCCGCCGCCCCTCCGGCGCTGCGCGCCACCTCCCCACATGGTGGGGAGGCCAGGCCCCTCGCCCCTCCGGCGCTGCAGGCCACCTCCCCCCTCGGTGGGGAGGCCAGGCTTCATCTGCGCTACCGCGACCCTCGACGCTTTGGACGTTTGCTGCTCGGCACCGAGGAATCTCTGCTCGCTTCGAAAAAGCTGCCGCGCCTTGGTCCTGAGCCGATCGACCCGGCGTTTGCGGCGGAGGAGCTGTATCGGCGGCTGCGCAAGCGCCGCACGGCGTTGAAAGCGTTTCTTCTCAACCAGGAAGCGCTCGCAGGTGTCGGAAACATCTACGCGGACGAGTCACTGCACCGCGCGAGGCTGCGGCCGGACCGGCTCGCGGGGAGCCTCAGCCGCAAGTCCGCACGCCGGCTGCATGAGTCACTCCGCGATTCGCTCCTCGTCGCGATCGCAAATCGAGGCAGCTCGGTCGACACATATCGCGACGCGTGGGGCGAGCTCGGCGGACAGCAGGAGAAGCTTCTCGTCTACGGCCGCGCCGGCGAGCCCTGCTTCACGTGCGGCCGGCCTCTGGCATTGATCCGCATCGCCGGCCGCAGCACCGTCTTCTGCCGCCGTTGCCAGCGATAACACAACGCCTCGTAGCCATCGTTCTTCTGTCGGTGGCGTTCGTCGCGCTGACCATGGCCATCGCGGCCGGAATGTTCACGACCCTCGACCTGCAGGTGGCGCAGGCGATGCACAGCCTGTGGCAGGAGCCGCTGCATCCTCTGTTCCAGCTGATCGCCGAGCTCGGCGGGCTCGAGCTGACCACCATCTTGATGCTCGCCCTCTTCATCTATTTGTGGCGCGGCGGGTTCGGCGGCGATGCATTGGTCGTCGGAGCGTTCGTCGGCGCCCAGGCGCTGGAGGTTCTCTATAAGTCGCTGCTCTATCACCCCGGCCCACCTCACTCGCTTTCGCATCGCGACGGTCCGAGCGTGACCGAACAGTTGGGTCCCACTCTTGGCAACAGCTTTCCCAGCGGCCACATGGTGCGCGCCGTCGTCGTCTACGGCCTCCTGGCCTTCGTCGTTCGGCGCTTGTCGCCGTGGCGGACAGCGCGATCGCTCGCCATTCCGGTGGCGATCGCGATCATCGTCCTCATGGTCGCCGACCGCTTGTACCTCGATGTGCACTGGGAGTCGGACGTGATCGGCGGTCTGCTGCTCGGCGGAATCGCCCTGATCGCCGCGACGGTCTGGCTCGACAGGCCGAGAAAAGCCGAGAATTAGGCTGTGGGGGAGAAGGCGGTCCTGATCATGGTCACGACAGGAGGCCGCAACGACGCCGAACGGCTCGGTGAGGGGTTGGTGGTCGAGCACCTGGCCGCCTGCTGCTCCGTGGTGCCGACAGTGCATTCCTTTTACTACTGGGACGGCCAGCTGAAGCGGGAGCACGAGGCGCTGCTGCTCGTGAAAACTGTCGAGTCGAAGTCCGCCGCCGTTCAGGAATACGTTCGGAGCCACCACGACTATGAGCTCCCGGAGATCCTCCAGATCGCCGTCGAAGGGGGTTCTCCGGCCTATCTGAAGTGGCTCGAAGACCAAGTGGCCCAAGAAGCGCACTGACTGTTAAGTAAAAACTTAGACTCAGGGGCTGGGTGGCGACACTAGTCGACGAACGGGACGATTCCAGCGGCACTAAAAAGCGCCGCCGGCGCCGCGCGCGGCGCGAAGCCGAAGCCGCCCTTGCCTCCCCACTGGCGGGGAGTGCGGAGGTGGAGGTTGCAGCCCCCGCCAACGGAAACGCCGACGCCGCCGATGCTGCGCCCTCAGCGGGCGAGATCGGCGTCGTGACGGTCGCAGCCGTGACCGTGCTCCCCGAGCCTGAGTCCAGCCCCGGCCAGGCGGTGCTCGTGCCGGCGCCGGTGCTCGAGCCGGACGATTTCAAAGATCTCCTCGGCCAGGCGGTCGGACTGCGGCTGGATTCGGTTTCGCGCGAGTTCGGCGGCAACGACGAGATGCATGTAACCGCGCTGCGGGATGTCTCGCTCGAGATCGGACCGTGCGAGTTCGTGTCTGTCGTCGGCCCGTCGGGCTGCGGCAAGACCACGCTGCTGTCGCTGATGGGAGGCCTGGACCGGCCGACCAGCGGGCACGTCTATGGAGCCGGTCTTCCGCTGGGCGAGCTTTCCGAGCGCGACCTCGCCGACTACCGGCTGCAGCGCGTGAGCACGATCTTCCAGGCCTTCAACCTGATTCCCTCCATGACCGTCGAGGACAACGTCGCGCTGCCGCTGACCCTCGCTGGCGTGGAGCTCGAAGAGCGTCGAAGGCGTGCGCGCCACCTGCTCGCCCTGGTTGGGCTGGAGCATCGTGCCCGCACCCGCGCACGCCTGCTGTCCGGCGGCGAGCAGCAGAAGGTGGCGGTGGCACGGGCGCTTGCCAACCGCCCCGGCCTGATACTCGCCGACGAGCCGACCGGAAGCCTCGACTCGACCGCGGGCGAAGGGGTGTTGAACCTTCTCGCAGACCTCAACCGTCGCGGGGCCACCGTGGTGCTTGTCACGCATGACCCCGAGGTCGCGCGACGGGCGCGACGGGTCATCCGGATGATCGACGGCCGTGCGATCGAGCTCGAAGGGGGCAACCCCACGGTGCGCAAGCAAGAGCCCATCGATCCCGCCCCTCGACTCCATTGGCGGGACACGTTGAAGGTCGGGGTGGGCAGCGCGGGGAGGCGGCCTCTCCGCACCGCGCTGACGACCAGCGGCGTCGCCATCGGCATCGCGGCGATGAGCTTGATCGTTGCGCTCGCAGGCGGCTTGCAAGGCGCGTTGAGCGCGCCGGCGCTCGCCACGAGCCAGGTGCACCAGGTCGCCGTCTATCCGGCTGCGGACGCCAGGGGCGGCGCGTTTGACAACGGCACCCTGTCCACGCTTGCCGGTCAGCCTCACGTGCGTGCGGCATGGGGCCAGGTGGCGTTGAGCGGGACCTTCAGCCCGGGGACGCCGGTCGCCGCTGGCGTGACGCCGCCCCCACCAGCGTCCGGCGCACTCGTCTCATTGGCGCCGCTCGGTTCGTCGAGCGGTACTCTCGTCCTCAGCGCGGGCCGGCTTCCGCGGTCGGACGCGGCCAAGGAGGTGGTGCTCAGCGACAGCGAAGCCGCCGCCCTAGGGTTCCTGTCGGCGCGTGGGGCGATCGGCACCCAGGTCACATACAGCGCGGCATACGGAGCGCTGCAGGTGCCGGGCTCGTCGCGAAACCCGGTCGCCAAACCGCTTGATCTGAAGCTGGTCGTCGTCGGGATCGTGTCGGGCAATGCGATGCCGGCTGGAGCTCCCGGTGGCATGGCGCCGTATGCGACGGTCCGGGACTACTGGGCTGAGCTCGCGCGGACCAACGCCTGGAAGGGCGGCGAGTATTCGACGATCACGTTGCTGGCGGATTCCGGGCTCGCCGTACAGGGCCTGCGCGCGCGCGTCGAGGCCCTGGGATTCCAGGCGCAGACGTTCGGAGACCAGTTCCGCAGCTTCGAGGACCTGCTGGGAAAGATGCGAGTGGCCCTATTGGGGCTGGCGCTGGTGGCGTTGCTGCTGGCCTGCCTAGGCATCGCCAACACGATGTACACCGCGGTACTCGAGCGGACGAAGGAGATCGGCGTCCTGAAAGCTCTGGGAGCGCGCGCGAGGGACGTGCTGCTCGTCTTCGTCGCGGAGGCCGCGGTCATCGGGCTGGCGGGAGGTCTCGTCGGAATCCTTGTCGCCGTCGGTTTGGGCCGCCTTGGCAACAGCGCCGTCGACCGGCTCACGCAATCGGTGACGAGTGGCAGCTTTGACGTGTTTCGGACAGACTTTGCCGTCGTCGCGATCGGTCTCGTGCTAGCTGTGGTGCTGAGCACGGTGAGCGGCCTGCTCCCGGCCCTGCGAGCGGCTCGCCAGGATCCCGTCAGAGCTCTGCGTTACGAGTAGGCCTCAAACCCGCAGGAGCCGGCACTCGCTGGCTTCGTGAAGAAATGAAAGCCGCGGGAGCCGGCACTCGCTTCTCTCCAGCCCTCTTCAGGCCCCCGGACCCTGCCCCACCGCCATCTTCCCAGTACCTTTGTGGCCTTGAGGGCTTCCGCTTATCCACTGATCGATGTTGACGAGGCAGCGAGCCTCGTCCTTGAGCACACGCCGGTCCTGGGGATCGAAAAAGTTGCACTCGCTCACTGCGTCGGACGCGTTCTGGCCGAGGACCTCGTCGCGCCCGCATCGCTGCCGGCGTTCCCGTCCAGCGCGGTTGACGGCTACGCCGTCCGAGCCGCTGACGCCGGCAAACAGCTCCGAGTGGTTGGTGAGTCGGCCGCGGGCAGGCCCTTCGACGCAAAGCTCACGGCTGGCAGAACGGTCCGAATTCTGACCGGCGGAGTGGTGCCCGAAGGAGCCGACTGCGTGGTCATGGTCGAGGACGTAGATGCGCAGGGCGACACCGTCACGGTCCCCGCCAGCCTCAAACCCGGACAGAACTTTCACGCGCCGGGCGCCGACCTCCGCGCCGGCGAGCATGTGCTGGCGGTCGGACAGCAGCTTGGCGCGGCGGAGATCGGGCTTGCGGCGGCGCTCGGCTTCCCGAGGTTGCCGGTGTATCGACGGCCGCGTGTCGCGTTGATGTCGACCGGCGATGAGCTGATCGAGGTGGGGGGTAAGCCGGGGCGAGGACAGATCTTCGACTCGAACCGCTGGGCTCTGCTGAGCGCCCTCAGCGAAGCCGGCGCCGAGGTGCGAAGTCTTGGGATAGGTCCCGATCACGCGGAGGCGCTCAAACAGCGGGTTGTCGCCGCGCTGGCCGAAGCAGACGCTCTCGTGACCTCCGGTGGCGTTTCGGTCGGTACACACGACCTCATCAAGCCACTGCTCGAATCGCTCGGCACCGTGCACGTAGGGCGGGTCAAGCTCAAGCCAGGCAAGCCGTTCACTTTCGCGACGCTGCCCGAAGGCAAGCTTGCCTTTGGCCTGCCTGGGTTCCCCGTCTCTTCCCTGGTGACGTTCGAGGTGTTCGTGCGTCCGGCGCTGCGCAAGATGCAGGGATTCGCTCAGCTGCAGCGCCCGACGCTGCCCGTCCGCCTTGGCTACGACGCACGCGCGACGGCGGATCGCACCGAGTACCAGCGGGTGAGGTTGAGGCGCGACGGGGAAGAGCTGGTCGCCGAAACGACAGGATCTCAGTCGTCATCGCGCCTGATGTCGCTGGCGGGCGCGCACGCTCTCGTACGCATCCCGCCGGGCGATCAGGGCATCAAGTCCGGGACCAAAGTGGAGGCGATGATCCTCGCCCTACCGTGAGCGCGCCCGGCCCGCCCGGTCTTGTTCCCGCGCCCGGGCCACCTTCCCCACGAACGCGTGTTCGCCCTAGAATTAGAGGCCCGATGCCCTCCCGCTTTCGTGTCGACGCACCCTTCAAGCCGGCCGGCGACCAGCCAGAGGCCATCAGGCAGCTGGTCGAAGGCGTGCGCTCGGGGCTGACCCAGCAGGTCCTGGCGGGGGTCACCGGCAGCGGAAAGACCAACGTGATGGCGTGGGCCGTGGAGGAGCTGCAGCGGCCGGTGCTCGTCCTCAGACCCAACAAGACGCTGGCGGCTCAGCTTTGCGCCGAGTTCCGACGGCTGCTCCCGGACAACG
>Ga0137409_10002711_pt1 | contig 18864 bp, 17 predicted proteins | sample CZODoug1_16funga_FD_122059 | JGI IMG/M metagenome (GOLD analysis project Ga0137409, IMG submission 122059) | Vadose zone soil fungal communities from Angelo Coast Range Reserve, California, USA - CZODoug1_16fungal (Hybrid Assembly) | ecosystem: Environmental > Terrestrial > Soil > Vadose zone... | reverse complement strand
CCGGGGATCAGCACCACCTTCTCGCAGCCGATCAAGGACAACGTCGACGAGGCGCTCGCCGGCGTGAAGGGCGAGCTGGCCATCAAGCTCTACGGGCGAGATGTGTTCGAGCTCGAACGCATCGCCCGACAGATCACCGACGTGCTTCGCGACATCCGCGGTGTGACGGACCTCGATTACGACCATCTCGTCGGCCAGCCGCAGCTGCAGATCGTCGTCGACCGCAGGGCCGCCGCGCGCTACGGCATCAACATCCAGGACATTCAGGATGCAATCGAGGCGGCCACGCGCGGGCGCGTCGTCAGCCAGGTCTTCGAGGGCGAGCGCCGCTTCGACCTCGCGGTGCGGCTCGCCCGGAGCGGCGAATCGTTGATGATGCTCCAGCACTTGACGGTGAGCGCGCCGAGCGGTGAACGCATTCCGGTGGCGCAGCTCGCGGAGTTCAAGAAGACAGAGGGCTTGAGTCAGGTCCAGCGCGAAGGCAGCCAGCGCCGCATCGCCATCAAGTGGAGTGTGCGCGAGCGCGACATGGGCAGCATGGTCGCGGAGGCGATGAAGAAGGTGGACGCCGCCGTGAAGCTGCCCGAAGAGTACCGCATCGTGTGGTCGGGGCGGTTCGAAGACCAGCAGCGCGCCCTGGCGCGCCTCTACGTCATCGTGCCGCTCGTCATCTTCATCATCTTCATCCTGCTCTTCGGCACCTTCCAGTCGATCGGGGACGCGCTGCTCATCATGCTGAACCTGCCGTTTGCGCTCATCGGCGGCACGCTGGCGCTTTTCCTCTCGGGAACCCACTTCAACATCTCCGCGGCCGTCGGCTACGTCGCGGTCTTCGGCGTGAGCGTACTGAATGGGGTCGTGCTGGTGTCCTCGATCCGCCAGGCGCGGGCTGAGGGCCTGGGCGTGCTCGACGCGGTTGTGCGGGGCTGCGCGCTGCGCTTCCGCCCCATCGTCGTTTCCGGGATCGTCGCCGTCGTCGGTTTCATCCCGGCCGCGATCTCCCATGGCATCGGCTCGGAGATCCAGCGGCCGCTCGCCCGCGTGGTCGTCGGCGGCCTGATTTCGTCCTCGATCCTCACGCTGCTCGTGCTGCCGGTCGTCTACGCGCTCATCGCTGAGCGCGGCGAGCGCGGGGAGGGCGCGCCAACTAACAGCGTAGCTGGCGAGGGCGGGGGAGACCCGCGGTGAGCCGGGATGAGCCGGCATTGGGTCCTGACGACATGGAGCGCGAAATCGGTGGCTGGGTCCCCGGCATTTATCGTTGCCCCGCGTGCGCGTTGCGCGCTCTGGTCGAGGAGGATGGCAGTTCACCTCGCTGTCCGCAGCAAGGGTGCCCGATGGATTGGGATCGACTCGTCTGAGAGGAGGGACAGCCGGCCCCTGATCACTTCGGCCTGGCGATGCTATTTCGACGGCTAAGAATCACCCGGCGAGCTCGTCGGCCCGAGGGCACCGCGGCGTGGTGAAACAAGGTAATTCGAGGACATAGGCGGCGTGCCCCAACTTTGGTGCGCAGCTTGCGTAAGACCGCGGTGGCGATGGTCGCGCCCCGTCGCTGGTTGTGAGCCGGGCTGCTCCCGGAAGGAGACGGGCCGTGAACATGAGATCGAAGGAACGCCTGTTCTGCACGCTGTTGATCGTCTCGGCCGCTTTCGTGTCCGGTGCCGCTATCGCAGCGGCGCAGGGAATCCCCGCGCCCGGCGCCAACCAGGCGTTCTTGTATGAAATGGACGAAGACGCCGTCCTGCTCAACAGCGGAGGCCATGTGTTGGTCCCCGATCCCAGCGGCAAGAGTCCGACGGGCCTCGTCGACGCCACCAACGGCGCTGTTGGAATTCCCGCGATCCGTCACGCGACCTCGCAGCTGCAGGGCGTGGCGACACTGGGTTCGATCCTCTGCTCAGTTCCGCAGCTCGTTACCGTCCGCGGGAACGAGTGCACCGTGATCGCCACCGGCACTGACGATGTCCAGCTGGTGATCGATCCAAAGACTGGCCAGGTGATCCCGACGAGCGGGAAGGTGTTCGGGACCTATGCCGTCGTCGTGCAGCTGGACAATCCGACCGACAGTCCCGAGTTCCCCGTACAGACGGGGACGTTCAGCGGCGTCATCAACTTCCAGCCGCCGCTGCCGCTCGGTTTCGTGAGCGAGGGGATTTTCACGATCGATGGCATGTCCGGCAGCTTCCCGTTCCAGGCCGTGTTCCGGCAACCGTTCACGCGCAGCGTGAAGGGTGACGTGCTGACGCACCGGGGCGAGAAGGGCGAGAAGGTCTCACGCACGGACCCGTCCGCCCGCCGTGCCCAGGCGTTCTACCTGCTCGACGACGGCAGCCTCCAGAGACTCCGTCCGGACGAGCGCGCGATCGGCTGGCCGACGGTGCGATTCGAGATCACCTTCTAGGGTGATGGGGGGCCCCGACATGGCCCCCCACCCCCCCCAAGCGCTCGGGCCGCCCCGGCGCAGCCGTGACGGCCCTCGTGATCCCGACAGGTTCTAAGAAGCCGCGCGGCGAACGAGCGCTCGGAGTTCGAGCGCGGCGCCCGCACCCGCGAAGCCGCCCGATGCCATCAGCTTCCCAATGAGTCTTCAGGATTGTCTCCGCCGTCGGCCACTCAGGTGGGCCAATGTCGATTTCGGCCAGCCTCGTTCGACCTAAGAGTGGAGGCAGAGTCCGGCGGGGCCGGTTGCATGCCGGACGAGAAGGGAGGACATCCATGGGAGCGAAGACGGAGGCGCTGGCCAAGCAGTTCGAGGGGAAGGCCCGGGACGCCGTGGCGACGCTGGAGAAGCTTGGTGACACGGACTGGAAGAAGGTGACCGCGGCGGAGAGATGGACGGTGGGGGTGACCGCGCACCATCTGGCCGGGGGGCTGGAGGCGGTGGCCGGCATCGTGACCGGCATCGTGTCCGGGGGCCCGTCACGCGGCAACTTCACGCGGGCCATGCTGGACGCGATGAACGCCCAGCATGCGAAGGAGCACGCCGACTGCACGCGGGCGGAGACGCTCGCGCTCTTCCAGAAGGGCGCGGCGACAGCGTCCACGGTGGTCCGGGGCCTGAACGACGATCAGCTGTCGAAGAGCGGAACGGTGTTCACCGATGTGCCACCCATGACGGCCGAGCGTCTCATCATGCTGGGCCTGCTCGGCCACATCGACGAGCACATGGGGAGCATCCGGAAAACCGTCGGCATGTGACACGAATCGCCCGCGGCGTCACCCTTCACTCGCCTTTGCTGCGTCGATCGTAGGAGATGGCATAGGCGGCCGACCGGGCTAACAGGATGGGATCGGCCGAGAGATCGATACCGTCGGTCCTGTTGGTGGGGTCGAAGATCAGGCGCCGCTCGTCGGCCGCGCTCGTCGGGGAGATGCCGGTGACTTCCAGACGCCCCAGCTCGACCACGGGCCGACCCTCAGGCCACAGGGCGGTCACGTCGTCCGTCGGGTCGCCGGCCTCGGCCAACTGCAGGAGGAGCCGGAACGCCACCGGGCCGGTCCGCAACCGGCCTTCCAGCTCCTCGCGCAGAAAGCTCGGGCTTCGCTTGCCGGCATCGTCAGGCGAGAGAAACGCCTCGCCCGCGTGCGGCACGAAGCGATAGCGGCCGAATCGGCTCGTGCCATCCACGGCGGTGAAGCGAAAGGCGTGCTCGGCATGGTAGATCGTCTGCGCATAGCTGGCCGGCACCGGCTTCTTCATCAGCCGCTCGACGAAGGCGCGTCCGGCGGGATGGCCGGCGAGAAAGCGTGGAACCGCATCGGGGTCGGGCCGGCCGCTACCCGGCTCGGGAAGCTGAGCCCGAAGGAATTCGAGCAGCTCCTCGGGCGTCCGCGCGATGAACCCTTCGACCGAGTTGGCGAGGATGTCGGCGGTCCTGCCGTCTGAGAGCTGAAACTTGACCGCCATCGAGCGCACGTTGGGGACACCATCGGGCACGTCGGGGTTCCCGTTGGCATTGGCGAACCGGACGATGGTCGGCACCGATTGACCTGTGAAATGGGGCGCTCGAGTGACGCGGGGAGCATCCGCCGAAGCGCGAAACGTTCCCGAACAGACGAGGCCCTTGGCGTGGACGGGGCGGAAGCCGGGATGTGGCCCGGCCAGCGTCCGCATGGCTTCGACTATCTGACGGATGACGGGTTCCGGTGTGGCCGATGTAGGCATGCGCGCGTCTCCCTCCCGCCTGCCCGACGCCGGCCGGTCACACCGTCGCCATGGCGGGTATGACCTTGGCCCCCATCAGCTCGATGGAGCGCATGGTCGTGGGGTGATCCATCCGCGACTCCTGCGCCTCGAGCAGAAGGTGGCCGATCCCCAGCTCGCGTCGCACGTGCGCGAAGCGGTCGACGACCTCGTCCGGCGTGCCGGCGATGATGTAGTGGCCGTCCAGCAGCTCGTCGTAGCTCATCGTGGCGAGCGACCGCGGCCGCGACCGCATGGCAAAGTTGGTGCCCGCCCGCGAGCGCATTCCCACCGGCGAGAAGTACTCCACGGGACCGCGCAGCGTCGGGCCCATGCGCCACACGAAGTGACGGCCCGCCTCCAGCGCCTTGGCCTTCGTCTCCGCGGTGACGGCGCAGATCAGGAAGCCGAGGTCGTCGGGGCCCACCGTACGCCCGGCCTCGGCGGCCCCCTGACGGTAGTAGTCGAACAGCTCGCGTGCCACGTCGAACGGCACGAGGAACGGCACGTACGTGTAGCCGCGGCGGCCGGCCCACACCGCCGTCTCGGGGCTCGCCGTGCCGGGAATCCAGATGGGCGGATGCGGCTTCTGCAGCGGCACGCACCACGGGTTGACGTGTCGGAAATGATAGTGGCGACCTTCCCAGCGGAAGGGACCCGGCGTCGTCCAGGCTTTCAGGATCAGGTCGTGGCACTCCTCGAAGCGCTCACGGTTGTGGACAGGATTGGAGTTCGCCCACCAGGTCTCGACGCCGGTTCCCCGCACGAAGCCGGAGAGCACGCGGCCGTTCGAGATCAGGTCCGCCATGGCGAGCTGCTCGGCCATCCGCACCGGGTTGTCCTCGATCGGCAGGATGTTGCCGAGGATCAGCAGCTTGGCCCGCGTCGTGGTACGGGCGAGGATCCCGGCCGTCATGTTGACGCTCACGTTGACGCACGAAGGGGTGGAGTGGTGCTCGTTGATCATCAGCCCGTCGAAGCCGGCCCGGTCGGCGAATTCGTACTCGTCGAGATAGCGCTGGTAGTTCGCGCGGGCCTTCTCCGGGCTGAAGAACCGGTTCGGAAACTCGAGACGGAGCGACGGATACTTCGCCCCCTCCTCGTCGGGGAACTCGTGATGCGGCATCTCGCTGAAGTAATAGAGCTTCATGGCCGGCGGGGTCCTCCCAGGAAGTCGATCACGAGACGCGCGAATACATCGGGCTGCTCGATCGGCGGCAGGTGGCCACAGTTGTCGAGGACGGACAGCGTCGCGTTGCCCAGCAGCCGTCGATACTGCTCGCCGCAGGCGACGGGCACCACGCGATCCTCGCGTCCCCAGACGATGAGCGCCGGATTCGTCACCCGTGGCAGGAAGCGGTCGAGCCGAGGATTGTGCATGTACGGTTTCCAGGTGAGCCGTGCGGTCATCTCCTGATTGCGCACGGCGGTCTCCAGCTCCGCCGCCGTCGGCGGCCGGCCGAACAGCGCGTCCCACTCGGGAATCGTCGCCGGATCGTGGACGGTCAGGGCGCGCAGCTCCGCGGGCGGATAGTAGAAGATGTCGAGAATCTCTCCTGTGTCCGGCTTGAGCCCGGCCGGCGCCACGAGGACGAGCCGGTCGATCGAGCCTGGACTCATCGTCGCCAGCTCCGCTGCCATCCACCCGCCGATGGAGTGGCCGAGCACGTGTGGCCGGCCCAGACCGGCGGCATCGATGAACCACAGATAGAAACGCGCGAGGTCGTCGATGCTTTCCATCCATTGCGCGTCGCCCGACCGTCCGAACCCCGGATGGGTCGGGGCCCACACGGTGAAGCGTTGGGCGACCTGCTCGACCCACCGCGTCCATCCGCGATTGCCGCCGGCACCGTGGAGCACCAGCAGGGGCGCACCCTGCCCGCCCGTCCACGCGTGCACGTCGATGCCGTTGACCGAGATCGTCTGCTCACGAGGAGGCATGCGCCGTATTATGCCAGGCCCTTCGGTAGCGGGGGCGCGTAGCCGCCGAGCTTCGAGGTTCTGAGACCCAGGCGCACGAGCATCTCGACCAGCGCGACGGCGGCGGCGACGCCGTCGACGACAGGCAGGCCGTGACGGGCGGTGAGCTCGGCGGCGAGGTCGGCCATGCCGGCGCACCCCAGCACGATGGCCTCGGCGCCGTCGTCGGCCTTCGCGGCGGCGATCTGCGCATCGATCCGCTCGCAGGCGTCGCTCCGCCGCTCTTCCAGCGCGAGCACCGGCACGTCCGCCGCGCGCACGCGGGCGCAGCGCGTGGCCAGTCCGTAGCGCAGGAGATTGAACTCGATGGCCGGGACCGAGCGCGCCAGCGTGGTCACGACCGCGAAGCGCCCGGCGACGAGGCTCGCCGCGTGGAAGGCCGCCTCTCCTATGCCTACGACGGGCGCGACGGCGAGAGCGCGGGCCGCGTCGAGCCCGGTGTCGTCGAAGCAGGCGATGACGTGCGCGGCCACGCCCTGCGCTTCCCCCTTCGCGATCTCGGCGAGCAGGCCGGGGACGGCGAGCGCGTCGTCGTAGAAGCCTTCGATGCTCTCGGGACCGACCGGCGGGTTCACGGCGACGATGCGCGTGCCCGGCGCGGCGGCGCGCTCGGCGGCGCGGCGGATCTTCTCGGTCATCGAGACGGTCGTGTTCGGGTTGACGACGAGGATGTCCATACGGTGCCTAGGCCCGCCGGCGTCCCAGCGCTCTGATCAGCAGCAGCGATATCAAGATGACGGCGAACGACACGCCGGTCGTCACCGTGCCGAGGGCGTAGATCTCGGGATTGGTCACGGTCGTCGTGAGGCCGGTCAGCTCGAGCGGCAGCGTGTTCTGGTCGGCGCCCAGGGCCTGGCTCGAGCGCGCCGCCTCGTCCCACGAGAGCGTGAAGCCGAAGAGGGCGATGCCGACGAGCGCGGGCGCGATGAGCGGCAGCACCACGTGGCGGAACGCCTGGCTCGACGTCGCGCCGAGGTCGCGGGCGGCCTCCTCGTAGCGGTGGTCGAAGCGGTTGAAGACGGCGAACATGATGAGCAGCCCGAAGGGCAGCGTCCACGTGAGATGGGCGCCGAGCCCCGACGTGAACGTGCCGGCGCTCGTCGTGAATCCCTCGACGAGGCCGGCGAGGCCGACGCCCTCCGCCGCCCACCTGATCAGCGCGTCGAGGAGGCGGAACTCGACGGCGATCCCGAGCGAGACGATGATCGAGGGCACGATCAGGCTCGCCACCGCCGTGTAGAAGACGAAGGCCGAGCCGCGGAAGCGCCGCCGGAACGCGTAGCCCGCGAGCAGCGAGATGAGCACGGTGAGCGTCATGACGACCGCGCCCAGCTTCAGCGACCGTCCGAAGGCCGCCCAGATGTCGACCACGCCGAGGCCGCCCCACAGACGGACGAACCAGTGCGTGGAGACGCCGTGCAGGGGAAAGGTCAGGCCGCCCGTCGGTCCCTGGAACGACAATACGATGATCGTCAGCATCGGACCGTAGAGGAACAGGACGAACAGGCCGAAGACCGTCGCGAGCGCGTAGAAGGCGGGCGGCCGTCGCCGGGCCACGGGCTCAGAGCTCCCGGCGCAGGTCGACGAGGCGGGTCATCGTGCAGATGATCGCGAGGACGGCGCCGAGCAGCACGACGGCGTTGGCCGCGGCCAGCGGGAACTGCAGATAGCTCAGCTCGACCTGGATGATCTTGCCGACCGACGCGATCTGCTGACCGCCCATGACCCCGATCGTGACGTAGTCGCCCATGACCAGGGTGACGACGAAGATCGAGCCGATGACCAGGCCCGGCTTCGACAGCGGCACCACGACGTTCCAGACCGTTTGCCAGGCCGAGGCGCCCGCGTCGCGCGAGGCCTCCAGCAGCGCGCGGTCGATCCGGCTCATCGAGTTGAAGATCGGCACGATCATGAACATCGTGTAGAGGTGCACGAAGGCGAGGACGACGGCGAAGTCGGAGAACAGCAGCCACTCGAGCGGGGCGGGGACGGCCCCCGACGCCACGAGGGCGGTGTTGACGAGGCCGTTGCGGCCGAGCAGCGGCACCCACGAGATCATGCGGATCACGTTCGACGTCCAGAACGGGATCGTGCACAGCAGGAACAGCACGGTCTGCCACGTGAGCGAGCGCACGTGGAAGGCGAGGAAGTACGCCACGGTGAAACCCACGACGAGCGTGACGAGCCACACCAGCACGCAGAACTTCAGCGTTGATAGATACGTCTTGAAGGTGACGCAGAGGGCGGGCAGCTCGGCCAGGCACCCGGCGAACACCGAGACGTAGTTGTCGCCGACCAGCGCGGGGATCATCGAGTACTCGGTGTAGCGCCAGAAGCTGACGACCACCGTGATGGCCAGCGGCAGCAGGAAGAACACGGCGAGCACGCCCGCCAGCGGCGCCACCTGCCAGTACGGCGCCGCGGCGGGCGCGATCAGCCGGCTCAGGCGGCGATGAACTCGTTCCACTTGCGGACCATGTAGTCGTTCTCGTCCATGACGGCGTTCCAGCACGCGACGGCGCCCATGCGCGCCTCGTACGACCCTCCGTCCCGCACCGTGCCGGCCTTCTCCAGCAACGTACCGTCCGGCGCCTTGATGTCCTTCTCGGCCGGCTTGCCCTCCATCCAGTACGCCCACTCGTAGGGCTCCATGTTGGCCTTGGCCGTCTCGAGCACGGCCGAGTAGTAGCCCTGGCGGTTCAGGAAGGCGCCGGCCCAGCCCGACAGGAACCAGTTGATGAACTCGTAGCCGGCGTCGAGCTTCTTGCCCGTCAGCGTCTTGGGCAGGCCGAAGCCGGCCGCCCACGCGCGGTAGCCTTCCTTGAGCGGCTGGTAGATGCAGGGCACGCCCATCGAGCGCACCTTGGTCACCGCCGGCGACCACATCGACTGGATCACCACCTCGCCCGACGCCATGAGATTCACGCTCTCGTTGAAGTCCTTCCAGAACGCGCGGAACTGTCCGGCCTTCTTCGCCTCGATGAGCGTCTTGATCGTGAAGTCGAGCTCGGCCCTCGTCATGTTGCCCTTGTCCCGGTACTTGTGGGCGCCCAGCGACTCCACCACCATCGCGGCATCCATGATGCCGATCGAGGGGATGTTGAGGATCGACGCCTTGCCCTTGAACTCGCTGTTGAGCAGCTCGGCCCAGGAGCCGATCGGCCGCTTGATGAGGTCGGGACGGATGCCGAGGGTGTCGGCGTTGTAGACGGTCGGAATGAGGGTGATCCACGGCGTCGGCGCCGCGGCGAACTTCGTCGACGTCGGGCCCTCCAGGTAGAACACCTTCTTCGGCGCCGTGCCCTGATCGCCGATGGTCTTGCCGGCGACCTGGCCCTTGGTGAAGACCGGCGTGATCTTGTCCGCGTACTTGATCCGCCGGGCGTCCATGCCGAGCAGGTTGCCGGACGGGATGAGCTTGCGCAGCTGGAAGTACTCGGCGTCCACCACGTCGAAGGAGTTCGGCTGGGTGATGATCCGCTTGGCGACCTCGTCGGTGGTGACCGGGATGTACTCGATGACGAGGCCGAGGTCGGCCTTCACTTTCTGCGCGATCTCCTTGGACTGGTTGACGGCGGTGCCGAGGTAGCGCAGCGTCACGGGCTGCGCCGAGACGATGGCCGGGAATCCGGCGATCGCCGCGGCGGCGCCCTTGAGAACGGTTCGCCGGCTCACGCCGGCCTGGCCCTTCGTGCTCGGCCTCATCGGTGCGTCTCCTTTCGGTGTGGGTCCGCGATCATGCGAGTCGGTGCGCGCCGGCGTCGTCCCAGGTCACGGCCACCCGCGCCCCCGGCTCCAGCGGCTCGCGGTCGAAGAGATGATCGGCCGCGACGGCGACGAGCTCGGTGCCGTCGTCGGCGCGCAGGTCGGTCTGCACGACGATCCCCTGGTATTCCACGGCGGTCACGATGGCGGTGAGGCGCCCGCAGGCGTCGGCGTCGCCGTCGAGCCGGCACAGCCGCAACCGATCCGCGCGCACCGCGAGACGGACGCCGCCGATGGTGACGACGTTGTGGCCGCCAATGAAGCGAGCGACGAACTCCGTGCGCGGATGGTTGAAGACCTCGCGCGGGCTGCCGTGCTGCTCGATGCGCCCCTCGTTCATCACCACCACCACGTCGGCCAACGCCATGGCCTCGTCCTGGGCGTGGGTGACGTGGATGAAGGCGATCCCCAGCTCGCGCTGCAGCCGCTTGAGCTCCACGCGCATCTGGACGCGCAGGAAGGGGTCGAGCGCGGACAGGGGCTCGTCGAGCAGGAGGATCCGGGGCTCGGTGATCAGGGCCCGGGCCAACGCCACGCGCTGCTGCTGCCCGCCCGACAGCTGTGCCGGGAAGCGATCGGCATAGGCCTGCATGGCCATCAGCTCGAGCAGGGCCGCCGCCCGCGCGCGCCGGCGCTCCCTGGCGATGCCGCGCATTTTCAGCGCGAACGCGACGTTGTCGAGCACACTCAGGTGCGGGAAGAGCGCGTAGCTCTGGAACATCATCGCGGTGCCGCGGCGCCCCGGGGGAAGCGCGGTGATCGGCACTCCGTCGAAGACGATCTCGCCGCCCGTGACGGTGTCGTGGCCGGCAATCATCCTCAGCGTCGACGTCTTGCCGCACCCCGAGGGGCCGAGCAGACAGCAGTAGGTGTCCGCCGCAATCCGCAGATCGATGCCATCGACGGCGACGACGGGGCCGTAGTGCTTGCTCACGCCGCGCAGCTCGAGGACCGCCGCCATGCCGCTATCGCCCATGGGGATGCCGGGCGATCCAGTGCCGCGCGATGTCGAGGCGGCGGCAGATCCACACGGCGTCGTGGCGCTGGACGTGATCGAGAAAGCGCGCGAGCGCGCCGAGCCGCCCCGGCCGCCCGACCAGCCGCATGTGGAGGCCGACCGACATCATCTTCGGCCGGTCACCGCCCTCGGCGTAGAGCACGTCGAAGGCGTCGCGCAGGTAGGTGAAGAACTCGTCGCCGGTGCTGAACCCGTGCAGCGTCCCGAACTTCATGTCGTTGTTGTCCAGCGTGTAGGGCACCACGAGGTGCGGCCGGCCGGCGACCTCGACCCAGTAGGGGAGATCGTCGTTGTACGCGTCCGCGTCGTACAGGAACCCGCCCTCCTCGACGACGAGCCGCCGCGTGTTCGGGCTCAAACGGCCCGTGTACCAGCCGAGGGGCCGGACGCCGGCGGCGCGCTCGATGCTCGCGACCGCCCGCCGGAGGTGCTCGCGCTCGACCTCTTCGCTGACGAACTGGTAGTCGATCCAGCGCCAGCCGTGACTCACCACCTCGTGCCCGGCGTCCACGATCGCTCGCGCGGCCTCGGGGTAACGCTCGACCGCCATGCCCACCGCGAACACGCTGATCGGCACCGCCCGCTCGCGGAACAGGCGCAGCAGCCGCCAGAGTCCCGCGCGCGTGCCGTACTCGTAGGTGGACTCGATCTGGAGATTGCGCGCGCCGGCCACCGGCGCCGTGCCGGGCACCTCGTGCAGGTACGTCTCGGCGAATTCGTCGCCATGCAGGATCGAGCGCTCGCCGCCCTCCTCCCAGTTCATGACGATCTGCAGCGCCAGCCGCGCGCCGCCCGGCCACTCGGCGTGCGGCGGGCGCGGACCGTAGCCCACGAGGTCGCGCGGGTAGCTCATCTGGGGTGGCGGGAGGATAGCATCGGGAATGCCAGCCGAGCCGTTCGAATCGACGCGAGGTTGGGCATGCCGGCCCGCCGCGGCCAGCCCAAGTTGTAGTCATCCGCGCCGGCAGATGCCGTCAAATTGGGCGGCGGCGATTGAATTGACGCGGTCACGCGCGTGCTGCTAGCGTGCCGGCATGTCGAGGAGCCCGTCGCGCATCCTCCTGGGACCAGGGCCGAGCATGGCCGACCCCCGGGTGCTGCGGGCCATGGCGACGCCGCTGCTCGGGCAGTTCGACCCGGAGTTCACCGCCATCATGGACGAGGTGATGACGCTCTCGCGGCTGGTGTTCCAGACCGCGAGCGCGCGCACGTTCCCGGTGTCCGGCACCGGGCGCGCGGGGCTCGAGGCGGCGATGGTGTCGCTGCTGGAGCCCGGGGACCGGGTGGTCATCGGCGAGTGCGGTCGCTTCGGCCTCCTGCTCGAGGACCTCGCGCGACGCTGCGACGCCGACGCCGTCGTCGTCCGGGCGGAGTGGGGACAGACGCTCGACCCGGTCGCGATCGAGGCCGCGCTTCGCCAGGCGCCCACGAAGGTGCTCGCCGTCGTGCACGGTGAGACGTCCACGGGCGTCTTGCAGCCGCTGGCGGATCTCGGCCGCCTCGCGCGCGCGTATGACGCCCTGCTCGTCGCCGACGTCGTGGTCACCCTGGGCGGCGCCGAAGTCGCGCTCGACGCCTGGGACGTGGACGTGGCGGTGGGCGGGACCCAGAAGTGCCTGAGCTGTCCCTCGGGTCTGGCGCCGGTCGCGTACAACGCGCGCGCCGACGACGCGCTCCGCCGGCGCCGGAGCACGGTGCGCAGCAATTACCTGGATCTCGGCCAGCTCGCGAGCTACTGGAGCCCCGCACGCGTCAACCACCACACGGCGCCGACGACGATGGTCTATGGCCTGCGCGCGGCACTGAGCGCGGTCGCGGAGGAGGGGCTCCCGGCGCGCTTCGCGCGCCATCGGCTGCACGGCGACGCGCTGCGCGCGGGCGTCGCCGCGCTCGGGCTGACCCTCTTCGGCAAGGAGCCGCCCGAGCGCCGCCTGCCGATGCTCACGCCGGTGGTCGTCCCCGACGGCGTCGACGACACGCGCGTGCGGCGCGCGCTCCTCGACGACTTCGGCATCGAGATCGGTGCCGCCTTCGGTCCGCTGCAAGGCAAAGTGTGGCGGATCGGTACCATGGGGTACTCCGCGCGTCGCGAGAACGTCCTGCTCCTGTTGAGCGCCCTCGAGCAGGTGCTGCGTCACGAGGGATGGCCCGTGCACGCGGGGACGGGCGTCGACGCCGCCCTGGATCACTACCGCTCCGCGGGCGCCGCCGCCTCGCCGGAGCACGACGACGGCGTCGAGGTGCGTTCCAATGTCTGATCGGAAACGTCCTACCCACATCAAGCTGACGTCGCACCCCACGAGCCATGGGCCCACCCCGTTGCAGATCCGCTGGGGCGCCGCCGAGCCGCTCACCCGTGGCCCGGTGATCGCGACCACGAATGGGCCGGCGCCGCGGAACGTGATCGGCAGCCACGCCGGCGGCTACGCCATCTATCGCGCGCTGGCCATCGCGGCCGGCGCGCTCGACCGCGGCCATCGGGCGGACCTCACCGACACCGCCCCCGCCGAGATCATAGGTCCGCATCCGCAGTGGGCCGATCCCGAGCGGATCGTCTCCCTCGATCCGTTCGGCGCGCTGGTGGCCGACGTCTACCGGGACTACGTCCAGAGCGGGTACGACATCAGGCCGACGATCGCGATCACCAGCGCGAACATCGAAGTCCCGGAGATCCGGCGCGCCCTCGAGGCGGGCCGCCTCGGCCTCGACGGAAGGATCCTGCGCGGCGCCGGCACGGCCGTGGTGACGAAGGCGGCCATCGAGCCGGTCTGGTATCTGCCCGGCGTGGCACGGCGGTTCGGCTGTTCCGAGGCCGACCTGCGGCGAACATTGTTCGAGGAGACCGGCGGCATGTTCTCGGAGCTGGTGACGCGTGGCGATCTCGACGTCTTTCTCCCACCGATCGGCGGTCTCACCGCCTACGTCTTCGGGAAGGCGGCCGATCTCGCCCGCCCCGACATCCCGCTCACGGCCCGTGTGCACGACGAATGCAATGGCTCGGACGTCTTCGGCTCCGACATCTGCACGTGCCGGCCATATCTGGCGCACGCGATCGAAGAGTGCATCCGCGGAGCGCAGGGCGGCGGCGTCGGCCTGATCGTGTATTTCCGCAAGGAGGGACGGGGACTGGGAGAGGTCACCAAGTTCCTCGTCTACAACGCCCGCAAGCGCCAGCAAGGCGGTGACCGCGCCGAGCAATACTTCGCGCGGACCGAGTGCGTCGCGGGCGTCCAGGACATGCGCTTTCAGGAGCTGATGCCCGATGTTCTCCACTGGCTCGGCGTGCGAAAAATCCATCGCCTCGTCTCGATGAGCAACGCGAAATACGACGCGATCGTGAAGGCCGGGATCGAGGTGGAGCAGCGGCTGCGCATCCCCGACGAGCTCGTGCCTCTGGATGCGCAGGTGGAGATCGACGCGAAGATGGCCGCCGGCTATTTCACCGACGGGCGAGTTCCGGACAGCGGCACGCTCGCCAAGCCCAAGGGACGCGGACTGGAGTGAGCGCAGCGGGTCGGCCCAGCGCGGTCGCTCACCTGCGCCGCCCGGCAACGATTCGCGGGCGTTGCGCCAACATTCTGGCGACCGGCCTCGGCGGTGGGCTGACGCACTTCCGGGTCGAGCCGAGCCGTCTGCCCCAGGTCGCCGACTTCGTGGCGGCGGTCACGCGCCGGCGTTATCCCGGACTCGCCATTCCATATCACAGCCGGTGGCGTCATCTGGACGCCGGCGGCGTGGCTCGCGTCGCCGCGCTTGGGGCCGCGCTGAGCCGCCTGCCCGCCGCCGAGCGCGCGCGCGCAAAAATCGACCTGATCGTCACGAGTGTCCTGCTCGACGCCGGCGCCGGGGAGACGTGGCGCTTCCGGGAAGAGCACACCGGTCAGACGTTCGCGCGCTCCGAGGGCCTCGCCGTGGCGAGCTTTCGGATGTTCGAGGCCGGGCTCTTCTCGAGCGATCCGTCGCGCCCCTGGCGGACTGACGCCGCGGTCCTGATGGACCTCGAGGAGAGCCGGATGGCCCGCGGCTTCCAGGCGTCGGCAGCGAATCCTCTGGCCGGCCTCGACGGGCGGGTGGGGCTGCTGAAGAGGCTCGGCCGCGCCATGAAGGGTGCGCCCCATCTCTTCGACGCCCTCCGCGACCGCGCGACGCAGAGTCGTCTGGACGCGCCCATCATTCTCGAGGCGGTGCTGGAGGCGCTGGAGGAGATCTGGCCGGAGCGGATCGAGCTGGACGGCGTGGGCCTCGGCGACACGTGGCCGCATCCGGCCGCAGGCGGCAGCGGCCCCTCGGCCGGTCTCGTCCCGCTTCACAAGCTGTCCCAGTGGCTGGCCTATTCGTTGGTGGAGCCGCTCGAGGAAGCCGGCGTGAGCGTCTCGGGCCTCGATCAGCTCACCGGTCTCGCGGAGTATCGCAACGGCGGGCTGTTCGTCGACCTGGACGTCCTCGTCCCCAAGCATCCGGACGTGACCGGCGTCACGCACGCGCCCGGTTCCCAGGTGATCGTGGAGTGGAGGGCGCTGACCGTGGCCCTCCTCGATCGCCTCGCGCCACTGGTGGCCGTGCGCGTGGGGCTGGACCCGACCGAGCTTCCCCTGATCAAGGTCCTGGAAGGCGGCACCTGGGCCGCCGGGCGCGAGCTGGCCGACGCCCGGCGGGCCGGCGCGCCACCGATTCGAGTCGCCAGCGACGGCACGTTGTTCTGACGGGGGAGACCATCGCATGTCCAGCCGCGTCCACGTCATCGACCACCCGCTGGTCCAGCACAAGCTCAGCCTGATGCGTATGAAGAGCACCAGCACGTCGGCGTTTCGGAATCTATTGACCGAGGTCAGCGTGCTGCTGGCCTACGAGGTGACGCGCGACATGCCGACGCATCAGGTGACGGTCGAGACACCTATGGCGCGCACGTCGGTCCCGATGCTCGATGGAAAGAAGATCGTCCTGATCTCCATCTTGCGGGCCGGCACCGGGATCCTCGACGGCATCCTCCGTCTCATCCCCAGCGCCCGCGTGGGACACGTCGGACTCTACCGGGACCCCAAGACCCTCACCGCCGTCGAGTACTACTTCAAGGTGCCCAGGGAGATGAGCGATCGCGACGCCATCGTCGTCGACCCGATGCTCGCCACCGGCAACTCCGCGGTGGCGGCGGTCGAGCGTCTCAGGGAGACGAGGCCCCGCTCCATCAAGTTCGTCTGTCTCTTGACGTGTCCGGAGGGCCTCAAGAACTTCCACTCGCACCATCCGGACGTCCCGGTCTATACCGCGGCCATCGACAGCCACCTGGACGAGCACGGCTACATCATCCCCGGCCTGGGGGACGCCGGGGATCGGCTCTACGGCACGAAGTGACGCGGGCCAACGACACCATGTTCGATCTCGTCGTCACCAACGCGGTATTGCCGGACGGTCGCGACCGGATGACGATCGCCTGCCGGGACGGCCGCATCGCGTCCGTCGAGCGAGACCTCCGGGCCGAGTCGCAGCGGACGATCGACGCGAAGGGCGAGCTCGTCTCGCCGCCCTTCGTCGATGCCCACTTCCACATGGACTCGGCGTTGACGTACGGGATGCCGCGCGTGAACCGCTCCGGCACCCTGCTGGAGGGGATCCAGCTGTGGACGGAGCTGAAGCCGTCGTTGACGCACGACGCGATCCGAGACCGGGCGCTCGAGCTGTGCCGCTGGTCCGTCGCCCGCGGGACTCTGATCGTTCGCAGCCACGTCGACGTCTGCGACCCGAATCTGAAGGCGGTCAAGGCGTTGCTCGAGGTGCGCGAGCTGGTGCGCAACGAGATCGATCTCCAGCTCGTCGCCTTCCCCCAGGACGGCTACCTGCGCTGGCCCGAGGCCGAACGCACCCTCGCGGCGGCGCTCGACATGGGCGTCGACGTGGTGGGCGGCATTCCGCACTTCGAGCGGACCATGGCCGACGGTGCCGCGTCGATCGAGCGCCTGTGTCGGATCGCGGCCGAGCGCCACCTCCTGGTGGACATGCACTGCGACGAGAGCGACGACCCCCTCTCGCGTCACATCGAGGTGCTCGCGCGGGAGACCGTCCGCCAGGGGCTCCACGGGCGCGTGACGGCCTCGCATCTGACGGCGATGCATTCGATGGACAACTACTACGTCTCCAAGCTGATGCCGCTGATGCGCGAAGCCGGGATCACCGCCGTCGCCAACCCGCTCATCAACATCACGCTGCAGGGCCGGAGCGACACGTACCCCAAGCGCCGCGGCATGACGCGGGTCAAGGAGCTGCTCGAGGCGGGGGTCAACGTCGCCTGCGGCCACGACTGTGTGATGGACCCCTGGTATCCGCTCGGCAGCCACGACATGCTCGACGTCGCGCACATGGGGCTGCACGTCGGACACATGACCGGGGACGCCGAGATGCGGGCCATGTTCGACTGCGTCACGGTCAACGGTGCCCGCGCGCTGCAGCGAGACGGTTACGGCCTCGACGCGGGCTGCTGGGCGGACCTGGTGCTGCTGCAAGCCCGCAGCGTGCTCGACGCGATCAGGCTCCGCCCGGCCCGGCTCGCGGTGATCCGACGGGGCCGGGTCATCGCCGAGACGCCCGGCGTGCGGCCGGTGGTCACCCTGGCCGGGAAGACCGACGAGGTGACGTTCCGGACTCGACCCGCTGTTGATGACAAGTGATCTGTCCGCTCGTGTTTGACATGTGATCTGTCCGGTCTCACAGGCCGGGACCCACGGGAAGACGAGGACCGAGGCGACGGCGGACGGCGCGCGGACGCCGGACGACGCGGCGGGCGGCGAGGGGCGGAAGGCTGGCGCCGCTCACGCAGAAGCGGCCCGCGGGCCCACGCGCGACTGGCGCGGCGAGCGAGGCGCCCTCGGCGGCGAAGCGTCCGAGACAGTGGGGGCCGCGCCACACACTGTAGGAGCCGTCGAAGTGGCGGCGCACGACGACGCGCAGGCCGGCGCAGGTAGGACGCCCAGGCTGCTTGGCGAGCTGGAGGGGCAGGCCCTCGAAACTCACCACGTTGTCCTGGCCGACGACGCGCGCCGCCTCTTCGCAGAGGAGCTGATCGAGATCGACGGCGCCGAGAGCGACGAAGGCCGAGGTGGGATCGGTGGGCGGCCGCGTGAAGGTGGCGTTGTAGTCGGCGATGAAGCGTTCCCGCAGGGAGGCGTTGGCCGCCTCGAGGGACGTGATCCCGGCCAGGCGCAGTTCGTTGACCAAGCGATCTTGGAGGGTACGGTTCAGACGTTCCCCACGGCCGCGCGCCTGTGGGGAGTCGGCGCCGATGTGCTCGATGCCCAGGCGCGCGAGGGCGCGGCCCACGTGGGTGAGGTGGTCGCGATCGACGGGCCCGCCCGCCGTGGGCGTGTGAAAGGCCCAGCCGGCGCGATCGGTATACAGGGCGAGCGGCAGGCCGAAGGTACGCACGACGTGAGCGAGCGCGCTCATGACGGCCAGCAGCGTCTCCGCGGGCCAGAGCTGGGCGTAGAGCAGCCGCTTGGTGGCGTCGTCGAGCACGGCGATGAGCGTCTGCCGCTGGTCGGGACAGAGCGTCAGCCAGGCCTGGGGGCGGCCATCCAGGTGCAGGAGCTCGCCGAAGCGGGGGCGCGGCTCGCGCCGACGGCGATGGCGGCCGCGCCCGGCGCTTACGGACAAGGCCCGCCTCCTGGAGGGCGAGCTTGACGAAGCTGTACGAGAGGGTGACGCCGTGCTCGCGGCGGGCGACCTGGTGAAAGTGCCGCACATTGAAGCCGCGATACGTGTCCCGATAGAGCGTCAGGATCCGCTTCACCTCGAGCGCCGGCGCCTGGCGGCGCGAGGGCTGTCGACGCCGGTCGTAGAGGCCGAGGGCGCCATTGGCGTCCAAACCGGGCCCGCCACCGCCGGAGTGTGCGGAGATCGAGGTCGAGAATGTCGGCGGCCTGTA
>Ga0137409_10002710_pt1 | contig 18870 bp, 19 predicted proteins | sample CZODoug1_16funga_FD_122059 | JGI IMG/M metagenome (GOLD analysis project Ga0137409, IMG submission 122059) | Vadose zone soil fungal communities from Angelo Coast Range Reserve, California, USA - CZODoug1_16fungal (Hybrid Assembly) | ecosystem: Environmental > Terrestrial > Soil > Vadose zone... | reverse complement strand
CGTCGGGAGCCGCGCCTGTTCGACAACCAGAGTGTCACCCGCGAGGCCCTGATGGCGGCGGCGGCGGTGCCGGGCGCGTTCCCCGCGGTGGCCGTGGACGGCGCGCTCCTGGTGGACGGCGGGTTGACCGGCCGCGCGCCGGTGCTGGAGGCGCTCGCCGCGGAACCGGGCGTGGGGCGGGCGGTGGTGGTGATGAGCTACGCGCCGGACGAGCGCGGCACGCCCCCCACCACGATGCGGCGCGCGCTGGAAGAGGCATTCGAGATGGGGATGATCCACCAGATCCGGCGGGACGTGGAGCTGGCCCGGCTGAAGTTTCCGGGGGTGGAGGTGCACCTGCTGCAGCCGTCGGCGGCCCTCGCGCTGCGGCCGCTCGACTTCGATCAGGCGGGTATCGCGCGTGCCCTCGAGCGGGGCCGGGCGGACGCGCTCGCCTGTCTCAGCGGCTGGGCGACGCGCTGAGCTGGAGCGGTCCGCTCTCGCGGACGAGGAAGTGCACGCGCCGGTTACGGCCCTGGCAGGCCGCGGACCGGTCCGCGCACAGGATCCCGCTCTCCCCCCGCGCGACCGCGGTGATCCGCTCGGCGGGCACGCCCTTGGTCACCAGGTAGTCCATCACCCATCGCGCGCGGCGCTGGGCCAGCGCCAGGTTGGCGGCACGCGGCCCGACCACGTCGGTGTAGCCCTCGACGATCACGAGCTGGCTCGGATTGGCCTTGAGCCAGGCGGCCGCCGCGTCGAGGGCCGCGAGCTCGCGCCGCTCGACGTGGATGTCGCCCGAGGCGAAGTGCACATCGGGGAGCTCCGCGCGCGCGATGAAGGTCTCGGTGGACGCCTCGGGCGCGGGGAGGTCGGGGGCCGGCGCCGCGTCCGGCCAGGTGGGCGCGGGTGGCGGGATCGGAGCAGGGGTGGGATCGGAGACGACGGCCACGCGCGCCGGCTCGATGGGTCGAGCGCAGCCGAGTGGCAGCAGCGCGAGAGTCAGTGCGAGGACGACGCGTGGCAGCATGACGGTGCCGGCTGCTCAGGCGAGCTCTTCCCGCTCGGTGAGCCGGTCGTGGATCATGCCCAGGCCGAACTCGAGCTCGGTGGCCAGGGACTGGAGCTGCTCCAGACGATTGCCGTCGGGGCGCAGGCAGCCGTCTTCCAGCAGGCGGCCGTGTCCGAGCACTGCGAGACTCATGAGACTCGCCTTCGCGAACAGCCGCTCCACGTACTCGGCCAGCACGTCCTCGGTCTGGGTCATGGGTTGCTCCCTTTCTCGGCGCTCGGCCGTTCCAACCGGCCGGCGATGGGCCACATTGCGCATAGGCCGTGCCACGGGTGTCGACGTTCAAGTGCCTTGAATAATTGGTAATTTTTGCCACGACCGCGCCGAGGGCTCGTCAGCGACGCGACAGAGTTCCGCTCGACCCGTCAGAGACCGGACATGGCGGCCCGCCCGCCGTGCCACCATGGGAGGAGCCCACCACCGTGGCACGGGCTCACAAGGGGGCCAGGGATGACGGCAGAAGCCAGGATCGCGTGGGTCGAGCGGGGCGCGGACGCTCTCGCCATCGTGGTGGGGCTCGCGCTCCGGCTGGCCGCGCCGGAGTCCAGCGTCGTGACCACGCGGCCGATGCTGCTCGTCGCGGCCGGCGTGGTGCTGCTCGCGGTGGGCCTCGCGCGAGACCTTGCGCGCATCGCGCTCGAGGGGCGCCCGGTCGCCACCGCCCCGGATCGGCACCCCGGTGAGCTGCGCCTCTGCCTCGAGTCCACTCTCGGCCTCGGCGCGGTCGCGGCGGGCCTCGCCTGGCGCCTCGGAGCCGCGGGCGCCGCGCGGCCGGTGTCGATCGGCAGCCTCGTGCTCGCGCTGGCCGCGGTGGCGACGCTCGGTCACCTGACGCGGAATCTGCTCGTGGTCCTCCGCCGGGAGCCGGCCCACCGCAACGTCGTCTTCTGGTCCTGAGTGCGCGCCGGGCCTGCCGTCACCTCCGGCGTGGCGTCACGTCAGATCGCGCCCAGCAGCGTGGCGGCGCGGTTGTAGTCGCGCCCGTCTACCCACAGGATGGCCCCGTAGCGGCCGGCGCCCGCGCAGACGGCGTCGATGGCCGTCACGTTGATCTTCGCCTCGGCAAGCTTCCGGTGCAGCTCGGCCACCGCACCCACGCGCTCCTCGCCACTCACCAGGATGGCGGGCTTGGGGCCCGTGAGCTTCCACTTGGCCGCCCGCGCGAACTGCTTGAACGCCCCCGGATCGGCGGGAACGAAGTCGAGCTGAGAGCGCCGTCCTTCGGGGAAACCAGAGAAGGCGAGGAGATTGATCCCGGCCTCGTGAAGCGCCGTCAGAAAACGGCTGCCCTCGCCCGCCTTGTTGGGCACCTGCAGATAGAAGTACTCGACGAGTTGAATCGTGTCAGCCATGGTCGGTCTCTTCCAGGCCTCGAGCTCGGTGCCGAGCGCCTCGCTGAATCTGTTGGTGAAAGTTGGCCGCGGCGATGCTCAGGGTGAGCTGGGTACGCGCCTCGTCGGAGCGTGTCCGTCGTCCGGCCCCGCCAGCCGCCGCCGGCCATTGGTCAATAACCATTTGCCCAATCGACGACGTTGGTCAGGGGCCGCTCGTCCAGACAGGCGCGCAGATTGTCGCAGAAGAGGTTGATCCCCCGATGCTGACGCATGTCACTGCCGCCAGAGATATGCGGGGTGATGAGGATGCGCTCATCGTCCCAGAGGCGACGATCGGGTTCATGTTCAAACTCACCCTCATAGACGTCGAGGGCCGCCCCCCGCAGCTTTCCCGCCGCGAGGGCAGCGATCAACGCCTCTTCGTCGATGATTTCACCCCGTGCAACGTTCATCGGCTGCACCGGCTTGTTAGGCAGGGGTCCGGTTCATCGTAGTGGTTCACCGGCGTTCACATGAAAATGAAGGTGCTTCGAGTCTTGGTAGCTGCCAAGATTCGTTAGAACCCGACAAGCTCCGTATTCCCGCATGACCTGGTCCGCGACTCGCCGGACCACCGCCAGCACCTTGTGCAGAAGAATCTCGTCAGTGTCTCCGAGGTCGATCAGGGACGGAACGTGCCTTTTCGGAATGACGACGATGTGGACCGGCCAAAATGGACGTGTGTGGCGGAAGGCGAGGACGTCATCCGTCTCCACAACCACCTCCACGCGCGTCCGGCCGCTGAGAGCTTCGTCGCAGTAGAAATCCTCGCTCACGGTCTTGCTCGTGCCTGCCTAGCTAGAAGTAGACAGACCTGCGTATCCGGCTGCGTAATCAAGCAAACACTGCGACAGCCCGCAGCATATTCCGTCCGTGATCATGCCCGTCGCGAGGGCGATCTCCCTGCCATCGAATAGCGAGGACGACCCGGATTAACAACACTGCACAGCAGGCGGTAGTGGGTCAGTTTGACCGCGCTCGGAGAAGCACCTCAGCCGCCGGACGGTGGGGGTGTGTCGCGCAGGAAGCGGTACTTCTCTCGCTCCTGTTCGGGCTCCAGGGGTGACATTGACCGCCGAGTGGTGATGAGATAAACGAGTCCAGCGAGTCCACCTACTAGAGTCACAAACACCGCGATGACCGGGAATTCGCGAGCCGCAAAGGCGAACAGTAGAATAGCGGGCACCCCGATCGCACACCGGACCAACCATCGCGGAATCATCATGTTTGATCCTCCCTAGGCGCGACCAGCGCAGTATGACACAGATTCAAACTGACCCCACTACCCAGCAGGCGCCCAGGGAAGGCGCCGCTCGGAGCGACCCTAGGCCCGCGCGGCAAAAGCCCCGTATGCCTCAGTGCCTCGCCCACAGCTTCTCGAGAATCCACTTGCCCACGAGGATCGCCACCTGCGAAAAGACGAACCATCCGATCCGAACTGGGGGAAGGCCTGCTGCAGGTAGGCGAGCGCGGGTGACGTTTCTGTGGCGTTTCTAGAGCCAGCCCGCCACCTGAGAAACCAGGCTGAGAAAACGCCCGTCACCCTCAGTTTCGGGCACAGTCGATGGTTGCGTTGCGAGAAGGTGTCGTGTAACCTGCTGAAGTCTCGAGTCGGGCTCGTGGTGCAGCCTGGTTAGCACACTGGACTGTCAATCCAGAGGTCGCGGGTTCAATTCCCGTCGAGCCCGCCAATAAATCCAACGGTTACGTGGCGGGATTCTCCTCGAAGACCCGAAACGTGACACGAAGCGTGACAGCCGGCGCCAGCAGTGGCCGGCTGTTGGCATTTGCGAACACTTGCAGCTCAGGATTTACCATGCCGCCGTCAGCTTCACGGCGGCAGCCGCCAGGTCCGCATCGCTGAGAATGGCGTAGCGCCGGTAGACGGCCTCAGTCTTGTGGCCGGTGATCTTCATGGCGACCGACCGTGGCACACCAGCCTGCAGCTTATTGGGCTCCTTGGGCCAGGTGAAGCATCTTGCTCAACGTCGCCAGCTCGCGGTTGATGGTGCCCGCTGCGGCCTCCTTGTCACGGCGGCGGTTCCCAAAAGTGGGCACATGCTTCCGTGGGATAATCGCGCCGGCTTCCCGGCCGAAGTACGGACCTTCATCGAAGGAGACGGACGATGATCGACATCCGCCAGTTAGACCCGATGCGACGGCCGCTCGACGAGGCCAGCCACGCGCCGGGCTGGCTCTACAGCTCGCCTGAGGTATACCGCCTCGAGGTTGAGCAACTATTCATGCGGAGTTGGCTCTTCGTCGGTCGCGAGGAGGAATTGCCTGGGGCTGGCGACTACTTGACGCTCCGCATCGCCGGCGAGCCGGTCGTGGTCGCCCGCACGCCGGAGGGGACCCTCAACGCCTTCTACAATATGTGCGTGCATCGCGGGGTGGAGGTGGCCCAGGGCTGCGGCAACGCCCGCTCGTTCAAGTGCCCCTACCACGGCTGGATCTACGACCTTTCGGGGCGGCTCACGGGCGCCGCCTACATGAAGGACAGCAAAGGCTTCGAGCGCGACCGCGAGCGGATGACGCCGTTGCGCCTGGACACGTGGCGCGGTTGCATCTTCGTGACCTTCGCCGCCGCCGCCCCGCCCCTGGCCGAGTTCGTGGGGGGGTGGGAGAAGGACTTCGCCTTCCTGCGCCCGGACGACTGCCGGCTGGGTAACCGCATCGACCTCGACCTGGCCTGCAACTGGAAGTTCGTGCCCGAGAACCTGATGGACTTCTACCATGTGGGCGTGCTGCACGCGAACACGTTCGGCGCCAAGTTCCAATGGGAGAACGAGCAGGTGCACCTGAAGCCCAGGGGGGGAATCTCGATCTTCTACAGCGCAGGACCGCCCACGCCTGGTGCCCAGCCCCTGCTCGGCAAGATGCCGTGGTTGGAAGACCGGCCCATCAGCTTCGCCTGCACGGGGTTTCTGCCGCCGAACTGCTCGCTGTTCGGTCGTATCGACTGCGTGCGGATGTTCACGGCGTGGCCGGACGGCCCCGACCGCTCGCGTACGAGCATCTATCACCTGTTCCCCGAGGAGTTCTTCGGGCGCCCCGGGTTCCGTGAGACGCTCGAGGTCTACCGGGCCTACCAGCTCCAGGTGCTCGAAGAGGATCGCTCGATGCTCGAATCGATGCAGATTGCCATGGCGTCGCCGGCCTACCGGCCGGGCCGCATGTCCACGCTCGAGAAGCCCCTCCACCACTACCTGAACGGCTACGTCGACCGGCTCTTCGGAGGCAACGGCGCGAAAGCTGGCGAGCGCGAGGCACCCATGACGCGGCGGCCGGCCGGCGGAGTCGCACCATAAGCGCCCGTCGTGTCATCCCGCCCGCCGAGCTCGCGGCCGCCGCCGACGTGCTCGTGCGCGACTACATGGCGGTCCGGCCGGGCGAGGACGTGCTGATCACCGCCGATACCGCCACCGATCGCTCTGTCGTCCAGGTACTGACGACGGCCGTGGCCCAGGCGGACCCGATGTTTACCTCCCTGTCGATATGGCCCCGAACTGGACGCTGGCGATCCTCGCCATGGGGTCTCTCTCCTGACCGTCCGCACTGCAGTGTCCGCGCCGTGCGACGTCAGCTCGCGCCGAGGTACGCCTTCTGCACGTGCTCGCTGGCCGCAACCGCGGCCGACGGCCCCTCGAGCACGACCCGTCCCTGCTCCATCACGTAGACGAACCGCGCGAGCTTGAATGCCAGGCGGGCGTTCTGCTCCACGAGGAGGATCGTCACGCCCTGGCGATTCACCTCGAGCAGGCGCCGATAGACCTCCTGCACGATCACCGGCGCGAGGCCCTGGGACATCTCGTCGGCCATGATGAGCCGCGGCGAGGCCATGAGCGCGCGCCCGATGGCGAGCATCTGCTGCTCGCCGCCGGACAGGCTTCCGGAGCGCTGCGCCTGGCGCTCCTCCAGGCGCGGGAAGGCCGCGAACACCATCTGGAGTGTGCGCGCGACCTCCGCTCCGTCGGTGCGGAGATAGGCGCCGAGCCGGAGGTTCTCGAGCACCGTCATCTTCGCGAACACGCGGCGGCCCTCGGGCACGTGCGCGATGCCGAGCGCCGCGATCTCGCGCGAGGCGCGCCCGTCGATGCGGCCGCCCTCCCAGCGGATCTGGCCCGAGCGCAGCGGCTGCAGCCCGCACACCGCCTTGAGCAGCGAGGTCTTGCCGGCGCCATTCGGCCCGACGATGGCGGTGATGGACCCGCGCTCCACCCGCACCGTGGCCCCGTTCACGGCGCGCGCCTTGCCGTAGGTCACCTCGATGTCCTCGACATCGAGCAGCGCGCCGCCGGTCACGCGAGCTCCGCCACGCCGAGGTAGGCGTCCACGACGCCCTGGTCCCGCGTCAGACCCTCCGGCGCGCCGTCGTAGATCTTCTGGCCGAAGTGGAGTACGACGGCGCGGTCGCACCAGCCGGCCACGATCCGCATGTTGTGCTCGACGAGGACGACGGTGCAGCGCTGCCGGATCTCGGAGGCCACGAGGTTCATCATCCGGGTGGCCTCGTCGAGCGAGAGCCCGGCGGCCGGCTCGTCCAGCAGGAGCAGGACGGGCTCGGTCGCGAGCGCGACCGCGACCGTGAGCAGCTTCTGGATGCCGAGCGGTAGGTCGGCGGCCACGGCGTCGCGGTAGGCGGCGATGCCGAGGAGCTCGAGCACGCCGAGGGCGCGCCGCGCGACCTCGCGCTGTTCCTCCCTGTAGGCCGGCGTGGCGAGCAGGCCCGCCACCACGCGCGCCGGCACATGCCGGTGCAGGCCGTGCAGCACGTTCTCGAGCGCTGTCTGCTCGCCGAACAGCGTGGTTTGCTGGAACGTGCGCGCGACGCCGAGACGCGCGAGGTCGTGGCTCGAGAGCCCGGTCACGTCCCGGCCGTTGAAGACGATCTGGCCCCGCGTCGGCGGAAACGCGCCGGCGATGATGTTGAACAGCGTCGATTTGCCTGCGCCGTTCGGCCCCACGAGCGCAACCAGCTCCCCGCGGCCCACAGTGAACGCCACGTCCTGGAGCGCCGTGAGCCCGCCGAACTGCTTGGTGATGGAGAGGATCTCCAGCATGCTTAGCGCTCCCGGGCCGCGGACACGTCCGCCGCCACGGGCAGGACGCGCTCGCGCGCCCCGCCCCGCCGGAGGATCCGCGGCAGCGAGATCAGGCCACCCGGCAGCGCGAGGATGACGACGAGCAGGACGACCGCGTAGACGAGGCTCTTGTAATACCCGGCGGCGAAGAGCTGCTCGCCGAGCCCCGTGAGCAGCACCGCGCCGAGCATCGGCCCCCAGTAGCTGCCGAGCCCGCCGACCATGACGTAGATCATCAGGTCGTTCGACAGGAAGAACGTGAAGACGAACGGGCTGACGAAGCGCAGGTAGTGGACGTGCACGGCGCCCATGAGCCCGCAGAAGAAGCACGAGACGACGAACGCCAGCGTCTTGTAACGGGCGGCGTTGATGCCGAGGCTCTCCGCGAGCCTCTCCGTCTCCCGCGTGCGCAGGGCCAGGAGCGTGAACCCGAAGCGCGTCCACTGCAGCCGGTAGAGAAAGAACAACGAGACGAGGGCGACGGCCAGCACGACGTAATAGAATTGCAGGTGCGTGTTGAGCCGCGTGCCGAGCAGCGCGGGCCGCGGCACGCCCGCGATGCCGGCCGGCCCGCCGAACACCTCGAACGCGCGGAAGGCGGCGTTCACCACCTCCGCGAACGCGAACACGGACAGGCTGAAGTAGATGCCGCGCAGCTTCAGGGTCACGGCGCCGAGCGCCCACGCGAAGACGCCGGCGACGATGCCGCCGGCGAGGAAGCCGATCCACGGCGTGATGGCCAGCTTCGTCGCCAGCAGCGCCGAGGTGTAGCCGCCGAGCGCGATGTAGCCGGCGTGGCCGAACGACAGGTACCCCATCCGCATGATCACGTACAGCGCCTGCGCGTATACGACGTTGATAAGGACGACGATCACCACGTGCAACACGTAGGGTTTGCCCAGCGGGGGCAGGAGCGCCAGCGCCGCGATGAGGAGTCCGAGGAGGCCGCGCTTCATGCCTTCCCGAGGAGCCCCGCAGGACGGACGACGAGCACGACGATCATCACGATGAACACCAGGCCGTAGGCCGCCTCCGCGCCGAGCAGCACGCCGCCGACGGACTGCAGCACGCCGACGAGGAGCCCGGCGAGCACGGTGCCCGTGATGCTCCCGAGTCCGCCCACGATGATGATGAGGAAGGACATCAGGATGGCCTCGAGCCCCATCCCGGGGTTCAGCGAGTAGATGGGCGCGACGAAGGCGCCGGCGAGCGCGGCGAGCGCGAAGCCGACCGCGCACGCGAGCGCCGCGACGCGGTCGGCGTCGATGCCGAGCATGCGCGCGGTCTCCTCGTCCTCCTCGATCGCCCGCATCGCGAGGCCCACCTTCGTCCGGTACACGAGCGCGTAGAGGAGCGCGACGAGGACCACGCCGACGGCGGCGGCGATCAGCCGCTCCGTGGGCAGGCGCACGCCGCCGAAGGCGACGACCCCGGTGAAGAACGAGGGAACGTTCTTCTCCTGGATGCCGAACGCGATCCACCCCAGCGACTGGATGATGAGCGAGAGGCCCACGCTGGCCACCACCAGCTGCAGCCACTGGCCGCGCAGCGAGCGAAAGAACGCGCGCTCGACGCCGAGCCCGAGCAGGAGTGAGAGCAGGAGGATCACCACGAGCGTCGCCGCGAACGGCAGCTTGAAGACGACGTAGCAGTAGAACACGCCCATCGCGCCGAGCATGTAGATCTCGCCGTGCGCGAAGTTGACGATGTGCAGGATGCCGTAGATCAGCGTGAGTCCGAGCGCGATGAGAACGTAGAGGACGCCCGTGAGCAGGCCGATGGCCAGGCCCTGCGCGATCAGATGAAGGTAAACGTCCATTGGGAAGGGGGCCTCGAAGGCCCCCTTCACCCCCAAATGCTCGGAGGGCCCCGGCGAAGCCGGGGCGCCCCTCGGTTACCCGCTTTGATCACTCGAACTTTCCGGAGCGGACGTCGAAGGGCTCCCACTTGCCGTTCTTGAGAATGGCGGCCGGGATCGGCATGATGATCTGCCGCTTGATGCCGTAGGCCTTCTCCCCGCCCCACGACGCCGCGCCGAACGGATGCGCCGCGTAGGTGGAGCCGGCGAGCGCGTCGGCCACCTTCTTCGTGTCGAAGGTGTCGGCCTTGACGATGGTGTCGACCAGCCAGCGGGCGGCGCCGTACGTCTCCCACAGCGTGCCTGGAGCCGCCTCGCCGTACTTCTTCTGGTGCCGCTCGGCGAGCTCCGTGTAGAGCTTCGTGGGCGGGTTCGCCCAGATGCGGAGCGCGATGATGTTCTCGCCCGCCTTGCCCGCGATGTCGGAGATGGCCTTGGCCTCGAGCACGGCGGTGGAGTTCACGAAGTAGCCGTTGTAGCCCAGCTCTCGCGCCTGCTTGGCGATCAGCGCGATCGATCCCGTCGGCGAGCCGTCGGTATCGATGATATCGGGCTTCTGCGCGATCAGGCGCAGCAGCGCCGGCCCGAAGTCGCGGGCGCCACGCTCGTAGTACTCGTCGCCGACGAAGGACACGCCCTTGGCCTTGAGCTTCTCCACCTCGGCCTTGATCGCCTTCGCGTCGTTCTTCCCAAGCTCGTCGTTGGGGCCGAGGAAGGCGATGCGCTTGCCGCCGAGCTTCTCGGCGATGGCCACCGCGTACGTCTGGTAGAGCTGGTCGGACGACGCCATGATGCGGAACGCGGTCGGGTTGTCAGGGTTCGTGATCTGCCGGCCGGCGGCGGCGAAGGCGAAGTCGAGGAACCCGGTCTCGCGGATGATCGGCAGGATCGGCGGGTGCACGCCGGCGCCGATGATGACGCCGTACTTGACGTTGTCGTTGTAGACGGCGCGGTTGATCGCGGCCACCGTCTTGTCCGGCGCGTACACGGTATCGTAGGTCACGACCTCCAGCTTGTATTTCTCCCCCGCCACGGTGAAGACGCCGACGTCCTCGGCGGCCAGCTCGAGACCGCGCTGCACACCGAGGCCGAACGCCGCCGCCGGCCCCGAGACGGGGACGATGGCGCCGACCTTGAACGACTTCTGCGCGTGGACTCCATCGGGCAGGCCGACCACGGCGAGCGCCACCAGCACGACGAGGGCAAGCGTCGGATGTCTCATGCGGAGTCTCCAGTGTGGATGCATGCGTTCAGCACCTCGAGGAAGTACTCGATCTCAGCCTCGCCCACGGCCGTGGACAGGCACCCGAGCCCGGTGGGCGCCAGCAGGATGCCGTGGTCGATGAGCCCGCGATAGAGCCGGTCCAGCCGGGCGCGCTCGGCCTCCGAGGCGACGCCGCTGCGGTAGTCAACGAACGCGCGCTCGGCCGGGTGCAGACGGAAGAGCGAGCCCATGCCCGTCACGGCGCCCGGCACGCCGGCGCGCTCGAGACACGCCTGCACGCCGCTCCGGAGCTTGCCGCCCACCTCGTCGAGCCGGTCGAAGGCTTTCTCGTCCATCAGCCGCATCGCGGCGAGGCCGGCCGCCATCGTCACCGGGTTGGCGTTGAACGTGCCGCCGTGGGGGACGAGCGGCTTGCCGCCCCGCGGATCGAACACGGCCATCACGTCCGCGCGCCCGCCGACGGCGCCGACGGGGAAGCCGCCGCCGATGATCTTGCCTAGGCTCGTGAGGTCCGGCCGGATACCGAACACGCCCTGTGCGCCGTGGTAGCCGAGCCGGAAGCTGATGACCTCGTCGAAGACGAGGCAGATCCCGTGCACCGCCGTCACCTCGCGGATCGCGCGGAGGAAGTCGGCGCGCGCGGGGATCAGGCCGACGCGATTCGGCATCGGGTCGATGAGGACGGCGGCGAGGTGCTTCGCCTCGCGCTCGATGCGCGCCACCGCCAGCTCGGTCCGGTTGAACGGCAGCACGACCACGTCCTCGAGCACCGAGGCGGGCGTCCCCTTCGAGTACGGTATGGACGCCGGCGCATCCAGCGGTCCCCACTCGTCGGGCCCGGAGCCGAGGCTGACCTCCGCCCAGTCGTACGAGCCGTGGTACGCGCCCTCGAACTTCGCGATCTTGGGCCGGCCGGTGAACCCGCGCGCGGCCTTGATCGCCATCATCACGGCTTCGCTGCCGGAGTTCGCGAAGCGCACCTGGTCCACGCCGTCGAGGCGGTCGACGATGAGGGCGGCGAGATCGATCTCCTCCGCCGTGGGCAGGGGGAACGCCGAGCCGCGCGCCAGCCGGCGCGCGGCGGCCTCGGTCACGGCGGGGTGGGCGTGCCCGTGGATCAGCGCCGTGTAGTTGTTGAGGAGATCGAGGCGCCGGTCGCCGTCGGCGTCGACGATCCAGCAGCCCTCGCCCTCCGCCGCGTAGATCGGCCGGGGCGCCATGTAAACGGTCGTGCGGGAGTTGCCGCCGGGCAGCACGCCCTGCGCGCGCTCCCACAGCTTCGCCGACCGGGAGTCCGGCCTCGCATACGCCCGCGTCTCGGTGATCGTCCTCAGCGCCATCGTCTCTCCTCTCCTCGTTGACCCGATCGCGTCCGTCAGCGCCGGGCGCGCGACTCGCGCAGGCGCGCCGTGGCGCCGACGTCGACGGCGGGCGGAGCGCCTCGCAGCACCACGCCGTAATCGCGCTCGGCGTCCTCCGCCGTGAAGTATCCGCGCGCGACGTCGCGGCGCACCAGCGCGGGGTCGCGGTCGAGCGGATCACCGTAGCCGCCGCCGCCCGGCGTGCGCACCGTGATCAGATCGCCCGCCTTCACACGGATGTCCTCGTCCTTCGACCAGTGGGGCGATGTGTACGTGCGCCCGTCCTGCTCCAGGATCACTTCGTTGGTCGCGCCGTCGTGGCCGCCGAACAGGCCGGGAGGACCGACGCGCCCGTGGTCCATCAGGAACGACAGCAGCCCCTCGCCGCGGCAGATGCGGACGCGATAGTCGACGCCGAATCCGCCGCGCGTCTTTCCGGCGCCGCCCGACCGCTCGCGCAGCGCGTACTGCTCGAAGCGCAAGGGATAGTGCTGCTCCAGCACCTCCGTCGGCTGCGTCTTCGAGATCCCGATCGTCGAGCAGCCGTTCGTGAGCCCATCGTTCTCCAGGTGGCCGCCGTACCCGCCGCCGGAGAACACGTACATGATGTAGTGCCGCTCCTTCAGAGGGTCGTAACCGCCGAGCGTGAGGTTGCCGCTCGTGCCGGCGGGCGCCGCGAACAGGTCGTCGGGGATCGCGCGCGCCAGCGTGGTGAAGACACTCTCGGCGATGCGCGCGCTGACCTCGGCCGCGCAGCCGGAGACGGGGCTCGGGTACCGCGCGTAGAGGAACGTCTTGTGCGGGTCCGCGATGTGGAGCGGCTCGAAGCACCCGGCATTGATCGGCACGTCGGGGAAGATGTGCTTGATGGCCAAGTACACCGCCGCCTTCGTGGTCGCGATGACGCTGTTGAGCGGCCCGCGGCACGGCGGGCTCGACTCCGAGAAGTCGAAGTGGAGATCGCTGCCGTTCTTCTTGAGGCGCAAGCGGATGGCCAGCGGGTCGGGCCCGATGCCGTCGGAGTCGAGGAAGGCCTCGCCGCCGTAGATGCCATCGGGGATCTTCGCGATGTGCGCTCGCATCATCTGCTCGGAGCGGTGGCGCAGCTCCGTCACGCACGCGGTCACGATGTCCTCGCCGTAGCGGTCGATCAACGCCGTGAGCCGCTTCTCGCCCACCGTGAGGGCGGCCACCTGCGCCTTGATGTCGCCGATCCGCTCCTCCGGGACGCGGATGTTCGCCAGGATGATCGACAGGATGTCTTCGTCCATCACGCCCTCGCGAAACAGCTTCACGGGGGGCAGGCGGAGGCCCTCCTGCTGGACTTCCGTGGCGCGCGACGAGAAGCCGCCCGGCACCGAGCCGCCGGTATCGGGCCAGTGGCCCGTGTTCGAGAGGTATGACCAGAGCCGGCCGCGATAGAAGAACGGCTTCACCATCTTGACATCCATCAGGTGCGTACCGCCCGCGTACGGGTCGTTGATGATGAAGATGTCGCCGGGCTGCAAGCTCTCGTCGCCGCGCTGGGCGACGTGCTCGATCACCGCTCGTGTCGTGAACTGCATGACGCCGACGAAAATCGGCAGCCCCAGCTCCCCCTGCGCGATGACCTCGCCGTTGTCCTTGGAGTAGATGCCATCGGAGCGATCGAAGCCCTCCGAGATGACAGGCGAAAACGCCGCCCGCTCGAAGGTCAGGTCCATCTCGGTCGCGACCTGCTGCAGGCCGTTCTGGACGACGACGAGCGTGACCGGGTCGATCGGCTTCATGCGACTCCCCGCACGGAGATGATGAGGTTGCCTGACGCGTCGACCTCGACCCGGTCGCCCGGCTCGACCACCGTGGTCGAGTCGAGCTGCTCCACGATGGCCGGGCCGTCGAACCGCACGCCCACGGCCAGGTGCTCGCGCCGGTAGATCGGCGTGTCGTGCCACGCGCCGTCGAACCACGCCCGGCGGCTCCCGGCTTTCGCGTCGGCCAGCGCGCCGCGTGCTGGCGCCGCTGCGAGCCCGTCCAGCGAGACCGTGGGACGGCGGCCGATGACCGCGGTGCGCAGGCTCATCACGAGCGCGCGCATCTGCTTCAGCTCGACCTCGAAGCGTTCCCAGTATGCGCGCTCGAACCCCAGCAGGAGGTCGTCGTGCTCGAAGTTGGTGCGCGGGATCGTGACCGTCAGCACGTGCGTCTGCCCGGCGAACTGCATGTCGGCCTGGTGCAGCACGCTGACCGTCTCGACCTTCACGCCCTCGGACGCGAGCATGCGCTTGCCTTCCGCCACCTGCGCGGCCAGGATCGCGCGCGCCTCGTCGACGTCCATGCGGCGGACGTCCTGGTTGATCGTCCGCACGAAGTCGTGGCGGACGTCAGCCACGAGGCAGCCGAGCGCGGAGGTGATCCCGGGCCGCGCCGGCACCAGCACCTTGGGGATCACCAGCTCCCGCGCGAGCGCGACGGCGTGGAGCGGTCCGGCGCCGCCGAAGGCGAACAGGATGAAGTCGCGCGGATCGTAGCCGCGCTGCAGCGACACGAGACGGATCGCGCCCGCCATCTTGTCGTTGGCCACGCGGATGATGGCGGCGGCGACCTCGTCGGGGCCGAGGCCGAGGTGCGCGCCGATCTTCTTGTCGAAGATGTCCCGCGCGCGATCGAGCTCCGCCGCGCCCGCGACGCCGAGCAGCCCATGCGGGTTCAGGCGACCGAGCAGGAGATTGGCGTCGGTCGTGGTCGGCTCGTCGCCACCGCGGCGGTAGCAGATCGGCCCCGGCTCGGCGCCGGCGCTCTCCGGTCCCACCTGCAGGATGCCGGCGGAGTTCACGCGCGCGATGGAGCCGCCGCCGGCGCCGATCGTGTGGATATCGATCATCGGCACGCGGACGGGCAGCCCGTAGCCCATCTCCTTGTCCGCGCTCACAGCCGGCACGCCGTCGCGGATCACGCCGACATCGAAGCTGGTGCCGCCCATGTCGCACGAGATGACGTCGCGATAGCCGGCGGCAAGCGCGGTGTAGGCGGCGGCCTTGACCCCGGCCGCCGGCCCCGACATGAGCGTGTTGACGGCGTGGCGAGCGGCGACGTCAACCGACATGGTCCCCCCATTGCCTTGCATGACCAGCAGCTCGTGCCCGCAGCCCTCGCGCCGCAGCTCACCCGCGAGCGTTCGCAGGTACCGGTCGATCACCGGCTGCACGTAGCCGTTGATCGCCGCCGTCGAGCCGCGCTCGAACTCACGGTACTCGGGGAGAAGCTCCGCGCCGACGGTGACATAAGCGTTCGGCCACACCGCGGCCGCGATCTCGCGCGCCCTCCGCTCGTGCCGGTCGTTGACGTAGGAGTGGATGAAGTGGATGACGAGCGCCTCGGCGCCGGCCGCGCGCAGCGCCTCGGCCGCGCGCCGCACCGCGTCCTCGTCGAGCGGGACCACCACCTCCCCTTCGGCATCCACGCGCTCGGGCACCTCGAGGCGGAGATCGCGCGGGATGAGGGGCTCGAACGTTCCCTTGAGGCCGTACGGTGTGGGACGCGTGCGGCGTCCCAGCTCCAGCACGTCCCGGAAGCCGCGGGTGGTGATGAGTCCCACCACCGCACCCTTGCGCTCGAGCAGCGCGTTCGTCGCCGTCGTCGTGCCGTGGACTAGGGCCTTGATCGCCGCCGGCGCGATGCCCACCTCGCGCAGCGCGGCCAGCACGCCTTCCGCCTGGTTGCGCACGGTCGTCGGGACCTTGGCGATGCGCACCTGCCCGGTAGCCTCGTCCATCAGGATGAGGTCGGTGAAGGTGCCGCCTACGTCGACGCCGATCAGATTCGTGGCGGCCATGACTGCGGTGACCTCGTGGCTCATGGGAACCGGGATTTCCGATACGCCCGAGGATCTTCCCAAAGAGGCGCTGCGTCAAGTGGCTTTCCGCCAGCTGGAGGATGAAGTACGGAGCATGCCGGATCAGGCGGCCGCCGGTCTTGAAGAGCCGCGGTTGCCGGCTCGTCAGCGACCAACTCTAGGCTACGCTCCCAATCTCTGTGGCTTGACGGCGCCCGACCCGGATGATAGATACGAAACTCAGTTTCCTCTTTATGATCTCCACGACAACCTCCCGGGCTAGCGCAGCCAGCGTCGCCTCGGTCTCGCGGGCCATGCGCGTGCTGGATGCCTTCGCGAGCCATCCCGCTGGCGTGGCGCTCACCTCTCTCAGCACCGAGCTAGGCTATGGCAAGGCGAGCCTCTCGAAGATCCTCGCCACGATGGCCCGCGAGGGATTCGTACGGCGCGATCCCGTGAGCGCGCACTTCCACCTGAGCTGGCGGCTCCTCGCTCTCGCCTTCGGCCATGCCCAACGCGTCGGCATCCACGGGCTCTGCTCGCCCGTGCTCCAGGCGCTCGCTGACCAGACGGACGAGCTCGTCCAACTCGCGGTCGTGGAGGACAACCACGTGCTCTTTGTCGCCAAGGCTGAAGGGCCGGGTCAGCAGATGCGGATGATGCCCCTGGTCGGCGTGGTGGCGCCGGTTCACGCCACAGCGAGTGGCAAGGTGTGGCTCGCGGGCCTGCCCCGCCCGGAGGCAGCGGCGGTCCTGGCCCGCCAGGGGCTCCCGCGGCTCGCCTCGCACACCATCACCTCGCGGGAGCGTCTGCTCGCCCAGCTCCGCAACGTCCGTGCCCGCGGCTACGCCGTGGTCGACGAAGAGCTCGTGGACGGCGGGCGCGCGGTGGCCGCGCCGATCCTCAAGGCCGGGCACGTCGTCGGAGCCGTGGCGGTGTCGGGGCCGACGTTCCGCCTGCCCGTGGCGAAGCTGCACCGTCTGGCGCCGATCGTCCGCCGTGCGGCCGCGGAGCTGGAGGCGGTCTGGGTCCAGCATGTGACCGCGCGCGACTTCGGGCTCGGAGTGCGGCCGCCGGACGGCAACCGGCGAGCCCGCGCATCGCAGGCCAGCCGATGAGTTTCGAGTATCACGAGCCGACGTCGCTGGCCGAGGCCGTCGACCTGGGCGCCCGCTTCGGCGCCGACGGCCGCTTCCTCGCCGGCGGCACCGATCTCATTATCCAGATCCGCCGCGGCAAGCTGCGCCTGCGCCACGTCGTGTGCCTGCACCGGGTCCCCGGTCTCGACGGCATCGCCGCCAATGGATCGGTGACCCTGGGGGCTCTCGTGACCCATCGAGCGCTGGAGCGCCACTCGGCCTTCCAGGGCGGCCTCCGCGCTCTCGTGGAGGGCGCGGAGGTCGTGGGGGGCCACCAGGTCCGAAACGTCGGCACCGTGGGCGGCAACATCGTCAACGCCTCACCCGCCGCCGATGTGACCCCCGTGCTCCTCGCCCTCGACACCGCGGTGACATACGCGGGCCCGGGGGGGGAGCGTACGCTTCCGCTCGACGGCTTCCTTGTTGGTCCGGGCCAGACCGCGCTGCGCCCCGGGGAGCTCCTCACCGGTCTCCGTTTCTCCGCTCTCCCAGGGCGCTCCGCCACGGCCTTTCTCAAGGCCGGCCGGCGCAAGGCTATGGAGATCTCCGTCGTCTGCGTGGCCGCGCGCCTCACGCTTGATGCGGCGGGTGAGCGCTGCGCCGAGGCCCGGATCGCGCTCGGCGCTGTCGCGCCGACGACGCGGCGCGCGCGGGCGGCCGAGCGGGCTCTCGAAGGCCGCGCACCGACGCCGGATGTGCTGCGAGACGCGGGGAGACTCGCCGCAGTCGAGAGTCAGCCGATCAGTGATGTCCGCGCCTCGGCGCGCTATCGCACCCTCCTCGTGGAGACGCTGGTGACTCGCGCGCTCACCCGCTGCCTCGAGCGCATCCGGGAAGCGGCGTCGTGACGAAGGTCGCGCTCACCCTCACCATCAACGGCCAGCGTCACGAGGTGCTGACCGAGCCGCACCGCACGCTCCTCGACGTGCTCCGGGCCGACCTCGGCTTGACCGGAACCAAGGAGAACTGCCTCGAGGCAGAATGTGGCGTCTGCACCGTCCTCCTCGATGGCCGGGCGGTGAATGCCTGCATCCTCCTCGCCGCCCAGTGCCAGGGGCGCCAGGTGCTTACGATCGAGGGACTGGGGCGCGACGGCCAGCTCCACCCGCTCCAGCAGGCGTTCATCGATCACGGTGCGGTGCAGTGCGGTTACTGCATTCCGGCCATGATCCTCTCCGCAAAGGCTTACCTCGACGAGCACCCCGCGCCGACTGAGGCCCACGTGCGAGAGGCGCTCGCCGGGAATCTCTGCCGCTGCACGGGGTACCAGAAGATTGCGGACGCGGTTCTCGCGGCCGCGCGCGAGCTCGCCCACCGGAGGTGATGGCTATGGCTGATCCGATGCGCGTAGTTGGCAAGTCGCTCGCGCGTGTCGACGCGCCGGGCAAGGTCAGCGGCACCGCTGTCTACGCGGCAGACTTCGCGCTGCCCGGGATGCTCTGCGGCAAGGTGCTGCGCAGCGCGCTGCCGCACGCCCGGATTACCCGTCTCGACGTCACGCGTGCCGGCGCGCTGCCCGGCGTGCGTGCCGTCGTTACCGCGGCCGACGTTCCCGACGTGCGCTACGGAGGCGCGCTCAAGGACGAGACGGCCTTCGCGAAGGACAAGGTGCGTTATATAGGCCAGCCCGTGGCGGCGGTCGCGGCGGTGACTCCCGAGGCGGCAGAGGCGGCCCTCGCCGCCATCGACGTGGTCTACGAGCCGCTCCCTGCGGTGCTGGACCTCGAGGAAGCCCTGGCGCCGGGGGCGCCGCTGATCCACGAGGCATGGGAGAGCTACACTGCCATTCCGATCCTCCACCGCGAGGGCAATGTCTGCAATCGTGCGCGGATCGTCGCGGGTGACGTGGAGCGCGGCTTCGAGGAGGCCGATCGTGTCTTCGAGCACCGCTTCCGCACCGGGATGGTCCATCAGGGCTATACGGAGCCTCGTGCGGCGGTGGCGTCGTGGGACAGTTCCGGACAG
>Ga0137409_10000173_pt1 | contig 18888 bp, 43 predicted proteins | sample CZODoug1_16funga_FD_122059 | JGI IMG/M metagenome (GOLD analysis project Ga0137409, IMG submission 122059) | Vadose zone soil fungal communities from Angelo Coast Range Reserve, California, USA - CZODoug1_16fungal (Hybrid Assembly) | ecosystem: Environmental > Terrestrial > Soil > Vadose zone... | reverse complement strand
GCCTCTGACTTGCCTGTACGGGTGTCGCCCAGTACCAGCGCCTCGAGCCAGCCCCGGTGCTGTAGGTCTCCGTCGAAGTGCCAGCTAAGGACGCTGTGGAAGGTGAGATCCATAAGCGCGTGCATCTCCGGGCGTCCGTAGATCTTGGTGACGTTGAGCGAGAGCTCCTTGCAGATGTCGGCTACCTTGCGCAGTGGTCGGCCCTGGGTCTGGAAGATCTTCATCAGTTTGATCGCCTCAGGCGTCAGGTCGAATCTATCGACGCTGGTCTGCTGCCGCTCAATCCTGTGCGCTAGCCACTCGTTCTTCTGGTTGAGTGGATTCGGATACAGCGCACCAAGAGCTTCGACAGTGTTGTTCGTCATAGTGTCGTGGCGACCGACGCTCGTGATCTTGATGTTCTTGTAGTCGCCTGCCCGCGAGCCGTCGGCATGGTCAATGCTCGGACGGGCATGCAGGATCTCTACTGACTGGAAGCTAGTGGCCTCGATTTGAAGGCGATTGCACTTGCCGCCAGGGATCCCGTAGTTGCGCGCTACCGTCCCATGCACATGGGTGATGCTGGAGTCGATGAGTTCGAGCACGATGGGGTCGTCAGCCTCGATGGGCAGCTCATCGTGGCCCTGCGCTCCGTTCAGCGTGCAGTGGACGCACTTGTCCCCGGCGTCCTGGGTGCAGCTCAGCGCGATGGTCTTTGGGATGGTGTACCCTGGCTCCTGCTTGCCCTTGATCGTGACTAACAGGCGAGCCGGATCGCCGACGCGTCGTGAATCGAAGGAATCCAGGACTGTGATCAGCTCTGGCCCTTCTCCATTCAGAGACAGCATGGCGTCCGGCTCGCCCGTCTCGTCGTCCGGGACGAGATCCCAAAATCTGTCTGGGCCGAACTCGATGCACATGTCAGTGTAGTCCTTGCCGTGCTTCGCCTCGACACGGTAGGGCAGCTCGATGATGTACGCAGCCTCGGCGTACTTGCTGAGGAGCAGCGCAACCTTCCGCGCTCCCTTCAACCCGTCGTCGTCGCGGTCAGCGACGATGTAGACGATCTTGCCACGGAACTGATTGCTCCACTGGTTCTGCCAGACGCCCTCTGAGCCTGTACGAGTGAAGGCGTTGATAGAGTTCTGTCTAGCCAGGAACATGTCCCACTCGCCCATGAACAGGAAGACTTCCTTGTGGGCCAGTGCCTCTGGTGGATACAGTCGTACCTCGTTGTGGCCGGTCAGCCCCCAGATCTTCCGGCGCTGGCTGGAGGGATTGGGATCGTAGTGGCGCACGTTCACCAGCTCGCCGTGCTCATCCCGGATGGGGATAGTGTACGCACGTGAGTCACGGTCCCAGCCGATGCCGTATTGAACGATGGTGTCAGTGGTGAGCATGCGCTTGTCGATCAACCAGTCGAGTCTGTCCTCAAGGGTGAGTAGAGCACTCGTCCATCCTTGTATGGTAGCTTCGCTTGGGATGGGTTGCTCCTTGCCACGAGACTTGTACCGTCCTCCGTTGGCGGCGGCGACATTCGGCGGTGGAACCCAGTCATCCTTCTGACGAATGAGCTCCACCACCGAGCCGCCAGTCCCGCATGTTTGGCAGTACCACTCGCTCGACTCCACCTGCAAGGACGCTGAACGGCGCTCATCCTCATGCAGAGGACAGAACATGTCCCACTCACCATTCTCCCTTGCGCGCTCCCCTAGCAGGTACGGCTCGAGAAGACGCAGGTGTGCTTTGCGAGTCGCCACTTATGACACGAGTTTGTCTGAGACTCTCCGACCGCTCCTTGTCCCGAGGAAGGAATACAGCTCCTCACGTACTTCCTTCGTGAGTTGCAGGAATCCCTTCGGTTCGACTAGCGTCTCACCACCAGCGTACTCCCTCACGATGTCTTCCAGGTCATCAGTCGCCTGATCATCACTGGCGTCGAAAACCCACAGGGCCATCCGGTTGCTACCGAGCATGAACTCGAGCTTGCTGCGGTAGCCGCACGAGCGGAGCACGACGGCGAGTGCCATGTCGTCGGTCTTGAAGCAGCCATCGACCATCTCGCGCTAGGACGTTCCCTCGAACGGGTCTCCACTCGCGTCATCTGTCTCGAGCAGACCGATCAGCTTCGACTTCGGCGCACGCTTGGGCGCGTCGATTGACCGCCGCTCGATCTCGGCCTTGATCTCGTCAACCGACCATGTCGAGTAGTCGGGCTTCTCGGCGGTCTGACTCGCCGACGCGTCCTCGTCCCACGGGCTCTCCGCGAGATAAGCGTCGAGTGCATCCGAGCTGTCGTCCGCTGCCTCGAGGAAGCCGACGAGCCAGTCCTTGTCGTCCTCGCCGACAGCTCCCTCCTCGTTGATGCCCGGCGTGTGAGCGAGCAGGTCCGCATCCTCGGCGATGGTTGATACCAGGTCCTCGATGGACCAGGTGTTGTAGTCCTCGGCAGCGTCAGCTGCCTCTGCTGCGGGTGCCTCCTCGGTCGCCGGAGCGTCCGGATCCTCGACAGCAGTGGCATCGAGCGGTGCGAGCCTGCCCACACGTGCGCGGTACTCGCCCTGCCACTGGTCGCCGTTGACCTTCACCTTGAGCTTCTTGTTGACCAGGTGCTTGTTCGTATCGAGCTCGATCTCGGTAGGGAGTCCGAGCGCGTCGATCAGCTCGCGCATCTTCCAGGCACTGGCATCGGTCAGACCGATGTACGTCCAGAGCTTGGCCTTGTCGAACTCGCCGCCCTGAATGGCCAGCACGAGCTCGATGTCGTTCTTGCCATCCTCGTCGCGGAGGTTTGCCTCCTCGATCTTCGCCGTGTACAAGCCTGGAGTCGGTTGCTTGTATTCGCTCGGCTCGACGTTGGTGACATTGACCTTGACCTTCGCCACTACTTTGCTCCCTTCCGTCGCCGACGCGGCGGCGAACTTGACGGTTTATTGCCCTTGGCCTCTTTGATCTTGTTCACGAGGAAGGGCATGTCCGGGTTCTTGATGGGAAGCCAGGGCGATCCCGGTATCGCGTACTGGTTCTTGGCATAGAAGTCGTCAGTTGACTCTGTGTGGAGTAGACGATACGGTCCGCTGTCGTCGCGGCGAACCTCGTAGTACGCTACTAGCGTCATCATCCCACAGATCCCCACCGACATGCCCTTGCCTTGGATCCACGGCATCATCTTACGGTCACCCGTCGGATCATTCAGCTTGTCCGTCGGATGGGCAGTGATGCCGAAGTTAAACGAGTCGAGCGATACGGTCTGACGTACCCACTCGCTTAGCCGGTCCATGTTGCGACCGAACTCGCCCTTGTCCTTGCCGCTGTGCTTGTTGTCGCGACTCGGATTGTGAGACTTGGCTGCATCCCAGATATCGTCCAAGCCCACGTCTTGCCAGAGTGAGATGCTGTCGAGCCAGACCCAGTCGTAGTGCTGGCCTCCTTCGAGCCGGAGGAAGTCTCCGCACTCGCGCATCTCATCCCAGTCCCTGATCACCCATTGCTCGATCGTGTCCGGAGGATTGACGATTGAGTCTGTGTGATCGGTAGGTGGCCGAATCAGCAAGGTACGACCTGGTGTCGTCCCCACTAGCACCGTCTTCCCAACGCTGAACATCCCGTACAGCATCAGGAATGTGTACTTGGAATCGCTGAGCGGCCTGATTCCCGGCGGTTTGGCTATGCTCCCTCCCTCCTAGTGCTCTAGTTCGTACTCGATAGCTTCCTTCTTGTACTCCTCAGGCTGCCAAGTCCCTTTCGGGATCATGGTGAGGCGAGCCATCTCTTCGTAGTCGCCTCCATTCTGGTGTAGCTCACAGATGTCCCTGACGTCGCAGAACATGCAGTTGAACTTCGACGGTGACTTGTACATGTCGAGCTTACCAGCCCTGACGAGTCTAATGTCCCTGAGCTCCCCCACCACCATCAGGCGCTCGAGCTCTCGCTCGCGCTCGCTACGCGGGGAAGGGTGTCGAATGAAGTAGGCCGATGGCTGGACCTTGCTGACGGTTCCATCCTTGTTCTGATAGAGCTTCTGACCGTCGGGTCCGTGCTCCCACGCACGCTCGTCTGGCTTCGCTTTCCGGAGGAAGTTGAAGCGGATGGTGCGCAGCGAGCGTAAGTCCTTGAGGATGCCCTTGCGCAACAGAGAGTCGACGCCGTAGGTCCAATAGCCGGAGCTCTGGCTGTCGAGTGTGAGATACCCGGTGTCGATGGACTTGACTCCCTTGTGGTCCCATATCTCGAGCAGCTTGCTCGGACGGTGACGCATCAATAGGTCTAGGACGCCGACGTAGATGCCTACGCGGTGTCCACCGGGTGTGCTGATCGGCTGCTCAAAGCGATGCTCAGTAGAGAGGACCTCGTACTCATCGTCTGCACCGTAGTTGTCGATGTAGTGGTCCAACATACTGACGCCGAGCTCGCCTGCGTCTGACCAAGTACCTTCCTCGTCCTTGAAGCCCATCTTGACTTGTTCCTTGAGCTCGGCTTCGTACGCCTGCTCGAAGAGACCGGACGGATGTGGCCCTCGTTTGACGCCTGGCTTGTAGTACCCTTCGAGTGCTTTATGCAGCAGAACTCCGAAGCGCAACGGTGTCGCCGCCGTGCGCGGCTTGAGTCTGAGCATGTAGGTGTAGTACCAACGGAATCGACACGTCCGGAACGTCACCCGCTCGGACGTCGACAGGAATGGTGTCCCCTGGACTGGTGGTTCGGCTTGCGCAGCCATCGGCTCCCTGTTTCGTAGACTTATAACTCGCCGCGCAACCGGCCTGGAGCGGGTGGTTTGATCCCCTACCGAAGATCTCCCCACCCAGCCCCGGCTGCGCACGGCGCACCCTACCGCACCCCGCCGGGTAGTTTACTCTAAGATAGCCCATTTGCCTGTCTAACTTTTCGACTCTTCTCGACACGGGTAGTCTCCCACATGCGCATACGTCCGTAGCGCGCGAGGCACAGGTACTCGTCCCTCCCGCGAGCGCATATATGCGCTAAGGAGAGCATACATGCGCTCCAGAGAAGCATCGCGAAATAGTGGGTGGGTCGCATGTGCGCGCGCGTTGGCAGTTATTCATCTAGCACTATGTAGGGTCGAATGCCCATCAGAATGATGCCGAGATGGTTATGTCCGCTCAGAACTGGCCCACCTGGAGCGCCAGCCCAGTTTCGATATCCTGGTCTTTTCTTGGGCACCCAGATAGCTCCCCAGTAGTCGTCGCCCCAGTTGTTCCCCTCGCAGAGCAGCTTGGAGCCGGTTGCATGTAGTCGCGCAGCCATCTCCTGGCGCTTCTCTGGATTGAACTTGAGCTGGAGTATCTTCTTCATCACCGCCAGCTTGACATCCTCCCAGTCCTCGCGCAGCTCGATGCGTCGCCCAGCGTACTTCGCCGAGCGCGGGTTGGGCAGCTCCAGGATCATCAGCCGGGTGCCCCGGTCGAGACTCTTCGCAGCCTGGAATGCATGCTCCGATGTTGGATACGTCAGTCCCTCGTAGGTGATGGGGCAGGGATAGAAGTTGCTGAGGAAGCCACAGCTACCCTTGAACTCGATGATCATGGGAACAGCAGCGTCGGGTCGAGGATGTATGCCTTACCTTCGGGCAGTACAGATGAGTAGAACACGCGTCGCTCATCGATACCGTGGGTCTCTCTTAGCTTAAGGATCTGCTCCTCTGTAGTCTTGGGTGGTACAAACATAGCTCTGCCCGGCGTGGCTAGTACATCTTTCAGACTTGCTGACCAGCGGCCATCTTTGCTCTGTTCGCTACTCTGAGGCAGAAGTGTTTCGTCGCTTCCCGCTCGTGCTCTGCTTCTGCGCCCGGGATCCATAGTCCCCATCGCCTCAACCTTTCGTCGGTCGCGTAGGTCATTGCATCTGACGGTTGCTGGTACACAGGCTCGATCACTTCAGTAGGTCCGAAGCCTGCCATATTGTACGCGTCTGACAGGCCGTGGCGGTACCCCATGAACATGGACGTCACTCGGACCGGGCTTATACCGCTCCGGTCTGAGCTCTTGAGCCGTGTCAGGATGAAGTCTTCAATCACCATCTCGACCTTCAGCCCTGCCTTCTGGCACTCGTATCTGAAGTCGCGGTACAGACCCCAGAGCTTCCTCGTCTGCTCGAGCTCGCCGCCGGTAACAGTGGTCGTGCCCCAGTGAGAGCGCTGGGCGAGCCTGTCCGCAATCAGCCCCTGCTCCCAGACGCGTCCCCAAACAACACCGGAGTGCTGACCTGGGTCTAGACACCAGAGGCAGATCACCCCCATTGCTTGGTGATCTCTGTCCCGCTGACAGTCGGCGCTGGCTGAGGGTACTCGAGCAAGCTAGGGATCTTGATCCCCTCATTCACCCAGGCACGCATCGACTCTGCGTCCTCGGGACTTACCGTGTACTGGTCGAGGGCGAAGATGGCTCTGGCGAGGGCTGCCTTCGCCTCCTCGAGCTGTCTGTAGAAGGACGCTTCAGCTACTGTCGCCTCCCGATAGCCGACCCCATCCTCTTGGTCGCCGTCGGGGAAGTAGAGCAATGGTGTCCCTCGCTCATTCTGCTTAACGTATGCACTCATTCGATTGGCCTCACTGACTCGAGGTTGATGAGTATGCCGTCATCCGGGGCAGTGACGGCTAGGTCGATGCCTTCTTCCGAACTGTGGAGGATATGGATGTTGACGTTGACCCACACTCTGCGTTGCTTGCCCCATCGCTTGAACTCGACTGGCATGCTGACTTCGCAGGTGTCCCCTGGCTGGACGGCACTGAATAATCTCGTCACTGACTGACCTTGATCATGAATAGCGCGAACTTGCGCCACTGCATCATCGCAGTCTCGTGTAGTTCGCCTGGTTTCCGACTAGTCGGCTGGGTGAATCCTCCGGCTAGCTCCAGCGCGGCAGCGAAGGTGTAGTAGAGCGCCTGGCCTAACCTCTCTATTCCTTCGGCGATCAGCTCGGCATCATCAGCATCCTGACGGTTGTCGACCCCTGCAGCTCTCAGATCCTCCTCTGTTAGGAACTTCTTCTGCGCTGGGCGTGGGCGCGGACTCAAGGTACCTCCTATGGTTCTGGGATGATGACGCTATGGACACACTCGGGCTGGCCTGCGAGCCCATGATGGATCACTTGTATCTCGCCGCAGGGATCTGGCTCTGGTAGCCATCTGATCTCGAGTGCTTCTTGTTCGTACGGGTCAAGCGGGATGAAGATGCTGTCGACACCCACCATCGTGACGTCTTTACTCTCAATCCTTCGACCCGAAGGAGTCACGACGTTGATCTTTTCTCCTTTGATCTCTACCTGCATCACCACTCCTCAGGGGTGAATGACCAGACTCTCTCGGTACTCTCGATTGAGTCAGACGAGGCGTCGACGTAGCACTCGCCTGTATCCTTGTCGATCCCGACCTCGATGTACCAGGGCGGATCCTCGTCAGCGCCGAGTCCGAAGCCGATTACCTCGCCGCGCTTGAGCGCGACCTGGGTCTCATCGTCAACTGAGGACCAGCTCTGGTCGACCACGATTGGGCCGTGTGCTCCCTTCTGACCAATGACGATCTTCATCAGACTCTCTCCAGTACGATGCTCTCGAACTTCTGACGCTCGCCGTCGGGGTACTCAAGGACGATGTTCAGTGCCATGGTCGCTTCAGTTTGCTCTGCTGTGAGCTCGAGCTGGTACTCGCCAGCCTCGACCCCAGTGACATTGATGATCAGCGACTTCGCCTCACTCTCGTGGTAGCGAGGGAATACTCCCTCGCCGTGGTCAATCAGAACTCTCATGAGTGTCTCCTTGTTGTTATCTAGCCGCCGTACTCGGGCTGCTCGTCGAGCTTCTCCTGTGCAGTGTCGCGCTGAGCCTGGAACCACTCGTCAGGATCCTCCTCGTCTCCCTTGTCCTCAGGTGACCAGCCCTCGAGGTCATCAGCCCATGAGTCCAGTTCCTGGCTGATAGTCTGGCAGGCCTCGGCCGAAGGACTGGACGTGTTGCCGGCCTCCTCATACTCACTCGCTACTTCACGAGCTGTCGCCGCAACTGCCTCGAGTGCCGCTTCGATATCCTCGACGCTCACGCAGTTGCCGACGGCAGCACCGTCGACTGCATCCCAGACTGAGCCCATCTTGGAGTCACTGAGCTGGCTGCGCCGAGGATATCCACACTTGGCGTGCTGGTACTGCGAGGGTTGCTTGTACTTCGTCCACTCGTAGTAGTTCTGGCCGGGCTTGATCTCCCGGTCGTCGTAGCGACAGTCAGGTGCGACGCACCTGTATGTCTTGGTTCCCCTTGCTGTCTTCTTCTTCTTGTGGACCTTTGGCATACTTCCTCCTTCCTAGCGTGATTCCTTGGATGATCCCTGTCACTATGGCGGTGGCGGCCAGCGCGTACAAGGCCCAGGAGACTGCGCTCCAGCCCCCGAGACCGGCCAGAACGGCCAAGCCTACCGCTAGCAGTGCCATGACTATTTTCACGTGTTCTCCTTCCTCATCTTCCTGCGGAGATCAAGCACGTTCCAGTTGTTGTACCCCTTCTCATCGTTCAGCTCTTTGATGTCCTCCTCTATGGTGTCTCGACTGCGGTAATAGAAGACGCGAACTCGGTGCATCCTGCTGCCCCGGTGTGCTCGGTCTTCAAACTGATCCATCGTGTCAGGCACCCAGTCCTCATCAAGTATATGGACGGAGTCAGCGGCATCTAGATTCAGACTCACGCCGCCAGCGGCGAGCGTCGCCACGATGATCTGAGTGCTTGGCTTCCCTAGCTGCTGGAAGTCATGCATCAGCGCTCGAGTGTCGCCGGTGCCGCCCATGATCGTGTTGACTCGGTAGCCGTGGTCTATCAGCCAGTGAGCGACCATCATCACAGTCTCCCGATGCTGGCTGCCCACGAGCGCCTTGAAGTTGTACTGGTCTGGCTCGACGCCGCACTCCTGTAGCTTCTCGAGTAGGTACGGCAGCTTGCCCGAGTCTGTGGTGGGTATCATCTTGAGAGTGCTGATCAGCTCGCCGGTGCGTCGCTTCTTGACCGTGGTCTGGTCAATCTGGCAGCGAGCAGTAGCGAACATCTTGAGCCGCGAGTACTCAGCGAGCATGCCAGTGGAGATCAGATGGTGCTCTTCGATGATGATCTCAGCCTGGTGCTCGAACTCGGTGTACTGAGCGTCCTGCTTCGGAGTCATGTAGCACCAGACATCCTCGTACTCCTTCGGGGGCAGCTCAGGGAAGACCTCCTCCTTAAGACGACGCACCATGTACGGCGAGAGCATCTCATAGAAGGCATCGTCCCTTCCTTCCTGCAGCTCGCCGACGGTACGACGCACCTGCCTGCTTCCGATGCGCTCCTCAGTGACGTCGAGCCACTGATAGAACCAGCGCCACTTGCTGTTGAAGTTCTTCGGAGCTAGTAGGTGCAGTGCTCCCCACAGGTTGATCTCACGCCCACGCATCGGCGTCCCGCTCATCAGCCAGAGCCTACCCGGTCGCTGCGAAGCTATGGCTCTGCTCGTCAGCGTCTTCGGGTTGCTGAGCCCTGCCTTGTGGAACTCGTCGATGGTCAGCGTAGTCCAGGGAATGCTGAAGAGCTCAGGGTACTTCTCCTCAACGCCTACCTCTTCACGGACCTCCTTGTTGCGATCATCGTCGAAGCGGTACTCATACAGAGCCTCGTAGCGCATCATCTCCTTGTTGATGACGAGCCAGAAGGGATCACCTGCTTCGTAGAGCTCGAACGCCTCAGCCACGTGTTGCTCGCGCTGCTTCGGGTCCTCGGAAGCGAGCAGTGGTACGTGGTCAGGAATCCAGCGCTCGAGCTCTTCAAGCCAGGTGGCCTCGATGCTCTTGACGGGAGCTAGCACTAGGTGGAAGCCATCCTGCATTCCGCCCTCGTACACGGCTGCGATCACGTCGCGGGTCTTGCCAGTACCCTGCTCGTTCGCATTGATGCAGGACGTCTTGCTCATGAACACGGCGTCGGCTCGCTGGTGTGCCCAGAGTGTCTCCGCCAGCTTGGGCAGCACATCGACCAGCTCCATGTCTTCGAGTGGATAGTCGTCAGCCGTGCTGATCTTGGAAAGATTGCGTGCCTTCCTAGCCTCGTTGGTGCCCCATGCGAGCAGCCTGGGACCAACCTCGAGCCTACTACCGAATAGCTGGCGCAGCTTGCGTCCAGTCTCGAGGTCTGCAGGCACGGCGAAACACTCGTCACGTTTACGCCACGAGGAGCCAGGGATCTGCTTGACCGCGCGGAAATCGCCGGCGCTGTACTCCATCCGGATCAGAATCCGCCGTCCGCCCTTGTCGAGTTCGGCTGTGATCATATGGATTCGCTGCAGATTTTTAGCAAATCTGGAGCCTAATAGCGATTCTCATCGGAACAGCTTGCCACCAATCTTCCATGCCTTGCGGTACAGCAGCAGCTCGCCGACTGCTTGCGGGCCTCCCTTGACAGCGCGAAGGTCAGCTCTCGCGCGGCGCTGCGTCCGGTATAGATGTCTGAGTTTCATGTCCGAACTCCTTTCTTGAGGATAAGAGCTGTTATTTCGTGATCCTTGACAGAGACAAGATCACCGATGATCTGGCCAGTGCTCTCGCTCATGATCGTTCCGTGCTCGTCGATCCAACCTACGAGTACCTCATTCTCGGACATTCCATCTGTCTCGAGCACAACCTCGTGCCCACCGAGAAAATCAGGTAGTCTCATGACCTCCCTCCCTTCGGTATTTTGCGATAAATCGAGCCATGTCCTCTGGCCCGAGGATGTATAGAATCCAGCCTTCAAGACCTGGTACCTCGTCGAGTTCCTTCCTGATGGGCTCGTCATTCGCGAGCCTGCGCATGTTGTCTTCGTCGAGTCCTACGAAGATCTTCTTCTCGCTCGCGGCCAGCATCGCGGCCAGCATCATCACCCCTCTCCTCCCTTGATAGGCTGAACGATGGTCACTTGCTTGAAGCCCTCATCGAGCTCCTCGAGCAGCGACACTAGAATCGGTGCGTGCGTGGGACAGGCTATCCGCAGCAACTCGCGCAGCTGCGCAGCCTCTGGATAGGTGAGGGCGACGCCCACCCAGTTGTCCTTGGTGAAGTCGTCGAGATGCCCGAGTTCCTCCAATTGATCGCGTCTGATCTTGAAGCGATAGTTCATGCTCGCCATAGCCGCGTCGTCCATCTCCCTCTGCGTTAGCCTGGCGAAGCCGAGCAGCTCCTTCCTGAATTCGTCGCTCATCGTCCAGTGATCACTCTGAAGTCGAAGGTGACGTGGGGAGGACGGTCCAGGTTCAGCGCACGCATGTAGAGTGTCTTGCCGTCGAGCACGCACGAGACTTGCGCGCTGGCGTCTACGTTGTGGTGGTCCTTGATAACCAGACGCTGGCCACTATTCGCGCTCGAGACTGAGCTCAGGAAGAGCTCTGGTACGGCCTGCATGAACTCGAGCTGAACGACAAGCTTCCCGTGCTCGACCTTGCTTGATGTGACCACGAGCGGTACTCCCTCGTAGAGTCCTGGCGGCCCAGGGTCGAATCCCTTGGGTAGTTTGTAGATGACGTCCATTCAACTAGCCTCCTCTCTTGCTTTACATGGACCGCACTGACCACAAGGCTCGGGTAGCCAGATGTCAGTTCTAGATGCGAAGGCAAAGATCTTCCCTGGTTGCTCACAGGGTCGATGAGCATCACCACTCACACCCCTCGCCCAGAGCAACTCCACGGCTGTTCCGGCAGTATCGGTCGCCTGGAATTGGTTGAAGTCGATCGGCAGTGCTGCCTCCTCAGCGTCGCTCAGTCCACGATGTCTACAGAGTGTTACCATCATTCTGAACGAAACCTCTCTTGACTCGTCGCCAAGATCACTCAGGGAACGGTCGATAGCGTCGTCAGCCCACGCAAGCATTTCGTCTGTCCAGCTCGTTGTAGGAATGACGTCGCCGAAGCGATCTCTGAAAGCGATACTAGCCAACCACACGGGTCGGCCCTGCATAGCATCCAGTCACTTGTTGATTGTCAGGCCGAGCGACGCTCGATCGCTCACACGACCGAAGTGCAGCTCTGGATTCTCTCCTGCGCCCGTCGCGCGTGTAAGCGGGTGTTCCCAGGCATTCTTGCGAAGCCGATTGAGCTCTGCATCAACGTCTATCACTACCAACCCTTCCTGTACTCTTGCGGGATGCGGGCCGTCTTGTAGCAGTACGGGCAAGATCGGCCTACCAGCACCAGGTCCTTCTTGATGACTGAGTAGACCGTCCTGACCCAGTTCTCCTCGTCGACCCAGAACACTTCGCTGCAGTTCGGGCACAAGATCTCTAGACGAGAGAACTGCTCCATCGTCCGAGTGCCGTCTGCCTCTGTCACTGCAAACATCACGAAGTCTCGCTTCTCGACGCTGTACAGCTTGAGCAGCGAGTGAGACTCTTCGGGCACTGCCGAGCCCATGTGCTGCTGGAAGCTCATCGCTTCGCTCCCAGGCAAGCCGTCTGTGGCTCGTAGTGGATCCAGTGGAAGTTGCCTGTCAGCTCGCCACGCCAGTTCCTGGACTCAACTTCGAGGATGTTGTGACGACACCTAGCGCACTTCGCCTTCTTGCCTGTTGCGACATCGCCGGCGATAGTGATATCTCCCTTGACCGGGGGCCAGGGAACGTTTGGTGCCTTCGCTGGCGCTCTAGTCATTCCCCGAACTCCTTCTCAAGATAGTTCAGGATGCGCTTCGCAGCGTTGGCTGCTGACTTGCGAGCGCCAGGTCTGGTTCCTCGAGCCATCGCGAAGCGGAACACATACAGATCCTTGACCAGATCACGTTCGATTCGCTGCACCTGGTCGATTGAGTTCTGCTCGATGATCTCTTCAGGAGTCATCTATGGTCCTTCCACCGATCGTAGGTGTCGAAGAACTTCTTCGCTCTTCGATCTATCAGCTTCTCGTTGACTGCCCAGCAGAAGACGAATAGCCCTAGGACGACGCACGTTAGTACCACGATCCATAGAGCGTAGATCACTGACGGCTTCTCCCCTCCGCCTGGATAAGCCACGGAATGGTCTCAGCGGCTAGCTCGAGCCCACGGATGATGCCATTCTTGAAGGCGTGAGCCTCGCCGCGATTCTCCTTCAGGAACTCGGCCAGGGGCAGGACGCCTGTTCTTCCAGGGATCCTCGCCTCGACCTGATACCCGTTCCGGCCCTCGGAGCGGACGCTGATGGCGATACGCTTGCGCTCCATCAGCCCTCCTTCCAGACTCGCTTGTGGGATGAGCTGCTGAGAACCTTGAAGCGCTCAGCCAGGCATAGCTCTTGCGCGGCACGCTGTGCCTGCTGCGCCACTGACTCCAGGTCTTCTGCCCGCACTGAGTCGTGCACCTTGCCGCGGATGCGGATGTTGATCTCGAACTCGCTCTCAGCCATCGAGCTCACCCTTGATGTGCATCCCCTTCGTCGAGGACTCGCCCTGAGAGATGATGCTGACGTTGAGTCCGGCGTTGATGCCAGCTTCCTCCGCCGTCCAGGAGTAGTTCTCCATCTTCGGCTTGGCTGCCCGACGCTTCGACTTCTTGGGTGTCGCTCCGTTGTGCTCTGGAGTCTCAGGGACGGGCTTCGGCTTGTGGTCGGGATAGAACTCGTACATGGCTTCCCTGACCTCGTCGCGGTAGTCACGCAGCGCGAGCTCTCTTGAGCCGGTGTTCTCCCCGGTGCCCTCACGAATCTGCCACAGCTTCCGGCTCAGGGCAGATGAAAAGCCTGCCAGGAAACTGCGCTTCCAGACCGTCGGCGCAACGCGCATTCTGACGCGGTCGGTCTCATCGCAGAACTTCGTGTACTTGCCTGCGTAGTTGACCTTCGACGCCACTGTCTTGGTCCAGCGACCGAGATCAGGCTGCAACTCGGCTCTGACGAGCCTGTTGTAGATGACCTCCCACTTGAGCCCTGCCTCCTTCATGCGTGCAAGAGCTTCGATCATGCTCTCGCCCGGCAGCGGCGTGGGGTCGATCGTCTGGGTGACCTGTCGGAACAGGTCGGTGAAGAGGATCTTGAAATACTCGATGTCGGAACGCATTCCGACGATCGGGTAGGTCTTCTCCTTGTAGTCGACGTACAGGTACGCGAGTTCGATCCGGGTGTGCCGGGCGGTCTCGATGAACACATGATAGAGAGCATGCGCCGTCTCCTGGTTCGAGACCTCCCAGTACCAGCTGAAGTCGATGTTGGACTTGATCGGCGTACGACCGCCGCTGGCACTGCGCTGTGCCTTCTCGATCTCCCACTGTTCGATGGCATAGTTCGTCATCAGTTCGTGGGCCTTCTGCCGCAGCAGCTCGGCCTCCTCAGGCGTGGTAGACATCGCCTTGGCCAGCAGCTTCTGGACTTGACTGATCTTCTTGTCGAGGGTCTCGGTCATGCTACAAACCGATCTCTTCGCGCCACTTGCCGAATGACTTGAGAGTCTTCTCCTTGTGCTGCTCGAACTCCTCGTCATTGTCCGGCACGTGGCAGCATTCGATCAGTGCCCACTGCGCGTCGAGCAGACGGCTGATGACTTCCTCGAGCTTCTCGAGATCGACACAGTCGACCTCGGTATCTGGAAACTTCATCAGCTTGCGGACGGTCATCAGGACTTCAGTCACATCCCGCATCTGTTCGTCAACCTGATGAACAGTAGCTGAGACCAGCGGATTCGCGATGGCCTCAAAGGGAATACCTATTCCGATCATCATGTTGCTCCTAAGCGATCTTAATCGCCTCGTAGTTGGGAATGATCTTGCGATTCACGTACTGCCCGACGCTACCGGAGCAACGACAGGCTACCGCTCGCTGGCGTGAGACGCCGGGATAGCGGTAGATGGAGCCGTGGTGGAACTTGATGTAGAGACCATCCTTGTCGTACGCGACGGCCTCCACGTTGGTCGAGTCCACTGTCTTCCATCTGAGCTGGGTCGCTTCCTTCCTAGGCATTGAAGCGCATCCCCTTCCTCTTGACCGGGCTGACCGATGGCCCCTGGATGTAGTCCCAGTCATCCCAGTTACGGGTTGACTGGAGCTTCTCCTTGGCCTCATCCTCATCCTCGGCTTCCACCTGAATGTGGATCGTGGCTACTGCATCGAACTTTGTCATTGTAGATCCTTGTAGGGTTCGGCGGGTTTCCACAAGTTTACCGCATGGAATACCCGCGAGGGTTCGAACTTTTTCGCGACTGTGCGCGACCTAAGAGATATCGCTCCAAGAGCGAATCTTCGTAAGGTCTTGCCAAGGCTCCTGCGTTAGCTCCTTAGCAGCCTCGTCAGACACGATCGTCGTCTTGTGACCCAACGAACGATAGAACATTGAGTCTTCCTTGGCCTCTTCGATCGTCTTCTCGGTCAGATCGAGAGTTCTTGTGAGTACGAGCTTCATCAGTCCTCCTCCGTGCTCAGGTACAGTCGAGCTTCGCGCTCGAGCTGGAGTTGAACCTCGAAATCGAACACTTGCGTGTAGCTGTCAACCATGCGATCCTTGAGCCAACGAACTTCGTCGGCGCTGTAGTTCTCGAGCACTTCTGCCTCTACGCCGATCTCAGCCAGCAGCTTCTCCGGCGTCATGCCGTCAGCCATCTCTCCACTGAAGTCGGCGTGGGGCAGTGCGTCGAGCAGTTCAGGATCGTTGTCCTTCAACTGCTGCTGGATCCGTTCGTACGTCTCCTTCGACATGTCCTCGGGAGACACGACCCAGGACGCTGCTGCTTGGCCATGCTTCATGCCGAGCTCCTCAGCCAAGTCATCGAGGCTTACTACCTCGAAGACCTTGCCAGGGTATGCTGAGCGAAGCATGTAGTACCCGTATGCCTCGCTGTTCGCGAGCTTGAAGACCTCTGGGGTCTTCAGTTTGATCTCCTTCATACCTTCCTTCCAACATAGGTTGTGTCTTCCCAGTCTTCACTGAGCATGTGTTGCGCGAGTAGAACGTCGCTCAGTGCCTTCGCCAACAAGTGTTCGATCTCGCTGAGCCCGGCACGCATCCGATAGTTGGGCATGTCCAGATTCGGGCGGGTCAGCGTCTCGAGCTTCGCGGTCGCGAAAGCTGAGTTTGAGTGGGCTGTACCGATTACGTCGCTTACGGTGACGTCCATGTTTCCTCCTCTCTCGATTTGGTCCACCGGGATCCGTCGCCTCCTATCTCGCCGAGCACTGACGACGGCTACCCGCTAGATCACATCGCTCTGTCCTCCCCTAGTAGTTCACGCCCTGGATCTAGCCAGGGCGTCAGCTACTTGCGAGTAGTCAGGTCTAGGATAACCGTGCCGTCGTCCAGTGTCACGCTGTTGACGGCCAGGATCCTGTCCCCGTTGGTGCCGTGCTCGTTCTCTGACTGGATGTGGTAGATATGCAGGCGCGGATGCTTGTCCCGGAAAGACCAGCGCACCTTCTCACGCCAGGGCGCAAGTGGGTCGATGGCAAACCGGATCTGCACCCAGCCCAACGCCAGCTTCCAGGCAAGCTGAAGTGGTGAGAGCTCAAGCACCTGGCCGTTGCGCCAGGCGGTGTAGCTATCGAAGTCATCAGCCTGTGAGATAGACGAAGATCTGACGTCCGATGATTGTCCTTCCATCGTCAGTCTCCTCTCCGGGCCAGCTATCCTTGCAGCAGAGCATGGTCTCCATGTCAGTGCCCGACTCGACAAGGTAGAAGTGGCGCATGCCCTCTTTGACTCGTTCAGTCAGCTCCTCGACAGGGAACTCGCCGCGCCAGCTGATCAGATTGAACCGCTCGGGGTCCAGGTACACCAAGCAGACACAGTCGCTCGGAGCGAACCTGAGCCGGTGCTCAGCATCGGTGTAGCTGAGCCCTTCATCGATCGCGTACTCGTAGTTCCCAAGGATCTCACGATCTCTGTCCTCGAGATTCCTCACGAGGATCAGCTCCTTGGGGTGTGGACTGGTGATTGTCATGCCCTTGCCCTCTCTTCGATGATTCGGTCGATCATGACGGCAGGGTCGAGTGATGACTCTGGCTCCCACTTGCCGTCTTCGTAGACGTAGGTGCCCTGGAATGACTCGCCCATGTCGATGACGCCGACCTTGACCTTCTTTGCGTACGGCCAGCGATCGATGCCTAGTACCAGGTGCTCGATCCAGACATCGTACTCAGTCGGAGCGTCGGGATTGTCACCTAAGACATCGAGCTGGATGCCTTCGGCGAGAGTGTCGAACTTGTCCTCTGCTATCCGGTCTTCGTCAGTCATCAGAGCGCTCCTTGCTCCTGCAGTAGTGCGATCGTCAGCTTGTTGCTAACTCGCTCGCTCAGCATCCTCGCTTCAAGAGGATTGATGCGCTCGCTGACGACCTTGTGTAGCCACTCAGCTTCGACGTCGGTAGCTCGCTCTTTAAGAGTTCCGACGCCCACGATGACGTAGCGAATGCCCCAGTTAGCGGCCATCAGATGGCTTCCTCATCAGAGCCGGGGAGCGGCCACCTTCCGCTGTACTCCTCGAGGGTAATCTCCTTGACCTCGATCGGATGCTCGGGGTGATGTCGCTCCCAGTCCTTCTTGATCTCTTCGACGGGAGCTCCGTGGAACTTGTATCCGCCGCCGAGACAGCCATCCGTGTGGGCGTAGCAGCCCTCGACGGTACAGGTGACTTCGTAGAACATGATTGTCACTTGCCCATCTCCTTCTTGATGCGCTCGAGCTCGAGGTCAAGCTCTGTAGGCTGACGCCTGAGCTCTTCGCCGATGAGCTTCGCCTGTCTCTTCTCGTGCTGCTTGATTCCGTGGTGAGCAGAGGCCCAGAGGCCTGCAGGCGGGAATAGCGCCCACAGACCTCCACGTGCGGCCTTACCGAAGATGCTCACAGCCCCTGCTCCGAGAGATAGGCGCAGTACGCTGCATAGATCTTCTTCTTGGTGCGGCCAGGATCTGGCCTGCCCGCTTCGACGAGAATAGCCCGAGCCGAGTGGGCAGGTGAGTCGCGCCACTTCGGTCCAGCCGGATTTTCGACCTCGAGCTTCAGCTTCGCTCGAACCTGCATTAGAGCGAACGCTGCGATCTGCTGCTCACCTACGAGGATGAAAGTCATGGTGTCCTCTCCAAGGTGTCGATGTCGATTGGGAGTAGTCTCGCTTCGCCGCCGTCATCGGTGGCCTTGAATACCAGCCAGCTAGATGACAGGCCCAGCAGGTGATCGCGCTCTGACACGACCACCTTGGTGTTGTTCGGACGGAAGCAGTCCATCTGAACTGCAACGTAGATGTCCATTACGCAGTCCACGCAGTCATGGCTTCGATCATCTGCTGAGCGGTGTACTCGTCAGCCTGCGCCCTGTTGTGCAGTATCACACTCGAGAGCAAGTACCGAGAGCGACCGTTCATCCTGAGCTCTTCCGGGATCGTTGCCCGGTCAAGCACCTTAAGCTCTGTCATGCCGGGCCGACCGATGCTGGCGTAGCCGCGGATTGCCGGCTCGTCCCTGTCAGTTGGCGTCATAGTCCAGGCCACCGGGATCCAGTAGCCGTACCTATTCCGCCAGGTGAACTTCACGACGTCTAGCATTAGATCGCCCGCTTACTGAACGGGCCGACGACCTGCCAGCCGAAGCTGGTCCAGCGGTCGACTGTCGGTTCTTTCAGACCCTCGATCTTGACTTCGTGCTCGGCTTGAGGACCGCGCCGAGTGAGGCTCTCCTCGATGATCCCTGCATCACGCTCTGACCTGGGCATTGCCCGGTCATAACGAAGCATGTCGACCGGGAACTGCCCGCGACCGACTACTTTGTACTGGATGAGATTACGGACCGTCATTACGGACCAGTCCTGATATAGGAGGGGATCTCCCTCGTTGCACGGCTGAACGTCATAGCCGCCTCTTCGCTCTTGCGAGCTGACTCATGGATTACGCCAGCCGCGTCACTGATCTGACGGGCAGCTGCCTCGAGCCTTGAGATCCAGTCCTCGATGGCATTGGTATCTTCGGCTGTCAGCAT
>Ga0137409_10002708_pt1 | contig 18891 bp, 17 predicted proteins | sample CZODoug1_16funga_FD_122059 | JGI IMG/M metagenome (GOLD analysis project Ga0137409, IMG submission 122059) | Vadose zone soil fungal communities from Angelo Coast Range Reserve, California, USA - CZODoug1_16fungal (Hybrid Assembly) | ecosystem: Environmental > Terrestrial > Soil > Vadose zone... | reverse complement strand
TTATCTGGAGTCCCCCGTCGGTGCCGCTAGAGCCGATTCCTGAACCTATCGGTCCAAGGTGGTCGCTTTCCGGTCACATCAGGTACATCCGACTAGGGACGCGCACAACAGTGACGCTGGGTCCGCAACCTCTACCGCTCTGTTGGTTCAAGAATTTTCCGGGTCTTGGCGTACACCACAGGGGACAATTCGCCGGACGCCGCCCGACCGAATCAGACTGCCGTGCTACGGAGCGAGAGCCTGATCGAGCGTCGCCTCCATCGCGGCCATTCTACGCCGGAGACCCTCTATGTCAAAGCCGCTGGCGTGGTTTCTCGAGCTGAGCAGCTCGTGAGTGATGTTGAGGGCAGCCATCACGGCGATACGCTCTGCGCTCGCGACCCGGCCCGCATTTTTTATTTCCGTCATCTTGCGGTCGAGATAGGCGACCGCCGACAGCAAGGCGTTCCTTTCCTCATCGGAACAGGCGACCTTGTAGGTTCGGCCCATGATAATGACATCAAGGGTCTTGGATTTCTGGTTCATCCGACGCGCCTATTCCGGGATCTGCTTGAGCAGGGTCTCGAGCTTGTTGCGTGCCCCGTCGATTTTCTCGGATAACTGCCTCTTGTCGCCTTGCAATGCCGCCAGCTGCTGGCGCAATCCCCGGTTCTCGTCGCGCAGCCGCTGGCACAGCCGTGCTGCCTGCCGGATTTTTTCCTCGAGGGTGGCCAATTCCGCGTCCATCGACACACTATAGTTTGGAAAATCCTGCTAAGTCAAGGTGTAAGCCTCCGTTCTCAATGTAGATTCCCATCTCGATTCCGGACCGATTTCAAAAACTTGTGTTGTACAATCAACGCGCTCGTTCGAGGTGTCCCGGCGCGTTCCGCGCGCCGGGGTGAAACGGGAAAGAGGTGCGGTCCCAAGTTTCAACGGCCAAAGCCTCTGCTGCCCCCGCAACGGTAAGTGCGTGCGGGCGTATCAAACCAGCCACTGTGGGCGCAAGCCCATGGGAAGGCGATACGCCCGATCCCACGAGCCCGGAGACCGGCCCCGACCGAAGGTGGGAAATGCCGCGGGGAGCGGTACCAGCTCCGTCGCTGCATTTCCTCTCGCAACTTCATGTCGGCCCGCGGGGACGCTGGTCGGGGAGGAAAATCTTGAAGCAATCTTTCATCGCGCTACTCGTTGCGCTCGGGGCGCCGCTCGCGCTCGCTCAGAACCAGAACGACGCCGTCGTCGTTACTGCAAGCCGTCTGCCTCAGCCGCGATCTCAGACGCTGCAGCCCGTCACGATCATCACCGCCGAGGACATCGCCCTGGCCGGCCAACAGACCGTAGTCGAAGTACTTCAGGCCCTGGGCGGGGTCGAGATCGCGAGCACCGGCGGGTACGGCCAGCCGAGCAGCGTATTCATGCGTGGCGCGAACAGCAGCCAGACGCTGGTTCTGGTGGACGGAATGAGGCTCGGCTCCGCCACGCTCGGCACGACCGCGCTGGAGAACATTCCGCTCAGCCAGATTGAGCGCATCGAGGTCGTGCCGGGCCAGCTAAGCAGTTTGTACGGCTCCGACGCGATCGGCGGCGTGATCCAGATCTTCACCAGGAGTGGCAGGTACGCACCCGCAATCAGCGCAACAGCCGGCGCGGGAACGTACGGCACCGGCAGCGTGAGCGGCGGCGTCAACAGCACCGTCGGCAATACCGATTTCAGCCTGAATCTCGGCTACTTCGAAAGCAAGGGGTTTGACGCGACCAAGCCGAGCGTACCTTTCGGCCAGCACAATCCGGACCGCGACGGCTACAGCAACGCCAACGTTTCAGGGAAGATCACGCACCGCCTGGATGCGGGAAACGAACTGGGCCTGAGCGTATTCCAGAGCGATGCCCACACGCACTTCGACGCTGGCCCGACGACCGACGATACCAATCACCAGACGCTCTCGGCTTTCTCTATTTACAGCTCCAACCAGATCACCGCAAGCTGGCAAAGCCTCCTGAGAGCGGGACAAAGCGAGGACAAGAGCACGGTCACCGGCGCCTTTCCCAGCTTCTTCGAGACGAAGCAGCCCCAGTACACCTGGCAAAACAACATCAAGCTCGGCCCGGGCACCGCGATTGCGGGAGCGGAATATCTGGTGCAGCGCGTCTCGAGCGATACCGCGTTTGCACAGAATCGCCGTACGATCGGATCGGTGTTCGCGGGATACATCGGCACCTACCAGGAACACGACTGGCAGGCCAACATCCGGGAAGACGACAACAGCCAGTTCGGCAGCCATACGACGGGTCTGCTCGGCTACGCATATCGCCCGACCTCGGAGCTGCGGCTGCGGGTCGGCGGCGGAACCGCGTTCAAGGCGCCGACTTTCAACGACCTCTACGCGATCGATCCTACGTTCTTCTTCGTCCCCAATCCGGACCTGCAGCCGGAGCGCTCGCGCAGTTGGGAGGCCGGGGTGAACTACCAGGCGGCGACGAACCGTTTCAGCGCCACGTATTTCGAGAACCGCATAGACGATCTCATCGTCCTGGTCACCGATCCGGTCACGTTCGTGAGCACTCCGCAGAATCTGAGCAGCGCCAAGATCACGGGCGTGGAGTTGGGCTACCAAGGTGTCTTCGGCGGGCTCCAGGCGAACGCGCAGATCACCCTTCAGGATCCCGTCGATGAGGACACCGGAAAAATGCTGCCGCGTCGCGCGAAGGAGTTCGGCACCCTGTCAGTGACGAACGCCGCCGGCCGCTGGCGCTTCGGGGCCCAAGTGGTGGCCAGCGGGGCGCGCTACGATCGGGCAAACGAAGCCGAAGGGACGAGGATGCCCGGCTACGCACTGCTCAATCTCACGGTCTACTACACGGTCGATCGCGAGTGGTCGATCCGGGCCCGGTGGGACAACGTACTCAATCGGGAATACGAGCTCGCCCAGAATTTCAACACCCCGGGCAGCAACGTGTTCGTCGCCCTTCAGTATCAATCGAAGTAGGACTCTGCGTTCCGGCGCCTTGGGTGTCGCCGGGGTTCTCTGCTAATGTGCCGGGCATGGCCTATGGCCCCGCCGACGCGATCGACCTCACCGCGCTGCGGCGCGCGCTGGTAATCCAGTTGCGCCACCACGGCGACGTGCTGCTCACTTCGCCCGTGTTCACGGTGCTCAAGAATCACGCCCCATCGGTCGAGATCGACGCGCTTGTCTACGCCGAAACGCGGCACATGCTCGACCTGCACCCGGCGATCGCGCAGGTCCATGTCGTCGACCGGCGCTGGAAGGAGCTTGCGGCACCTATGCGGCTCATGCGCGAGTGGCGCCTGCACGCTGCGATGCGCGAGCGGCGCTACGACCTCGTCGTGCACCTTTCCGAACACCCGCGCGGAGCCTGGCTCGCGCGCTCGCTCGGCGCGCGCTACGCGGTCGCGCACGATTTCGCCCGCAAAGCGGGCCTCTGGAAAAAGAGCTTCACGCACCTCGCTCCCCTGCCCGGGAACGGGCGCCGCCACCGGGTCGAGCTGAACCTCGATACGCTGCGGCGCCTCGGCATACAGCCGGGAGACGGCGAACGCAGGCTGGTGTTCGTGCCGGGCGAGGAAGCCGACAGGAGCGTCGACGCACTGCTCGCCGCGCACGGGCTCACTCCCAAGGGATTCATCCACTTCCAGCCGGGGTCGCGCTGGTTGTTCAAGTGCTGGCCGGCCGAGCGCGCCGCGGGGTTGATCGGCGCGCTCTCGCGGCGCGGCGAACGCATGGTGCTGACCGCCGGGCCCGACGAGCAGGAGCGTGCAATGATCGCCGAGATTCGCGATCGCACCGATGCCCAGTTCGTGGATCTTAGCGGAACGTCGATGCTGGGTATGAAGCAACTGGCGGCGCTCACCGCACGGGCCAAGCTGTTCATCGGCGTGGACTCGGCGCCGATGCACATCGCGGCTGCGATGCAGACGCCGGTGGTTGCGCTCTTCGGTCCAAGCGGCGAGCTCGAATGGGGACCCTGGCATGTGCCGCATCGCATCGTGGCCTCGAACGATCATCCCTGCCGCCCCTGCGGTAACGACGGCTGCGGCGGCGGCAAGGTGAGCGAGTGCCTCACGCGGCTTCCGCAGGAGGCGGTCTTGAGCGCCGTCGACGCGCTCATCGCCCGATGATCCGGGCTGTCGCGTTCGCGATGGCCGCTTCGATGTTATCCGGCGCGCACGCGCTCCAGCTGCAAGACGACCGCGGCGTCACCCTCTCGCTCGAGCAGCCGCCGGAGCGCATTGTCACTCTTGCACCTCACTTGGCGGAACTCGCTTTCGCCGCGGGCGCCGGCGCGAAGCTCATCGGCGTCTCGACTTTCACGCGCCATCCCGCCGAAGCCGAACGCCTACCCGTCGTCGCGAGCTACGGACGCGTCGATATCGAACGCCTGATCGCGCTTCGGCCGCAGCTCGTACTCGCCTGGCGAAGCGGCAACTCGGCCTTGCAGATCGGGCGCCTGGAACGCCTCGGCCTGCCGGTCTTCGTCACAGAAACGCGTTCCCTTGGCGACATTCCGCGCATCGTCCGCCTGGTCGGCGAGCTTGCCGGGAGCGCCGACGTCGCGGAGGCTCGCGCGCGGCAGTTCGAAAGCGACGTCGCGGACTTGCGTCGGCGTCACGCCGGCGAGCGCAGCGTCGCCGTGTTTCTGGAGATCTGGCATGCACCCATGCTCACCGTGAATGGCGAACATCTCGCCAGTGACGCGCTGCGCCTCTGCGGTGGGCGCAACGTGTTTGCGGCGGCGAAGGCGCTCACCCCGCTGGTTTCACGCGAGCGGCTCCTTGCCTCCAGGCCCGAAGTGATCATCACTGCGGGCTTCGGCGCCGAGGCGCCGCAAGCCTGGCGGGGACTCGATCCCGTTGCCGCGATCCGTAACCGCCGGATTTACGCGATCGATCCCGATTTGCTCTATGGGCAGGGTCCACGCCTGCTTGAGGGCGCGCGCGCCTTGTGCAGCCGGCTCGAGAGCGTGAGGAACTAGATCCGATGCGGATCGCCGTGGTACGGCAGCGCTACAGTGCGCAGGGCGGCGCCGAGCGCTTCATCGAAAGGGCGCTCGCCGCGCTCGCCAGACAGGGCCTTGCCGTGACCGTGCTGGCGCGCGAGTGGACCGGCGATCCCGGCAAGGTGATTCGCTGCGACCCGTTCTACTCCGGCCGCGTGTGGCGCGACTGGAGCTTCGCGCGGGCGGTCTGCCGCGAAGTCGCGCGGCAGTCATTCGACCTGGTGCAGTCGCACGAGCGCATCGCCTGTTGCGACATCTATAGGGCGGGCGACGGGGTGCACGCACAGTGGTTGCACAACCGCCGTGCGGCGCTCGGCCCGCTCGCCCGCGCCGGGCTAACCCTCAATCCCTATCATCGCTATGTCCTCTCCGCGGAGCGGAGCCTGTTCTCCAGCCCGCGTCTTCGCGCGGTGATCTGCAATTCGCGCATGGTGAAAGACGAAATCCGCCGGCATTTCGGAACGCCGGAAACGAAGCTCCATGTGATCTACAACGGCATCGACCTCGAGGCCTTCCATCCGCGGCTGCGCGAGGCGCATCGCGCGGGCCTGCGCCGTCGGCTCGGAATTCCGGAGGACGCGTCCGTGTTCCTTCACGTCGGAGCGGGGTTCGAAAGAAAGGGTGTGTTCCGGCTGATCGAGGCGTTCGCGCGCTCCGCGCTGAAGGACGCACGTCTGCTGATCGTCGGCAGCGACAAAACACGACCTCGGGCCGAGCGCCTGGTTCGCTCGCGCGGCCTCGCGTCGCGCGTGCATTTCGCCGGGACTCAGGCGGATGTAGGTCCATGGTACGGCGCCGCGGACGCTTTCGTGCTGGCGACGATCTACGATCCGTTTCCGAACGCAGCGCTGGAGGCGATGGCGTGCGGCCTGCCGGTGATCACCACGCACCAGTGCGGCACGGCCGAAATCATCGAGGAGGGGGCGAGCGGCTTCGTCGTGGATGCCCTCACGATCGACGAGCTGGCGCGGTGTTTCGAACGCATGGATCGCGCCACCGCAGAGGAGATGGGACGCCGGGCGCGCCAACGCGCCATGGACTTCGGTGTGGAGAAAATGGCCGAGCAGTTTCTCGACCTCTACCGCAGACTCGTGCCGGTCTGACGAGACGGCGGGTTCGTTCGGCTATAATTCTCATTTTCCGGCGCAGCCATGGCATCGCCCGACGCCAGTAGTCTGCAGCTCTACCTTCGTCTCCTCGGCAACGTCAAGCCCTACTGGGTGCCGTTTGCGCTCTCGATCGCGGGTATGGTGGTGACCGCGCTGACCGAGCCGGCTTTCCCCGCGCTGCTCAAGCCGCTGCTCGACGGGAGCTTCGTCAGCAAGGAAGGCGGGCTGCTGACCTGGTTGCCCGCGCTGATCGTCGGTCTGTTCCTGGTGCGCGGCGTCGCTTCGTACGCTTCGGACTACGCAATCGGCTGGGTGGCGAACAAGGTGGTAATGGACTTGCGCAACGCCATGTTCTCCAAGCTTGTTCGGCTGCCCACCTACTACTACGAGACTCACACCAGCGGCAGTCTCATCTCCAAGTTCACTTTCGACGTCTTGCAGGTCACGGGCGCTGCGACCAGCGTGGTGTCGGTGCTGTTTCGCGACTCGCTGACGATTGTCGCGCTGCTCGCGTACCTGTTCTACCTGAACTGGCAGCTCACGCTGGTCGCCCTCCTGGTGGGACCGCCCGCGGTCGCGATCACGCGCGGGTTCTCTCACCGCCTGCGCGCCATGAGCCGGGCCGAGCAGGCCGCGATGGGCGACCTCAACCATGCGCTCGAGGAATCGATCGGCTGTCATCGGGTGGTGAAAGTCTTCGGCGGACAAGAATACGAGGCGAAGCGCTTCGATTCGGGAGCCAACAAGGTCCGCAGCTTCAATATGAAGATGACTTCAGCGGCGGCGGCGAACGTGCCGCTGGTGCAAATCGTCGTATCGATGGTGCTCGCGCTCATCATTTATCTTGCCGTGCGCCAAGCCGCTAGCGACCAGGCGACCGTCGGCGATTTTGTCTCCTTCCTTACCGCGCTGCTCCTGATCTTTCAGCCGATGAAGCGGCTGACCGGGGTCAATCAAAGCCTCCAACGAGGCCTCGCCGCCTCGGAGAATGTCTTCAGGGTGATCGACGAGCAAGAAGAATTCGATTCGGGGACGCACGACCTGGCCCGTGCAAAGGGCAGGATCGATTTCAGGGATGTCAATCTCACCTATCCGGGCGGTGCTCGCCCGGCGCTCGAGCGGGTGTCGTTCACAATCCAGGCCGGTGAAACGGTCGCCCTGGTCGGCGCTTCCGGGGCCGGCAAATCCACGCTGGCCAACCTGCTCCCGCGTTTCTACTCGCCCGATTCCGGGCAAATCCTGCTCGACGGCGTCGACATCGCGACGCTGAAGCTCGCGAGCCTCCGGGCCAGCATTGCGCTGGTCAGCCAGGACGTCGTGCTGTTCAACGACACCGTCGCTGCCAACATTGCCTACGGGCGGCTCGCCGGGACGAGCGAGGCCGACGTCGTTCGCGCCGCCGAGGCGGCCCACGCGATGCAGTTCATCCGCGAAATGTCCGACGGCCTCGCCACGGTGATCGGCGAGAACGGCGTGCGCTTGTCGGGTGGTCAGCGGCAAAGGCTCGCCATCGCGCGAGCCTTCCTCAAGAACGCGCCGGTATTGATTCTCGACGAGGCGACCTCGGCCCTGGACAGCGAATCCGAGCGCCACGTCCAGGAGGCGCTCGAGACGCTCATGAAAGGTCGCACGACGCTGGTGATCGCGCATCGGCTCTCGACCATCGAGCGCGCTGACCGCATCGTGGTGCTGGATGCGGGGCGCGTGACCGAGACGGGGCGTCACGCGGATCTTCTCGCCGCCTCGGGCATCTACGCAAAGCTCCATCGCCTCCAGTATTCACGGGAAGCCGCGGGCTAGATGGACGCGAGGCGCGCTGCGCCATGAGAGTTCTCCATACGGAATCGTCGTGCGGATGGGGCGGGCAGGAGATCCGGATCCTCGACGAGGCGCAAGGCATGTCCTCGCGTGGGCACGAGGTCGGCATCGCCGCTCCGCGCGAATCGCGGATCTACGAGGCGGCGCTCGAGCGGGGGTTGCGCGTCGATGCGCTTCCGATCGCCAGGAAGAACCTGCGCGGGCTCCTGGCGATACGGCGCCGGCTCAAAACCCAGCCCGTGGACGTGGTCAACAGCCATAGCTCCACCGACAGCTGGCTTGCGGCGCTGGCCTGCGCAACGCTGGCTCGTGCTCCGGCGCTGGTGCGCACCCGGCACGTCTCCGCCGCCGTCCCGGACAATCTGCCCACGCGGTGGCTGTATCGCCGCGCGACGCTGCACGTGGTCACGACGGGAGAAACCCTGCGCCTGCAATTGCTGCGCGACAACGGCCTTTCCCCCGAACGGGTCACCTCGGTCCCGACAGGAATCGACACGGAGCGTTTTGTTCCGGGCGATCGCGAAGCCGCGCGGCGCTTGACCGGCCTGCCTTCCGGGCGCCGTCTGGTCGGCATCGTCGCGACGCTGCGCAGCTGGAAGGGGCATCGCTACCTGATCGAGGCGGTGAACGGGCTGCTGCCCGGTGCCGGCCTGGTGATCGTCGGCGATGGCCCGCAGCGGCAGAATATACAAACGGCCGTCCGCGAGCTGGGTATGAGCGAGCGGGTGTGGCTTGCCGGCAATCAGCGCGATGTGCTGCCCTGGCTGCAGTCGTTCGACGTGTTCGCTCTTCCCTCCTATGCGAACGAAGGCGTGCCACAGGCCTTGCTGCAGGCGATGCTCTGCGGTCTGCCCTGCGTCACCACCGCCGCGGGCAGCATCGGCGAGATCGCCAGGGACGGCGCCACGGCGATCGTCGTCGCCGCGGAGGACGCGGCCGACCTGAGGCGGGGCCTGGAAAAAGCGCTCGGCGACGCGGAGCTCGGGGCGCGGCTCGGACGTGCTGCGCGGGCGCACTGCGCCGCGAACTTCGGCGCGCAGACGATGCTCGACCGGATGGAACGGGTGTTCAAGGATGCCACGCGCGTCTAGCAGGCTGGGCTCGCGCCTGGAGATCGTTCCGCGCGCGCTGATGAAGCGCCTGCTTTCCGGCAAGCGGCGCAGGCCCGCTCACCCGGGCCGCATTCTCGTCGCTCACCAATTGCTGCTCGGGGACACGCTGATGCTGACCCCGCTGCTCTCACGCCTGCGGCGAAGCCATCCCGAGGCCGAGATCGCCGTGACCGTCTCCCGCGGGCAGCTTCCGCTGTACGCGTCCCGGCCGTACGGCGTGAATGCGGTGGCCTACGATTCGCGCGATCACGAATCGGCCAAGGCGCTGCTCGGCTTGGCCCCGTTCGACCTCGCCGTGGTGCCGGGTGACAACCGGCACGCGGTGCTCGCGCACGCGCTCGGTTCGGCCTGGGTGGTCGCGCTCGCCGGCGACCGGCCGGGCTGGAAGAATCGCTTTGCCGACGAGCTGGTTCCCATCCCCTCGGCGCCGATCGCGCTCCCCGATTTGTTCGCGTTGCTTGCGGGCGAGGACGACGATGCGGCCTACGACGCGAAAGACTGGCCCCGCCCCGATTGCGCGCCCTTCGAGCTGCCGAGACGCGACTACGCGGTGCTCAACGTGGACGCGAGCTCGCCGCTGCGGTTCTGGCCGGCCCACAAGTGGCTGCAGCTGGCCGACGCTCTCAAGGCGACGGGGCTGGAGGTCGCCTTTTGCGCGGGTCCGGGCGAGAAGCGCATGGTCGAGGCGATCGACCCGGGGCGGCGCCACCTGTCGTATGCGGGAGTCCTCGACCTGCCTCAATTGTGGCGACTGCTCGAAAATGCGCGACTGCTGGTGTGCCTCGACAGCGGGGTCAGTCATCTGGCGAAGCTCGCGCGGACGCCCAGCGTGGTCCTCTATGGGCCCGGTTCGCCGGTGCTTTTCGGCCCCGGCCGCTTCTGGCGGAACCATCCCTATCGCGCTGTCACCATCGAGGATTTTCCGTGCCGCGACCAGCACGGCGTCTTCAAGCGGGAAGTAAGCTGGGTGAGGCGCTGCACGCGCACCCTCGCCGAGTGCCCGGCGCCGGCCTGCATGCACGCCATCGAGTCCGATCCGGTGATCGCGAGTTGCCGGGAGCTGCTGGGTTAGACTTAGGGCATGAAACTGCCCCGCTCGACCGAGATCGCCGATTTTCACGACAGCGTGCTCGCTCAGCCGGATTGGAGCACGGCGGGCGCGGCGGCTCAGGCGAGCGAAATCTGGTCGCATATCGAGCGCAACCACCGCTGCAATTGCCAGTTGTGGGTCGAGGAGGACCAGGCGCGGCGCCGCGACGTTCCGGACGCCGCGATCGCCGCCAACAAGCGCAGCATCGACGCGTTCAACCAGCAGCGCAACGACGCGATCGAGAAGATAGACGAGTCCCTGCTGGTTCTGCTGCCGGCCCCGGGCCGAGGCGCGGATACGCGCCTCAACTCGGAGACCGCCGGGGCGATGGTCGATCGGATGTCCATTCTCGCGCTCAAGATTTTTCACATGCGGATTCAGACCGAGCGCCGCGATGCGGACCAGGCGCACCTCGAGACCAGCCGCGCGCGCCTGGCCCGCCTGAGCGAGCAGCGCGCCGATCTTGCCGGCTGCTTCGATGCCTTGCTCGCCGACTGCCTCGCCGGTCGCGCCCGTTTCAAGGTCTACCGGCAGTTCAAGACGTACAACGATCCCGCATTCAATCCCTATCTGTACGGCGCCAAGCGCTGACTGCACTCCTTGAGCGCGCGGCCGCACGTCCAGCAAGTCAACTTCCAGCAGGGCTTCGGCGGCGGTGAGGTCTTCACGGCGATACTCACCGATGCGCTGAGGCGCCTCGGGATCGACACCCGGATATTCGTCGGCCTGGAAGCGAAGGCATGGTCTGCGCTGCCGCTGGCCAGCGCCCGCCTCGAGACGCTGCGCGGTCCCGGGGAGCTACCGGGGTTTCTGCGCGGCGAACCGCCGTGCCCGGTGCTCTTCCATACCCTCGCACCTGCGGAGGTAGTCGGCGAATTGCGCGCGCAGGGACATCTCCTGCTGGCCTTCGCCCACATGCCTCTTTACGGGAGAGATCCCCGACCCCTGATGTCCTTCGACCTCGTCGTCGCGGGATCGCACCACGTGATCGCGAGCCTGCGCGCCGCGCGAATCGATCGCATCTACCCGCAGCCCCTGTACGGAATCGCGCAACTCGACCGGATCGGCGCGAATTCGGAACGGGTGCGAGCCCGCTCCCGTTACGACTGGGACCGGCACAAGGTACGCGATCGCCTGCTCGGCGTTCTGGAACCCCTGTGGCAGCCCTTCGTACCCCATCCCGAGTTCGCCCGCCGCCCGGGCCTGACCCTGGGTGTCATATCGAGAATCACGCCCATCAAGCAATTTCCGCTGCTGTTCTCGCATATCGCACCGATACTGGCCCGCCATCCGGGAGTGCAGCTCGAGATATTCGGGAGCGGCGGTTACGCCTCGGTCCGCGATCTCCTTCGTGCGCTGGGACCGATGAGGGATCGGGCGCGCTTCTGGGGCCACCAGAAGAACGTGGTCGCCGCGTATCGCAACATCGACTTTCTCCTGACCGGGTTGCCGGAGAAAGAGGCGCTCGGCCTGAACGTGATCGAAGCGCAGGCTTGCGGTACGCCCGTGCTCGCGCCCGACGCCCCGCCCTTCGACGAGACCGTGATGCACGGAGCGACCGGCCTGCGCTACCGTGATCCGCGAGAGGACGGGGGCGCCGATTTCGAGCGCACGCTGAAGCTTCTTCTGCAAGGGGGATTCCGCTTCGACGCCGATCGGGGCAAGGCGCACCTCGCGCAATTCTCCGAGGAAGCCTTCCGGGAGCGAGTGCGGGTCCTGATCGAGACGATCTGGACCGGCCGCTCATGAGCGTTTCGACATCGCCACCGTCCTCGCGCGGCAAGCATCCGCGGATTCTCGTCATCCGGCGCGATAACATCGGCGATCTGGTCTGCACCACGCCGCTTCTGGCGGGGCTGCGCGAGCGTTACCCCGACGGACACATCGCGGCGCTCGTCAACACCTACAACCGGGCGGTTCTCGAAGGCAATCCCGACGTCGACGCCGTCTATGCCTACGAGAAGGGCAAGCATCGCGGCGCCGGGCGTTCCATCCTGTCCGTGTACGCCGACCGCCTTCGCCTGATCCTGGTGTTGCGGCGCGAGCAGTTCGACTACGCCATTCTTGCGACGCCGGGGTTCGCGGCGCTTTCGCTGCGCCTCGCCCGTCTGGTCGGCGCGCGGCACGTGCTCGGTTACGCGGATCCCGGCGGGACGCATTCCCGGTTGGACATCGCGCTGCCCTACGACAGCGGGTCGAGAGCCCACGAAGTGGAGCAGGTTTTCGGCCTGCTGAAGGCGCTCGGCATCAACCGCGCTCCTCCCGCCGCCCGGGTCTTCCCCGATCCCGCCCTGCGTGGGGAGCCCGCGCAGGCGCTCTCGCGTATGGGTGGTGGCACGCCTGTGGTGGGAGTTCATGTCAGCGCGCGCAGGAAGAATCAGCAGTGGCCCGCAGAAAAGTTTGCAGCCTTGATCCGCGCGGTCGCGGAACGCCATGGCGCGAGAACGCTGCTCCTGTGGGCACCCGGCGAGGCCGACAATCCGACGCATCCCGGCGACGACGACAAGGCCCGGATAGTCGTCGAGTGCTGCCGCGACCTTCCTCTGCTGCCCTGGCCGACCCGGGAGCTCCCCAGGTTGATCGCGGCGTTATCGCTGTGCGACTACGCGATATGCATCGACGGCGGCGCGATGCACCTCGCAGCCGGGCTTCAAAAACCGATACTTTGTTTTTTCGGCGACTCGCCGCCCGAGCGCTGGCGGCCCTGGATGACGCCGCATGAACTGCTGCGGCCGGCGAGCCGCGATCTCCGCGACCTGAGCGTCGAGGAGGCGGTCGCGGGCTTCGAACGACTGATCAGATCAGCCCCATTCTCCTCGCGCGGGTGAGTACCCAGCGCGCATAGGCGATTTCGAAAACCAGAAAAGGAATGAAAGCCAGCAAGCGCCTGTTGGCAGCGAGGTCGATCGAGATGTAAGCGGCGATGCCTTGCGCTACGGTTACGGCATAGTGAAAGAGGGATACGGCTCGGTGGCTGTGTCCGGTCCGGTTGAGGAGCTGGTAGAGATGCGTGCGGTGCGCAAGATGAATCTGCTCCCCGCGCGCCAGGCGCCGGGCGAAGGTGAAAAACGTGTCGAATATGAAGTGGAACAGGAGCATCGGAACGATGTAGAAGGACAGGCGCCCCAGGTCCAGGCTCGAGCCGATGACGGCGAGGGTCGCAAAGGTGAATCCCAGAAAGGCGCTGCCGATGTCACCCATGAAAATCTTGGCGGGCGGGAAATTGAAAAGCAGGAAGCCGGCGGCACCCGCAAGCAGCACGTACGAGCTGATGTAGACGAAGGCGCTCTTTTGCTGAAACGCGATGGCGCATAGGAACGCCGCGGCGACAACGGCGACCCCGGCGGCCAAGCCGTCCAGACCGTCCATGAAGTTGTACGCGTTGGTAAGTCCGACAATCCAGAGGAAGGTCAGCACATAGCCCACCCAGCCCAGCTCGACTTCGCCCCAATAGGGAATCGCAAGCCGGGTGAGAACCACGCCTGAGGTGAGAACCACGCCGACGCAGACCATCTGAGTCAGCACCTTGACCAAAAAGGTCTTCTGCGTGACGTCATCGATGAGAGATACGATCGCCAGGAGAATGGCGGTGACGACATATCCCCAGAAATATCGGTCGTCGATGCGCGCGACGTCGGCGACAAAGTAGATGATCAGGCTCCCGATCAGAAAGGTCGAAACGAAAGCGATGCCTCCCGATTTCGGGACCGGGCGGGCATGCGAGGAGCGATCGTTCGGCACGTCCATGACGCGCACGTAGCGCGCCATCACGTAGGTCAGGACCGCGGAGCAGGCGAAGATCGCGCCCGCGAAGGCAAGATGGCTGAGAAACTTGAGAAGATCCATCTCAGCGCCGATCCTGCGGGCGATATTCCGGCACCAGCGTGGCGAGCTTCGCCCGGACCGCCTCGTCCTCGAGCGCCTGCGGAGCCTCTAGCCACGCCAGGGTCTCGCGCACCCACGATGGGTCGGGAGGCGAGAGCGCCCGCATGGCGCGGACCTTCGGGTGGCTCGTGGCGAGCGTGTGCTCGTTGTCGGCCAGCAGCTCCTCGTAGAGCTTTTCGCCCCGGCGCAGGCCGGTGAATGCGATCTGGATGCCGTCGTCGCGAAAGCCCGAGAGGCGGATCATGTCGCGCGCCAGGTCGACGATTTTCACCGGCTCGCCCATGTCCAGCACCAGGATCTCGCCGCCTTGCCCCATGAAGCCCGCCTGTAGCACGAGCTGAGCCGCCTCGGGAATCGACATGAAGTAGCGCGTGATCTCCGGATGGGTCACCGTGATCGGACCGCCGCGCTCGATCTGCTCCCTGAACTTCGGGATGACGCTGCCGGTCGAGCCGAGCACGTTCCCGAAGCGGACCATGACGATGCGCGTGCGTTCTTCGGCGAGGCTCTGGCAAAGCAGCTCGGCGAGCCGCTTGGAGGCGCCCATCACGTTGGTCGGGTTGACCGCCTTGTCGGTGGAGACGAGCACCAGCTTCTCGACGCCGTTCGCGATCGCCGCCTGCGCGACCCGCCAGGTTCCGAGCGCGTTGTTGCGAATCGCCTCCCAGGCATTCATCTCTTCCATCAGGGGGACGTGCTTATACGCCGCGGCGTGGAACAGCACCGCAGGCCGGCAACTCCGGATCGTCTGTGCGAGGCGCGCCGCGTCCTTGACATCGCCGATGACGCAGGTGATCGCGACCCCGGGAAGGCGTACCTGGAACTCCTGCTCGATCTGGTAGAGAGCGAGCTCGTTCGCTTCGAACAGCACCAGCTTCGAGGGATCGAAGCGAGCCACCTGGCGGCAAAGCTCCGTGCCGATCGACCCTCCCGCGCCCGTCACCATCACCGTTTTTCCATGCAGCCACTCGCGGAGTCCGGCGCTGTCCAGTGCCACGGGATCGCGCCCAAGCAGGTCGTCGAGCTCCACCGGACGCACCTGCGAGTAGCTGACGCGCCCCGACATGAGATCCTCGTAGGACGGGACCGTCATCGCCGGGATGCCGGCGCTCCCGCAAAGCTCCATGGCGCGCCTGCGGGCGGCGTGCGTGGCGCCTGGCATCGCGATAATGGCTTGATCGACGTTCCTGCTGGCGACGATCTCCGGCAGGCCATCCAATGGACCGAGCACCTTGACGCCGTCGATGTCACGGCCGTGCCGGCCGGGATCGTCGTCCAGGAGACCGACAAAGGTCCACTCCGGGCTGCGGCCGAGGCTTTTCAGCAGATTGGCCCCGGCGGTTCCGGCGCCGAGGACGACCACCCGCTTGGAGTCGGCTGCGCTGAGCCGGGAGATGCGGCCCTCCTTCCAGGCCCGGTAGGCGATGCGGCTGCCGCTCATCACCGCTGCCAGCAGGATCGGATACATCACCACGACCGAGCGCGGAACATAGACAAGCCTGAAGAGCACGACGGCCGATGCGACTCCGAGCGCACCCAACCCCGCTGCGACCAGGATGCGCCGCAGATCGGTGAGGCTGGCATAGCGCCATAGCCCCCGATACAGGCCCGAGCGCCACGACAGGAACGCCTGTAGCGGAAGTATCCACAGGAGATCCGCGAACATCAGGCTCGCGTAATAGTCCGAGACCTCGAAGTTGAAGCGGAGTTGATACGCGATCAGCCAGCTTGCCGCCGCGGCCAGCAAGTCGTGGAGAACGGTGACCCAGGTTTGCCAGCTGCCGAGAGCCGGCGTCCAGGGTCGCTTGCCTCCGGACGGCCCGTTCGCCATCCTCGCGATCAGCGCGCTGCCACGCGCAGGACCTTCCCAAGCGCGGCCGCCGTGTCCTGCATGTCGGACTCCGTCAGGGTCGGGTGCACCATGAAGCACAGGCTGGTCTCGCCGAGGGCGCGGGAAACTTCGAGACGCTTCGAGGGTCGCAGCGACTGCGGGAAAGCCTTCTCGAGGTAGATCTCGCTGCAGCTGCCGACCGCGCACGGGACGCCTTCGGTGTTGACCGCTTCGACGATGCGGTCGCGGTGCCATCCTGGCTTGAGGGCTTCCGGACGCACGAAGGCGTAGTACTTGTAATACGCGTGGCCGATGTCCGCCGGGGGAACCGTGACCCTGAGGCCCGGGAGACTGGAAAACGTCTCAGTGAGGATCGCGGCGTTCCGGTGGCGGGCGCGTCGCCACTGCGCGAGCTTGCTCAGCTGCACGCGCCCCATCGCGGCCTGCAGCTCGGTCATGCGTCCGTTCGTGCCGAAGCTTTCGTGGATCCAGTTGAACAGCCCGGGTTTGGGAGCCGGCTGATGATAGATCGTGTCGTAGCTCTTGCCGTGATCCTTGTAGGCCCAGACCCGCGACCAAAGGGTCCGGTCATTGGTCACCAGCATTCCGCCCTCGCCGCCGGTGGTGATGATCTTGTCCTGGCAGAACGAGAACGCGCCCGCGTCGCCGATCGAACCGACCGGGCGTCCCTTGTAGACCGCGCCGTGCGCCTGGGCGCAATCCTCGATCACTTTCAGCCCGCGCTCGCGCGCGATCGTCATGATCGGGTCCATGTCGCAGGGCCAGCCGGCAAGGTGCACCGCAACGATCGCCTTGGTTCTCGGCGAAAGCACCGCGCGGATGGTTTCGGCGGTGAGATTCTGGCTCACGGAGTCGACGTCGGCTATCACCGGCACGGCTCCCCGCATCACGGCGCAGCTCGCCGTGGCGATGAAGGTGCGGCTGGGCACGACGACCTCGTCACCGGCGCCGATGCCGAGAGCCTCGAGCGCGAGCTCCAGGGCGACGCTGCCGTTGGCGAGCGCTACGGCGTGAGCGCAACCGACGTGCTCGGCGTATTCGCGCTCGAAGATCCGGGCTTCCTCGCCGGTCCAGTAGTTCACCTTGCCGGAAGCGAGCACGCGGACCGCCGCGTCGATTTCGTCCCGCGCGTAGTGGGGCCAGGGTGCGAACGGGGCGTCGCGAAGCGGGCTGCCTCCCTCTAGGGCGAGGCGATCGCCGGACGCGCTCTCCGGTCGCGCGCTCACGCGGACAGCTTTCTCGCCGGGGATCCGGCCGCCTTGACGTTCTCCGAGACGTCCTCGAGCAGGGTCGAGCCGGCACCCACGATCGCGTTGCCGCCGATGCGGATCCCGGGAATGACGACGGACCCGGCGCCGATGAAGGTTCCCGCGCCCACCCGCACGCCGCCGCACAGGTGCACGCCCGGCGCGAGGTGCACGCCGTCGCCGACGACGCAGTCGTGGTCGATCGTTGCGCCGGTATTGACGATCACGTTCTCGCCGATCGCCGCGTCGGAGTTCACCACCGCGCCGGCCATGATCACCGTTCCGTCGCCGATGACCGTGCCGCGACCGAGTTGCGCTTGAGGATGAACGGCGCGGGCGAGCTCGAAGCCGTTGTCGCGCAGCCAAGTCGCGATGCGCATGCGGGTGCTGTTGTCGCCGATCGCCACGAGCGCCAGCGGCATTTCGCTCGCCGTGGCGGCGAGAATGCTCGGTGTCGCGCCCGTCACGCGGTAGCCGAAGAAAGTCTTGCCGTGCAAGGCCGCATTGTCGTCCACAAGATGCGAAATCCGGTAGCGGCCTTCCTTTTCGACAATGTCGATGACCACCTTGGCGTGGCCGCTCGCGCCGACCAGGACGAGCGCCGGCTGCTTATCCATTGCGCGGTTCGCCGCGACTGCCCGTGAAGCGCGGCATGGTCGCGTGTCCGGGCCGGTTCACGCCTTCCGAGCGCAGCACCTTGAATAGCGTCCGCCACAGAATCTGCAGATCCAGCCACAAGGAATGATGGTCCACGTACCACACATCGAGCGAGAGGCGCTCCTCCCAGGACTGCGCGTTGCGTCCGTGGATCTGCGCCCAGCCCGTAATGCCCGGCCGGACTTCGTGGCGCCGCGCCTGCTCGGGTGAGTACAGGGGCAGATATTCGAGAAGCAGCGGCCGCGGGCCGACCAAGCTCATGTCGCCGCGCAGGACGTTCCACAGCTGCGGCAGCTCATCAAGACTGGTGCGGCGGAGGAATCGGCCCAGGCCGGTGAAGCGCTCTGCGTCGGAAAGCAGCATGCCGCGCGCGTCGGTGGCAGCCGACATGGTGCGAAACTTGTAAAGGACGAAGGGCCGCGCACCCCGTCCCGGTCGCGTCTGCGCGAACAGAATCGGCGAGCCCATGAAGGCCAGTACGAGGGCCGTCACGGCGAGGATCGCCGGCGAGAGAACGAGGAGACCTGCGCCGGCGGTGGCAACATCCAGGAACCGCTTGATCATTCGGCGGATTATAGCTTTCCGCTCAGTTCAGAGTAGCACGTCAGAGTAACAAGTCGGAGTAGTACTGGAGCAGCGCGCGCGTCACTCGCTCCGCGGAAAACTCGCGAAGCACGCGAACGCGGCCCGCGCTCCCGAGGCTGCGGCGCATCTCCGGGTGCCCGATCAGGGTTTGCATTCGCTCGGTCAGCGCATCCACGTCGCCGGGAGCATGGAACAGGCCGGTCTCCCCGTCGACCACCGCGTCGGTCACGCCGTAGATCCGGCTGGCGATGACCGGCAACTCCGTAGCAGAGGCCTCGATCGCGACCTGCCCGAAACCCTCGCGATAGCTCGGCAGGCAGAAGACGTCCGCCGCGGCCATGTACTCCTCGGGACGATTCGTGAAGTCGACACGGCGAAAACGATCGCGGCATCCGGCGAGGAGCTCTTCCACCCGCTTCATGAGGCCTTCTTCGTCCGGTCCGACGACGAGTAGATACGCGGAAGCCTGTCGCTTCGCAAGGGCGGCGAATGCCTTGGCGAGGTCGATCACGCCCTTGTCCCGGCTCACGCGACC
>Ga0137409_10002707_pt1 | contig 18896 bp, 17 predicted proteins | sample CZODoug1_16funga_FD_122059 | JGI IMG/M metagenome (GOLD analysis project Ga0137409, IMG submission 122059) | Vadose zone soil fungal communities from Angelo Coast Range Reserve, California, USA - CZODoug1_16fungal (Hybrid Assembly) | ecosystem: Environmental > Terrestrial > Soil > Vadose zone... | reverse complement strand
GGCGGCGAGTCCGCGGATCTCGATCTCGCTCTCGCTCTCGCTCCCGCTCCCTGTCGTCAAGCCGCCCTCAGCACCACCACTTGTCGTCACGCTTTGGCCCTCCATGGGCCCACGCAAGAGTTCACTCAGCCGCATTCGTGACGCTTACCTGCGTCAGCAGCGCGTTCTGCGCCTCGGGCGAATCCTTCGGGATGGGCGAGAGACCGACCATCGGCGCCATCCGCTGCACGATGCGGCCCACCACCGGGGCTGCGACCCAGCCGCCCGTGGCAAAGCCGTAGGAATGGGCGTTCGGCTTCGGCTCATCCACCATGACGAAGACCACATAGCGCGGCGTGCTCATGGGGAAGGCGCCGCTTCCCGTTCGTGAGGCGGAAGATCGATGGTTCGCGATCGACCAGCAGATACGCGATTCGATCTGGGGCGGGTACGACCGCGACGGCAGCGGCTGGCGGGCGCTCCGCTATGCCCCCTTCCCCGGGACGTTCTGGCCGACCAACGGGAGCAGCGACGACGTCTTCATCCGCCTTCCCCCGGCCTTCCGGGGCCCGGCCTCGAGACCTACCGGCGCAACCTGGAGATCCTGGAGCAAGCCATGGCCTTCGCGCCGGAGCATCCGGTCCAGCTGCCCGGCCGCTACGAGGGGGGCGCGTCGGAAGTCCCGGTCAAACGCTACTTCTATCCTCAGGACACGGAGTTCCTCCATACCGTCCGATACCTCGACCCCGATGCCCCGACGCTGCTCTCACGCCGCATGAAGGAGGTCCGATACTCGAAGAAGTTCCAGATGCCGGACGAATGGGCGCTCACCCGGCACTATGAAAAGGAAGGCCACGAGAAGGACCACGGCAAGCTGCCCGGCTTCGCCGGCGTCCCCCTGCTCTGCTTCCGCAACCGTCTGGGCTGGATGTACCAGGGCTTCATCGAAGACGCCGCCGGCCGCCTGCGCATCCAGACGCGCGAAGAGCACCTGACCTGCATGGGCTGCCATACGGCGCTCGGCGTCACGGTCGACGGCAGCTTCGCGTTCCCTCGAAAGCTGCCCGGCGCGGAAGGCTGGAAGTACCAGGATCTCCGCGGCATTCCGCTGCGGCCGCAGGCGGGCCACGGGGAGCCCGAAGTGCTGACGTACTTCCGCCGCGTCAAGGGCGGGGACGAGTTCCGCGCCAACGACGAAATCATCCGCCGCTGGTTCAGGGACGGAGAGCCCGACGCCGCGGCGGTCCTCGCCGCGAAGGATATGGCCGAGGTGCTGTTTCCCTCCCGCGCGCGCGCGCTGGCCCTCAACAAGGCCTATCGCCTGATCGTCCGCGAACAGTCCTACATCTTCGGCCGGGATGCGATGCTGTCGCCCGCGCTCAACGTCCATCCCAAGATCGCCGAGAACGGTCAGACCGAGCTGGGGAAGACGCACCAGACGTATTCGGACGGCCGCCTCTGGATGGACTGGCGCTAGCGCCTACTTCGGCGTCGCGGCGGCGAGCTTCTCGAAGAGCGCCAGGTAGCGCGGCAGCGCGGCATCGAGCGAGAACTCCTTCTCGGCGCTCTCCCGCGCCTTCGCCCCCATCGACTTCCGCAGCTCGGGCGTCTCGATCAGCTTCGTGAGCTTCTCCTCCCACTGCCCCAGCGTGCCCACCAGGTAGCCGTTGTCGCCGTCGCGGATATACAGGCGGTTCGCGTTGACGTCCGATGCCACCACGGGCAGCCCCGCGCCGAAGTACGCGAGCAGCTTGGTCGACACCTTCCCGCGCGTCCAGGGATCCTCGACCAGCGGCGCGACGGCGATGTCGAAGGAACGGACGTCGCTGACTTCGTGCGCGGCCGAAAAGGGCGAGTTGATGAGGCGGACCCCTTCGATCGCGAGCGGCGCGTCGCAGACGACTTTGATCGTGAGCCCCTCGTGGCGGCGGCACAGGCGGGTGAACGGCGTCTTCAGGATCTCCACCGACGCCAGGTTCGCCGGGGTCCCCATCCAGCCGATCGTGATCTCCTTGGTGCCGGCGCTGTGCTCCTTGGGCTGCCAGCGGGCCAGGTCGATGACGGTGGGAAGGACGTGGACGCGGTCCGGGTCGGCCCCGTTGCGGCGCGCGTGCTCGGCCAGGGTTTCATTGGTGGTGACGATGGCGTCGGCGACGCGGACGGTGCGGCGGAAGCGCCGGTCCTTGGTGGGCGACTCGCGGATGGAGCCCTCGTCGTCGCGCTTGAGGGTGACGACATCATCGAACTCGAAGATGAGGGCCTTTGCGTTCTTGCGGAGGCGGTTGAGGATCATCTTGGGAAGCAGGCGTTTCTGGAGGAGGGTGACGTCGAAGCCCTGGGCCCGGCGGGCCTGGGAGAGGCGGGCGACGAGGCCGGCGGGCATCTCCTCGACGGCGCAGGTGACTCCGGCCTTCTCGAAATGCGGCACGAACTGCAAAAGCCGCCACTTCGTGCTGGGGGCGTCCTTCTTCTGGGTGATGAAGAATACCTTCACGGGCCGGAGTATCGCACATCCCCCTTTTCGGGGCAACCCTCAGGGCGCTCCGGGCGTATTACTGGACGACTCAAGCGCTAAAGGAGCGGGAAATGAAGACTTCAATCGGCCGGGCGGCGTTCGCGACCCTCCTTCTCGCCGGCATCGCCTGGGGCGCCCAGCAGGCCAAACCCGTCAACAAGATGTGCCCCGTCATGCCCGACCATAAGGTCGACGTGGAAGTCACCGTCCAGTACAAGGGCAAGAGCATCGGCGTCTGCTGCACCGCCTGCCAGAAGAAGTGGAATGCCAATCCCGGGGCCTACGCGGGCAACATCAAGGAGGACTTCGGCGCTCCCGACATGCCCGACGGCGCCAACAGCGTCAAGGGCGCCCTCGACAGCGGCAAGGCGGGCGGCTACCTGGTCGCCGTCGTCTTCGTGGACAAGACCCCGAAGACCGACGCGTTCATGAAGGTGTTCCTGGATGCGGGCGTGAATCCTGAGATCCAGAACTGCGCGTTCGGGAAGGTCGAGTTCAAGAAGGATTCCGACGAAGCGAAAGCCTATAAGGTGACGGCGGCGCCCACGCTGCTGCTGCTCGACCCGACCAAGGAGCCCGCGGCCGTGCTGAAGACGATCACCGCGCCGAATCCGAAGACCCTGGTCAAGGATCTCCAGGAAGCCCGCGAGAAGCTGGGCAAGTAGTCCCCGGCGTCCAGCGGCGGCGTCGTCGCCCCAGGGCCGCCAGCGCGAACGGCAGCAGGGCCTCCAGCCCCAGGATGCCGCAACCCCCGCCCCAGACGTGATCCAGCGCGGGCGGCACCTCGTCGTCCAGGTTCGTCACGCCCACGGACGGCGGCACCACCGCGTTGTACTCCGCCGGCCCACCCCCTGCTTTCGTGATCGTGATCGCGTAGGCGACGTTGAAATCCAGCAGCGCGTCGTCCACGCCCGTCACCGTCACCTGCTGCTGCTGGGTGTAGTTTCCCGAGTTGAAGTTGAGGGAGGGCGGCAGTACCGTACCCTCCGCCGCATTGCTGCTGGCGAAGTTCAACGTCAACGGCGACGTCGGCGAGGTGGTCAGACGGATCGTGAACGTGTCCTGCCCGCCCCCTTCGGTTGTGATCAACCCCGACGTCCGAGACACCGCGATCCCCGCGGTGTCGTTGTCCATGTTCGTGCAGGCGATCGTCGGGATCGTGAACCCGCTGAACGGGGTCGTCTGGGTGCTGGTAAACGTCACGGTCAAGGTATAGGGTTTGGGGCCGTCGACGAACGGGTCGTCGATCCCATACACCAGGACCGGGATGGACACCCCGGCCGCCTGGGCACCCATGACGGCGAAGGTGATCGAATTCGCCGACGTCGCCGGCGCCGGCGGCTGGCCGCTGGACGCCACCTGGCCCTCCGTCGCCACGTTCGATGCCACCGTGAACGTGATCGACTGGTTCATGCTCAGGGCCGCGTTGAGCGTGATGTTGAACTGGACCGGCGCCCCACCCTCGACCGTGGTCAGCGTCGTCGCGTTCACCGAGATCGGCGGCTGCATGGGGGTGGCGGTCGCCTGGTTCGAGTTGGCGCTGGTGCCGCCGGCGCTGACGGCCTGGACGACGTAGTAATACGTGTTCGGGTAAACGGCCGTGTTGTCCACGTAGGTCGTGACGTTCCCCACCGTGGTGAGGAGCGCATAGGGGCCGCCGTTCGTCGTGCTCCGGAGGATGTTGTAGCCGGTCGCCCCCGTCACGCCGGTCCAGTTCAGGGTGACCCGGTTGAAGCCCGCCGCCGCGGTCAGCCCGGTGGGCGTCGCGAGCTGGAGGCTCTGGGCGGGTCCCGCTCCCGTCGGCGTGTACCCGACATTGGTCGTCAGGAGGATCTTGTCGCAGACGAAGCCGTCCTCGCGCATCCAGATGTTGACCGTGTGGACGCCCAACGTCCCCACGTTGAACGTGGCGTCGACGCCGTCCATCGTGTTCTTGTGCCACGAGTACGCGGCTCCCCAGCCCGTGATCTTGTCCGCCGTGGTGATCTCCGCGCCATCGAGGCCGGAGTGGCAGGAATCATCCGTGCCGGCGCCGGTCGGCGCCCAGCCGCGGACCCAGACATAGTGGGTTCCGGTGGCGATGAAGTTCACACTGAAGTCGAGCCGGGGGCTGGCTGCGGCGTAACCCGGGGCGTCGTGAAAGCCCCCGTTGTCGGGCGAGGCCTGCATGGCTCCGGTTCCGGAAAAGCCCGGGAAAGCGGTCGTGACCAGCGTCCAGTCGTTGCCGCCGATGGCCGCGGACTTGGTCTGATAATTCTCGGCCTCCATCACAACGAGGCCGTCGGGATTGGTCTGCTGGAAGCTGCTCCCTGCGGCCTGGAAGAAGGGAGCCGCGTAGCCCGACAAGGGCAGCAGCACGATTCCGGCTGCAAGGATAGACCGACCGATATTCCCGCTCCTGGACATGGATACCCCCCTACCTTGTGCTCATTAGACGTTCCATCCCTATAAGCAGGAAGGGGAATAATAATTTCAGAACATAGTATTTAAAATACCGATCTTCATGGAACCTGAACTATGCCCGGAGCCTTCAGCGTCGCCGACGGAGCAGGCCGGCGAGGATCAGCGCGAGTCCCGCCTCAAGACCCGTCATGCCGCAGCCTCCTCCCCAGACGTGGTCTAGGGCAGGCGGAACTTCGTCGTCCAGGTTGGTCACCGACACGTTCGGCGGCGTCACCGCGGCGTACTCCGCCGGTCCGCCGCCCGCCTTCGTGATGGTGATCTGGTAGGCGATGTTGAAGTCGAGCAACGCATCGTCCACCCCGGTGACGGTCACCACGTGCGCCTGGTTGTAGTTCGCCGCGGTGAACTGGTACGAGGGGGGCGACACCGTCCCTTCCGCCGTGTTGGAGCTCACGAAGTTCAGCGTCAGCGGCGAGGAGGGCGACGTCGCCAGCGTGATCGAGAACGTCGCCGCCTGTCCGGTTTCCGACGTGATCAGGCCCGCCGTCGGCGTCACCGCGATCCCCGGCACGTCGTTGTCCTGGTTCGTGCAATTGATCACCGGGATCGTGAATCCGCTGAACGGGGTCGTCTGGGTGCTCGTGAACGTCACCGTGACCGTATAGAGCTGGGGCCCGTCGGCGAAGGGGTCGTCGACGCCGTAGACCAGCACCGGGATGCTCGTCCCGGCCGGCTGCGGGCCGTTGACCGGGAACGTGATCGAATTCGCCGAGACCGCCGGCGCCGGCGGCTGCCCGCTCGAGGACACCTGCCCCTCCGTTCCCACGTTCGACGTCACCGTGAACGTAATGGACTGCCCGCCGGCCAGCGCGGCGTTGAGCGTGATGTTGAATTGCACCGGGAGTCCGCCCTCCACCGTCGTCAACGCGGTTGCGTTCACGGTGATCGGCGGCTGCAGCGGCGTCTGCGAGACCTGGTTCGAGTTCAGGCTGGTGATCGCGCCCTGAGTCGCCTGGACTACGTAGTAATACGTCGTCGGGTACTGGACCGTGTTGTCCACGTACGTCGTCACGTTCCCGACCGTAGCAAGCACCGTGTACGGTCCGCCGTTCGTCGTGCTGCGGGAGATGATATAGCCGGTCGCGCCCGTCACCGCGGCCCAGTTGAGCGTGATCGAGTTGAAGCCCGCCGTCGGCGGGCTCACGACCACCGGAGCGGGAAGGCTCGCGTACGTCCAGTTCAGGAGTTCATGCGTGGCGGTGACCCCGCCCGTTGCCGCCGTGAAGCCCACGTACGCGGTGGTCCCGCCGATCGTCGTCGGAATGTCGATCGTGAAATTCTGGGTGAACGTCATATTGCTCGTCAAATCCTTGACGGTCATCGCGAGGACGGTCCCGTTGTAGGTCATGTTGCAGCGGAAGTTGTGCTGCGAGTGGAAATCGACGCCCGCGGCGCGCATGTCGATCGATCCCGCGTCCACGGGATCGGCACCGTTGACGTAGATCTGCGTCGTGCTGACGTTGTTGTAGGGGTCGAACTTGATGAAAACGCTCGTCAGAATGCTCTGATAACCCATCTGGCCACCGGCATTGCCCAGGGCGGTTGCGCTGGCCCGCTGGATGCAGAAGCCCATGCCGTCCGCCATCGCGCCGGCCGTTCCCAGGATATGGAAGTCGAATTGCGTCGTGAACTGGTTGATGGGGAGCTGCGTGTTGGTCCAGACGGCCCCACGCTGGGTGCCGGTCGCGGGACAGAGCAGCACCGCGCCGCCGGCGGTGATGGTGGCCGCCGGAACCAGCGTCAAGTCCGTTTGCCCCGTGAAGCCCGTGGGATGGTTGACCTGCTGGGCCTGGGCGGCAGAAGCCGCCAGAAGCACGGCGAGGGCGGAGAGAAAGCCGGAAATTCGAGCGCTCATCATATTAGCATCCTCAGCCCCTGGAACCCGATGACCGACTCAACCCCTGCATTCTTTATACCCAATTCACAGTCGAACAACGAAAATCCCCATAAAAAAATTTGGGCGGTCAGCGCCGGGCTGACCGCCCTGAAAGAAGTTCCGGGAGTGCTAGCGGCGACGTCGACGGAACAAGGACGCCGCCAGCAGCGCCAGCCCCGCCTCGAGGCCCGTGAGGCCGCAGCCCCCGCCCCAGACGTGATCCAGGGCCGGCGGGACCTCGTCGTCCAAGTTGGTCACCGACACGTTCGGCGGCGTCACCGCGGCGTACTCCGCCGGTCCGCCTCCCGCCTTCGTGATGGTGATCTGGTAGGGGATGTTGAAGTCCAGCGCCGTGTCGTCGACGCCGGTGATCGTTACGACGTGCGGCTGGTTGTAGTTCGCCGAGGTGAACTGGTACGACGGGGGCGACACCGTCCCTTCCGCCGTGTTGGAACTCACGAAGTTCAGCGTGAGCGGCGACGACGGCGACGTGGTCAGGGTGATCGAAAAGGAATCCTGCCCGCCCCCTTCGGTCGTAATCAACCCCGACGTCCGGGACACCGCGATCCCCGCGACGTCGTTGTCCACGTTCGTGAACGCAATGGTCGGATTCGGGAATCCCGTGAACACGCCCGCCGGCGTCGCCGAGTACGAGACCGTAACCGTATAAGGCTGGTCCCCGTCCACGGACGCATCGTCGATTCCGTAGACCAGGACCGGGATGGTCAACCCTGCCGCCTGCGGCCCGACGATCGGGTCCAGCGTGATCGTCTGCGCCGATACCGCAGGCGCCGCCGGCTTCCCGCTCGACGCCACCTGGCCTTCCGTCCCGACGTTGGACTGGATCGTCAGCGTCACGCTCTGTCCCGACTGGATCGGTGCATTGAAGAGGATGTTGAAGGCGACGGGAGCCCCGCCCTCGACAGTCTGCAGCGAGCTCGTGTTCACCGCGATCGGCGGCTGCAGCGGCGTCTGCGACACCTGGTTCGAAAACGCGCTCGTGCCAATGGTCGGGGCCGACGCCGTGACGACGTAGAAGTAGGTCGTCGGATAGGAGGCCGTATTGTCAATGTAGGTTGTCGTCGGCGCGTTCACCGTGGCGATCTGGGTGTACGGCCCGCCGCTGACCGTGCCCCGGAGGATGTTGTACGTGACCGCGTTGGGAACGGCGGTCCAGCTCAGCGTGATTGCGTTGTACCCGGGCGTCGGCGGGCTCGCCACGACCGGCGGCGGCAGCGGCCAGATCACGCCGCCTGTTCCGTTCGTCACCGTCAGACTGTCGAAGGTGGCGATCGCGGTCGTTCCGTCGTTGTGTGCGCAGCACGCCAGACCGACCAGCGCCGCCGCGGGCATCGTGATCGCCACCGCTGCGCCCTGGTTCGTCCAGGTCGTGCCGTCGTCCGAATATGCCCCCTGGAAGTTGTTGCCGGTGCGGATCATCCGGACCCAGCGATGCAGGGCACCGCCGCCCGTCTGTCCCGGGGAGCCGGGACCGCCGCCGGTCGTGGTCCGGTACTGCATCGCCGTTCCATTGCCTCCCGTGATGCATTCGAAGGCGTACATCGCGCCGCCCGCGGTGCCGTCGCGGATCATGACGCCCGCCTTCGACCAGGCATCGTTCGTCGTGCCGCCGGCACTGTCGGTCAGCGCCGTCCCACGAGCCGTGATCACGCAGTCGCCGCTCACGGAGATGTAGACGTAGCGGAACTTGTCCGCCGTGTTCCAGATGTCGTCGCCGCCGCCCTGCACGACCCAGTTGGCGTTCGCGGGATCAAAGGTGGAGCTTCCCGCCTGTCCGGGCGTGTTGATGTCGGCCGCCACCCACGGCGCTGGAATCGCACCCGGCGCGAAGAACGCCATCGACAGCAGGGCGATGACGTAAACCGCGCCCTTGGAATTCACGCGCGAGCCCGAGTGCTCCCCGGTCGATGGAGTGAGACTCATCATGATGACCCTCTAGATGATGGACCCGGCCCCTTGCCCATATTCTAGACCATGATTCGAAAGAAACCAATATTTCTTTGCACTTTCAACGTCTCCCATTATTATTGTTCTGCCTCAACAACGTCGGGGGGACGGGTAATGAAAGCGCGCCGGTACGGCTATTCCTTTTTCGTCACAGCCGCCGTTGCCGTATCCCTCGCGCCGAATGCGTTCGCCGACGGGAACAGCCCCCGCCTGGTCGACCGCGTCCTGTCCCTCGAGGATTCCGCGGCGTCCACGGAACTGCCCGTCGCCCTCCGCGATATCTCCCCCGACGTCGAGGAGATTGGGCTGCGTGAGGCGAGCATCATCAGCCTCGGCGAGTTCCCCCAGGGACGTCTCGCCACGAAGCCGTCGTTCATCGATTTCAGCAAGTGGGAGATCGGAGCCTTCGTCGGGGTCGAGGTCTTCAGCAGCGACTTCAAGGCCGATCCCGACTGGATCCTCGGCATCAACACTCGCGTTCCCATCCCCGGGATTCCGCTCGGCGAGTGGGGCGGCTGGGCTCAGGTCACGGTCGGCCACGTCGATCGCGACATCCCGTTCTACTACCCGAAGCGCAGCGGCACCTGGTACGGCGGCGCGATCGGCGCCGACTACACCCTCGCCACCACCGAGCTGGTCTACCTGCGCGCGCAGGGCGGCGTCTCGTACTCGCAGTGGAACAACATCAACTCGCTCGACAACGGCGCGGCCATCATCGTGGGCCTAGACTTCGGTTTCTACTGGATCAAGCAGTACACCAAGGCCTCGCTGACGATCAACCCGCAGCTGCACTTCGACGGGACCAACTGGGTCGCGCTGTTCAACTTCGGCTTCTCGTACGACTTCTAGCCCGCCAGGGCGTTGAGGCAGGTCCCGACTTCCGCGCTCCGGGCATACGACGCCATCAGCAGGCGCATCGTCGGCTGCTCGATCGTCCGCGTCGCCGCCCCTTCCCCCGTGCGGAATTCGAAGCGCGCGCTCGTCAGCGTCGACAGCTCGAAGAACGCTTCCTCGCCGGAAAGGCCGCGCACGCGCGCATCGATCACGTCGCCGCCGTCGAAGGCGATCGCGCCGCGAACGTCCCCTTCGAACACCAGCAGCCCGCTCTTCCGCGTCGAGTGCAGGAACTGGACCAGGTCGGCGAACGCGAGCGACTGCAGGCTGCCGCTCATTTCGCTCTCCGCGGCCGGAGCCGCGGGCTTCGAGAGCAGCGCGGTGAGGAACGAGCGGACTGCCGCATGACGGCGGGCCAGCTCGACCAGGCGCTCCTTGGGAACCTGGATCAGATCGACGGCCGTCCTCGCGCGCACGGTGTGGCGCGCGGGCTCGCCGCAGACGAAGGCCCGCTCGGCGAAGCAGTCCCCGGTGCCGCGCCGCTCGGCGGTTTCCCGGCCGTCGGCGGTGAGGATCTCGACTTCTCCGGAGGTGATGAACGAGAGCGCGGGAATCCCCTGCCCCGGCCAGACGATCGTCGCTCCGGCGGCGTGCCGGACGCGGGTCATCCTCGCGAAGAGATCGGCGATGACGGCCGAAGGGAGGCTGAGCAGCGAGGGCAGTTCCTGCTGGACGCGGACGGTCGTCACGATGTCGCGCAGGACGTCCGAGGGAGGCGAGGTGCGGACGGCCGGTGTTTTCGCGCCGATGGCTTCGATCCTCGCGCGCAGCTCGTCGTCGCTGAAGGGCCGGACGATGTAGCCGCAGGCGCCGCGGGCCGCGGCCGCCTCCGCGAGCGGGACCTGGGCGCGGTTGACGCAGAAGAGCACGGAGACGTCGTCCAGGGCGCCGGCTTCCTCGAGGCGGTCCAGGAGCGAAGTCCCGTCGAGTCCGGGCAGGTCCCAGTCGACGATGACGAAGGCGGCGCCGGCGGGGCGCATATGGATCCAGGACAGCACCTGGTCGCCGGTCTCGTATTCGCGGACGGCATCGCCGGCGAGCCGGGTCTGCTGAAGGGCGGCGCGGGTCATGGTCCTCACCGCGCGGGACTCGTCGGCCAGAATCACGTGCATGGGGGAAAGAGAAGCAAACGGGGTGCCACGGTTACAGAAGGAATGGGAAGGGGATGGCGGCACGGACTCCGACAAAATTGTCGGAGATCGAGGCCGGAGCCGACGTTATCGGCCAATCGATCCCGCGATGGGAATCCCGATTCCCGAAACCTTCAGAGGAAGGTTGCGATTATAGTGGCGCGGGAAGCCTCGAGGTCGAAGAATACCGCGGAGGAGATCATTCATGGCGCGGAAGGTCGACACGATTGCGCGGTTTTTCCGCCGATTCGTCTCCTTTTCCACCGAGTGGAAGGACTACGAACCCGTCCTGGCGCCGGAGTTCACCCAGAAGGAGTTTCCCAGCCCCGCATCTCCGAAGGGTCAGACCTGCAACGCGGCCGAACTGCTGAAGAAAGTCGGCGAGTGGCGGAAACAACTGTCGGCGCAGCACTTCGAGATCGTGAATCATGTCGAGTCCGACAACCAGATCGCGGTCGAGGTGCTGTGGACGGGCCTGCTGGCGTCGGACTACGGCGACTTCAAGAAGGGCAAGAACATCAAGTCCAGCCTCTGCATGATCTTCGAGTTCAAGGAGGACAAGATCCTTCTGCAGCGCATCTACGACGCGCACGAACCCGTCGCGGGCTAGCCGTCCCCTACCCCGTTTCCGCCTGCCGTCGGCGGGTCTGTTCCAGGGCGGACTTCACGAGGGCGACGATCGCCCGCAGCGAGAAGGGCTTGGGCAGGAAGAGGACCGAGCAGTCGAGACTCGCCTCCGAAAACGACGCGGACAGGCAGATGACGCGGAGGGCCGGCTCCAGGCCTCGAGCCCGTTCGATGAGCTCCTTCCCTCCCATCAGGGGCATCATCAGGTCGGTCACGAGGACGTCGTAGGGTCGGGGTGCGGCGGCGCAGAGCTCCAGGGCTTCGGTACCGTTCGTGGCGGCGTCGACCTCGTAACCCTGGAGCTTGAGGACCTGGACGATGATGTTGCGGATCGTGGCGTCATCGTCGGCGACGAGGATGCGCCGGCGGGGCCGGAGGCCCGTGTCTCCGGCGGCGGCAGCGGCGTTGCTCCATCGAACTCGGGTCCCCATACAATCTCCTTGCGACATCCTGACCGAGCGAACGTAGTCGCAAGCGGCATGCCGGACGCCGTATCGGTGCACTCCCCAGGAACGTCGCGGGATTGAGGGGTTGAAGCGGACAATATTGTCGGAGAGCGGCTCGGCTGCGTCAAAATGGTCCCGGAGACCGGACTCGAACCGGTAACCTACGGCTTATGAACTCGGCCGGGCCCGAGGACGCAAGTCCTTGGAACTCAGATAACTTCCCAGGCCTCAACGAGTTAGCCGAATTTTGGTGATTGCGGCTGTTGTGTCCAAAAAGCCCGTTTTGGGCCTTCACTGGACACTATATGGACACCAAATAATACACATTTGCATTGATTGAGCTCGGTCGGATCGACCGCCCCGCGCGCGGGGTGATCGAGCAGTTCGGCTCTTTGACAATCGGGTAGCTTGGACGGATCTGTGCAAACAGGGCCGGAGGTCTCGGCCTCTAGACTGAACGTAAAGCCCGAAGTACCAAATCGAAGCAGGTTCGCGCCCTCGGGTGCGACGGATCCAGGGCGGAGCCCCTCGCCCCTCCTCCAGCGCACCCCTCCGGGGATGCCTGGCGAGGGGCTCCCTCCTGATCTTCGGTTCCCCGGCCCATGGCCGAGGACAGAAATATTTAGCGTCCCTTTCAAATGCTTCCCGAGGTATGGGAAGCATCAAAGCCCGGCGACCTGATGTGGGAGTGGAAGACTCGCACGGTCGCCAGACCAACGATCCGGTTCCAAAAGAGCGCAGGCACATGCGAATGGCACCAGGGATGCCGCCCATTCGCCGCCTTCGCCGCCCCACACTTCTCGGAACTCGCGCCGAACGTGACCTTCGGGTCCGGGGTCGGTACGGGTCGACCGGGGTTTGGGGCCAGGAACCGTGGTGCAAGGCATCCCGATCAACGTAGTCACCCGTCTATGGGGCCGATGGACCTGCCCGGTCCATCGGCCTGCGTCGGGCGGGGCCCCCGTAGCTATCGCTGCGAAGGGGGCCCTGTCCGGCGCATGGGTGATGAATAAGCATAGATCCGTCCGGGCGTATGGCGAGAGACAATGGTGGTCCGGGGTGGGCTTCGCGCCCGCTTCCGGCTCTTGCCCCGAGTTCCCATGGCAATCCCGGGCTCGGCACACAGGCGGGGCCGCGCGTGGCTCTGAGGGGTTCCGAGGCGTGCAGGAAACGGCGCTCGGCGCTGTTTCCTGCTGGCGGTTTAAGGCGTTTTCCCGAGAATAAACGCTCTTCCTGGGGTTTCGCCGATCATTCGACGAAATCCAGCTCTTAACAACCGCTATTCCCGCGCGCAAACGCAGAACTACCAGGGCAAGCCGACCAGAACAACTCCAGCTGGAGATAGAGGTCTCGAGATTCTTGAGGGGGTGACCATGGCGACGATATCCGCGATGAAAGACGAGTTGCACGCGCGGCTCTGGGACGCGCAGGAGCGATGGTTCGTGCTCAAGGAGAGCGGCGCCACCAAGCATGAGCTCAAGCTTCAGGGAGTGCGCGAGCGCGGGGACATGTTCTACTGCACCCGTAGCCTCCTCTTCACCGGCGCCACGAGAGTAGCCTATGAGCGCGAGCTCAAGCACTTCCTGGACTATTGCCACGAGCATCGGGGGAGGACGGAGAACGGTCAGATCGATAAGCGCGACTTCCGGGCCTATTTGGAGGACCGCCTGTCGCAGGGAGGCAAAGTCACCCAGTTCAACAAGATGCGAAGCGCGATCTCCAAGTTCGGGGCGCTGTACGGCAAGTACGACTCGTTCCACGCCATGTCCAAGTGGGCCGGCGAGCGTATCCGGGAGATGAAGGCTTCAGGTCTCCTGGCCGGACCGGATCGTCCACATGTCAGTGCCGCGGTCCAACAGGCCGCCCTGGAGCGCCTCCAGCAGCTCGACGCAAGGCACGAGCAGCGGACCGGCGAGATCCGTGGCTACTCCCTCGCCTTGGAACTCCAGAAGGAGGCGGGCTTGCGGTCCATAGAAGCGACAGAACGCTTTACCAGACTCTCCCTGGCGGGAATCCAGGAAGAACGCGGCATGATCACGGTCCTCGGGAAAGGGGGAAGGATGAGGACCCTCGATATCTCCCTCTACCTCTATCGCCGCCTGGAGGCCCACTTCCAGCGCTCCCCCTCCCCTACCCTGGCCTCGCTGAGGGCCTACCAGGTAGCCTTATCTCGCGCAACGGTCGCAGTCGGCGGACGGGCTACCGGGAGTCATGCCTACCGACGGGCCTCAGCCTCGGATCACTACAAGGATCGCTATCATCACTATCGAACCCAGGGCCTGACACCAGCGGAGGCGAGGCGGCGCGCCGTTGAAGATGCTGTCGAACGGCTGGGACATTCCCGCAACAGGAAGGATGTCGCCGCCGCCTACCTCTCCCGGAAGGGCGCATAGCCGGGTTGCGTCGATGGAATGATCGACTATCGGCCCTTCTTATCCATTTAGACGAGGAAGGCATTTCCGAAAGGACGACAGATGCCGGAGGCGCGGGGCTCCCGAACCCGGTGTCGCTATGCCCAGGGCAGGAGAAGTATCATTTGTCCTGAGTCTTTGTGTCCGGTCCTGTCGCCGTTGCTGTCGCAATCGGCCAAATCCGAACGACGCCGTCTTCGGCCCCTGCCGTCAGGAATTTCCCGTCCTTGTCGAATGAAAGGCACAGAATGCCGTTCTCGTCGTTCTTCGCGGGGGGCTTGGGCTTCGGGCGGTGAAACGTAGCGGCAGGCTTCTTCGTCTTCGTGTTCCAGATCGTGACGACGCCCTGCTTGCCGGCGACTGCCAGGAGGCTGCCGTCCGCATTGAAGGCCAATGCTTGCAGCGCACCCGAGTCTTTCCTGAGGACGATCGACTTCGCGAACCCCTTTGCCGGGTTCCAGAGAATCGCCGCGCCGTCGAGAGCGACGGTCGCCAGCCATTGACCGTCGGGGCTGAAGCGAAGAGCCATCACAGGGCCGTTGTGCCCCTCCAGAGTACCCAGGAGCTTGGCCGTCGGAACTTCCCAGACTCGCACGGAGCGGGTGTTTCCCTCAATGATGATTCCCGCCAGATATTTTCCGTCAGGAGAAATAGCGAGGTCAAAGACTCCATCAATATTGGTCGAAATGTACAGAAGCTCCTTTCCCGTGCCCGTCTCGAAGACCCGGATGCCCCCGGGCTGATCTCGCTTAGGGTCACCGTTGCCGGGGAAGCTCATGCCGTACGCCAGGTAGTTCCCGTTGGGACTGATGTTCAGAAGAAAGGCGTGGATTCCCGCCTGAAACTTGCCTATGGTTCTGATGGTCTCCAACGTCGAAGGCTTGAATAGGTGAATGGAGACTGTGAAACGGTTACCGACTCCTCTTGGATCGTTGTTCGCAAATGTCACCCTGGCTCCTATGGTCCAGTCCGGGGTGCAGGCAATGATGTTGGGATTATCGGTGTCTGCGTCGATCAGTACTTCGCTGTTGTCTTGAGCGACATTCCAAAGCTTGAGGCAGCCTGACTCAGCGCGGCGCCCATCGACTGAGGCGAGAATCTGGTGCGCCTCCGGCGAAACGTACACGTTGCCGATCGGCAACTTCGCGAGTTTGACAACGACGGGTTCAGGCTCCTGCGCGGCGGCCAACGACAGCGCGGAAAGGATCGCGACCAGCAGCATGGCCTTTCGATGCATGACGTCCTCCGCAGAATGCCCGCTGCTTTATTCTAGCTCTCATTGACAAGAACCCACGTCTTTATTCGGAAACCCCTGGAGGTTCGTACTCAGGCGCATCCCTATTTGCGCCGTTCGAGCGGAATTCATGAAGTTTCGAAGGTCGGCTCTAGATCCATTTCCCACCGGGCCGATTAGAGACTGAAGTTTCCCCGCGCCTAAGAGTGGTGCGGGTGACCGAACAAGCTTGTTCCACGAACAGTAGAAGTTGCTACTGCAGTTAGGCTGGTTCGAGTCGTATCCTTCCAACCCTGGCGGTCACCTTCCGAAAGGCTCTGGTCAGCGACGTTCCATCGGATTGGATTCTCTCGAATTCACCAAGAATCTGCTTGACGAAACTCCTAAGCTGGTCGTCGTCAGGGCGATCCGCCTCTTCATAGCAGATATCCACCGAGGTAATTGCGTTGTCGTCTTCCCATACAATTCCCCACACTTCAATCCCCTCAAGCCCGAGTTCATTCACGATGCCACCGAGTTCGCCCTCGAGCAGCTCCGATTCCTCGTCCGTCAGGGCAGCCGAGATCTTGATCTCCATCCAGTTGCAATCTTACCTGATTGGGGCCGGCACTCGTCCTGACTCCTATAACGGTATTTTCAATCCGCGCGAATTTTAGGTGTTAGGTTTCGACCCTCTCACCCGCGATGGAGGTTAGAGGGCAAGAACGATTCAGTTGACGGCTTGGTGGATGCAGGGTTCAAAGGAGTGGCAGTCGAGATGCCGAACCCGATTTAAGAATCTCACCCATAGCGTAGGCACGAGACTTGGCGATTCTCCAATCTCGATTAAAATGCCGCAAAGTCAGAGAGGGGAGCATTGATGAGGTCGCTCAATTCAGGCGCGGACGGGCAGGGGCGAATGCTTGTCTCCGTCAAAGAGGCGTCCGACTGGCTGGGGATCTCCGTCTTCACCCTCTACTCCTGGGCGCTGGCACACAGAATTCCCCACTACAAAATCGGTAAGCGCGTGATGTTCTCGAAAGAGGATCTCCATCGCTGGCTCGCCGAGCACCGGGTTGCGGAAGCGGGGTAACGAATGGCTATCTTTAAACGCGGCGATCAATACTGGATCGATTACTACTACCGGGACTCCGGAGGCGAGCTACTCCGTAAGCGCGAGAAGGTCGGCACCAATTTCAAGCTGGCCAAGGAAGCTCTCGTCAAACGACAGAGCGAGATCGCGGAGCGCAGCTTCTTCCCGGACCGCCAGAAGGAACGCGTTCTCTTTGAGGATGCCTCGAAAGAGTTCCTCAAGTGGGCCCAGGTCAACATCAGCGAACGCAGCTACGAACGCTACCGCTGCTCCGTCGATAACCTGGTCGCCGCCTTCGGTCAGCAGTTCCTCGACGAGGTCGCACCGCCCGCCGTCGAAAAGTTCAAGACCGACCGGCTCAAGGTGGTCAAGCCCGCCACGATCAACCGCGATCTCGCGGTGCTCAAGCGGATCTATAACCTGATTCTGAAAGGTCAGCTCCTGCCGGACGTCTCCGTCCCCGAGTCCCTTCCCCGCCGCATCCACCTGCTCCGCGAGAACAACCTGCGCATTCGCTACCTGAGCTTCCAGGAGTACCAGGAGCTGCTCCTGGCCTGCGACCGCCTGCATGCGAAGCGCAGCCCCACGACGAGAGTCCTTGCCATCGACATGAAGCCCCTCCTCATCGTCGCCGTCAACACCGGGATGCGGGAGGGGGAGATCCTGATGCTCAAATGGGCCGACATCGACTTCAAGGGCGCAAACATCACGGTCCATCACGGCAAGGGAGGACACGCGCGCCCGGTGCCCATGAATCGCCTGGTTGCCGATGCGCTCGAAAGGCTGCCGCGCCGGATCGACAGTCCGTACCTCTTCTGCCACAAGGAGCACGGCAAGCGGACGGGTAAGCCCTTTCACTGGATCAAGATCGGATGGGAGACACTCCTGAAGGAAGCGGGAATCACCAACTTGCGCTTCCACGATCTACGCCACACATGCGCGTCCTGGCTCGTGATGCGGGGCGTGCCGTTGCAGAAAGTGCAGCAGATCCTTGGGCACAAGTCGTACCAGACGACGCTTCGCTACGCGCATCTCGCGCCCGATCAGGGTAAAGCGGCGGTCGATCTGCTTTGCGAGGGAATCACTAGTCACTATATGGTCACCAGCACTTCCCCGCAGGGAAGCACCGGCTTGCGGGCCGCTGCAAACGACGGTACGACAAGGAGTAATGGTCCCGGGGAGCGGATTCGAACCGCTAACCTACGGCTTATGAAACCGCCGCTCTAACCGTTGAGCTACCCCGGGAAGGGGGCTTGAGGGACCGCATAATACAAAGTCGACCCGGCCGTTTCAATGTTCGCGGGAAGGACGCCTCACTTCAGCGGCTCCGATCCGTTCGCCAGCTTCTCCAGCAGCGACGCCACGATCCGCCCCACCCGCTCCTCCTTCTCGAAGTTGATCTTCTCGAGCCGGTCCCCCTCCTTGTGATAGTCCGCGTGCAGGCCCCCCGTGAGGAAGAGCGCCGGCACCCCCTTCAGCATGAACGGCCAGTGGTCGCTTCGCTGGATATAGGGGTCGAACTCCGTCCAGTCGAACGCCGGGCCGTGCGACGCCTCCACCTCCCGCAACAGCGCCGCCAGCTTCGGATACGTCGGCTCCTTCGCCGTCTTCTGCACTCCGCAGTACACCTTCGCCGTCTCGTTGCGGCCGATCATGTCGACGTTCACCATCGCGACGCACTGCTCGATCGGCAGCGTCGGATGCGACGCCCACCAGCGGGACCCCGATAGATTGTCCTCTTCGCCGTCGAACCACAGGAAGAGCACGCTCCGCTTCAGCGCCGCCTTCCCGACGCCGTCCGCCACGTCCAGCAGCGTCGACGTCCCGCTCGCGTTGTCGTCCGCGCCGGGAAACACCTTGTCCTCCGTCTTCCCCAGGTGGTCGTAGTGCGCTCCGATGACGACGTACTCGTCGCGGCTCCCTTTGCGCAGCGCGGCCACGTTGCGCCGCCCTTCCCCGAACGGCTGGAACCAGCCGCCGTCCGTCCCCGCCGGGGTGAAGCCCCACTCCTTCACGTGATCGGCGATATAACCCGACGCCTTCCGCGAGCCCTCGGTGCCGGGGCCGCGTCCCTCCAGGTCGGCCGAGCCCAGGAACTCCTGGTGCTTCCGGATGTCCGCCGCGCGGATGCCGGTCTCGATCGACGACGGCTCCTGCGCGGGGGAGCAGGAGACGAGGATGAGCGCGATCGCGGCGGTCCGTTTCATTGGTAAAAGGCAGCCTTACGGCAGCCTCTCCCGTTCAAACCGGACGTGCCCAATTAAGGCATCCGGCTTACCGA
>Ga0137409_10002705_pt1 | contig 18902 bp, 20 predicted proteins | sample CZODoug1_16funga_FD_122059 | JGI IMG/M metagenome (GOLD analysis project Ga0137409, IMG submission 122059) | Vadose zone soil fungal communities from Angelo Coast Range Reserve, California, USA - CZODoug1_16fungal (Hybrid Assembly) | ecosystem: Environmental > Terrestrial > Soil > Vadose zone... | reverse complement strand
CCGTCGAGCGTGCCGATCCAGAGAACGCCGTCGCTGTCCTGCGCCATCGCCACGACCGACGATTGCGGCAGCCCGCGCCAGACCGCTTTGCCGAACATCCGGAAGGCGCGCGTCGGACACCATTCATCCGCCGCGAACGCGGGAATCGCGTAGAGCACAAGCGCAGCGAAAGCGATGCGGATCGAGCGGGACATGCGCGTTGGACCGGTCGTGAGAGTGTAACGGAACCGTACAATGCGCGGGCGATGACGTGGCGGGAGTTGCACGAGAAGTTCGGCAGATTGTTCTGGGCATTGCATTCGGCGTGGGCGTTGATCAGCGGCATCGCCGTGCTCGTGCTGGCGCACAATCGCTACGGATTCCTCCGCTGGGTCGTGCTCTTCATCGCGCTGACGGCCGTGATGACGTATCCCCAGGTGCTGCACATGAAGGGTTACAAAGTGCTGGAGGCTTCGAATGGCGAGGAACCACTTGTGAGCAATTCCATCACATAGTAAGAGGTCCGACTGAATCCAATGATGCCGATTCTTTTCGGATCCGCTAACCCATCCAACACCAACTGCTCTCCGGCAGATTGGTAAGCAGAGTAAAAGCAAGGCGCCTCATTGGGTGTTAGTACAGAACAATCTGGTGGTCCTCCTACCTGCAATACAACGATCCCTACCGCAGCCAGCGCCCTAGCTGCAAATGCCGTTGGAAACATGCCAGACGGGTAAAATTTTGATTCCTCGAAACCGTGCGTCTGAATTACGAGCGGATAACGCTGCCCCGGTTTGTAGTTGCTTGGCTTGTAGAGTCCGCCTTTCAAGTCGCGGCTTTCTTTGTCCTTCCATTTGTATACGCTCGCCTCCACCAGTTCGATGTTCTTGAGCTGCGGATTGGGATCCCACAGAACTTTCGATGTCTGTTTGTTCGTACCGACCAGCAACGGAGGATCATTAAACCCCTGCTTCACCGCGATTTCTAGGCCATTGTGCTTGATTTTGACAGTTCCGTTATTCGCATCATCGAACTCTGCCATTCCGGGGACCAGACCCTCTATTTGCCCGGAGACTTGCCAAGTGTTGTCGGCCGCACGCCGGTACTCCGCCGTTCGAAATCCCAACCCCCGCCCGTCGTGAAAGCCCACTTTGACCCGCTCCTTGTCCCCATCCGTAAACTGCGTACCCATGATTACCTCGACGTCGGCTTCATCGTGATTTTCTCTGAACCTTTCCACGCAGGTGCGGATGTTGGAGGGTACGTCCGCCACGACGGCAACGCATGGCCGCGAGGGTGTATTTTCCTTCGATTTTAGAAACGTCCCCGGCAATAAGATCGACTTTCCATCTCTCGACCAACTGACACTGCCGTTCGACCACCATCCTGCATCATTGCTGATCGGTGCCTCCGTCAAGGGTTCCACCGAGCCCGTTTGCAAATCGATTCGAAAGTACGACCACGCAGGCCAGGCACCAGCTTCGTTCATGTTGTGATGCCCGCCGTGAATTCGAGCACCATAGGCTCCGTAGAGGGGCGGCGGATATAGCATCTCCCACGCCAGTGAAACCTCGGCTATCGGCAATTTCGCCGCTAAGAAATGGCCATCGGGGGATAGCGCTAGCTCGCCGACATAAGCAAGCAGCCCAGTGTCATTCTTCACTTCGAAGGGCTTGCTGCCGACAACCGCCCACAGGTTTCTCTTGTTGCGCCGCGAGGCGCTGAAACTCTTGGCAAGAGGGGAATCCGGGAACACCATCTCGTAAACGGAACGGCCGGTACCTACAATCACAGGCCTCAGACGCTCCGCTTGCCATTTCTTCTCTTCCGCCAAATCTGCAACGGTGTAAACATAATGTTGCCGGTCACGGATATCGAAACTCTGGACGTCTTCCGTTGCCGGCGTCAGCGCTTCGACCTTCTTCTTCTGGAGGTCGGCGAGGACAAGCCGTTGCTTGTTGTTCTCCATCCGCTCTAGAAACGTTACACCGCTGGAGTCCTCCAACCAGCGCCAACCGGTGATCACGAGTCCCTGGTTCGCGGAGAGAGTTACAACCCAGACGGGCAAGGGCGGTTCCTTTCCGTCGGCCCTATCCAAGAAGGCAGCAACATCCTGGCTGCGATAGAACCGCAGGGAATCCTCGACACGATTCAGGTCTAAACGCCCGCGCTCGGTATCGACGGCGAAGTAGCTCCCGTCCGGCGAAAACCTAAAGATTGCTGCGCCTTCAAAGTAAGGATCGCCAAAGTGCGCGACCTCGATATCGTCAGCGACGGTGAACGGCCGTTTAGATTGTTGGGCCGATGCAATTGCAAAACCTGCGCCAGTCAGACCCAAGAATCCGATAATTAAGAACGGGACAAACTTCAGCTTCTCCAGGCGCATATCTCTCCTCTTAATCTCTTCTGAAAATACTTCAGGCCGGCCCCTCGGCCGTGGACGTATGGCTAAAATATGAACTTGAGAGCAAACTGCATCGAGCGCGAGCCGCCCATTTGATAGAGAGGGCTCAGCGTGCCCAGTGAGTTCGCGAGTGTGGCTGTCGCTTGGCCAAAGAGAGGGTCCGCGCAACCAGCTGTACCTGGAGTACCGCCGCATTTCGCCCTAATGCTTCCAAAATTCGGGTGATTAAAAATATTGAACGCTTCCGCCCGAAATTGCAGCTTCAGGTTCTCATAAATCGGAAACTCCCGCCGGACAGCCAAATTCATCTGCCAGGCACCGAATCCCCGAGTAAAATTGCGCGGAGCGTCGCCGACGCCGGAACCTAAAGGCGCGAAGGCTTTGGGATTGATTGCCCTGCCTCCCGGACATCCTTGCCCTGGTTGCAGGTCCCCCAATCCTTGTAGCACGGAGGCACACTTAGCACCGTACAAATAGACAGGTTGCCCCGGAACTAGATTTAGTCCCCCGTAGTACTCCTTTCCATCCGATTGCAGGAGGACGTTTCCTTGCAAAGTTACCGGAAAGCCCGTTCGGGCCGTAATCCGGTTGTCGAGTCCCCAGTGGTGTAGCACTACCCTCGAAAACGCGCTATGTCCTAAGTTAGGCACATCATAGGAAAAAGCGCCTGAAAAATTGTGCCGGACATCAAAATCGCAATTCCCACGTTGGTATCCATAGTCGAGATTCAGCGATCCATAGTCAATACAGTGAGACCACCCGTAGGAAGCCAGAGTGGTCAATCCCCGGCTCAACCTTCGCCGGAACTGAATCTGCAACGTATCGTAGTCGGATGTCAGGCCGTTCCCAAAGAAAATCGCAGATTGGATCCCATTGGGGTTGTTGGGAATAGAAGAGAACTTACTCTCTTGTAGCAATCGTGCCGCGTGCGAACCAACATAAGAAACGCTGAGTGCTTGTGACTTACCGAGCGCTTGCTCAATGCTGGCGTTCCACTGAAGCGCATATGGCAACTGAAGGTGCGGCGAGAAATTAAAGACACTACCAGTAAATGGCGGCATGGGCGGATTCACGATGGCGGGAACTGCCGGATGCGATGGAAATGGCAGGTCGAAGTGGAATGCAGAGATTTGAGTAAACCCAGGCCCTTCGAAGCCGAACGACCCTGTCTGTTGTCCAGTATCGTAGAAAACTCCGCCGGCACCGCGCACAACTGTTTCCCGCCCCGGCGTATTGTGGAGGATGTAGGCGACACCCAGCCGCGGCGCAAAGTTGTACCACGTAGTCTGCCAGAGTGGCGTGCCCTGCGGCGCCAGCATCCACGTATCTGGGCTGGAGCCCTGAGTCGTATACGGCTTCAATCCCTGCGTCACACCCGGCGCCGGGTTCACCTCCCACCGCAGTCCTATGGACAGGCTCAAACGCTGTGACACTCGCCATTCGTCTTGGGCAAACGCCGAGAAGTTCTCGTACAACGGATAAGCAGGACCAATGCTTGCCACAAATGTTAACGGAGTATTCGCCTTCACGCCGGATTCACTAAAGTAGATGTAACCGACGAAAGGTGTGAACGGAACTGCAAAGGGTGTTAGCCTTCGATAATCCGCACCAAATTTAAACTGGTGCCGTCCCACAGAACGACTCACTGTGTCCACCAAATTCCACTGCCGCTGCGCACCAGCTGATTGTGGCAGATCAAAACCTGGCGCTGCATCGTAACCCAACTGGAAGAACACGTCCGCTCCAACTCCCACTCCTGAAAGCTTCTTTAGGTCAACAGGTATGGCACCGCCAAACGAATCTAAGATAGTTCGAGCAGTGCTCTCGTTCGAGCTGTAATTGAGACGGAATTCGTTACTTAGACGAGGGGTGAAGAGAGTCGTGACGCCGGTTGTGTAAGTCCGCGCAGTATATTCCGATATAGTATTCGACGACCCAGCACGACTAGCAGCACTCGAACCGGTGTCACTGAACCGGAAGAATAATCTCAGCCTGTCGTTCACGACGTGGTCAATCCGGACGCTAGTGGAGTTGATCGAACTCGGATTGGACCACGATCCGATAAATTCGGCAAAGCCGTCTTGTTTCTGACCTGAGGACGGACATGTAGGATCAGTTGCTGGGTCGCACGGCACGAGAACTTCAGGACCGTTTGGCACAGGGAAAGCATTAAGTACTTGATTGACGGGAGCAGGCGCAGATGACCTTAAGCTGGTATCCGGCACGATGCTGGGCGTAGCCGATCTTTTTCCGGCGCAGGAACGTGGTCGTTATCAGGCGCTGCTGGGTGCGTCATACGGCATCGCAATGATGTTCGGACCGTTGCTGGGCGGCGTCCTGGTGCAGCACCTGTCGTGGCATTGGGCGTTTTTCATCAACCTGCCGATCGCGTTGCTGGTGCTCGTGGTACTGATCGTCGTGTTCCGTCCGCAGTCGGTGCGCCACGTGCAATCGGGCATGCAACCGGTCGCGCAGTCGGTCGCGCAGTCCGTCGATTATCCCGGCGCAGCGCTGCTGGCGGCGACGCTGATCACCGCGCTTGTCGCGACCCGTCGCGATGCCGGTTTCGGCACCTGGATCATCCTGGCGCTCGCGATCTGCGCCGTGCTGTTCGCGGTCGCGTTCTTGTGGACCGAACGGCGCGCGCGCCACCCGCTGTTGCCGCTCTCCTTGTTCGCGAACCGCGCGTTTGCCGGCGCCACGGTGCTCAGCTTGATATCCGGTGTTGCACTGTTTGCCGCGGTGGTCTTCCTGCCGCTTTACCTGCAGAGCGGGCTCGGCAAGACCCCGACCACCTCGGCGCTCTACCTCCTGCCGCTGATGGGCGGGCTGACGCTCGCAGCGATCGCCGGCGGCAAGGTCCTGCGCGCCGATGGTCCGATCCGCGTCATGGCATTGGCCGCAAGCGGCGTGATGGCGGCTTCGTTTTCCGCACTGGCCCTGTCGTTCCGGTATTTCGCGGCCGAACCGATGGCGCTGTCGGCGTGCCTGTTCCCGCTTGGCCTGAGCATCGGCCTGCTGCTGCCGGTGGTGACGGTGGTGTCCCAGCGCGCATCGTCCCCGCAACAAATGGGCATCGCCACCGCGACGCCGATCATGGTCCGCTCATTGGGCGGAGCGCTTGGCGTGTCGATCCTCGGATCGCTGCTCACACACGGCATCGCCGCGCAGTTGGTGAATCATTCCGCCACGTCGTTCGACGCTGCGTTTTCCGCCGCGGTCCAGCCGGTCTACTGGAGCGTCGCCGCGATCTGCCTGGTGGCGTTGTTGGCAGCACGACGCCTGCCGCAACGTCTGTCGAGCCGGTCGACTCCCGCGTCGAACTCCGTGAGCCCGCTGCACGCCTCCGCGCCCATCGCCCAGTAACACCGGTTTCCTTCGCCGGTCCTCACGGTTGCGCGCCCGGTAGGACCGGGCAGCGGATCCTGGGGCGATAATTCCCGTCCGAACCATGTCGATTTGCGGGTTCTCGGTTCGACTAGACGTGACGACGGCAGATTCGACCGGGGTCGCGACGCGACCCGAAAAGGTCGCGCGCCGCCATCGATCCCGAAACCATCATGGAAGGAACCGTCATGCAAAAGATCACCCCATTTTTGTGGTTCGACGGCAAGGCCGAAGAAGCGATGAACTTCTACACGTCGATCTTCAAGAACGCGAAGGGTGGGTTCGGTGACCCGCTACGGCGACGCGGGCCCCGGCCCCAAGGGGTCGGTCATGTCGGCAACGTTCGAACTCGAGGGCCAGGAGTTCCATGCGCTCAACGGTGGCCCGCACTTCAAGTTCACGCCGGCCATTTCGTTCTTCGTCAAGTGCACGACGCAGGATGAAGTCGACATGTATTGGGAGAAACTTTCCGCAGGTGGCGAGAAATCGCAGTGCGGGTGGCTGCAGGACAAGTTCGGCTTGTCGTGGCAGATCATTCCCACGGTGCTCGGCGAAATGCTCGGCGACAAGGATGCCGCCAAAGCCGCTCGCGTGATGACCGCGATGCTGAAGATGACGAAGATCGACATCAAGGCGCTGCAGCTGGCATACGCGGGCTGATTACCCTGGTCTTCGCACCGGTCAATGCCGGTGCGTGTGATGCGCATCGGGCACGTGCGAATGCGCATGCGTCATCGCGTCGTGCCGATGCGGGTGACTATGTGCGCCCTGCGGCATCGGATCGTGCGCGTGCGCATGATGGCCATCGTCATGGGTATGTGCGTGCTCGTGCTCGAGCGGCTCGTGTTCGTGCGCGTGCGCGTGGCGTTCGAGAAGGTGCAGGACCACCCCCACCAACATCAACGCCGCGCCACCCATCAACCACGGCGACAGACCGCGTTCACCGAGCGCCACAGCGGCGAGCGCGCCTATGAACGGCGCAAACGCAAACACCGACGCGGTACGCCCGGCGCCGAACGCGCGTTGGGCCAGCAGATACAGCCGCAGGCTCAATCCGTAACCGACTGCCCCGACGGCAACCAGGCCAACCGCCGCGCGCAGCGGAGGCGTCGCCGCACTCGTGCAGACCGCGATCACGATGGTGGCGCAGGTGCCGATCGCGGCTTTCGCCAGCACCGTCTGCCCAGGATCGCGCAAGGCGAGCGATCGCGACAGCGTGTTGTCGGCGCCCCAGGCGATCGTTGCACCCAGGACCGCGAGCAGGCCGAACACATCGGCGACATTCGCGCCGCTGCTGCGATCCGCCAGCAGCAGCGCAGCGCCGGCGCTGATGCTCAGCATCGCCAGTGCCACCTGCGCCGGCATCGATTCACCATAAAAGACACGCGCGAGCCATGCGGTGAAAACCGCTTCGAGCGTGAGCATCAACGATGCCGCCGACGCGGTGGTGTGCTGTAACCCCCACGCTAATGCAACCGGACCAACCGCAGCGCCGAAAAGCGATGCGAGCATGAGCCGCGGCAGATCGGTCCTGCGCAGGCGCGCTTCGCGTCCGATCGGCCGGCGAGTGAGCCAGCCGGCAATTGCGGCGCCGGCGTAGAGCAGCGCCGCCGTGACGAAACTGTCGACACCGCGGCCGAAGTACTGCACCAGCGGCGTGGTCGCACCGAACAACAGCGCAGAGGCGAGCGCAAGGAGCGCACCACGCGCGGCCGATTGATCAAATGGGGATGCCGCCATGTCGAATCGGTCGATTGCGTCGAACGTTGGCTTGCGGCTAGCCTACTCGCGTATGCACTCACGTCTCTGAGCGGGCCGATTGAAACGCGCCACTGGTATCACGCTCGCCGCTTGCGCAGCCGCTCTCGTAGCACTCGCGATCTGGTTGCTGCAGGAACAACGCATCGCACTGGCAGCGGCCGAGGAGGACCTGGCGGTTCGTGCAAAAGACCAAACCCGCGACGAGGTCGCGTGGCCACCTGCATTTCCGTACGCAACGGTCAAGGTACCCGGTGCGCCGGAACGGCCGAGCGCAATGCGCTCGACGCCGAGATGCTGGCCGTCAACCTCGGATCCACGCTTTCTTGCGATGGGTCGGCAAAACTGGAAAAGTGGTTGGCAGGCGTGATGAAACATGGCGAGGGCGGTTACCTGCGGGTTCTCGTCGAACAAAGGCAAGGCCGCTAACGAGCGGCGGATCCGAGCGAATCCGATGAAACGAAGAACGATGTCGGTCGGCGCGGTGCTTGTCGGGACATGCCTCATATGGCTGTGGCTGGCACAAGGCGCGGCGACCAAACCGGTGGACTCCGGCACGGCTGAAGCGCGCGTTGAGCTCATGTATCCGCCTGCGTTTGATCAAATCGCCCCGGCGGCGGCTGCGACCGGCCCTCCTGGTCCCCTCGACGCGGATCTGTGCGGTTACGGGCGGGTCAACACGGAGCAGATACCCGAGAGTCTCCAAGCGGAAGCCGACGCCGCCATCCTGCGTGTGGCTGGCGACTTCGAGCGCGGCAGAGACGATCGCAAGCACGCGCTGGGCCTTTCGATGCGCGCGTTGCTCGAGGCGGAAGCCGTGGATCGCAGGCTTACTGCCGAGGATCCGCAAAACTGCCGCGAAAATGCATTGTGCGAGGAGCGACTGAGCGCGGCGTACGCGGGCGCCGCAACGCCATCAATCGAAGAACTGGTTCGGCTGGCGGCATCGACCCGCAATCCGCAAACCTACGTCACGGCCATGCGTGCGTGCCGGTCGATCCTGGTCGATGCACCACCAACCGGTTGCAGCGCGCTGACCAACGACCAATGGGCGCAACTTGATCCCGACAACGCTCTTCCCTGGCTGATGAAGGCGCGGGCCGCGCGCCAGCGCAAGGACACCGAGGCATTCGAGGAGGCGCTGCTGCGTGCGTCCCACGCCAGGGTGTTCGACCGACGCGCCACGGAATACGCCGAACTGCTGGCGAGCGCCGATGGCCGCGACCCGTCGGTGCGCACGCTGATAATTTCGAAACTGATCACGGCCGTGGATCGTGCGGACCCGGGAGAATATTTCTCCAACTTCACGATGTTCTCGCTGTATTGCAGCCAGGTCGACAAACCGCAGCAACGGGAAGTGTGCAACGACCTCGCACGTGTTCTGGGCGTGCGCTTTGCTAACGACATCGTTGTGCAGGTCGATCGGTTGTTCCAGAGGACTCGGTTCGGCCAACCTGGGCTGTTTTTTCTCGGACCGAGCCCTGGAACCCTGAGCTGCAAGGGATCGCAGCAAGCCGAGGAATGGTTGCGCGACCAGGTCCGGCGACAGGCCACTACTTCGCAACCGAGCCAGCCAGCAGACGCTCCAGCTCGTCAAGGAACGCCACCTGGCTCTCGATGATCCGGCGGCGCGCCTCGGCGGGTGCGAACCAGCTCGCGCGATCGACTTCCGGAAACGTCTGCAAGCGGCCGCTGCGCGGCGGCCACTGCATCTCGAACGTGTTGCTGACCAGTGTCGCCGGATCACCGTCGCCTTCGAATGCCCAGGCGCTCACGACCTTGCCGCCGCGTTGCTTGACCGATCCGAGTGGCAGGAACGGCGGCGTGGCCACCCAGCCGGTCTCTTCGCCGAACTCGCGTTGCGCCGCCGCCAGTGGTTCTTCCGAATCGTCGTACTCCCCCTTGGGGATCGACCACGCGCCAAGATCCTTGTTGCTCCAGAACGGACCACCGGGATGAATCAGCAGCAACTCCAGACCATCCAGGCCGCTGGAGCGGCGACGAAACATCAGCAACCCGGCGCTGCGGCGGGCCATCGAGCGCTGGTTATGCCTGGCCGCGCGCGGTCGCCTTAGACGCCGTCCACTTATTGAGCTTGTCGCGCGCGCCGTTGTTGGCCGGATCCATCATCGTGTCGTGGTTGTCGCGCCTGGCGCACAACTCGATCACGTAACCGTTCGGATCGCGGAAGTAGATCGAATCGATGAAGCCGTGATCGGACACGCCGCGGGTTTCGATGCCGCGGCCACGGCCGCGCTCGAACATCTCGCGCTGCACCTCGCGCGAGACCTCGAGCGCGATGTGCAGGTCGTAGTCGTGCTGCGGCTTGAACTCGAACGGCATGTCGGGCGCATCGAAAAACGCCAGGTACGAACCGTCGTCGAGCCGATAGAACGTATGCAGGGTCCTGGTGACGCGGCCGGTCTTGGTCTCGTTTATTTCCAGCGTGCCCGACAGCGGCAGGCCGAGGAAGTCTTCGTAGAAGTGGCGCGTTTCTTCCGAATCGCGGCACCGGTAGGCGTTGTGGTGCAACTTGCGGATCATGATGATTGCTCCTGCGGCGCGCTCAAACGGCTTGCATGGGGTTGGCTTTCAGGCTGGCGCCGTAACCGTCGATCACTTCGTTGACCGGTTTCCAGGTCTTTAGCTCCTTCATGCGGCCGAGCCAGCGCCTGATGTTCGGAAACGCGTCGAGGTCGCTCCCGGTCAGCTCGGTCAGCGCCACGAACGACGCGCAGAAATAATCCGCGATCGTCATCGTGTTGCCGCACAGGTACTGGTTGCCGGCGCCGAGAACGTGATCGTTGAGCACCTTGAGCCATCCCTGCGCGCGCTCCTTGCCCCACTGCAGCGTGGCGTCGTGCGCCTCGTCGCTGCGCCGCTTGTGCAGCGGGAAGATCTGCGGATAGATGAACCCGTAGGCCAGGTCGCGGCACAACTGCGTGTTGACCCAGTCCATCCGCTCGTTCACCCGCGCGCGCTGCTGCAGGTCCTTCGGATAGGCCGGCGAACCGATCTTCTCCGCCAGGTACTTCAGGATCGCCGAGCTCTCGGTCAGGCGGAAGTTGCCGTCCTCGAGGACCGGCACCAGGCGATTGGGATTGATCGCCTCGTACGGCGGCTTGTAGTGCTCGCCAGTAAAAAGATCGACCACCTGCTTCTCCAGCGCGATGTTGTTCTCGGCGGCGAACAGCATGATCGGCCGGCTGGTCGTGGACGCGGGATGGAAATAGAGCTTCATCGTGGTCTCCCTGGTCGGTCGGAATTTCGGCAACTCTACACGCGCGCCCGCGCTACGCCGAGATCCCGCGCACCGTGTGGTTCAATCCGGGCCGATGAGCATCGACTGGATCTGGATCCCCATCACGATCTGCGCCGCGCTGGCGCAGACCCTGCGCAACGCCGCGCAGCGCCGCCTCGTCAAGGACCTGGACACGCTCGGCGCCACCCTGGTTCGGTTCCTCTACGGCCTGCCGTTCGCCGCGCTCTGGCTGGCGATCGTGCAGAGCTGGAACGGGTCGTCGTTGGCACATTGGAACGGCGCTTTCGTCGCATGGACCGTTCTTGGCTCGGTGAGCCAGATCGTCGCGACCGCCTTCCTGCTGCGCGCGATGGAAGAGCGCAGCTTCGCGCTCGGCGTGGCCTACTCGAAGACCGAGATCATCCAGGTAGCGGTGTTCGGCCTGATCTTCCTCGGTGATCCGCTCGGCGCGACGACGATCGTGGCGGTTGTACTCGGCACACTGGGTGTGTTGCTGCTGTCACCCGCCGATCCGAAGCGGCCGTTGCGGGCACTGGCCGGCGGTTGGTCGACACGACCGGCTCTGTTTGGACTGGCCTCAGGCGCGGGTTTTGCGCTGGCGGCGGTGGCTTTCCGCGGCGCGACACTGCAGCTGGCTGGAACGTCGTTCGTCACGGCCGCGGCCAGCACGCTCGTGGTGGCACTCGCTCTGCAGACGCTGCTGTTGGGGGGTTACCTCTGCGCACGTTCTCCCCAGGTCGTGCGTAGCGTCTTGAAGGCATGGCGCCCGTCGCTGTTCGCCGGATTCATGGGCGCGGCCGCGTCGGCCGGCTGGTTCACCGCGTTCGCGATCGAGCCCGCGGCGCACGTGCGCACGCTTGGCCTGATCGAGCTCGTGTTCAGTTACGCGATTTCGCTGCGCCTGTTTCGGGAACGGTTCACGCGGCTCGAGCTGATCGGGATGGCATTGCTGGTTGCCGGGCTGGTGGTCGTGACACTGGGTGCATAGATTTACCTGGCCCGGGGCGAGGAATCTCGTCCTTGCCAAAAGCGTCAGATCCAGCCCAGCGCTCCCGCCACCGCTCCGCCACTGATCAACACCACCACGTGGACCTTCGTGCGCCATGCGACGAGAGCGATGACGGCCGCCAGGACGAGCGCGCGCCAATCGAGTGCCTGCGCGGCGACGGTCCAGCCGGTGCCGAACACCAGCGCGACCACGATCGGCGCCATGCCCGCCTGGAAGGCACGCACGGGGCGCCAATTGCGCCGCGCGTGGCCCCAGCGTGCGACCGCGTAGGCAAGCGTGCTCGACGGCAACAGGATGCCGAACAGCGCAACGGCCGCGCCGGCAAATCCCGCCGCCTGGTAACCGAGCGCGGCCACGAACAGCACGTTCGGACCGGGCGCGGCCTGCGCGATCGCCACCGACGCGTTGAATTGCGCATCGGTAAGAAGACCCATGCTGGTCACCATCACGCGACGCACGTCGGGCACCACGGCGAGTGCACCGCCGACCGCGAGCAACGAAAGCATCAGCAGGTGGCCGAACAAAACAAACAGCTCGGGTGCACCGTGCGCCGCGGCGATCGGTGTTCCGATCAACGCAGCGATCGGCGTGGTGGTAGCGCCGGAAGCGATGGCCGACATCGATTCCATCGTCGGCACGATCGCTGCGGCGAACAGCATCATCGAGGCGCTCATGACTGCTCCGTTTGGGTCAGCGCGCGTTCCGCCGCGCTGATGCGCAACCAGGCGTATGCGCACGCAATCAGCCCGATGCCGAACAACACACCGATGAGCGGCCAGCCCATCAAGGCCACCGCGATGAACGTGGCGCCGCCAAACAACAAACACGCGGGCAATCGCATCGTGTTCTCGTGCAGTGCCGGCAGCAGCTTCAGCCCGGTGGCGACGATCAAGCCGGCGCTCACCGCACCGATGCCTTTTATCGCTCCCGCCACCATCGGCACGTGCGAGTAGTGCGCGTACGCGACGGTGATCGCCAGCACCAGTACCAGCGGCGCAGCCATCAGCGCGGCCAGGGCGGTGAAGGCCCCGCGCCAGCCAAAGAAACGATCGCCGACGATCAACGCGAGGTTGCAGACATTCGGGCCGGGCAGTACCTGCGCCAGCGCAAGTGCGGCGACATCTTGCTTGTGCGACAGCCAGCGCTTGCGCTCGCACAGCATGCGTTGCGACACCGCGAGCACGCCGCCGAATCCCTGCAGCGCGAGAAACGTGAAGGCCCAGAACATCTCGCCGAGTGATTCCGGGCGGGCAAGTGGTTGACGGGTTTGCATCGCAATCGACTCCTGTCGCCGATGCGCAATCGTGGCCGCTGTTGCTGGCACAGCGATTTCCCCCGCGCCGCGCCGGGTTGCAAATGAAATCGACACCGGACCGGCTGGAAACGCCGATGCAACCGCCACTCTGAAAGATGCGCCATCCGCCGAGCACACGGCACTCATGCAAACCAGAGGGCATCCAGCCATGCAGACCAAGCAGACCAAGCGGGCCAAGAAAGCGCTGCAGATCGCAGGCCTGTTCAAGCCAAGTCGGCTCCTAGTCCTGGCGTTCACGCTGGCGTTGGCCGCCTGCGCCGCGCTGCCGGAGCGTGAAAAGGGCCCGTCGATGAAGCCGATCCGCGATTATTCGACCGACCGCATGTTCGCCGGCGGCGAACGTGCCTGGCCAACCGACCAGTGGTGGATGGCCTACGGCGATACGCAGCTCGATGCACTGATCGCAGAAGGGCTCGCCGATTCGCCGAGCATCGCAACCGCCCAAGCACGACTGCGCAAGGCGCAGTCGTTTGTTTATGTGGCCCGCGCTGCCAACCAGCCACAGGTGAGCGCAAACGCCTCGGCGACTCGCAGTAGCTGAGCAACAACTACATCACCCGCCCCAGGCCACGCCACAAGGATGGAATGACTACGGCCGCGCGACGCTCGACCTGAACTGGGATCTCTGCAACTCCGGCATGAGCATGGATGCCGTGCGCGAAACCCTCGACCGGATCACACAAAGCCAGAGCGTGATGCTTGCAACCAATGAAATCATGGGCCTGGTTGCGATCGCATTCTCGATCGCCGCGTTTTTCATCTGGCTTGCGCCGCGCCCGATGCGCAAGGTGGACATGACCCAGGCCGGGCACTAAAGCGCGACAGGCGCACCATTTGTTTGCCCGGCACGCAATAATCCGCGCTTCTCGTGGAGGGAGGCGCAGATGCCGTTGTCCTTGCCGGGTGCACCGAAAGCGGTCGTTGCCGCGCTCGAATCGCTCGCTGAAGCGTTGACCCAACAAGCCGGCAGCGACTTTGCCGGCCTGGTGCTCTACGGCGGGCTCGCGCGCGGACGCTTCCGCGAAGGGCGCAGCGATGTCAACGTGGTGGTGTTGCTGCATCGGGCAGGCCTGAGCGTGCTCGATCGCGTCAGCCCGGCGCTGCGCACCGCGCGCAACGCAGCCGCGGTCGAAGCGATGCTGATCACGCCGGACGAGGTTCCCGCCGCGGCCTTCGAGTTCCCCACCAAGTTCCTCGACATCAAGCGCCACCACATCGTGCTGGCTGGCGACGACGCGTTTGCAACGCTCGAAGTGCCGCGCGTGATGGTGCAGTTGCGCATCGCGCAGAGCCTGCGCAACCTGCTGCTGCGGATGCGACGGCGTTACTCGATCGCTTACGACGACGCCCAGGGCCTCAAGGAAACCCTGATCGATATCGCGCGGCCGCTTGCGATCGAGATGCTTGCGTTGCTCTATGACGGCGGACATCCGGTTCCGGATATCGATCAGACCAGCGCGGTGTTTGCGGCTGCCGCAACCGTCTTCGGTCTCGATGCCGCCGCGCTTTCCGCGCTCGCAGCGCTGCGCGCGGAAACGTCGAAGGACACCGGCAAGTCGGACATCGCGAGCCTGTACGGCCGCATCCTCGAAACGCTGGCCAACCTGGCCGATCGCGCGGATGCGCTGGCCGGAGCCGCCGAATGAACCTGGATCCGCTCGATCTGCCCGGTCCGGCGTTTCTCGCCTTCTACGCGTTCGCGCTGATCATTGCGCATTTCGTCGGCAAGGCATTGATGAAACTTTGTCGCTCGAGCCATGCGTCGTCGGCACCGTTGCCCGAGCAGCTCCTGCCAGCGGAGGCGGCGCTGCTGGCGGGAGGGCGCGAACGTGCAGTGGAGACGGCGCTGGTTCGCCTGCTGCGCAACGACTGGGTCGTCGCGCGGCCGGGTGGCGGCGCTTTCGACGTCACCAACAAGCAGCCCGGCCCGCTGCAGGATTTGCAGGCCGATGTGTACCGCGAGATCAGCAAGAAAGAAGGCTCCCTCGAAGCCTTGCGCAAGGTGAAAAGCGTGTTTCTCGATCGCACCGAAGCGAGCCTGGCGAAACAAGGCCTTCTGCTGGCGCGCGGCAGCGGCGAAGCGCTGTGCCAGCGTGCGGCGAAGTGCCTGCCCTTTGCCGCAGTGATCGTGCTTGGTGCTGCGAAGCTCGCGATCGGCATCTCGCGTGGCCGGCCGGGCGCTTTCCTGGCGGTGTTCCTGGTGGTGTCCTTGATCATCCTCGGCGTCAAGTTCTTCAACCTGCCACTGCGATCGGCGCGCGGCGAACGGGCGCTGCAGCATCTGAAGCGCAAGAATGCGGCGTTGCAGACCACCTTGCGCCGGCGCATCGGCGAAGTTGGAGACGGCGGCCTGTTGCTTGCGGTTGCGTTGTTCGGCCCGCAAGTCCTGGCGTCGAGCGAACTCGCCTGGATGCACGAGAGTTTCGTGATGCGCCGGCAGGACTCGTCGGACGGCGGCAGCGGTGGTGGCTCATGCAGCGGCGGTTGTGGTGGCGGCGGCTGCGGAGGTTGTGGCGGATGAAACGCGTGCCGTTGCCGCTCGGCCGCGACCTTGGTCTCGGCATCGGCTGGCGCCCCGAACTCGCGCTGCTGATCGAGCGCCGTAGCGATCTCGGTTTCGTCGAAGTGCTGGCGGAGGATTTCTGGTTCGAGCGCACGCTGCCGCCGGCGATCGAAGAACTGCGCGGCCGTGGTGTCGCGGTGGTCGCGCACGGTGTTTCGCTTTCGCTCGGCAGCGCCGAATTGCCGGATCGCGCGCGCTTGCGCGCACTCGCGCGCCTGGCGCGCCGGCTGGACGCACCGCTGGTGAGCGAGCACCTCGCGTTCGTGCGCGGCGGCGGAATCGAGACCGGCCATCTGCTGCCGGTACCACGCACGCACGAGGCGCTCGAAATCGTGGTGCGCAACGTGCGCGCCGCACAGGCCATGCTGCCGGTGCCGTTGGCGCTCGAAAACATCGCCACGCTGCTCGAGTGGCCCGGCGCGCAAATGAGCGAAGCGGATTTCCTCGGCGAAGTGCTGGACCGCACCGGCGCGTTGCTGCTGCTCGATCTTGCGAATCTCTACGCGAACGGGCGCAATCACCGCGTCGACGCGGCCAGCTTCCTCGACCGTGTTCCACTCGAACGAGTCGCCTACGTGCACGTGGCCGGCGGTTGCACCGGTGCCGACGGGCTTTATCACGACACGCACGCACATGCTCTACCGGCGCCGGTGCTGGCGCTGCTGCAACAGCTCACCGCGCGAGTGCGCCCGGCGGGCGTGCTGATCGAACGTGATGATCGTTATCCGTCGGATGCGGCGCTCAATGCGGAGCTCGATGCCGTTGCGACCGTCTGTGGTCGCGCGCACAACAACCAGCAACACCCATGTCGCTGACGCTCGCCGAACAGCAAGCCGCACTGGTCGCCGCGCTCGCCGGCCATGGCGCGGTGCCGGCCGGTTTCGACCCGGCGCGCGTGCGCGCCGCCGCCGACGCGCTGGCGTTCAAACGCGCGCGCGCGGCGGCACAAGCCTGGCCGAGCCTGCGCACGATGCTGGGCGAAGAGTTTCGCGCAAGGTTCGCCGTCTACGCCGCGACGACGTCGCTTCCGCAACAAGGCGGGCCGCTTGCCGATGGCCATCGTTTCGCGCGTTGTCTCGCCCCGCATTTGCCGTTGACGGACGCTGCAAGACTGCAACAGCTGTCGGTGGACATGGGTTATCGCAGCACGCCAGGCGGACTCGTGCCGCGCCGCCTGCCCTGGCTCGGCGTGGCGTGGCTTGCGCAATCGCGCCGCCTGGTTGTTGCGTTCGGAACGCGCCGCTATCAGCTCGGCTTGCCGCTACGGTGGTGACGCGGCCTTGACGGCGGGCTGGTCGCGCCGCAGCCACTGCATCAAAAGCGCAACGCCGATGCACGCAAAACCAACGATGTCCGAGAAAGCCCCGGGCAGCACCAGCGCGAAACCCGCAACGATAAAAAGCACGCGCTCGATCAGTGTGGTTCGTTTCAGTGCCCAGCCCTGGAACCCCGCGGCGATCGCGGCGATACCGACAGCGGCGATGAACGTGATCCAGGCGATGGAACCCCAGTTCGCGTGCGCCAGGTTCTTCATCGATCCGGTCAGCAGCAATCCCTGCCCCGCGGGTTCGAGCACGAACATGAACGGCAACAGGAACGCCGGCACCGTGTATTTCCAGCATTGCATCGTTGTCTTGTAGGGATCGCCGCCGGTGATGGCGGCGGCGGCAAACGGCGACAGCGCCGTCGGCGGCGATACCTCCGACAGCACCGCGTAGTAGAAGATGAACATGTGCGCGGCGAAATCCGGCACGCCGAGCTTGATCAGCGCCGGCGCGGTGATCACCGCGCAGATGATGTAGGACGCCGTCACCGGCACCGCCAGACCGACGATCCACACCACCAGTGACGTGTAGACCGCCGTGAGCAGCAGCGAGCCGCCCGCGTAGTCGATGACGATGCTGCTGAACTTCAGTCCCAGCCCGGTCAGCGTCACCACGCCGACGATGATGCCGGCGCCGGCACAGGTGGCCGCAACGTTGATCACGCTGACCGAACCGTCCTGCAGTGCCCGCACCAGGCCGGATCGATAGACACCTTTTACGAGCGGAACGCGGCCGCGCAGCACGTCATAGGAAATCAGTGCGCAGTCGCGATGCAGGAAACTGGTGATGAACGTGACGACGGTGGCCCAGAACACCGACAGCACCGGCGAATAACCGTACAGCATGAAAATGATGATCGAGACCAGCGACAGGAAGTGGAACCAGTACTTGCGCGTCAGGTTCCAGACCGTGTCGACCTGCTCGAACACCGTGTTGGACATGCCGAACTTGCGCGCGTCGATCTCGACCATGAAGAACAGCGCGAGGTAGAACAGGAGCGTCGGGATGACCGCCATCAACAGCACGTCGAGGTACGAGATCTTCAGGAATTCGGCGATCAGGAACGCCGCTGCGCCCAGCACCGGCGGCGAGATGATTGCGCCCAGGCCGCCGGCGGCGAGCAGCCCGCCGGCCGCGTTCTTGCCGTAACCCGCCTTGGCAAGCATCGGGTACGCGACCGAACCCAGCGTCACCGTCGTCGCCACCCCCGACCCGGACGGGCCACCGAGCAGGAAGGACGCGAGCACCACCGTGCGGCCCGCACCGGTGGGTTTGCCGCCCATCGCTGCGAAGGAAAAGTCGATGAAAAATTTGCCCGCGCCCGAGAATTGCAGGAACGCTCCGAAGATGGTGAAAAGGATTATCAGCGACGACGAAACGTCCACCGCAACGCCGTAGATGCCCTCGAGCGTCATGTACATGTGGCCGATCACCCGACCGACGTCGTAGCCCTTGTGGGTCCACGGCGCCGGCAGGTAAGGACCGAACAGCGCGTAGAGCAGAAACGAGAACGTGATGACCGGCATGATCCAGCCGGTGGTACGGCGCATCGCCTCCATCACGAGCAGGATCAACGCGACACCGAACACGATGTCCCAGTTGTCCGGCGCGGTGTTGCGATCGGTGAAATCGTCGCCGCCGATGATCAGGTAGGCGACGACCGCCACCGCCAGCGCCGCCGCGATCCAGTCCCAGAACATCACGCGGTGGCGATAACGCGCCGCGATCGGAAACGACAGGAAGCAGAGCACCAGCACCATCGACACGTGCAACGGACGCAGTGTCTGCGTCGGCACGATCGAATAGGCGGCATAGAGGTGAAACAGCGACATCGCCACCGCGGCCAGCGTGAGGAATACACCCAGCGGCCCGACCAGCTTGTGCGCGCGCCCGGCCTCTT
>Ga0137409_10002704_pt1 | contig 18914 bp, 45 predicted proteins | sample CZODoug1_16funga_FD_122059 | JGI IMG/M metagenome (GOLD analysis project Ga0137409, IMG submission 122059) | Vadose zone soil fungal communities from Angelo Coast Range Reserve, California, USA - CZODoug1_16fungal (Hybrid Assembly) | ecosystem: Environmental > Terrestrial > Soil > Vadose zone... | reverse complement strand
ACTTCTGCGGCGCCCGCACCCTCGACGAGGTGCTCGCCGCGTTCGAGGAGGCCGAGGCGGCCGCGGCGCCCGTCTACGACATGGCCGAGGTCTTCGCCGACCCCCACCTCAAGGAGCGCGGGGCGTTCGTCGAGGCTGACGGCGTCCCCATGCAGGGCCTGGTGGCCCGCCTGTCGCGCACACCGGGCGCCGTCCGCTGGGCCGGCCGTCCCCTCGCGGCCGACGAGTCTGTGGCGCGCGAGATGTACGAACGGGCCCGGGCTATCCCTGATGCTCGACAACGAGGAGACCAATGAAAGACAGGCTTCAGCGCATGTCCGCGCTCGTGGACATGATCGACATGAACCGCAAGGAGAGCTGTCCTGACCCGATTGACGGCGGCTGCATGGGTCACTATTGCACGACGTGCGCAGTGCGCGAGCTGAAGGTGCACCTAGCCGCGCTCGCGAAGGGTCTGAAGTGAGATCGATCCCGAAGCTCATCCTGAAGTCCGCCAAGGCCGCCGCGACCACCTACTCGTTCGAGACCGAGGGCGAGGGGTTCAAGTCCTGGGCGCTGTGCACGGTTAACGATCACACTGGTGAGTTGTTGATCACGAGCGACTGGGGCAGTTGGTCGCACCGCTGGCCGGCCTCGCCCGAGGCGCTCGGGCACGCGACGCTGACCGCGTTCATCGGCGATCGCGGGGACGTCGACTACCTCGCACGCAAGCTTCAGAAGGAGGGGCGCAACGGGACGTGCTTCTCCGCACAGAAGACCGCGCATGAGCTGAACCGTCTGCTGTGCGCTCGGCGGCTTGAAGACGGCCGCGTGCAGCTCGAGAACCGTCTCGAGCCCGAGGACTGGGGCCGCCAACGAGACCGCTACACGGAGGACGGCCTTCCACTGTTCAGCCATCGCTCGGTGCCGGTTCCGACTTGGCGGGACCTGACGCGAATGGAGCGCCTGCCGTACCTGACCGCGGAGAAGGCCCGCGAGCTGTGGGGCGCGATCAAGTCGCTTGGCAACGATTGCGGCCGCAACCGAGACCTGTTCTGGGAACGCCTCCCCTCGATTCCCGGGTTCAGTGATTACGTCACCGACGAACCCTGGGAAATCGAGATAACCGAGCAGACCTTCGAGGACAAGGCGCTGCGCGACATCGTGCTGCCGGCGCTCATCGAGGCATGCAAGGCCACCGTTATCAGCCGGAAGGAGAACCCGACATGACATGTCATTGCAAGACGCATGAAGAGCACGCCCAACGCGCTGTCGAGCAATCGCAATATTCGCAACAGGCCGCGCTCGACCACGCACGTCAACAGGCCCAGGAACGCGAGGCTGCCGACGCCAAACGCATCCGCGAGCTGTCCGAGCGCTCACCCAACCCCGACGACTTCAAGATCGTCGACTACGAGCAGGTCGACAAGCACCTCGTGCTCAAGGTCCGCTACCCGAGCTGCAAGCGCTGCTCGTTCGACCAGTGCAAGGTCGTGGTGTTCTTTTCGACTACGATGAAGCAGGCGCTAGGTTGGACGCGCATCGATCCGCACTTCCAGAAGGACGGCAGGCCGCCCATCGAAGCACCGTCGCCGGCCGCGCGGTTCCCCGCCTCAGCCGAGGGCTGGACCGACGCGGTCGCGTACGCGAGAGGCAAGGCGCGCACGTGATTCACCATCGGCGATTCGCGTCCGGCTTCCGGGCGTGCGAGATGGACGGCGGGACCGCCTCACACAAGGACGACGACACCCAAGATGTCTCGAAGGTGACGTGCGCCGGGTGTCGGAAGAGCCTGCGCGCTCGCAACTCGCTGCCCGACGAGCCCGAGATGCCGGAGGCGCCATGAGCGACACGTACTACTACTTCGCGTGCATGAACGGCGACTGCGGGCGGGACGTCGTCTTGGACATTCGCGTCAAGGACGGCGGCAAGGCGTTCATGACCTTCGACTGCCCAGTCTGCAACAAGCCGATGGACTTCGGTGGCCGGGATGCCGCTGATCTCGACGGTCACCCGGTCCGCGTGCCACCCGAGCTGGTCCGCGAGATGATCAAGCTCGTGTGGATGCAGGTCGGCAGGATGAAGAATCCGTGGACCAACATCGCGATGTCCGCTGACGACGACGCGGCAACCCAGCGCGCGCTGGCTTGGTATTCGATGCAGGTCGAGCTGGGCCGCGCGATGTACGCGGTCGTTTACGGCCGCGCGCCCGCCCAGGAGAAGCTCCTGCGCATGGGCCTCGACTTCCTGGCGGGCTTGCCATGACGGTCTACGGCCGAACGGGCGACGTCGTCACCATCAAGCGCTTGGCTACGATCGAGGACGTCGAGAAGCTCGAGGGCCGAGAGGTTGACACGCAGGATCTCGAGGCCCTCGAGAACGGGTCGTACGTCATCGTGACGCAGGACGACGGGTCCGAGCGCATGTATCACCAGGCGTTCTTGCGGGCCACGAACGGCTCGGTGGAGATCGGCCAGGTGATCGACGCCATGATTGCGGTGCAGGACGCGGTCATTGGCGCCGTGGCCTCGGCGCCTGCTCGGTCTCCGCCTACGCACCTCGTCGACCAGGCCGGCCAGCCGTACGGGTCGGAGCGCCGCTGCTGCAACCGTTGCGGGCAGATGCTGGTGCCGGGCATGATCGTCGTCGACTCGGTCGCGGCGTGGTCGGGTCTGCCGCTCGAGCGGCGATGCGACAGAAAGGAAGCTCGATGAGGAAGCGCGTCCGGAACAAGGCCGTGCACGTCTCGCTGACCGAGGCGGAGTTCGCCGAGTTCCACTCAATCCGAGAGGAGCACGGCCTCCTCGAGCGCGAGCTGGTGATGCAGGCCGTTCGCGCGTACAAGACGCTGACCTATCGCATCGACGTGCTCGAGTCGCAGATGCGCCTGCTGCTGACGAAGGAAGGCAGCTGATGCTCGGACATCTTGCGTGCGAGTACTGCGGCAAGGGGATCGACGACACGCCCGAGGACAACGCTTGGCATGGCGTGACTCCGTACCCTGGCAACCCGGACCACACGGGGCTGTGCCTCGCGTGCGGCGGCGACCCGGAAGCCCGTGCGATCCGCAAGCGCATGGGCTGGGCGTTGACCGCGTTTATCGACGCCCGCATCCCGATCATCCGGGACGCTCTGAAGCCCACGAACCGCGCGAGCTTCGAGAAGATGAACTACGAGGAGAAGGCGAACGTGGTGACCCGGATGGTCGCTCGAGGAGTGATCGTGTGAGCAACGAAGACGACGAACGCAGCGCGTACGTGCCGGTGCCCGGGTTCTCGATTCCGCTCGAGCGCGTGCTCGACATCGAAGAGCGTCCGGTTAACCCCGACGGGTCGAGGTCCGGCTCGATGTTCCTGACGATCGATGGGTGCACGTTCACCGGCGACGACATCGAGGGCGACGCTGCCTCGACGTGCGGGGCGCCCAGCGTGGTGGTCACGGTGCGCGGGCCCGGCAAGCGGGAGAGCCGGTACATGGTCAGCGCCAAGGCGATCATCAAGGTGGCCATCGAGGCGCACAAGGCGCGTAAGGACTGGCCCGCCCCGCCTGAGCGGTGATACGCTGATTATCTCATAAGCGGAGGACACCCATGAGACGCGACATTCGCGCGACCCCGGGCGGCTTGACTCAAGTTCGTGACGTTGTGGCCTCAGTAGAGGACAAGAGCGAAACCGAGCGACACGCTCGAGCTGTTCGGAAGTATCAGGAAGAACGCAAATTCGCGAAAGAAGCCGAAGCGGAGCCCTGGTGGATCGACGTCGGTGAGGGCGAGCCGTGCTAGCCCGGCCGAGCTACAAGCCCCGCTGGCGCTTCCCCTTCCGTGCGGTGCGCTCGACGTCGTTGTGGATCGTCGTGGTCGTGCTGGCGGCCCGGGGCCTTCGTATGTGCGTTCCGGAACCCCAACCTATCCCCGCGGTTATCGACTGCGGCCATGACTGCTCGGCGGTCGCGCGGCTCAGCTGCACTCTGGTGGAAGCTGCGGTCCTGTCGACCCTCGAGAGGCTCCGTCGATGAGCCTGGGTGCCGTCACGCCGCCGGGCATCGGGTTCGGCGCAGGCTGGAAGAACTCTCGGGCCAAGGCGAGCCGACGAGCTGCCATCGCGCGGTGGGCCATGGCGCAGAGAACCCTCGGCGACGTCGAGGTGACCGCGCGAACGGTCACCCCCTACCAGATCCGAGCGCTCCGATCCTTCTGCATGAACGGTTCTCCGCTCGCAGAGGATTGCATGGTCGCGCTCGGCGAGCTGGTGCTCGACGACGGAGACCTCGAGGACAACAAGGCGATGGCGGTCGATCGCATCGTCGACACCATCAACGCGCGGGTTCAATCCCGCACTAAGGAGACCTGACATGCAAGCCATCATCGTGATCATTCTGTGCCTGGCCGCGGCCGCTTACGTCATCCACAGCGCGCGCAAGGATCGGCGGGTTGTGCGCGATCACAATACCGTCACGGCGGCGCTGGCGCCTGGGCCGCGGATCCGCGAGATGACGACCGTTAGTCCTCGTCGGTTGGCGAACGGGTCGCGGCCCGTGTTCACGCCTGAACTGACCCGGCGCATCGACGCCCTTGAATCGAGGGTTCGTTCGCATCCGATCAGTGGACTGCGGGTCGTGTCCACCGCAGCGGACCCCGAGGACTTCAGTCACGTCGACACCGACTACGGAACGTACACGCCCGCGGACGTCGACATGGCCGCCATGGCTCGCGCGGACACCGAGCTGCACCACGCGCCTCCCGCGTGCGCGGAGGCGCCGTCGCACGACACGTTCAGCGGCGGGCATCACGACACGTGCTCGACCCACGACACGTCCTATGGCGACTCGTCGTATGGCGGTAGCTTCGACGGAGGCGGGCACCACGGGCACTAGCAAGGCCCGCCCGAGCGTACAATGACGGCAGCGCTTGGCATAAGCTGGTAAGGAAAGAGGTGCTAGATGTCGCATTGGATACTTGACCTGGGCGGCTCAACGAACACGCCAAGTTCTGGCGGATTCACAAGGCGGTCGACGGAGACCACCTCATGCTGGGATTGGACCTGCTCGGACCCATCGAGAAGGGCTCGCCCGAGGGCCGCGACGTGGCCCGGATGATGCGGCTCGGAGCGCGCCTGTACGGTGAGATGCTTGACTCATGGATCGACGCTTAGCGCACGTTTCCTCGTCCCCGACGTCCCGGCGCCGCGCATCCGGATGAAGCCGGAAACTCCATGCGCGGCGATAGACGGCCAAGGGCGAACGCCGCATGGGTAGGACGCCCTCCGCCGGACGACGAGGTCTTTTTTCCAAAGCCAAGAAAGGCTCAACGGCATGGCGATCATGAAGACGGACGGCGTCAATCTCGGACAGGCCCAGGCGATCGCCGGGACCGAGAAGGCGCTGCGCGTGCAGCTCGAGTCCGAGGACACGCCTCGGTGGATACCGAAGAGTCAGATCCACGAGGACAGCGAGGTTTACGATGCTGACAAGAACTCAACGGGCGACCTGGTGGTCACTCGCTGGTTCGCGGAGAAGGAGGGTCTGACCTGACCCCGCTCGCAGTGACCTAAACTATCAACGCGTAGGCAGTAAAGGAGAGCACATGGTGGAGAACAAGGAGTACGCGCCCTCGCTGACCGAGTGGGACGAGCTGGTCTTGCTCTGGAATCGATCCCGGACGATGTTCTCGAGCACCCTCGCCATCGGCGTCTCGCCGCGAGTCGCCTGGGTGACGAAGAACTTCGTCGAGAAGCATCCGCAGGTGTCGCACCGCGACGCGTACGCCTGGCTGACCAGGAATCTGGAGATCGCGCGGGATTCGTCGCCCCTCCCGGACATCAAGGCGACCGCGTGGCACGACGAGCCGACCGCGGTCTACAGCCGAGCACCGAGAGGAACCCCGCATGATCACATCAAGACGTCCGCCGGCACAGGTCCTGGCAACACCCTCGAGACATCCGCAGTGGCCGCTGGTCCGTGCGTGCATCGACAAGGATGACGTAACGATCGTCTTTACGACCGAGGAGCCGAGCGATCTCGACGGCGCCATGGCCACGTGCGCCAGCGTGGCGGACGCGTCTGCCATCGCGCAGTTCGTGAACAGGCAGGGCTGTGCTCGCGTGACGCCGGTGCCCGCGCCGAACCGGCGCAGGCCTGGCGGGCAGTGAGCCCCGCCGCGCAGGGCCTGGCGGCGGTCGTGTTCGTCGTCTACGCGTTGGTCGTGCTGTGGGCAGCGTTCCGACCCCCAAAATAAATGTAGGGTTTCGGATCGGTCCGTCGCCTTACCGGCGCCCGCGGGCTTTGCCCTATATTTTGGTGGTGACGATCATTACGTGCCCCAGCCCCAAGTGCCCGATGTGCCAGCGCGAGAGGTGCCTGGCGTGCGATCAACCTGACGACCGGCCCCTGCTTGGGTGCACGCACGACCGTCTGGAGCGTCACGAGAGGCCGCACCCCGCGATGGGTCGGTCTCCTACGATCCGACGAGACGAGGGAAGCGAGTTCCTGGAAAGCGCGCTGGGAGGCCGAACGCCGACCAAGCCCATGCCGCGCCTGATGGGCGGCACGATCGAGGTGGACTTCGCCGATGCCGACGCGGCGGCGGAGTTCTTGGAGGCGGTTGCGCGCCTTCTGCGAGACAAGAGAAAAATCCGGATCATGGTCGAATGAAAGGAAGCGAATGCGCTACTACTTGGACACCGAGTTCGACGAGACCGAAGACCGTCTCGTGCTGCTGAGTCTGGCGCTTCGAGCGGCCGACGGCCGCGAGTTGTACCTGGTCTCTTCGGACTTCAGCACCGCGACGTGCAATCCTTGGGTGCAGGCCAACGTGCTGCCGCACCTGTACGATGTCCCCGCGAACCACGTCGGGCCGAAGGACACGCTTGCCGAGAAGATCGAGCTGTTCCTCTGCCACGACGGGTGCCCCGAGTTCTGGGGCTACTACTGCGCCTACGACTGGTTCCTGTTCTGTCGGCTGTGGGGTGGGATGCTCCGCATGCCCAGCCGGTTCCCGAAGGTCTGCTACGATCTCAAGCAGCTTGTGGACACGTTGCTTCCCGGCGTGGCCTTCAAGGCCGACAATCCGCCGGAGCAGCCGGCGCACAACGCGCTGGCCGACGTCCGCTGGAACGAGCGGCTATTCCACTGGATTCTCGCGAAGGCGGATCTGCAGGCCGAACGCGACGACCACCACAGCCCCGAGCTTCGGCGCGGGGTCGACCTGTTCATATCTGACGCGAGGTTCACTAAATGAGCGACATCGACAAGTGGCAGGACGGCGTGGTCGCATCCGTGGCGAGGGCGGCCGCGCACGAGGGCACCGCCCTTGGAACCGGCGACCCGATCGACCGAATCACGGACGCCGTGATCGGACTCCGTCACGCGACCAAGTCCGACTTCGTGGAGCGATACGGCTCGGCCAACAAAGCCCTGCACGAGAACTGGACGAGCCGGGTTGGTACCCCCGGCTACAAGAAGTCGGTGTGGCTCGATGTGGACGTCGCGCTGTCTACGTTCGCCCGATCGATTGCTATCGCGGTTGGTCACGAAGGTCCCTGGGTCCCCGTCCTGCGGGCGGACCCCGCGCGTCCGGCGCGGGCCGGGGACCACTACAGGTTCACGTACCCGAATGAGTCGAAGTTCAACAAGACCCTCCTGGTCGAGCGAACGCTCGGCGACGGCCCCGAGGACCTGGTGTTCTTCGAGGATCGTAGTCACAGCAAGCAGAAGGACCTGAACAAACCGGGCGCGGTGCGGGTTTCATCGTGACCCGTGACAGGAGGTTCGGGTGACCATCAACCGAAACGGCCTGACGTTCGTGGACAACAAGTCTCCGACGACATACCGTGGCAGCGGGCTGCGCTTCGCGTCGTACTACAGGAAGGTCTGCGCTCGATGCGGGCAAGGATTTGCTGGCCCGCGATGGAAGCAACACAACCACGCTGAATGTGACAAGGTGTTGGCCGAGCGCGCCAGGGATCGTTTCGTGGATTCATTCTTGGCCAAGAACCTACACGGAGTTCCATGATCACTGCCGACCAGCTGCTCCTCCACGTCATCGGTGACTACGTCATCCAGTCCGACTGGATGGCCACCGAGAAGACCAAGCGCAGCCTCGCCGCTCTCGCGCACGTCGTGACCTACGCGCTGCCGTTCCTCCTGCTCACGGCGTCTCCCGTCGCGCTCACGGTCATCGCGGGTACGCACTTCGTGATCGATCGCTGGCGTCTGGCGCGGTTCGTGTGCTGGGCCAAGAACTGGCCGTGGCCTGGACGCCGGCCGTGGTCGGAGTGCGCCGGAACCGGCTACCCGTCGGATCGTCCGCCCTGGCTCGCGACATGGCTGATGATCATCGTCGACAACACGATGCACGTGGTCATCAATGGCGCGGCGCTGCGGTGGCTGACATGACCAAGGAGACGCTCCCGCTCTGGCAACTGTACTGGATGCCCGAGGGTCGTCCCATCGCGCGCGTCTGCGCACGAGACGAGTCCAAGGCGCGGAGGATGGCGCCGCAGCCCTATCGGAAGTACCTGGGGGAGATCGGAGTCGAGCGTGTCGAAACCGACGACGTACATGGTCGTTGAGGGTGAACCCGACAAAGACGGCCGGGTCTCGTTTACATTGTTCTGGATGGGGAGCAGAGGGCGCCGGGCTCAATGCTTCCGCGCGGTGCCCGCACCGTACCTGGCGGACGGCGCCATTCTGGTTTCTTCAGAAGAAGAGGCCGTGACCCGCCTGGGGTGGTGATCAGTAAACCTCGCTTTCGAGCTGAGGTATACTTTGGTATGTCGATCGTCGCCTACTTGGGCCACGCGCTTGGTGAGCGGGATTTCACCAATGTGTGGGACAATAGTCGGTCTGATAACGTAGCCAACTCTTTGGATTGGCTAAAGTTTCTCCGGATGACTACGCAATGGGCGATCTGTTACCCCGCGCTCGCGTACATGGCCGTGCTGGACGAGTCTGCGCACCAGCCTCGGTCGTTTGTTGACCGGGTGCAGATCATGCTGAAGTGCGACTTGTACGTGTTGACCGGTGGTTCGAAGGCTCCACACATGGTGTTTGAACTGCGCGCCGCGCTTCGTCGTCCGATGCCCGTGATGGATTTATTGCACCTGGGTCGCTCGCCTCCATGGGATCGGAAAGACGATGTCGCAAAGGAGATCGTTGACCTCGAGGAAGTACTCGGAATTTGAGGGTGGACTTGACGCGCGCGATGCGTATCTTGTCCTCATGGGCCTGCCCGTCAACCACGCGCTCCGAGGCGTCGCCGAGCCGACGCTCGACGAGGTCATGCGCCTGGTTGAGCCCGCGGACACCGGCTGCCACTGGTACTGGCTCGGCGACGTCGCCAGGGACGGGCTCGATCCGATCCCCGTCCTCAAGCGAGACGGCTCCCAGTGGGTCGTCGTCCGACTTCTGCTCCACGCCGCCGGCCGGGTTCGCCGCGTGAACCGCTGCGGACTTCGTACGTGTGTCAATCCCGGACACTGGGCCGTGGTTACCCTTGAGGACGGCGTGACGCTGACTGACTTCGACGGCGCGGGTTGGCGCCGGGCGTGAGTCCGACTAACGCGGTGGTTGGACCATCCGTCGAGGATCGTCGTCGGATCACAGGTGCCTCGATTCGCTGCACGTAGGATCGCGCGCGCTGGTCCATCGTGTATATGGTGAGTCGTCCGTCTCGATCGAGCGATGCGAGACGGAGCATGGAGGGGCGCGCGGGGTCGGCGGGTCGTTGTGGCGCCATGGCGGGTTTTTTGACCGCTCGGCCTCCGAAAGGAACGATCCCATGAGCCTTCCCGAGAGCTTCACTCGACCGCCTACGCACGAGGAGACTGCTGCCGACGTCGCGGACGCTGCGGCCGCCGAGAGTCCGTCCCCGGCGCCCGTGGCGCGTTTGGTTGCTCGCGCGTTCTGGTGGCTGGCGCATCACGCCGTGGCACGGCCGCTCGCCTTGGCGTTCCCGGTCCGCCACATGTTCCGGTTCTCGGCGTGGACGCTCGGCCGGCGTAACATGTAGGCATGCATCATCGAAGCCGCCGAGGATTGATCGGCCTCCCCGAGAGCGCCAGCCGTCCGTCCAGGCCGATCGAGCGGTTGACGTTCAAGAGAGACCAAATCACGCACCAGGCCGCCAAGCAGCGCGGAGCCGGTTGCGTGGGTGGGATCGACAACTGGTGGCTCGAGTCATGGTGCGGCATCCAGGTCGTGACGACCGCGATGGCGTCGCCGACGGAATTCGTCGACTGCATGACGTGCCTCGTGCTGTCCGACTTCCCGATGGACTAGCAACAACAAAGGAGATCAAATGCATCCGAAGGTGGCGAGCGCGATCGAGGAGATCGACGCCGCGGTGTTCAGCGGCGACACGTTCGAGGACCCTGCTGCGCGAGCCTTGCTTCTCGAGCGCATGGCCGCATGGACGAGGGAGCTTGCACCGGTCGAGGAGCCAGCTGAGCAGGTCGCCGAGCCGGGCGATGACGACTGATCGCTGGGTAAACGCGCCGGAATACCTGTCCGAGCGCGAGAGCACCTCGTTGGTCATGCTGGACGCTGGCGGCGTAACGCACGAAGTGCGTGGCTGGCGCTCGGGCGGCGTCGTTCAATACTTCGCAGATTGCGGTCTTGCACATGACATCCGAGGCACGCCACGCTCGCCAGCCCGTGACAGGTCCGACGTCACGTGCATGACTTGCATCGTGCGTGGGGCGCGGATGGCTTCATGAACAAGCGGCAGCGCAAGAAGCGCTGGAAGCGCAACGCGGAGAAATGCGCCGCCTTGGTAGCGGACTTCCTCGTATCTCAGCTCGCGCGCAGCTCGTTCGCGCCGGCGATTCTGGTTCCGATCGGGCTCTACGTCGTCGGAGGATGGGCGGACGCCCGCGGCGTCGTTCACGTGGTGAACGCTCGGATGATGTCCGGAGGCATCGATCTCGGGAGGGAGACCGAGTGCACGTGGTGGTCGTGGGACCCCGACAACCCCGAGGTCTATCCCGTGCTCACCGAGGACGCCGTCGACTGCATGACGTGCCTCGTGCGACTGGCGAGACCATGCCGACCGTAGCCGAGGTTCTGCTGCGTGCGATGGCGATATCTGACGACGAGTTGCGTAGGTCATTTCTCGAGACGAACCCGGTCATCGTGCGCCGTCATCGGATGGTCCATCGAATTGCCGGGTTCGAGCGCCGGTCGGCCACGTGGATGACGTTCTGCGGGGTTTCGTACGAGGGCAACGGGTACGAGGACGACGTCGGAGAGGGTGAGATCGACTGCATGACGTGCCTGGTGGCCCGGCGATGAACATCGACGACGTGTGGGCGCACGACCGGCTGGCGCAGTTCCCCGAGCTGGACGAGTGCGCCTCCGTGCGCGTGACGATCGACGGGATCACGCACCGCGCGCTTGTCGAGGACAGCGCCGGGTGGCGGACCTTATGTCGGTCGCACAGCCTGATCGTCTTCAGGGGGAACGCGTACACCATCGTCGGCCGGCTTCAGCGCATCTTCGACTTCTCCACGTCCGACGTCGACTGCTTGTGCTGCCTGCCCGCCGGGGGATGACCTATCATTACAGCGTGAACCCCCTGTCTTTTTTGGCCGTCCTGGAGCACGTGGAGGCCGCGGCGCCGCGGCGCCCGTGGGCCGTGTCGGTCAAGACCGCGGAAATCAAGACGGGCCCCCGGACGTTCTTCGTGCACGTCCGGGTCCCCGAGCACATTGCGGATCGCCTGCGCGAGGTGCAGAGGCAGGTCATCCCGGACGCCGCCCGGCACCAGGAGATCGATCACGTCACGCTGGTGCATGTACCCAAGCCGCGCGAAGACGAGCACCGTCCGGACAAGGTGAACGAGGCGATCGACGCGCTGCGGGCCGTCGGCGCCGACCACGAGCCCATTCGAGCCCGGATTCAGGGCTGGGGCTACTTCGACGGCGCCGAGAAGGACGGCAAGGGTACGACCGCGCTGGTTGCCCTGCTGGACGCGCCGGGGTTGGAGCACCTGCACGTCGGCATGTCGAACGCACTCAAGGAGCACGGCATCAAGCCGAGCGGCGCCCACGTGTTTACGCCGCACATCACGCTGGGCTACCTCGAGCAGCACGGACGATCGGATCGTTCGCTGCCTCCGTTGTCAGGGAGTTTCACGATTGACCGGGCGCACGTCGCCGCACGCGGGCACCACGAGATCCCGTTGACGGGCGGATCAGGTCTCGCGAAAGCCGCCGCACTGATGGTCCTGCAGTCGAGGAGTCGCTGATGGCGGTACTGCCTACGATCACCAAGGTCTGGACCCAGATGCTGACGGCCGGCGTTCCCGGTTCTCGCATCGTGTTCACGACCGTGCTCAACACGATGCAGGAGGTCGCGTTCCGCCTGAAGGACTTCCTGTGTGCCAGCAGCTCCGCGTCGGTGAAGTACACACTCCTGTGGTCGGCCAGCGGCGGGACGGGGCCGACGAACGCCGCGGATCACACGGATCGCATTGTGAATGCGGCCGCGTGGACGCCACAGGCCACGACGAGCGCCGCCTCCCAGGCCTGGTATATAGTGACGGGCGGGCAGGGCGAGCAAATCATGGTCGCGTTCCAAGGCGCGTCGAACGACGTGTGCCGGATCTCGTACTCGCCGGGCGGCCTGTTTGCCCTGGCAGGAACCACGAACAATCAGCCGACCGCATCGGATGAGCTGGTCCTGCTGAGCGCCACTTCGGTCGTTAACGCTCCGTCGTCGTCTGCTGATCGAATCCTTCATGTATGGGCGCGTGACGACGCGAAAGGGTTTCGCTGCATGATCGCGCAGAACAACGCGATGGCTGGCCCATTGTTCTTCGTCGAGGAGTTCCAGTACGGGCTGTCTGGAGTTTCAAACGTCTCGATATTACCCGTGACCGGAGGCGTGTACGCCAGCGGTCTTCTCGGCGCCTCGAGCCTCGGTGGAAGCTTCACTGCGAATCAGGGAGGCATGCTCGTCAAGACGCGCGTGTCGTCGATCAATTTCAGCTGTCAGTCTGGATTCACCCTCGAGACAGGTGGCGGCGCGACCTCGCTGCCCGCAGTGTTCAGTGCCGCGCAGGAGCTTCATGGCGGTGTTTTCGTACCCTATCCCCTGGGGATCGCGGGATTTACCACCGGCTCCAAGGGTCGTATGGGCAACATGATCGACATGTGGTGCGTGAACCCGCAGGGCCTCTTGTTCGGGGATGGCTTCGGCAACAGCTACCAGTTCGTGCAGATGTTTTCGCTGCTTTGGCCAAATCCGAGCAATCAGCAACCTACCATCGCGTGACGCATGGTCCAGACGACTCGATCGGCCACTAGTGACGTTCCGTCCCCCACCCTCATCCCGGATGGCGTTGGGACGCGCGGGAGACGAAGCGGGCCAATCGCGTACACGGTTAGCTCGACCACCCAGATCGTCAACGGCCTCAACAAAGGCATGAACTTGCTGGAAGCAACACAGAACGTCGCCAAGCACTTCGCGCTCGTTATGCGCGATCCCGCCACGGGGCTTGGCGCTCTGCTCACGCCCGCACAGGTCGCCTCGCTGAGCGTCCAGATCAAGAAAGGCGGCGTCACGTCCTATGCCACGGTCACGCCCGTGGTCACGGCGGTGGGCTTCACCGGGCTGATTGACATCGCGTTCACCGGCCTGCACCTGAACACGCTCGGACTGATGGCGATCAACGTCACTGGGATCGGCCTTATTCCCAACGACGACTTGTTCATCGACGTGGTCGCCGTCGACAAGAATGACGCCACACGCGGTGGGATGTCTGCGCTGCCAAACTCGTCGATCGGCACGCAAGCCGGCTTGTCCACGAAGCAGAACTTGGACGACGCCGCCACGGCTGTGAATGCCCATACCGATGCCTCGACTGCGGGCATCACGACGGCCGTGAACGCCCACACTGACGCCGCGCTCGCGGGTCTGCCGTCCCCCACGGACATCCTCGATGCGCTCCTCACGGACCACGCGTCCATCGGCTCGGTGGGCGACGCGATCGCGATCGCCGCCGGCCTGCTGCAGGGCAACTTCTTCATGGACACCGTCGTCAACGACGGCAACGGGCAGACGTCAGCGCGCCTGCGCCTGTGGCGCGACGAAGCCGGCGCCGCGGGCGCCAACGGCGGCGGATCTGGGGAGGGCGAGTTTGCGACGTTCCAGGTGACGACCACGTACTCTGGCCCTGGCAAGGTCGCCACGCATCGGGTGGTTCGGGTGGTCGGCACGTGAGCGGCGTAAGCCTGTCCACGAAGGGTCTGGTGTCCCCGGAGGCTGCGGCGGCCCAGCCTGTCGTGTTGCCGCTGGACCTCCCGCCGGGCCTTGCGACGAGCGCGTCCGCCGCGTCCGCGCTGGCCGACGCCCGCGTCGTGGTCACGATTCCCACCGCGATCAACACCTGCCTTATCGCCGCGGAGAACATCACCGACAACCTTCGCGCACAGCAGGCGAGCGATCTGGAGCTGCCCTCGCTGTACAAGCGAGCGTTTCTCGTAGCTGCAGAAACCGATGAGATCGCGCTTGTGCGGAGGTAGCCGACATGGACGACGTCGACGCTAAGGCTCGGGACATCGCGAACCTCCGGATCGAGGTGAGCACGTTGTCGGAGCAGGTCAGCGGGACCTCGCTCTCCAAGGCGTTGTCCGCCGTCCGACGCACGGTGACGACGGCCGCGATTCTGGTATCGGCCGCGCTGCTCGCGTCGTCCGCCATCCACGCGTGCGCGATTCGGGAGGTTCGGGATCTCCGCCAGCGCGTCGAGCGCCTGGAAGTCCGCGAGCCGGGCGTCCCGGGGCGTTGACCTATAATGACGTCGGATGGTGTGTGAGTCCCGAACCACCGACGACGCGATCGAGGCGCTCCGGAGATCCGGCGTGACCGTGGGGCAGCTCTGGCGTGGACTCGGCGGGTCGACCTACCGGGTGGTCGCCGTGTGCGTGACGCGCCCGGGATGCGAGCCGATGGTCGGCTGCGAGGGCCCGTGCGGGGTGACCCTGCTCTATCACCTGGCAATGTTTATGGGACGAGCAAAGCGCGGCAACGTCCTTGTGCCGCGCTTTGCTCTCTGCGAAGAATAGGCGATGGCAAGGCCTGACTGGGACACCTACTTCATGCGCGTGGCGTATCTCGCGGCGACGCGGGCGACCTGCGACCGCAAGCACGTCGGCGCACTGATCGTCGACCCCTACCATCGGATCGTCGCGACCGGGTACAACGGAGCCCCATCAGGCATGCCGAGTTGCGACGAAGTCGGGCACGAGTTGAGCGATGGCCACTGCATTCGATCGCTCCACGCCGAGTCGAACGCGATCGACTTCGCGGGTCGGTTCGCGATGGGATGCTCGATCTACGTCACGGTGACCCCGTGCTATGACTGCGCCAAGCGGATCGTCAACGCCGGCATCGCGCGGGTCGTATGGGACGAGTTCTACGCGGGTCGATACGGCAAGAGCGAGCAGGTGGGCGAGTTCCTGGGCTCGGCGGGCATTGAGACGTCGCAGATGATTGCGGACCAGATGCTCGCGTTCAGGAGCGTCTTGAAGACTCTTGACACGCCGGCCACCTGATGGCCGTGCGGAACGACCAGCTCGAGGCGATCGCCCGCGTGGCGCTCTCGCATGACGTCGATCCCGTGCCCTGGGAGGGCGCGCCCGAGTGGCGCCGCGTCGCGATGGCCGCGGTGGCCCTGGCCGCGATCGGGGCGTCCGGGCTCAGCCGAGCGGACCACGCATTCTCCGCGTGGCTGCTGTCTCTGACGACGTCAGGGTGGAAATGGGGACCGGGCTTCGACGAGCGGGAGCGCACGCACCCCGGAATCATCACACACGGCGGAGGGCTTCCGCGCGTCGACACGACCCACTGGACAACCTTGGTTGACGCGGTGCGCACCGAGGCGAAGGCGGTCGGCCTGTGGGTGACCGAGTGAACGCCGTGTTCGTCTTCGGCAGCAACCTGGCTGGGCGTCACGGTAAAGGTGCCGCCCTGGACGCTCGGTTCAAGCACGGTGCGCAGCTCGGCGTGGGTGAGGGCCGAACGGGCAACGCGTACGCGATTCCGACCAAGGACGCGCAGCTGCGCACGAGGACGATTGAGGACGTGCACTCCTCGGTGGAGACGTTCAAGGACTACGCGCGGGCCAACCCGGGTCTTGTTTTTCAAGTCACCCGGGTGGGGTGCGGGCTCGCGGGATTCACGGACGACCAGATCGGTCCGATGTTCTCGAATGCGCCCGACAATTGCCAGCTCCCGGACGAGTGGACGTGCTTTCGATGACGTGTCCACGCGGGGAAATCATTGCGTACGCAGGTCATCGGCCGGACAAGCTCGGCGGATGGAACCCGGCGCACCCCGTCGTAGGACGGGTCAAGCTCGCCATACACGGCTCGCTGATCGATCTCGAGCCTTCGATGGTGGTTTCGGGGATGGCGCTGGGCGTGGATCAGTGGGCGGCCTGGGAGAGCGCGGCTGCTGGCGTTCCGTTCACGGCTGCGTTGCCATGCGACGACATGGATGCCGCGTGGCCTACTCGATCGAGGGTCGAGTTCCAAAAACTGCTGGCGCTTGCGGCCCATGTACATGTCGTCTCCCCGGGGCCGTACAAGCCGTGGAAGATGCAGCGAAGGAACGAATGGATGGTCGACAACTCGAAGCTGCTGGTGACGGTGCACGACGGCTCGACGGGCGGGACGTTCAACTGCATCAGGTACGCGGAGAGAGTCGGGCGCCTGATCCACCCTCTTCGCTGGCAGGAATGACCCGGTCCATCATTGACGAACGCGTCCTGTTTATTCGATAAACATCATATGCCCAAAGTTGCAACCAAGTTCACCGCCGACGTTGCCGTCAGGATCGGTCGCCAGAGCCTGACCCTCAAGCTTCCGCTCGACCTCGCCGACCTGTCGGACATGACGTCTCTGGAGACGTCCGTTCTCGACTCCGCCGAGGCTAAGATGAAGGCGTCGCTCAGAATGGTAGTGGTCAACCTCGCCAGCCTCAAGAAGGCGCGCAAGGCGTACAAGAAGGCACACTCGTAGCTCGCCAGACGTCGCGGAACTCCCGGTTGACCTATTCGGCGCCCTCTAAAAACACCCCAAAAAAGGGCATAAGGCACTGAGGAGAAAACGTCCATGAATACTCTCGTTGCGGTGTTTCTAGTCATGTTTATGGCTGCCTGCAGCGCGGACGCGCAGGACAGCTCGGTGCTTCGCGGCCCTCCGGGGCTTGACGGCGTGAGCGGACCGATGGGCCTCATAGGTCCGACAGGGCCCGCGGGACCTGCAGGCCCCCAAGGGTCGGTGGGACAACAGGGCGATCGTGGCGCGACAGGGGTAACGGGATTACAAGGGCCGTCTGGCCCTCAAGGCGTTCCTGGCCCTCAAGGACTTCTGGGTCCCGTGGGCCCCGCCGGCGCGTCCATCGTTGGACTCCCGGGCCCTATAGGCCCTCAGGGGCCTCAGGGGCCGTCGGGAACGGGACCTGCGGGCCCGGCCGGACCGCGCGGCAATGAGGGGCCTCACGGGCCTCCGGGCCCCGCGCCCATCGTGTACGCGAAGGATGGTCACAGACTCGGGCTGTTCGTTGGCAGTGTCAGCTTCCCGACAGCCAGCGTCGGGATGACAGGCTCGTTCGTGACGTTCGGTACCGACGCGTTCTCGGTGCCCGATGGACTCTTTGTGTCGATGGCGCCGACGCCGATCTACTTCACGCAGGCGGGGTGCGCGGGTCAAGCGTACGTCGCGACCGCGGACGCGGACGGCGGGATCGCAAACCAATTGTGGTGGACCACCACGCAGATCTATCAACGAGGCTCGATGGCGTCGGCAAACGTGCTGGCGGCGTCGAAGATGGTCGCCGACACCTGCGTCGGTCTGGGCATGACGACGATCTCGACCTACGTAGCTGCCGTGCTCCCCGTCGCGTTCAACATGAAGTCCACGCTGCCGTGGACGATCGTCATCGAATAGAGCGAAGGCACATCATGCGATTACTCGTGCTTATTGACGTGATCGACGCATCAGATTCGATGCCCGACATGGGCGTGTTGTCCGACAAGATTTTTAACGAGCTTGACAAGCTTGTTAACGTGCAGCACGTGTCCGTGCAGCACGCGCCACATCAACCTGCTGGGTCCGATGACCCTCGGTGTTCGGGGTGTGGATCGTCACCTGAAAACGACTAGTCTAATTCCCACGAACGTCGCCTTCGTCCTCCCCCGGCGAAGCCGCAGGCGAAACCGGGTCGAGTCACCTCCCCACCGAACACTCGACCCGTTCCGGTCGGACTTGCCCTACCGACGCTGATGACGCCAGGGCGCGTGGTTGCTGGCACAAGGAAGTTCGCTACGTGAACTCAGCGGCGCTCTAGGGTACCGAACTAGGCGTTGCCGGAACATGAAACCGGACAGCCGTAAATGCGCGAGCGAGGGACGCCTCGGACGATGCGCGTAGTGAATTTCCTTGTCTCAGTAACAAACAACAACGCAATAGGAGATACAAATGAATGATCCATTCGGCGGTTATCAGCCCCAAGTCCCCCTCCGCACGTATTCCACGATGCAGGTCGGCGATCTCAGTTGCCAATTGAACATGCCGGTCGTGATCTTCACGTGGTGTTGCCACTAGGTAAATCCGCTACCCATCGTTTGTATCTGCTGCTTCAACGAATGGTAGATGTTTGTGTGAGTCTTGTAGGATGCATAGCTTTCATATCGATTATCCCATTTGTTTGGTTGGTCAATCGCTTTGGTTCACCGGGCCCCCTCTTTTATTCGCAGGTGCGAGTCGGGAAAGGGGGTACAAGTTTCATTATTTACAAGTTCCGTTCGATGGTTGTGGACGCGGAAAAGCATACGGGCATAGTGTGGGCGAGTGATAATGATCCCCGCGTACCAAGATTTGGTCGATTCCTTCGTCAAACTCGCCTGGACGAGCTACCACAGTTGTGGAATGTCC
>Ga0137409_10002703_pt1 | contig 18916 bp, 12 predicted proteins | sample CZODoug1_16funga_FD_122059 | JGI IMG/M metagenome (GOLD analysis project Ga0137409, IMG submission 122059) | Vadose zone soil fungal communities from Angelo Coast Range Reserve, California, USA - CZODoug1_16fungal (Hybrid Assembly) | ecosystem: Environmental > Terrestrial > Soil > Vadose zone... | reverse complement strand
CCTGCGGCACGCTTAACGCGAGACGACGTACACATTGTCGTTCATGTCAGCATGAGCTGCGTCTTTGAGTAGAACAGACATTCCGGTCTGTCCTTGATTGTGCTTGAAACGAACTGCGATACAACAGACAGGCAGGAATCTCTGTCCTACACGCGTGCAAAAACTTAGAACGCCGCAAGCCACGTTTGCCCTGGCACTCCTTTTCTTCTCTGGACTCTTATGGAATTTACAAACCAACAGTCAAACCAAGCTAATGTCACAAAATCCAAATCCTCCCGTGCCGCACGAGTGGCTGACGTACGCCGAGCAGACCGACTATCGCGAAACACCGCGCTACGCTGAAACCATCGAGTATTCCGAACGCCTCGATCGTGCGTCGTCGCTGATCAAGTTTGAGTACTTCGGCAAGAGTGGTCAGGGTCGCGAACTGCCATTACTGATCGCGACGGAAGGCGAGACGTTTACGCCGGAAGCTGCCCGGCGCGCCCACAAAGCGATCGTTCTGATTCAGGCATGCATACACGCCGGCGAGCCTGATGGCAAAGATGCAGGTCTGGCGCTGCTGCGAGACATTGCGATTACAAAAACGCAGGCAGCATTACTCAAGAACCTGGTTGTGCTCTTTATTCCAATTTACAACGCCGACGGTCACGAGCGCGTCAGTCCCTACAATCGCATCAATCAAAATGGTCCAGCGGAAATGGGTTGGCGCACCACCAGCACCTATCAGAATCTCAATCGCGATTACATGAAGGCCGATACGCCGGAAACGCGCGCGTGGCTGTCGTTATGGAACCGCTGGCAGCCGGATTTGTTTATCGATTGCCATGTGACTGACGGCGCCGATTATCAATACAACATCACTTATCAACATGAACACCACGCGGGCGTCGCGGAAAGCGTGCTCGCTTGGGAGACGAAGGTGATAGACGAGCGCGTGGCGCCGGCAACTGAAGCGGCGGGAAACACGGTCTCGTGGTATTTGGAGTTTATAGACAATCGTGATCTAACCAAGGGCATTCGCGACTTCAACGGCAGCCCGCGCTTTTCGACCGGCTACACGCCCATCAGAAACCGTCCCGGCATTTTGATTGAGACACACATGTTGAAGCCCTATCGTCCGCGGGTGATTGGCACCTACGACTTTCTCCGGTTCACGCTCTCCGAAGTCAGCCGCGATCCGCAAAGTTTGCTGGCGGCAGTGCGCGCCGCCGATGAAGAGACGTTGGCAAACGGCAAGACATACGATCCCGCGCGCCGTTATCCACTGGATTTCGAGTTGACTGACAAGGCCACGCCCTACAAGTTGAAAGCGCTGGAATACCACACTGAGATGAGCGATGTCTCGGGCGCGCCTCACGTCACCTTTGGTACTAAGCCGATCGATATGACGGTGCCGATGTATAACGAGTTTCGCGTGAAGACCGCAGTGGCGCCGCCGCTTTACTACATCGTTCCAGTCCAGTGGCAGGAAGTAATTGGAGTTTTGCGAGCACACGGCTTAACTCTACAGACGACGAAAGCGCCGATGACAATCGATGTCGAGAGTTATCGCTTTGTTGATGTGAAGTGGGCCGGCGGGCCCTTTGAAGGCAGGTTGATGCCGGAATTCAAGGCGGAGATAGTTCGCGAGCGGCGCACTTTTCCGGCCGGGTCAGTCATCATCCCGCTTGCCCAGGAGTCGGCGAAAGTTGCGCTGAACCTGCTCGAACCGGAAGCGCCAGACTCGCTGGTCCATTGGGGATTCTTCAATGCCACGTTTGAGCAGAAGGAGTATGCCGAGAATTATATCCTCGAGAAACTTGCGCGCGAGATGTTAGCCGCTAATTCCGGCCTGCGTGACGAGTTTCAGAAAAAACTCGCGAGCGATCCGAAGTTCGCCGCCAATCCCCGGGCGCGGCTGGAATTCTTCTACCGGCGTTCGCCGTATTGGGACCAGCAGATGAATCTCTATCCGGTGGGCCGCATCATCACGCCCCTCAATCTTTAAGTTCCGAGTTTCGAGTTTCGGGTTTGTAGGGGCAGGTCTTGTACCTGCCCCCGGTTTTCTCTTATGTCGACGGCGGCGGGCAGGTACGAGACCTGCCCCTACAAACTCAAAACTCAAAACTCAAAACTCGAAACTGTTTTTTAGTTAATGTGCCAGCGCGTCCGGATGTTCTGAAACTTCCTCTACTGCCCGGCTGCGGCTGCGCAGCGTTACTACCGCCACGCCTGCAAAAATGAGAACGCAAGCGAGGATCGTTCTCGAGTTCCAACTCTCGCCGAGAACTACTGGCGCGAGCCCGAAAGCCAGCAACGGTTGCAGGTAAATGTAGACGGCAACCACGCTCGGCGAAACGCGCGTGATGGCCCACGAGTTGAGATAGTAAGCGCCCACGGTCGGTACCAGAATGATGTAGGCCACTGCCAGCCAAACCCCCGGTGAAATATTCCCGAGCCCGTCCTTGCTCCAGGAGTATCCGGCAACGGGCAGCGTTATCACTGCGCCGATCAAAAAAATCCAGGTGATCACATTCAAAGCGCCATATCGTCTGAAAAGGTCTCGCGAGACGGCAATGTAAGCGCCAAACGAAAGGGAGTTGATGATGATCAGGATGTTGCCGAGGGTTGTTTGCGCGGAGAAGTTTGCTCGTAACGGATCCACCAGGTAGATGACCCCAGCGGCAGCCAAGGCTATTCCCAGAATGTGTCGCAGGGAAAGCCGGTCATAGCCGAGCGCAATGCTGACCGCTAGAGTGAACACCGGAATCGTTGTAGTTAGCAGCGTCGCATTTATTGCGGTTGTGAGCGACAGGCCCTTAACAAAAAGAAGTTGGTTAACAACAACGCCAAGCAGACTCGAGAGCATCAGCCACGCCAGCACTCGCTTCGGCAGTTGCCGCAGCACGGGTAACTTTCGCTGTAATAAAGTGAAGATGATCGCGGCGCCAAAGATGCGAAAACCGACCAGGCTGACACTCGACATCGATCGCAGGGCGATCTTGCCGAAGATGGGCCAGGTGCCGAACATTATCTGCACGGCGATGAGTGCGACATGCGGCGCTAAGCCGTGGTCCTTAAATGATGCTCCTTCACGCATTCAGTTTCCGTTTTGAGTTCACACAAAAAGGATCGGGGCATTCCCGATCCTTTGTTAAGTCAAAAACAAATAACCGTCCAGTCTCAGACAACCAGAAAAAGCGGGTTCTCCAGAATCTTCCTGAACGTCTGTAGGAACTTCGCTCCCGTAGCGCCGTCGATCACGCGATGATCGCAGGATAGGGTAACCCGCATCATCCGGCGCACTACGATCTCGTTGTTTCGCACCACCGGTTTCGGCGACATCGCGCCGACTGCAAGAATTGCGCCTTCTGGCGGATTGATCACGGCCGTAAATTCGTCGATGCCAAACATGCCAAGATTGCTAATTGAGAAAGTTGCGCCCATGAATTCTTCCGGCTGCAACTTGCGATTGCGGGCGCGCTCGGCCAGCTCGCGAACCTCGGCCGCAATTTCGCCGAGAGACTTTTGATCAGCCGCGCGGACTACAGGAGTGATCAACCCGTCTTGGATCGCGACCGCGACACCAATGTCGGCATGTTCGTAGTATCTGACGACTTTGTCCTGGAATGACGCGTTCACCTGGGGGTGTTGCATCAGTGCGGCGGCAGCGACTTTGATGACGATGTCGTTGATGCTGATCTTGAGTTCAGGATCGAGCTCGTTTATTTGCTTGCGCATTTCAGCCGCGCGCTCCATCTCAATCTCGGAAGTGAGAAAGAAATGCGGCACGGGTCCGAGCGACGTTACTAAGCGTTTGGCAATCGTGCGGCGCATCTCACTCGCCGGCTCGTCGCGAAATGCAGAAGCCCGCGCCGTCGCTGATTTTTGGAATGGAAGCGCAGTAACGGCACGGAGCTGTCGTTGCGGAGCTTCGCCGCCAGCGGGCGGTGCTGCCTTGCCGGCTTGACCGATGAGTTCCTCGACGTCGCGTTTAATAATTCTGCCGCCGGGACCGCTGCCGCTGACTGAGCGCAAATCTATTCCGGATTCAGCCGCCATGCGCGCGGCGAGGGGGGAAACAATCAAACGACCGCTGGCGCCAGTTTCGAGTCGCTGCGTTTCATGGCGACCATTTCCGGCATTTCCGGCACTTCCCGCGACAACATCGCCGGCGCCCTTGGCAGCTTGCTTGTCGGAAGCGACAGGCACGTTTGCCGGCGAGGCTTCAGCTTCTGATTTTTTCGCTTCTGCTGGAGGAGCAGAACTTTTTGCGGACTGGATGGCGGCGGCCTGGCTTGTTAGTGCTGAGATATCTTCGTCGGGCTCACCGATGATGGCAATCAACTGACCCAGCGGCGCCGACTCGCCTTCCTGAATCAAAATCTTGCGCAACACCCCGCTGCCGAGTGCCTGCATTTCCATCGTCGCTTTGTCGGTATCGATTTCAGCGAGCGGTTCGCCCATCGAAACCTTGTCGCCCTCTTTCTTGAGCCAGCGAGAGAGTTGGCCCTCTTCCATCGTCGGAGAGAGCTTGGGCATGATTACCTGGGTCGCCATTCAGTCCTCGTCAAAAGTGAATCGTAAATCGTGAATCGTAAATAGAAAAAGCGGGCTGCGGCGGATGCAATCGTCAAAGTAGGGAATCGCAGGTTCTATTCACGATTTACGATTCACTATTACTAATCGAGATAAGCAACTTCGCGAACAGCAGCAACGATCTGGTCCACATTCGGTATGGCCATGTCCTCAAGGTTTTTTGCGTAGGGCATCGGCACGTCAGCGCCCGAAACTCGCTTGACCGGCGCGTCTAGATAGTCGAACGCTCGCTCCGTAATCTCCTGGCTGATTTCCGCTCCCACCCCGCAGAATGGATGCGACTCTTCCGCCACCACAACGCGGTTTGTTTTCTTGACAGACTCGATGATCGTCTTGATGTCCAGCGGTCGAATCGTTCTGGGATCGATAACTTCACAAGAGACGCCTTGTTTCTCTAAAGCCTCTGCCGCTTTCAATGCCACCGGGACCATCAATGAGCGGGCCACAATCGTCGCGTCTGTGCCTTCTCGTTTTATGTCAGCGACGCCCAGCGGAATCGTGAAGTCGGCGTCGTCGGGAACCTCGCCCTTGTTTCCGTACATCCGCTCCTGTTCAATAAAAATTACCGGATCGTTGTCACGAATCGAAGACTTCAACAGTCCCTTGGCATCTGCCGGCGTCGACGGCATCACGACTTTCAGGCCGGGGAAATATGCATACCACGACTCAAGGGCCTGCGAGTGTTGCGAGCCAACCTGAAAGGCCGAACCACCCGGGCCGCGAAATACGATTGGAATATTGAATTGTCCGCCTGACATGTAAAGCATCTTGGCGGCGGAGTTGATAATTTGGTCAGTGGCAAGAATGGAGAAGTTGAAGGTCATAAACTCGACGATTGGTCGCAGTCCGACCATGGCGGCGCCCACGCCGAGTCCGGCAAAACCCAATTCTGTAATAGGCGTGTCGATGACGCGTTTGTCGCCGAGTTCCTCGAGCAAACCCTTGGTAACCTTGTACGCGCCCTGATAGGCGGCAACTTCTTCACCCATCAGGAAAACGTTGGGATCGCGCAACATCTCCTCACGTAGAGCCTGATTGAGCGCCTCGCGCATAGTTACGACTGGCATTGGATGGACCCTCTATGAAATGTCAAATCTCAGATTTCAATTTTAAGATTTCAGATCTCAAATCTCAGATCTCAATTGGATCGGCGTAAACGTCCGTGTAAAGTTCTTTCGCATCAGGCAGCGGGCTCTGCTCCGCAAATTCCACCGCATGCTCCACCTGTCCTTTCACTTCCGCTTCAATCTTTTGAAACTCTGAATCTGACAGTATGCCTTCTTCCTTCAAGCTCGCCGAAAGGAGTTTGATAGGGTCTCGTTCCTGATGGCGCTCTATCTCGGCGCGGGTGCGGTAGTTACCTGGATCGGACATGGAGTGGCCCATGAAACGATAAGTGCGCACCTCCAGGAGCGTGGGCAAATAACTCTTGCGCGCTCGCTCGACCGCCCTAAGTGTCGCTTCGCGCACAGCCAGCACGTCCATGCCATCTACAAACTCGGCAGCAATATCGTAAGCACAAGCTTTCTGCGAAATATCCTGCGACGACATCGCGCGCTCCAGCGAGGTTCCCATTCCGTATTGATTGTTCTCGCAGATGTAGATGCAGGGAAGTTTCCAAAGCTGGGCCATATTCAACGACTCGTGAAAGGCCCCCTGGTTAACCGCCGCCTCGCCAAAGAAACAGAGCGTCACCTGATCGGTTCCCTTGTATTTGGACGCGAAAGCAACCCCGGTCGCGAGGGGAATCTGTCCGCCTACGATCGCATGGCCGCCAAGAAAATTTAGTTCCTTGTCGAACATGTGCATCGACCCGCCTTTGCCCTTCGAGCAGCCGGTGGCTTTACCGTAAAGCTCAGCCATAACCGCGTCGGGCGAGATGCCCTTGGCGATCGCGTGCGCGTGTTCGCGATAGCTCGTCAACACATAATCTTCTTTGCGAATCGCGGAAATTGCTCCGATGGCAACCGCTTCCTGGCCAATGTAGAGATGACAAAAGCCGCCAATTTTTCCCGCGCTATAAGCCTCCGCGGACTTTTCTTCAAAACGACGGACGAGCAGCATTTGCTGGTAGATATCGATCAGCGTCTCGCGATCGATGTCTCCGAGGTGACTCTTCTGCGCCTCTTTAAGCGTACCGCCTTGCTGAGCTGGACCACCGGAATCAGCCAGCTCGGGAGATTCCTCTTCCATCACGCTCGTTGCGCTCGTCTCTTCCGCGCCCACACGTGAGGGCTCCGGAGTGCGATTTCTCATCTCGTAGTTTGACTTTGCCACTGGCGGCCGCTTTCGACTAATGAACCGCCTTTAACGGCGGCTCTTTGAATGAAGATTGGATTTTTGTCGTCGTACTGGTGACGGGTTGGATTATACGCGAGGTTTGTAACCTCGTGCAAAACCACTATCCTCGAACCAAAAAAAGGCGCACACCGCGAGGGCGATGTGCGCGCCATTGAAACCCGCTTAGGCTTGCTTATCTGAAAGCGTCGAGCGACGCCACGGAATTGCTGGCAAGAGTTATTATGGTCTTACGCGAGTGTTTGTTGGTCTGCATCTTACGGGCGGCCGCAGTCAGGAGTTCTTCCGTCGTATCGCCTTCGTCGGGGTAGCAAGCCACACCCATGCTGATGCTCAACTGGACAACCTTGCCTGCCCGCACCGCAAATTCCTGCGCCTCGACCGCGTTTCTGACTCGCTCACCGATGGCCGCGGCCATATGCGTGGACGCCATAGGCATGATTGCCACAAATTCGTCGCCGGCGTAACGTGTCAGCAGGTCCATCTGTCGCAGTTCCTTTTTGATCACGGCGGAGACGCTGGCCAGCACTCGATCACCGGTGGCATGTCCATACTCATCGTTGATGGCTTTGAAATCATCAACGTCCATACTGATAACTGCCAACGACTCGTTGCTCATGCGCTGACATTCCGCGATTTTTTGTTCGAGCATCATGTAGAAACCACGAGCATTGGGAAGTTCCGTAAGCGGATCAATGAGCGCACTCTCCTTAGTTTTCTCAAAGGTCAGGGCATTGTTGAGAGCGCTGGATGCATGTTGACAAACAGACTCGAGCAGCCGGACGTGTTCGGTGGTGTACGAAGTCCGGCTCTTCGAATAAAGCGTGATCGCGCCGAAGGGCCCATCTTCGCGAAGCAACGGCGAAACAAGCACGCCGCGATAAGTCCTGGCAACTTCTTCAGGTACGCCGACGAGGTCAAGCTCCGGAGACGCGTTACACATCGAGCGCGCGTTGGCGATGACCCAACCGGTAATGCCGTCGCCAACATTCATGCGCCGGTGACTGAAGAAGTCCGCGTCTTCGCCGGCGACGTGAACGGCAGCGGCCTTCCCGGATTTGTCGTCAACCACAAAAATAATGCAGGTGTCGAAAGGAACGATCGCGCGAAGCTTGTTGGAGATGAGTGTGACAGTGTCATTGAGGTTCAGAGAGGAGCCGATGGTTTGTGCGATCTCATGAAGCGCAAAGACTTCTCGCTGCGCCTCCGTAATCGAGCGGAATCCGGCAGAGTCGTCGCCGGGCGTGCCCATTACACTCGACGCCAGACCAGCATCCGGTTTGGTCTTGGTTAGATAATCGTGTGCCGGCGTTTCTGACTCAACCTGCTCCTGAATATCTTCTGCCGCAATTAGCTGATCGAATTCCTCGACATGCTCAATGAACTTGTCTACGACACGAGGGTCGAAAGCGCTTCCGGCCATGCTTCTCAGTAACGACAAAGAATCCTCGCGCTTCATGCCTTTGCGATAGGGCCGGTCACAGCGAGTGGCATCGTAGAAGTCAACGACCGAGATTATTCTTGCCACCAGCGGAATGGCTTCGCCTTTCAGGCCTTTCGGGTAACCGCTGCCGTCCCATTTTTCATGGTGAAAGCGAACGATGTCTTCCACCGGATAAGGAAAATTAACGCGCCTGAGAATGTCGCCACCGACGGTCGGATGAATTTTCATCTTGGCAAACTCGGCTTCGGTGAGCTTGCCGGGTTTGTTGAGGATGTATTCGGGCACCGCTAGTTTGCCGATGTCATGCAACAGAGCGCCGGCGAAAAGTGCCTGCACCTCTTTGCCGTGCACTTTGAAAAGCTTGCCCATCTCCGAAGCGTAGATTTGAGTGCGGCGAACATGACCGTGAGTCGTCTGGTCTTTCGCATCGATCGCAATCGCCAAGGACTCGATCGTGTTCATGTGAATATTAGCCATCTCCTCGATGTGCTTGCGCTGATCAGCCTCAGCGCGCCGCACTTCGTTGAGCCGTTTCTCATTGAACCGGTAGAGCAGATGAACGAGACCGGTAATCAACAGGCCAAGCAGCGCGAAGGGTATGCCCGCGCCATTTAACGCGGAATAAAAGAGGACTGCCGACGCGGCGCCGGCGACCTGCGTCGTTAGCGTCCAGACGATGCTCTCCTGGGATGGAAGGACGCGCGGCTTCCCGTCAACCATGTTAAGAAAATAGACTGTCGACAAGGTACTCAGAAAGTACTGCAGAATAGCGAGCACGCAGAGCGGCACCAGCAGGGCATTCAAAGGCAAACTCTGGCCCACGCTAAGAGGGAGGTCATTCGCGAAGATGCTTGCCAGGAAGCCATAACAGGACGCGGAAAGAAAGGTTGAGATGACGGCGATTGCGGTAGTTGAGATGGATTCTTTACGGCTCGCTAGTCCATAGGTGGAGACGAACCCAACAATCGCGGCGAGTAGGGTTGCCGGTCCCGCTGTGTTTGCCGGCGGCACCGCATAGAGAATTACCGCCAGGAAGACGAGCGCGTCGGCTACGGATTTCCGGCTCTGACTAACTCCAACCGTCGTTGTGATGGAAACGGTGAAACGGCTCGCCGCGAGCGTTAGAAGAAGCAGCCCCAGCCAGGACAACAACCCCGCGTTGGTCAGCAAAGGTAACTCTGCGGTTGATATAAGGGCTGAACAGACGAGCAAGGTGCCGAGGGCCGAGATGCTGATCAAGAGAACGGTGCTCTTCCAGTTCCTGTTTTCAATCATTGTTTGGGTGTCCTTAGGTCGACAGGGATTAGTGCGCCTCCAGTCAACCGGCCTTGTTTTGCTGAGAGATCGAGAGCTGCGAGTTGGGCGACAAGCTTGGGATTGGGAACAAACTTGGGCGTGCCGGCAATGTTGGCCAATGGCCAACCTCGTTTAGCACAGCTAAAGATAACCTTACCAGCAGGTTGGAGTCAAGAAGTTGGTGTGAGGAGGCCTTAGCCGGCCGCGGCAGCAGGATTCAATAATTGGGAGGCGAGTTCTCTCGGGCTGGTAACAGGGTTCTTGCATGTAAAGTGTTCACACACATAGGCGGTTGCTTTGTCGTCAAGTTGCGGCCGATTTCGCAAAAGTGGGATGAGGGCGCCGGCTCGACCATCGTCCGGAGCCGCACTCGCGACTACCTTGTTCGGCAGGTAGTGCTTCCATGTCTCCTTTAGTAGTAACTGCCCATCCGCAGAACTCGACTCGCCGATGAGCGCAATCTCTTTTGGCGTTCCCAAATAGAAATCGAGCGCGCATAGCAGGCGACCAAAGCCGGAAGGATAGCGTTGAACCGTAGCGGCCGTGAGCCGAAGTATGGTGGCGGCATGTCTCTGGTAGTCGCCGTTGTCAGTGAGCAGTCCGATTCGCAACAGCACTTCAGCCGCAACCGAATTTCCTGCCGGCGTTGCGTTATCGAAGAAGTCTTTCGGGCGAACAATCAAATTCTCATGACTTCGCCCGGTGTAGAAGAAGCCACCTTCCTCATCGTCCCAGAACTCCGCAACCATCGTGGCCGTTAAGGCGCACGCTTCTTCAAGCCATTGCAGCGCGCCGCTGGCTTCAAACAATGTCACCAATCCATCGATGAAAAAGGCGTAGTCTTCCAGGTACGCGTTGAGCTTTGGCTGGCCGTCTTTGTAAGTTCTTAAAAGCAATCCATCGCGTCGCAGACTGTCCAGCACGAACCGAGCATTGCGCTTTGCGACCTGCAAATAGTCGGCACGGTTAAGAATCGCCGCGGCCTCGGCAAAGCTGGCCAGCATCAAACCATTCCAAGCCGTCAATACTTTTTCGTCCCTTGCGGGCTTCACTCTTTTTTCTCGCGCCGCAAACAGGATCTGACGGGCTTTGTGGAGCGTCGCGTTTAGTTCATCAACCGTTACATTCTCGGCTGCTGCAACTTCCGACAACTCTCGCGTGACGTTAGGAATGTTCTCGCCTTCAAAGTTGCCGGCGCCGGTTATGTTGTAGTAGGCAGCGAAAAGAGCCGAGGCGCGCCGGCCGAGCAGTTGTTCGATCTCCTCTAGACTCCAGACGAAAAACTTGCCTTCGACGCCTTCCGAGTCGGCGTCCTGCGTGGAATAAAAACCTCCTGCAGGGTTGGTCATTTCCCGAACTACGTAATCCAGGATTCCTTCGGCAACAGCACGCGCTTGTTCGTTGCCAGTGACCTGGTAGTAATGAAGGTAGAGCCGCGAGAGCTGGGCATTGTCGTACAACATTTTCTCGAAGTGTGGCACGAGCCACCGCGCATCCGTCGAGTAACGATGAAAGCCGCCGCCAAGCTGATCGTAGATGCCGCCCTCAGCCATCTTGCGACAGGTGTGGCGAACTATGTCGAGGGCCTGTTGATTGCCCGTGCGATAAAAAGTGTGCAGCAGAAATTCCAGCGTCATCGCTGGCGGAAACTTCGGCGCGCCGCCGAAACCACCGTTGGTTGAATCGTAGTTCCTGATGATGCCGCGATAGGCCGAGTCCAGGAATTCTTTCGTGAGCAGTTCGCTTGACTCAATCGCGGTCGTTGAACGCTGGAGCTCGCTGAGAACCGAGCCGGCGGTCTGCTGGATGTCTTCGGGGCGTTCGCGATAAGCGTCCGCAACGCTGATTAGCACGCGCGGAAAGCCGGGCATGTTGTAACGATCTTCAGGCGGGAAGTAGGTGCCCGCATAAAAAGGAACGGCGTCGGGAGTGAGAAAAACCGTCATGGGCCAACCGCCGTGCTGCGTCATCATCTGCACGGCGTTCATGTAAATGTGGTCAAGGTCGGGTCGCTCCTCGCGATCGACTTTGATGTTTACGAAGTTCTCGTTCATCAGCCTGGCAATCGCTTCGTTCTCAAACGACTCGTGTTCCATCACATGACACCAGTGGCAAGCAGAGTAGCCAATGCTCAGCAGGATCGGTTTCTGCTCGCGCCGGGCAGTCTCCAATGCTTCATCGCCCCAGGGAAACCAATCCACGGGATTGTGCGCATGTTGGAGAAGATACGGGCTGGTCTCGTCGATTAGGCGGTTTGTAAAAGCGTGTTCAGTCAACAGAGAAGTCTCGACTCTTCAGGGTTTGAAGCATTCTACTCTACTAAATCAGAACCGGGATCGGTAGTGACCGGAGCCTGAGGTTGAGACTCCATAGTCCGCTGCGAGTTCTGTATTGAGTTTGTCATTTGCTATACTTTCTTAAAACTGAATGGCCATTCATTGTTGTCGGACATTGAACTTGAGGGCTAATTGATGGAACGCGAAACTCTGGAAATGGACGTGTTGTTTGTCGGCGCGGGCCCGGCAAACTTAGGCGGCGCATTACACCTCGCGCGCCTGGTTAAGAGTTACAACGAGGCGGTGAAGAACGGTGAACGTGAAGGCGAACCGTTGGGCGAAATCGAAATCGGCGTTATTGAAAAAGGTGCTTCAGTCGGCGCCCACATTCTTTCCGGCGCGGTAATGGATCCGCGCGCGTTGCAGGAATTGATTCCGGATTTTGTCGAACAGGGTGCGCCGCTCGAGTCTCCCGTCAATGAAGACTACTTTCTTTACCTGACAAAAAACCGCGCCATTCGTTCACCGCTAACACCTCCGCCTTTGAAGAATCACGGCTACTACATCGTGTCGCTCAACAAGCTCACGGCCTGGTTAGGTGAAAAGTGTGAAGAGGCGGGAGTCAATATTTTTCCGGAGTCTCCCGGCGCTGACGTGCTTTATGACGAAAACGACGCGGTCATCGGCGTGCGCACCGGCGACAAAGGGATCGACAAGGAAGGGAAGCGCAAACCTAACTTCGAACCGGGCGTCGATCTGCTGGCCAGGGTAACGGTGCTGGGTGAAGGTCCGCGCGGTTCGCTGACCAAGCAACTGGTGCAGCGACTCGGTCTCGACGAGGGCCGCGAGCCGCAGGTTTACAGCATCGGCGTCAAGGAGCTTTGGGAGTTGCCCGACGATCGCTATCCCGCCGGACGCGTGACGCACACGCTCGGGTTTCCGTCCGACTCGCAAACCTACGGCGGCGGTTGGATCTATGGAATGCAAAATCGCATTCTGAATCTGGGTTACGTCACCGGCCTCGACTACAAAGATCCGCTGCTCGATCCGCATGCGGAGTTTCAGCGTTTCAAGACGCATCCGTTTCTGCGCCGCCTGCTCGAAGGCGGCAAGATGATTCGTTATGGCGCGAAGACGATTGCGGCGGGCGGTTATTTCGCGATGCCGCAGATTTATGCGGACGGAGTTTTGCTGGTTGGCGACTGCGCTGGCTTTCTTAACTCGCAGCGGTTGAAAGGAATTCACTCGGCGATTAAGAGCGGCATGCTGGCGGCCGAAACAATCTTTGCGGCGCTACTCGCGAAGGATTACTCAGCGAAGCAGTTGCAAAGTTATGAGCGACTCGTAAATGAGAGTTGGATTATTCCCGAGTTGCGCAAAGTGAGAAATTTTCATGCCGGTTTCAAACACGGTCGCTGGTTGGGATTAGTGAACACCGGCTTTCAGTTCATCACCGGCGGCCGCGCCTGGGGCCTTTTCGATCGCGCGAAGGCAACGGCGGGTCACGAAGAGATGAAGAAACTCTCGGCCTACGGTTACCGCGGCGACAATATCGAGCAGCGCTACGACGGCCTCAAGTTTGACGGAAAAATAGCCTTCAATAAGTTGACTGACGTTTACCACGCCGCAGTGGGCCACAGCGAGGACCAGCCCAGCCATCTTCACGTGCTCGACACAAACATCTGCGCCACGCGCTGCGCTGAGGAGTATGGAAATCCCTGCCAGCGATTTTGTCCGGCGGCTGTTTATGAGATGGTTGACGACGTAGATGGAGGCACGAACGGCCGCCGCAAGTTGCAGGTCAACTTTTCAAACTGCGTTCACTGCAAGACCTGCGACATCATGGATCCGTACCAGATTATCAACTGGGTAACTCCGGAGGGTGGTGGTGGTCCCGATTACAAAGGTATGTGAGCGTCTCGTTTCGCGTCGCCGGCAGCCCGCGTCCTATTCTTCTTCCTCATCCCGGTTAACGGTGAAGTTGACGCGGCCGCGGATCACTTCTTCCAGCGCGATGCGAGTGTTTTTGTGTTTCAGCGTGTCGATATCTATGCGCGGGCGCGCGCCGCGTTGTAGTTGTTTACTTCGCTTGGCGGCGAGAATAATCAGACGGTACTTCGAATCGATCTCCGGCGCCGGCGTCTCCTCGATTGTTTCTTCAGTCTCTTCTTGTGATGGCATTTGGCTGCTCCTCCCATTTCACTTATCAAGTTTCGTTTCGCCGGTAGTAAAAGCTTCAACGACTTGTTTCACCCTGGTCCCTTGTCGGCTGAGCCGGGCACGTTCGGCCTGGACTATGGCGGTCATCTCGGCGGCTGCACGGTCCACGTCGTCGTTAATGATCACATATTGAAACGCCGAGTAGTCTTGCAATTCGGTCGGCGCATTGCGCAAACGCAAATCCAGCTCTTCCGGTGAATCTGTCCCGCGGGCCTGCAATCGCTGTCTAAGAATTTCAAAGGACGGCGGCAGGATAAAAATGCTAACTGAGGCTGCCATCAGCGCACGTATGCTTGCCGCTCCCTGAACGTCCACTTCGAGAATGATATCGCGCCCGGCGGAAAGCTCGCGAGCCACTTGCCCGCGGTGTGTGCCATAGCGTTTGCCGTGGACGTGGGCCCATTCAAGAAACTCATCGGCAGTCACCATGTCCTGGAATTTCTCAGGCGCGACGAAGAAATACTCGCGACCATTCTCCTCGCCATTTCGCGGCGCTCGCGTCGTGAACGAAACAGAATAGCTAAGGTTCGGCACTTTATTCAACACGCGCTGAATCAGCGTGCCCTTGCCGCCGCCCGAAGGTGAGCTGACGACAAAGAGAATGCCGCGCCCTTCAGTCGCTTCGGCAGTGTGCGCTTCAGACTCGTTTACGTCACTCAACATTCTGGACCTGTTCGCGCAGCTTCTCTACTTCCGCTTTGATTGCCAAGGCGGCTTCTTTGATAGACAAATCAGTCGATTTAGACAAGGTTGTGTTGGCTTCGCGGTTTAATTCCTGTAGCAAAAAATCAAGCATCTTGCCGGTCTCGGCGGTGGAGTTCAGCGCCTCGCGAAACTGCGCCAAATGGCTGCGCAGCCGGATCATCTCCTCGCTCACGTCGCTGCGATCCGAAAGATAGGCAACCTCCTGGGCCAGCCGCGCTGGATCGATTTCGACAAGTTGTCCGTTGCGGTTCAATAACTCTCCGATGCGTTTCTGCAAACGCGCGCGATAGGCATCGACCAGGCCGGCGGCGGCATTCTCAATCGTCGGAACCAACGCGTCGATCTTATCGATCCGCTCGGCCATTTCCTGTCGCAGCGTTTCTCCTTCCTGCGCGCGCATGCGTTCGAGCTCGTCGAGGCCTTCGGCGACGGCTTTGTGAATGCCGGCCGCGACATCGTCGCCCAGGCCCTCGCGCGCGGGTTGAAGCGCGCCAGGGAGTCGTGCCAGTACGTTGATGTCCAGCTCGCCGCCGATGCCAAATTCATTTTGCATTTCACGCAGCGCGTTGACGTAGCCCGCAATCAATGGCCGGTTTAACTCATAGGCAGTTTGCGCCGTTCGTTCGAAGTTGACTGTGACATCGACGCGGCCGCGCGAGAGCCGCGAACTAATTTGACGCTTGATAACCGGCTCGAGCGACGATAGTTCGCCACTAAGACGCAGATGAACGTCGAGAAAACGATTGTTTACAGTCTTCAAGTCAACAGAGACTGCGAAGTGCTCGCCGTCGGCTGATCCGCGTCCATATCCGGTCATTGATTTCATGATTCCTGTGGCCTTTGGTTTTTGGTCTTAGGTCTTTGGACTTTGATCTTCGGCAAGTCAGAGCTTGCAAGTTAAGAGGAATCCAAGGACAAAGGCCCAAGACCAAAGACCAAACGCTCGACTAACCAACCGTCAGTGATTCCTCTTCATCCGCAAACTGAAGTTCATACAGCCGTCGATACTGTCCGCCCCTAGCCAGCAATTCGGCGTGGCTGCCAATCTCAGTTATCCGCCCGCCTTCCATTACGACGATGGTGTTTGCGCGGCGAATGGTTGACAGCCGGTGGGCGATGACGATCGTGGTGCGGTTGCGCACGAGATTTCCGATCGCCTGTTGGACAAAGCGTTCCGACTCGGCATCGAGCGCCGAGGTCGCTTCATCCAGGATCAAAACCGGCGCGTCGACTAACAGCGAGCGCGCGATTGCCAGACGCTGGCGCTGACCGCCTGACAAAAAGATGCCGCGCTCGCCAACGATAGTTTCATATCCTTGCGGCAACTCCATGATGAAATCATGCGCGAAAGCGATGCGCGCGGCTTCTTCGATTTCCGCCGGCGTCGCGTCCGGTTTTCCGTAAGCAATATTATGGCGCACGGTATCGTTGAAGAGGACCGTCTCCTGCGTGACCAGCGCTATGTGCCCGCGCAGGCTCGAGAGCTTAGCGTCGCGAAGATCGATGCCGTCCCAGAAGACGCCGCCGGAAACAGGATCATGAAAGCGCGGCAAAAGTTTGCACAGCGTAGATTTCCCGCCGCCCGATTCGCCAACCAGCGCCACCATCGAGCCCGCCGGAATTTTCAAACTGACGTCGCGCAGCACGGACCTTTCCTCGTTGGCATAACCGAACGAGACGTTTTTCAGTTCTATCGCGTGAACCAACGTTGGCAGTTCGCGCGCGTCCTTCTTTTTTTCTACCAACTCCGCGTGCTCGTCCATAATCTCCCAAACGTGTTGGGCCGCAGCCAGCGCTTGTTCCATGCTGTTTTGCAGACGCGACAGCTTTCGCATCGGGTCGTAACTGCTAAAGAGCACAAACAGGAAGGCCAGAAACTGGGCGGCGTTCATGCGTCCGGAAACAATCTCACGCTGGCCAAAGAAGAGCAGAAAAACTACGAAGACCACGCCAATCATTTCTATCGTTGGCGGCGCAAAGCCGGAAATCCTGGCCGTACGTAAATTCGCGCGCACGATGCGTTGGGCCACGGCCGTGAAGCGAGCTGATTCGCGCTTCTCGCCGCGATATGCCTTAACTATAGTTTGGTTTGAAAGAGCTTCCTGGGCGGTGTCGGTCAGTTCCTTGTTGCCTTCAAAACTTTCACGCGAGAGATTACGCATGGCCGTGCCAAAGCGGGCCGTGAGCAGAGCGACGATAGGGGTGATGGCGAGTGAGCCGAGCGTCAGGCGCCAACTGTAGTAGAACGACGCGCCCAGAAACGCAATCAGCGTAAAACTTTCGCGCAGCATGTCGCGCAGTGTACTGGTGACTGCTGTTTCTATCGCTGCCGCGCTGGTAACCAGACGCGAAACCAAATAATTAGTGCGGTGGCGTTCAAAGAAACTTGCCGACTGATTGAGCAGATGGCTATAGAGATCCTGCCGCAGTTTCAGCACCGAGGACTGGCCAATGCGCGCCATCAGGAAAGTGGAAAAATATTCCGCGACTCCTTTGGCCAGAGTGAAACCCAGCAGCAGCAGCGATATTGTTTTCCAGGCGGCCGGACCGGAGTCTGGGATAATTCGTTGCAGGCCGAAGAGAGTTTGCGTGCGCTGACCGCCGCCTCGGGTAAGAGCTTGATCGAAAATGGGGACGACGAGTGACCTGATGGCGATTTCAAACAAGCCCACCAGCAGCATCGCAAACGTCGCGAGCAGAAACGTGTCCCAGTGAGGCTTCAGGTATCTTAGGAGTCTCTTCAGATCGCGCATCGGCAGTTGCAATTACTCTGGGCGAACGGGTTTAGCCATCTCGCCGCGAAAGTCCTGATCAGTCCGTTGAAGGAAGGCTTAAATGACGGCTGTTAAACTAAAAGGCAACTATACTTATCCGCGAACGACGGCGTCAATCCTGGAACGACTTGCGTCAAAGCTTGGGCAATTTGCGAAAGTCTGAGCCAGCTCTATTTGGCATTTGTGGCGCGTCGGCATGATTCCTCTACGTATACCGCTCTGGGCCCACAGAGGTAGTTTACTACTTCAGCGTATTCAATTGGCTCGGAGGGGCGATCCCGCCAACCACGGCTCGTTGATGCCCGTTCTTAGGAAATGGTTTCCGAGCGCGGCTCGACGGGTGCGTTTGACGAGCGAGCCACAGCAAAGACCTTTACAGAGTCGCCGCGACCCTTGATGCAAGTTTCGCCCTTCCTGGTGATGGAAAAGGGCAGCCCTTTCAGCGCCAGGTAGGTGGACTCGCTGATCAGCACGTCAGCCTTAAGGTCCTTAGTGAGGGACTCGAGGCGTGCCGCGAGATTCACTGTGTCGCCTACGGCTGTGTATTCTAACCGTTGAACGGAGCCGAGCTCCCCGACGACGGCACTCCCTGAGTTAATGCCGATGCCGATTTCAAATGGAAGGCGTCCTTCTGCGGTCCATTTCTCGCTCAGCTTGCGTAATTCCTCTTGCATCTCCAGTGCCGCATTGACAGCATTCTCTTCCTGAAACGGGTCATCCTCAGGCGCTCCGAAAAGGGCCATCAAACCGTCACCGATGAATTTATCAACCATTCCTTTATGCCTGACTACGATGTCAACCATCTTCTCAAAGTACTCGTTCAGTATTTTGACGACCTCTTCAGGCCGCATATCTTCAGACAGGGTTGTAAACTTGCGTATATCCGAGAACAGCACAGTTATCCTCCGACGATCCGCCTGGAGCGTAGACGACATTCCTGTTTTGAGAATCCTTTCTAATGCCGGAGCGGAGACATAAGACACAAATGCCTTTTTGAGAGCCTCCATCTGGCGCATGCACTCAGTCATATTCTTGACACCCCGACCGATACTGCCAAACTCATCGGCTCTACCGACCTCTACCGGCGCATTGAAATTGCCCTGATTGACTGCTTCCACCGTTTGATACAGTGAATGCAGTGGCTTGCAGACGCGTGCCGAATACCAGAGAGCGAAAGAAAAACCCAAAGCGATCGCGATGGCGAAACCTGGGAGACTGGCGAGCTTCAAATGATCTAACTTTGCCTGGACGAAGGAGTCGGGCAGGTCCACTCCCACAGCAGCCACCAGGTTACCAGAACGGTCCTTTACAGGCGCGTTCGC
>Ga0137409_10002702_pt1 | contig 18916 bp, 16 predicted proteins | sample CZODoug1_16funga_FD_122059 | JGI IMG/M metagenome (GOLD analysis project Ga0137409, IMG submission 122059) | Vadose zone soil fungal communities from Angelo Coast Range Reserve, California, USA - CZODoug1_16fungal (Hybrid Assembly) | ecosystem: Environmental > Terrestrial > Soil > Vadose zone... | reverse complement strand
TACCTGAACGCCCGCTCGGAGGTCCTGCTCGATCTCTTCGCGCTGACCGGCGAAGGGGCGGACCGCGCGCTCGAGCTCTACGAGCAGAAGGGCAACGAGTTCGGCGCGCAGCTAGTGCGCGATCTCGTCGAGTCCGGCGAGTAGCCGCTCGACCTCTTCCCTCGTGTTGTAGTGGACGATCCCGACGCGGACCGCACCGTGATCGAGGCCGAGCCGCTGCATCACCTCGACTGCGTAGTAGTTGCCGTCCCACACGGCGAGCCCGAGCTCACCGAGCCGCCTCGATGCTTCCGGTGGAAGGAGCGACTCGTTCGTGATCGCGAAGGTCGGCACGCGTCCTTCCATTGTCGGGACGCCGTGCAGCCGCCATGAGCCCGGCAGCCCCTCGAGGAACTGCTGCCCGAGCTCCCGCTCGTGCTCGGTCACGAACTCCCAGCCGACGTCCTGGAGGTACTCGACCGCCGCGACGAAGCCTGCGAGCAGCTCGTGTGCGAGCGTGCCAGTCTCATAGCGGCTCGCGACCGGAAAGTCGGGTGCGGGCCGCACCTTGTACGGCCGCCACGACTCGAGCAGCGCGGCCTTGCCGTATGCAAGGCCGAGGTGCGGGCCGTAGAACTTGTACGGCGAGCAGACGAGCACGTCGGCATCCACAGCCTGGACGTCGATCGGGCCGTGCGGGCCGTAGTGCACGGCGTCGATCCACGCGAGCGCGCCGGCTTCGTGGGCGAGGGCCGCGACCTCGGCCACGGGCGTCACGGTGCCGACGGCGTTCGAGGCCCACGGGAAGGCGACGACGCGCGTGCGCTCGGAGAGCAGCGAACGCAGCCCGCCGAGGTCGAGCCTGCACTCACGGTCGACGTCGGCGAACCGGACGACGAGCCCCTTGTCGCGCGCGAGCTCGAGCCACGGCGAGATGTTCCCGTCGTGGTCGAGCCTCGTGCAGACGATCTCGTCGCCTTCCTGCCAGTCGCGCGCTGCAGCGCGCGTCAACGCGAAGTTCAGCGTCGTCATGTTCGCGCCGAACGCGACCTCGTCGACGCTCGCATTGAGGAAGCCGGCTGCGGTCGTGCGCGCGTTCGTGATCAACGCGTCGGTCTGGCGCGACGTCTGGAACGGGCCGCCGGTGTTTGCATTCGCGTAGCGCAGATAGTCCGTGATCGCCTCGATCACCGAATCGGGCACCTGCGTCCCGCCGGGGCCGTCGAAGAACGCGAGCTCCCGATTCAAGGCTGAGAAGTGCGCCCGGACGGCGGAGATGTCGAGCGCGACGCTGCTCACGCCGTTCACGCTACCAACGAGCTTTGAACCATTGCGTTAACCGAGCTACCCTGGCAGGCTCAAAGACGGACTTCTGGAGAGGGAGAGGACGATGAGTGAGCCGGTTGCGATGCCTGTCGCAGGCACAGCCGAGGCCGCCCCTGCGGGGCCGGTCGTCGAGGCGCATGAGCTGACCCGTCGCTACGGCGAGGGCGACACGGCAGTGGACGCACTACGTGGGGTGAGCCTCGAGGTCGCGCGCGGCCAGCTCACCGCCGTGATGGGCCCATCGGGCTCGGGCAAGTCGACCCTGATGAACATCCTCGGCTGCCTGGACGTCCCCTCCTCAGGCCGCTACTGGTTTGCGGGCCAGGACGTGAGCCGGCTGAGCGAAACCGAGCTGGCGCGCGTGCGCAATCGAAGGATCGGCTTCGTCTTCCAGCAGTTCCAGCTGCTGCCAAAGCTCTCAGCGTGGCGGAACGTGGAGCTCCCGCTCCTGTACCGGAACGTGCGCAACCGGCGAGAGCTGGCGCTCCAGGCGCTCGAGCAAGTTGGCCTCAGCAACCGCATCGACCACCGCCCGAGCCAGCTGTCCGGAGGACAGCAGCAGAGGGTCGCCATCGCGCGGGCCCTGGTCACCGACCCCGACCTGATCCTGGCCGACGAGCCAACGGGCAACCTCGACACGGCGTCCAGCCGCGATGTCCTTGCGGTGCTGCGCGAGCTCAACGAACAGGGCCGAACAATCATCGTCATCACGCACGACCCCGAGGTCGCGCCGGTCGCGGCGCGTACGGTGCACATGCGCGACGGCCAGCTGATCGACGAGGTCGCCGCGTGAGCCTCGTCCATACCATCGAGACTGGGCTGCGCAGCCTGCTCGGACACCGCCTGCGGTCGGTCCTGACCACGCTTGGCATCTTGTTCGGGGTGGCCGCAGTCATCGCCACGGTCGGCATCGGCCAGGCCTCGTCGGACAGCGTCACCGCGCGCATCACCTCGTTGGGCACCAACCTGCTCACGATCTCGTCGGGCAGCTCGGTGTCCGCCGGAGTGTTCGGTGGCGCGGGCAGCGCGAACACCCTGACCATGTCAGACGTCACTGGACTCCAGGATCGTCAAAGCGCTCCTGACATCCAGGCCGTCGCTCCCGTTACGCAGGGACGGGCATCGCTTGTCAGCTCGTCGGGCAACTGGAGCACCACTGTGTCCGGCAGCACCGCCGGCTGGCTCGTGACCAACTCCCGAACTGTGGGCACCGGCTCCTTCATCAGCGCGAACGATGCCGCGACCCGTGCCCAGGTGATCGTGCTCGGTTCGACCACTGCGTCGAACCTCGGAGTCGGCGTAGGGGATCTCGTGCTCGTCCGGCAGATCCCCTTTGAGGTGATCGGTGTGCTGGCGCCGGCTGGCAGCCAGGGTTTTGGCAACCAGGACGACCTTGCGGTGGTCCCCATCACCACGGCTCAGGACGAGCTCTTCGGCGGCAGCGGAAGCGTGCAGAGGATTCTGCTCAGCGCCACCAGCCCTAGCACGATCGGCTCGGCCTATCTCGAGGCCGACCAGATACTGCTGCAGACGCACCACATCACCGACCCGTCCCAGGCCGACTTCACGATCACCTCGCAGACCCAGGTGCTGAGCACGGCGCAAGCGGTCACCCAGACGCTGACGATCCTGCTCGCCAGCGTGGCCGCGATCTCACTCCTCGTCGGAGGAATCGGCGTGATGAACATCATGCTGGTCTCAGTCACCGAACGAACCAGCGAGATCGGGCTGCGCAAGGCGCTGGGGGCGACTCCCGGCGACCTGTTCCGTCAGTTCGTCATCGAAGCCGGAACGCTGACAGCGCTAGGCGGGTTGCTCGGCGTCGCCACCGGCCTGGCGGTGGGTTACATCGTTCCCCGAGCCGCCAACATCGCGGTGACGATCACGCCGCTGCCGGTGGTCACCGCGGTCGGCGTCGCCGTGGCGGTCGGGCTGGTGTTCGGTGTCTATCCCGCCTTGCGCGCCGCGCAGCTCGCACCGATCGAAGCGCTCAGGGCTCAATGAGATGAACCGATCGATGATCGTTGTGATCGCCGTCGCAGCGTTGCTCGGTATTGCGGCATGTGGCGGCGCAAAGGCCAGCTCTGCCACATCGCCAAGCCCAGATCGCGGACCCGGACAGGCCCGCAACGGAGCGGCGGGCCAGCTGGTCCAGATCAGCGGGCAGACGCTGATCCTGACCGGGGCGAGCGGCGACATCACCGTCACCATCAGCGGCACGACCACTTTCACGCGGACGTCAGCGGCCGTGCTGGCGGACATCGTCCCCGGCCAGTGCCTGGTCGCCACCGGGCAGAAAGACGCAGCCGGAACACTGACCGCCACCACCGTCCGCCTTTCGCCGAAGACCTCGTCCGGTTGCGGTGCGGGCGGCCAGTTCGGCCCGAGCGCCTCTCCTCCCCCGGGCGCTTCCCCGAGGCCGACGCCCTCCGATCAGGCCGCCATGCCCTTCGTGGCTGGGGAGGTGACCAAAGCGTCCGGCACGTCGATCACCGTGCTGACCGCCACGTCCGGCACCGAACTGATCAGTGTCCCGACCACGGCGACGGTGACGCGAATGTCGTCTGCGTCAGCCACCGACTTGCGGACAGGTGAATGCCTGCGCGCCAACGGATCGCGCGACGCCGCCGGCGCGGTCCAGGCGACGTCGATCGCGATCACGCCCGCCGGTCCGTCCGGCACGTGTGTCACGGGCGCCGGCGGCGGGCGCGGACCGGGCCGTGGCGGTGCAAGCCCAGGAGCATCCGTGCCAATCAACTGAGCACCGCGTAATGCGCCACCCGCAGGCGTTTTTTGAACGGGTGCCGTGTGCGGCGGGAAGGCGTCCCCGTCAGAAGGGAGGAACCGGAACCCTCAAAAACTGTCGGGGTTTGAGGAAGCGACATGCATGTTGGGTTCCGATCGAGCTTGGTGTGGATCAGCCTTCTAGGCGCCATCGAAGCGATGGACATCCTGACGACCGACATCGGCCGGGCCTATGGGGCGGTCGAGTCGATGCCCATCAGCGCGGCGGTCATGAGCCAGGGAGGCATGGCGCTGTTCATCGTCGTCAAGCTCGCCCTGGTCGCGGCGGGCGCGATCGCCGTCCTGCTGGCGGCGCTGTGGGTGAGGAACGACCGTCCAGGCGCAGGTTGGGTCTACTTCTTCACGCTCTCGTCGATTCGCGTGACGTCGGTTGCCCTCGCGATCGTGAGCCTGCATAACGCGGTGCTCCTGCAGTCACTGACGGGGCCCGCGTAGAGCGCAGCTCAGGCGGAAGTAGAAGCCGTCTCCGCGGATTTCGCAACTTTCGAGCCGGTGGCCTGGGCTGTGCGCAGCGGCAGGTGGAGCGTGAAGGTGCTGCCTTTTCCCGGGGCGGAATCGACCGTGATCTCTCCTCCTTGCAGGCGCGCCAGCTGACGGCCCAGGTACAGGCCCAATCCAGTTCCCGGCAGGTGGTCGGTGTGTGGCGTCGAGACCCGGCCGAAACGGGTGAACAGGATCGGCAGGTCATCCTTCGCGATCCCCACTCCGCTGTCCGTGACCGCGACGCGGGCGATGCCGCCGCGAGCGGTCAGCTCGCAATCGATGGCGCCACCCGACGGCGAGTACTTGATCGCGTTGCTGATCAGGTTGGAGACGATGGTCTTGACCCGCTCAGCATCGACTCGCACTGGAACGGGCCGCTCGGGCGCCTTCAGCGAGATCTCGTGCCTGTCATCGACCAGCGGCCTAGCGGCGTCGACGGCCTCGCTCACCACTCTGCGCAGGTCGATCTCGACGGGCCGCAGCATCAGCGCGCCGTCCTCGAGCCGAGCTGCCTCGATCATCTGCTCGATCAGCGCGTTCATCTCCATGACCTTGGCCGAGATCACCGGCAAGGCCTTGCGCCCGCGCTCGTTGAGGTCGCCCAGAAGCCCGCCCTCGAGCATCGACACGTAGCCGCGGACCACGGTCATCGGCCCGCGAAGCTCGTGCGAGGCCAGGTTGAGGAACTGTGTCTTGTTCTTTTCGATCGCGGCCAGGCGCTCGGTCACCTTCGCTCGCTCGAGGCCGGCCGTCACCGCGCTCGCGTAGCCCTGCAGCTGGTTGACCTCGTCGCTTCCAAACAGCGGCGTAAACGTTCCGGCTGTGACCCCCATGTGGCCGGTGCCCTCCGTCAGGTGGAGCGGCACGACGATTGCAGCGCCACGCCCGGCCAAGGGCTGCTCGATCCCGCCGGCGGGATCAGCTTTTCGCGCCGCCATGATCTCGTCCACCTCGCCGCGGGTGATGCCGGCGTTGGTCATCAGGGCGCCCTGCGAATCGACGATGAAGGCTCCCTGCGCACCCAGCAGGCGCTTTGCCCAGCCCGCGGCCTTTTCCGCCAGCTCCTGCCGGGTTGGGCTGAAGATCAAGAGGTCCTGAATCGCGGACCTGAGCTCAGCCTCTTCGCCCATCCGCCAGATCCGTCGGAGCAAGCCCGGCGGCGCAAGGCTCACGTAGATGAGAGGGACGATGGCGAGCGCGATCAGCTGCGTGGCGATGATCGCGGCAGGACTCTGAAGGGCGGAGCCGCCGAGTACGTCCACCACCAGGATTGCGATCAGGACCGCAAAGCCAAAGCTGAGCGCCCGCATCCGGGCCTTCTGGACGCTGGGAAGGTCTCGGCTCGCGAGCCAGAACCGGACGATCGGCTCGCCGGTGAAAATCGACCAGGCCAGGATGAGCTCCAGCCCCATGATCAACCTCACGGTGGAATCGGCGTTCGCGAGCACGGTGACGGAGGCGATCCCAATCACGCACGAAACGATCAGGAGGACGGTTGCAGCTTGACGCTCTCCCCGCCTGAGGGGCAGAAACGCGTCGCGGAACCTGAGCACGAAGTAGCCAGAAGCCTCGAAAGCGACGACGGTGACGATCCCGAGCGCGCTGGATTGGCCGACCAGAGTCTGTACCGGACCAAGCGCGGCGACGATGGCGAGCAAAACCAGTGACGCCGCCAGCATCGCCTGCGCTCTGCCGCGATGCCGGTACCACTCGATGTAGGTGGCGGCGCCGAGCAGGATGAAACCCAGCGCGGTGAGGTCTTGCGCAAGACGCTCAGCGAGAATCAAGGGTTAGTTTCGCGTATGGTGTCGGCCTTTGCGTGCTTGCTCGATCCATCCGGGAATGGCCTGCGAGACGGTGGCCGGCGTCACGCGAGATTTCACCAGGTACTCCAACGCCCCAAGTGACATCCCCCTGTCGATCATCGTCGGCTCACCGTAGTTGGAGAGAATCACAACGGGTGGATGATTGGGAAATCGCGCCTTGAGATCGGCCATGATCTCGAGCCCACTCCGATCTGGCAGCAGCAGGTCAAGGAGGACGATGTCCGGCTGCGCTGTCGCCAGCGCGGCGAGACTGTTTTCGCCCGTAGCCGCCACCGTGACACGAAAGCCGTCGTACTCGAGCTGAACTCGGTACATCTCCGCGATCGCGCTGTCATCCTCGATGAGCAGCACCCGGATCTGCTGCCGCGCCGTCGAGTCGCGATCACCCGCCAGGCTCTGGACCCGACGCACGAAGGGGTCGCCCGCACCGACACCGAAGCCCGGCAGCCATGCGGAATCAACCGACAGGTCTGTACCAACCAACGAGGGGGCAATCGCCCTCACCTGAACCAACCCTTCTCCCTGATCATAAGCCGCCCGTCGCATGGACCGGCCCGTAAACTGGGCGAGTTCCGGTCGTGCGCCCGGGGCTAACGGGGGAATGAATAGAGCCGTGACGACGGCGGATCCGCTGGAAGTCAGTGTGAGGGAGGCGCTTGAAGCGGTTCAGGCAGCTTGCCTCGAGCTGGCGCGCCTCAAAGACGTCGACGAGATCGCGCAATCCGCGCTTGGATCGGCCCTCTTCCTGACGAGGTCATCGGTCGCGTTCATTGGCCTGACCGATGCAAGCGGTGCGTACGAGCGGGTCTTTTCGCGGTCTGCCGAGGGCTCGACCAGCGGCCAGCGCGAGGACGCGGAGAAGCTGATCGCGTCGGCGAGCTCGAGCAGCCATCCGTCCATCTGGGGCCAGCCGCTGGTGGCCGGGGGCGAAACCATCGGCATGATCGGGGTCGCCCGCGGTCTCAGCTATTCGGATTTCCAGCGCCGGGCCTTCGGCACCTTCGCCGGCCAGGTGGCGTCGGCGATCCAGGCTGCCTTGCTTCGACAGAAGCGGCAGGACATGGTCGACGCGCTGATCAATCTCCGCGCGGACCTGGAGCAGACCCAGAGGGAACGTCTCGTGGCGGCCGAGCGCGCAGAGAGCGCAACGCGGGTAGAGCGCGCCCATGAGGTCGCGATCGAGGCGCTGCTCGCCATCTCGGTACACGCGCGCGCCGGCCAGGACCTCACGGAGTTCTACCAGCGCCTTGCCAAAAGCGTCGCGGGGCTCGTCGGCGCGGAACGAGTGCTGTTCTGGCAGCTCGACCCGCAGGGCATGCTCAACGCGGTGCCAGGTGGCTATGGAGTCGACGCTGCGTTCATCTCGCGCCTCTTCCCCGTCGCCTGCGTTCCGGAGGGAGAAGACCTCCAGAGCCGCGTGGTGTACAGGGACTTCATCTTTCGCGCCGCCTCAGGCGACCAATCGGAGGATTCGGCGAGCGTGCTGGAATTCCTCGGCGTCAAGAGTGCGATCAGCGTCCCGTGGCGCGCCGGTGATCAGCGACTTGGCCTGGTTGCCGCATACGACTCGACCGACGCGGAAGGGTTCACGCGCGAAGACACGTGGGTGCTTCAGAAAGCCGGGCTGGCAGCCGGCCTCGTGTGGCAGCTGAAGCTCGCCGAGGCAGACCTGAAGGAAACCGTCGATCGGCTCCAGACGGTGGATGCGGCGCGACAGATGCTGCTCAAGACTGTTTCCACCGCGGTCGACAACGAGCGAAAACGCTTTGCCAACCAGCTCCATGACGACGCGCTTCAAAAGCTCACGGCGGCCGAGCTGCAGCTGGGACGCATCGCAGATCCAGACAGCCGGAACCAACCCCCGGTCCAGCAGGCGCTGAGCCTTATCAGCCAGACGGAGGATGCCCTGCGGAGGCTGCTGTTCGAGGTCCGGCCGCCCGCGCTCGAGCAACCGGGCGGGCTCGAGGAGTCGATTCGAGATCGGCTGGCGATCCTGCGCTCGCTGACCGGCATCGAGGCGGACGTGCACCTGGAACTGTCCGAAGAGCTCAGCTACGAATTCAAGTCCACCGTCTTCCGGCAGCTCGCAGAGGCGATCACGAATATCGAGAAGCACGCTCGAGCGACGCAGGTTGAGGTCCGCTTGAAGACGAGCGGCGGCGCTGTTCACGGAACCGTTGTGGACAACGGCCACGGCTTTGTGGTCGCGGAGAGAAACAACCTTCCGGGGCACATGGGCTTGCTGGCCCTCCGGGAGCGAGCCTTGATGTCAGGCGGCTGGTACAAGATCGAAAGTCAACCCGGCCTCGGCACGAGGATAGAGTTCTGGATGCCCATCGCCTGATGCCGGGCATGACGCTCGAGCACGCCATGGCTTGTCCTGGCTCAGGAGGCGATGGTCAGGGTTTCACTGCCAGCTGCAGCTGCTCGCGGAGCTCGTGCTGGAGGGCGCGCGAATCCAGCGAAGCCGAGAGGTGACCGACGAGCTTCTGCTTGAGCGGCTCGGGCAGCAGGTGTTCGAGCTCCGCGCGCGCCTCCTCCGGGCCGGCCACGAAAAGACGCTCGTAAAGGCCTGACTGCATCTGTCGCTGGATCCGCTGGACGACCTTCTCCAGGTTGGCCCTCGTCCGGTTGTCGGCTTTCCGCTGATTGCTCGCCGCCGAGGTGCCGCCGGCCCTGGTGTGCTTGACGTCCTGGCCGTCGAGCTCGGCGATCGGATGGATGTCGTCGAGGACGGCGGCGAAGAGCTTCGCGTGTTCCTTGTCCACCACCGCGATCAACGCGGGAGGAAAGCGCTCGAGCTGGCGCTCGATTGGCGCGAGGAGCAAGGGACCGACCTGCAGCCTGAGCTCAGTCTCCGCCGGGAGCTTGACCACCTCGAGCAGCCCGGCCGGCTCGTCGGCGAATCCCGCCATCGCCGGGCAGCCCGCCGGCTTGACGATCGCCAGGTGCTCGCGCAGCCGAAGCAGCCCGCGCTCCATCACCTCGCGGTCGAGCGTGTCGAGCCGGTCCTTGTAGCGTCGCCTAAGCTTCCCGAATTCGATCTCGTAGAAGCGTGCGTCAAAGCCCTCAGCCCGGGCCGGCATGTACACGCTCAATGCGCGATCGGAAGCGCGTTTCAGGCTCGGCACGAAGGCGTACAAAGATCTCAGGTACTTGTTGAGATTTATGTCTCGCGTCACCGCCTAACTCTAGGCGCATACATACACATAGAGGTGACGCGCGAAAGGCGCGGCTGGAGGTTAGCGCCGGATACCGGCTGCCATCGCCTCGAGCCGGCGGATCCTCTCCTCGAGCGGCGGGTGCGTGCTGAACAGGTTCGCGAACGCCTGGCCCGAGAGCGGATTGACGATGTAGAGATGGGCAAAGGCCGGCTGCGCAGTCTGCGCGGGCACCACCTGGGTCGCCCTCTCCAGCTTGCGCAGCGCCGACGCCAGCGCCATCGGATCGCCAGAAACCTCAGCCCCGGTGTGGTCGGCCTCGTACTCGCGTGACCGCGAGACGGCGAGCTGGATCAGGGTGGCAGCGATCGGGGCAAGGATGATCAACAGCAGCCCGACCAGGATCCCGCCCGTTCCCTGGCTGTCGCGCTCGTCTCGGCCACCGAAGCCGCCGAACATCAAACCCCACTGGGCGAGGTTCGCGATCATCGTGATGGTGCCTGCCAGCACCGCGATCACAGAGCTGATCAGGATGTCGCGGTTGCGCACGTGCGCGAACTCATGAGCCAGCACCCCGTACAGCTCCTCTTCATTGAGAATCTGCAGCAGGCCCTGGTTGACGCAGATCGCGGCGTGAGAGGGGCTGCGGCCGGTGGCAAAAGCGTTTGGCGAGGGGTCTGGGCTGACGTAGACCCGAGGCTTGGGCACGTGGTACTGAAGGGCCAGCCGGTCGGCGAGGCGGTGGAGCATCGGGGCTTCGGCGGGCCCGACCTCCTGCGCGCGGGCGGCGGCCAGCGCGATGCGGTCGCTGAACCAGTAGGCGACGCCGTTCATGACTACGGCAATGCCGAGGAATAGGTACATGCCGCCGGTTCCCAGCCAGAATCTGCCGATGAGCACCAGGAGAACCGTCAGCAGGACCATCCAGAAGGCCGTCTTCAACTGGTTCATTTGCTCGTAATTCTTCCCCGCCCGTCGTGTCGTTAATCGCCGGGAGACGCACCAAAGGCGGCGCGCAGAAGCTGGCCGGCCTCAGCTAGCGGGGGTTGGTCTGCTCCCAGATGGACTGGCACCGGACGCACCGGGTGGCGTCGGGCAGCGCCTCCAGGCGCTCTGGGGCGATCTGGCCGGAACAGTCCTCGCAGACGCCAAAGCCGCCGTGGGCGAACCGGTCACGAGCGTGCTCGGCGTTGGCGGCGTCCTGCTCGAGAATGCGGTGGATCGTGTCGGTGGTCGCGCGATCGATCACGACCTGCGCGAAGTCGGGCTCTCGAAATCCTTTGCTCATACCAATCCAGTATGGCTCCCAGCCCGCCGGCATTCCACGCTGATTGATTTAATGGTGAGGATTTGATCTCTGGTCCAGGGACAGTCGCACCGTTTTACGAAGGCTGGCGGTTCACTAACGAGCGCCTGGTGGAAACGGTGGCTTCGCTCAGTCCCGACCAGCTCGCGCTGAGACCGGCGCCCGATCTGTGGCCGATCTGGGCCACGGCGGCTCACCTGGCCGGGACGCGCGTCTACTGGTTGTGCGTGGTCGCGGGGGAGCCCGGCGCCGAGCGCACTCCGTTCACCGATTCAGCAAACGAAGGTTGGGAGGACGACCTGGATCATCCCCGTGGGCCGGGCGAGCTCGTTTTCGCGCTCGAATCCTCATGGGCCATTGTCGCCGGCTGCCTCGAGCGATGGACACCCGAGATGCTCGACACCGAGTTCTTTCGCGAGCGCGATGGCCAGACCCAGGTCCACACGCGCCAATCGATGCTCATGCGGCTGATCACGCACGACGCCTCTCACGCCGGCGAGATCTCTCAGACCCTCGGGATGCACGGGGGCAACGAACTCGATCTCTGGACGGGTCGCGCTCCGACGCGCCGATGACGGTGGAAGTGGAGACCTGGCGGGAGGGGGCGCCGCGCGTCCCTTGCAGCCTGTCAGGCCGAGCTCAGGTGTGTGAGCTCCGAGCTCAACTTCCACAGCCTCCGAGCGGCCTCGGCGTCGTACGAAGGCTTCGACGACTTCGTCGCCACGCCCTTCTGGCTGAAGAACCTACCGCTGACCCCCTCGACCTCAGGAGACGACGCCAGGAAGACGGTCGGCCTGGCCCCGTTCACTGCGGAACCTCTCATGAATGAGAAAAGGCTGAACGGAAACGGAACCCTCAGGTTGGTCTTCACAAATCCTGGCTCGACGACGTTCGCCGTCACCCCGGTGCCCGCGATCCGGCGCGCCAGCTCGTACGTGAACAGGACGTTGGCCAGCTTCGAGGCGTTGTAGGCGCGAATTTCGCTGTAGCCCGTGGCGCTCTGCAGGTCGTCGAAGTCGATCTTCCCCATGGTGTGCGCGGCAGACGACACGGTCACGATCCGGCTTGGAGCGCTCCCTTTGAGGACGGGAAGCAGCAGGTTGCTGAGGAGGAAGGCGGCCAGGTGATTGGTCGCGAACACTGCTTCAGTCCCATCGGCCGTCTCGGTCCGCATCGGCAACGTGATCCCGGCGTTGTTGACGAGCACGTGCAGCCGGTCGTGCCCGGCTTCGAATTCACTTACCAGGTGACGGATCGACTGTTGTGACGAAAGGTCGGCAAGCATCAGCTCGACCTTGCGGTTTCCGGTTTTCGACTCCAGCTCGGCGCGGGCCGCCTCGCCACGCGCTCGATCGCGGCTGACCATCACGACTGTCGCGCCCATCCCGGCCAGCGCGAGCGAGATCTCCTTCCCCATGCCGGCGTTGGCGCCGGTGACCATCGCAACCTTGCCACGCAGTGCGTCAGATGAGCTGCTTTGCTTCTCCACGATGTTCTCCTTGTATAACGGCCCGATGGCAGCTACGGGTAATTTACCACTACGGTAATTGACCACAATGGTCGCGGATATCCTTCACGGCATGCGAAAGAAAGCAGCCCCAGCCTCTGATCACCTTCGCCTGGAAGGAGAGGTCGTCGGCCTGTGGTTCGAAATGCAGGCCAAGTTGGAGACGCATTTCACCGAGCTGGCCGCGAAGCATGGGCTCTCGGCGGTCCAGGCAAAGGTGCTCCTCCAGCTGCAGCCGGATCGCGCTGTGACGATGCGCGTGCTTGCGGCGCAGTTGCAGTACGACGCCTCGAACCTGACTGGCGTTGTCGACCGGCTCGAGGAGATGGGCGCGGTGCGCCGGCAGCCTCAGCCCAACGACCGGCGCGCCAAGGGGGTCGTCCTCACCGCGGAAGGCCAGCGGCTGCGCAAGGCTTTCTGGGAGCGCCTGACCAACAAGTCAGGCCCGCTGGGGACCCTTGACAGCCGCGATCTCACGAGCCTGCGGACCCTGCTGCGCGCCGCCGTGCGGGGCACCGCGTCCTCGTAAGCTCCGGCAGCATCCCGAGTTGGAGAGCAGCCGGATCGGGTTAAGCCTCAGCCGGTGTTCTGAAGCCCGGCCGCGACTCCGTTTACGGTGACCAGCAAGACCTGCTCGAGCCGCTCCCGCTCACGGCTTTCGACCTGGTCGCCGCGCAGCGCTTCGAGGGCGTGAAGCTGGATGTGGGACAGGGCATCCACGTAGGGGTTACGCAGCTCGACGGCCCACGAGAGCACGCGATGGTTCTCCAGCAGCCTGCCATGGCCGGTCACCGCCAGCACCCTGTCGATGGTCAGGTCGTACTCCGCGAGGACCTTGTCTGTCAGGTCTGACCTGCCGCCGAGGGCGAGGTACCGCTCGGCGATCCGGCGATCGGTCTTGGCCAGGCTCATCTCGGCGTTGTCGATGAGGACGTTGAACAGCGGCCATTCGGCATACGCGGCGCGCAGCTCGTCCAGGTCCGCGGCGGACATCCCACTTCCAAGCCCGAACCAGCCCGGGACGTTGAGCCGCATCTGCGACCAGGCGAAGACCCACGGGATGGCCCTGAGCTCTTCGAGCCTGTCCGATTGGCTGCGTCGGGCCGGCCGTGAGCCAAGCCTGAGCCGGCCGAGCTCGTCGACCGGGCTGACGCGGCTGAACCATTCTTCAAAGCCGGGGCTCTCGACCAGGCCGCGATAGGCGGCGCGAGCCGGAGCTTCGATCTGGCCGCCAAGCGCCTGGTAGCGCCCCTGCGCTTTCCGCGCCGCTTCATCGGTGTCCAGGGAGCTCATGAGCACCGCCGAGGCGACCTGCTCCAGGTGGCGGCGGGCGATGGCGGGGTTGGAGTAGCGGGCGAAGACCACCTCGCCCTGCTCGGTGACCTTGAAATGACCTGAGATCGAACCTGGCGCCTGCGCGCGAATGGCCCGGTTCGCGGGGCCGCCACCACGGCCCAAAGCGCCGCCCCGACCATGGAACAGCGTCAATCCCACATCTCGGTCCGCCGCCCAGCGGACCAGGTTGACCTGCGCGTCATAAAGCGCGAGGCTGGCGGAAACCGGCCCGACCTCCTTGGTCGAATCGGAGTAGCCGAGCATGACCTCCAACCGCCCAGTCCGCTTCAGGCGCCGGCGGACCGGCTCGAGCTCGACCATGGCGTTCAGCACCTCCGTCGCGGCGTCCAGGTCTTCGACCGTCTCGAAAAGCGGTACGACCTCGAGGTCGGGGCCGGCCGCCTCGGCGAGGGTGTAGACGGCGGCGACGTCGCGGGCGCTCTGGGTGAAGCTGACGATGTAGCGGCGGCAGGCGTCGGCGCCGAAGCGATCCTGGATCTGCTTGATGGCTCGAAAGGTCGCGAGCACTTCCTCGGTTTCCGCGGATGGGCGCCCCCCCGACCTCACATCGGCCAGGGCGAGCGCGAGGACACGGCTGTGCTGGCGGACCTCGAGCTCTGCGAGGTGGAAGCCGAAAGTCTCGACCTGCCACACGAGGTTCTGGAGCTCGCCGTAGGCAATTCGTTGCGCGCCCGCTGCGGCCAGCGATCTCTGCACCGCGCGCAGGTCATTCAGGAGATCTCCAGGCGACGCATAGGTGCCAGGCCCGCGGGCTAGTCGCGTTGCCCTTACCCGGTCCGCTACATATAAGAGGTATTGGCGGTGCAGCTCCGATTGGGACCGAGCTTCGATGTCCGCGAAGCGAGCGGGGTCAACGAGCCGGGCCGCAGCCAGCCTGGAACGCAGGTCGTCGTCAGGCGTTGTGGTCACCGAGTCGGCTGTCAGCGCGCGGCCGATCCGGGTGACCGCGGCCTCCAAACCGCGGAGCACATGGTCGGCATGAATCTCCATCGTCGCGGTCGTCACGTCGGCCGTAACCGTGGGGTTGCCGTCGCGATCGCCGCCGACCCAGCTCCCGAGCCGGATGAATGCGGGAGCAAGCGGAGGTCGAGACCCGGCGTCGTCGGGAGCCATCGCGGAATCGAGATCGCGGTAGATCTCGGGCACGGCCCGAAACAGGGTCTCGTCGAAGATCGCCATCACCGAGCGGACCTCGTCCAGGGGGTGCATCGCGGTGCTGCGGAGCTGTGCGGTGCGCCAGAGGGTGTCGATTTCCTCGAGCAGGCGACGCCTCGCCTCGCGCTCCTCTCGCCCTGACATCCGCGGGTCGTCGAGCACCTCGAGCTGGGCGCCGACCCGCACGATCGCCGCGACGACCGCGCGGCGCCGCGACTCGGTTGGGTGGGCGGTCAGCACCGGCTGGATCAGCAGGTCCGCGAGGAGCTCGCTCAGCCGAGCCTCGCCCTGGCGCGATCGAATTTCGGCCACCGCCTCCGCCAGCGATTCCGGGAGGAGCTCCGTGCCCCGGTCACGCTCGCGCAAGGCGCGCGCACGATGCCGCTCCTCGGCAAGGTTGACGAGCTGGAAGTAGCACGTGAACGCCCTGGCCACCTGCTCGGCCCGGTCGAGCGGCCACGACGCCACCAGGCGCGCGGCTTCGCGCTCGTCTTCGTCGCTGTCGCGCGCGGCGATCACCGTGCGGCGAAGGCGCTCGACGTCCTCGAGCAGCTCAGGTCCGCCGTACTCGGCCAGCACCTGTCCGAGCACCTCGCCGAGCAGGCGCACCTCTCGGCGCAGCGCCTGCGGCATCTCGATCCGGGCTACGTCGCGAGATTTCACGCAGCGAGGCGCGGGGACCGCGGGGACCGGACGAGCACGGCGGCGGACCAGACGATCCAGACCAGCTCGAGAATCACTCGGATCCAAACGGGACCGATCGGCAACGGAATGAGGAGGATTGCAGCGTCCACGGCCTCGAGCAGGGCGACGACGCCGAGCAGCAGCGTCAGCACCGCCAGGCGCTCCGTCGGCATGACGCGCACGGCCGCGAGCCATCCCAGCCCGAGCACGGCGATGCCGGGCGCGGCGAGGTAGTAGAGCTGGTTCAGCGACGCCGCGACCAGCAGCACCGAGCCCACGCCCGCCAGGACCAAAGCCGCCAGGGACAGCAGACCCGGCCGCCCGCTTCTTCGGACAAGAAGCACGCCCAGGAGCAGAAGAGCTACTAGCTGGACGGCGGGAGCGACGATTTCGATGTTCGCGGAGAACCCGACCGAGCCCGGTCGTGGGGGAGTGTCGAACCAGTCGCACCCAGCCGGAAAAGCCTGCTTCGCAAGGTCGTAGCCGGAGCAAACCGCAAACAAGACGGCGGTGTTCGGGTCGGCGATGAATCGATGCTGATTGCCGGCAGGGCAGGCCGGTATGGCCAGGGGTTGCACCACATCGGTTCCAGCGGTCTGCCAGCAGTTGCCCGTGCCTTCGCCGTCCCAGAAAAAGTCGATTCCGTTGGGGAGGCGCTCACCGGCTGCGCTGGCGCCCATGTGGTTGTCCAGGTAGCGGTTGTAGTGCGACGTGTCTCCCTGTGAGGACAATCGGTTGTCTTCGCGCAGAAGCCCGGGGACCCACGTCTGCACGATGCCGATCTTCCAGTTGTCGTAGACCCAGTTGTCGCGGAAGACGTTGTAGTTGCCTCCGATGACGAGGACTCCGGTCCCCACCGGTACGAAGGTCGCCGGACACACGACGCCCTTCTCGATGCCGCGTTGCAGGAAAGGCCGGGTGCACGTCCCGTCGCGCACGTACCCGTAGTAGTTGGCGTTGTTGCTGTGGATGAGGTTGTGCTCGAACAGGGCGTGGTTCTGCGGCAGGCCAGGGTGGTTGGGAAAGAGGCTGTCCATCGAGGCGCCACCCGTGTTGTGGTCGAACTCGTTGTCGTGGACCCAGTTTGAGTCACCCCCTGTCCCCGAGTAGCCCAGGGTGTTGTCGTGGCTGTGACAGGCGGTGACCTCGATCGCGTAGCGGGGCACGTCCACGCCGCGCGAGTGGTTGATGTCCGAGGTGCCGCCGGGATACACCCCTGCGTCCCCGTTGCCGTACGCCTCGCATCGCGTGAACAGTCCATGGTCCGAGGCGAATGAGAGGAATCCGTACTCGACGTTCCACCGGCCCACGACCTTGTCGACGACGAAACCATCCGCCTCGAGCACGTAGACCGCGTTGAACGTCGACCTCTGAGCGGTGAAGTTGCGGAGGTAGAGCCCGCTGGTTCGATCGCCGCGGATCACGTTCAGCTTCTGGAACTGCGCGTCGAAGATCACATCCGAGGGCGACGCTCCCGTGCCTTCGATCTGCAGGTCTTTGATCCCGAAGATGCCGACCAGGTTCTGCTGGTGCGGGCAAGTCTTCTGCTGCTCGTAGCTGAGGATCTGGTAGCCGACCTTGACCGGCGCGTCCATGTGCCGGCAGGAGTCGGCTTCAGGCGCGAGGCTGGGCTCTTCCAGGTAGACGCCAGGCAGCACGAAAATCGTCGTGCCGGAATTGTTTACATGGTCGACGGCGGCCTGCAGGTAACGGAACCCGCTGTCGATGCATTCCGAGTAGAGGCGGAAGTTGAGGTCCTTCAGCTCGGCCGGAAACGCTGCGATCCGGTTTGTGAAGTCGGCCAGGTCGTCTTTGCACACGACCAGGTGCGTCCCACTCGTTCGGTAGACCGGAACGCTGCCAGTGCCGTCAGGGAAATGCGTGGGACGCTCGTAGTGGGCGCCGGCGACTAACGGCCAGAGCGCCATCGCCGCTGCCGCGATGCCCACGAACAGGATTCGGCGCCGACGCATGACGCGTGCAACTATCGCACGCGGCTCGGGCGCCGTAAAAGCGTCGGGTATCAGGGCTTCCCAGTCGGCCAGCCGGCGCATCTTCGGCGACCGGCCGTCGGGGTCGTAGATCATGCGGTACAGCGGCTCGGCCCACAACCTGGCCTTCCGCGTGGGCTGGATCCGAGGGTGGCCTCACCCGCCCCGGCGGGCGCTCACCCACCCCGGCCGCCGCGATACCACTGTTCCAACGCCTCGGCAGCCTCTGGCTCCCTCACTCGAACCTCAGTTACTGCCTTTGTTACCGGTCTCCGTCCATCCTCCAGACGTATGCCCGACAAACTGTGGAAGCTCGGCGGGCATGGCGTCCGTGAGCGTGGGTACTGCAACGACTACCAAAAAGCGTATGCGACAGCCATCGGGCGTTTTTCGACCAAAAGCGCTCCGTGGTACGCCATCCGCGCCAACCGCCACTGCTACCGGAACTGCTCTTGCAGGTCCTGACCGAGACGATGGAGGAAATGAAGTTGGTCTATCCCAACCCACAACTGGACGTCGGCGCAATTAAGAAGAGCCTGAAGGCGGCGGCCTGAAATGTCGAGTGTTCACGCCGGCAACGCAGCCAAGCGAGCGGCCACCAATCCCATGCTCGAGTTGCTGGAGCGCCTGGGCTACGCGGTCCGCGGCGCCCTCTACGCCGTGATGGGGCTGCTTGCCCTGAAGGTGGTGCTCAGCGTCGCCGGTGGCCAGACCACCGATCTGACGGGAAGTCTCGTGGCGTTGGTCAGCAACCCGTTCGGAAAGCTCTTGCTCATCGTCGCCGCGGTAGGCCTGGGCGCGTACTCGCTGTGGGGATTCGTCAGGGCGATCTTGGACCCACTGCACCGCGGCAGTGACGCCTCCGGTTACATGGCCAGGCTTGGCTTCGTCACCAGCGCGATCTCCTACGCGGCGATCGTGATCTTCGCTCTCCAACTCCTCGCAGGGTCCGGCGCCACGGCCTCCGACGGCACCCAGAAAACCATCGCTTCTGTGCTCACGCACCCGGCCGGTGGCGCGATGACGATCCTCATCGGCCTGGTCGCGATCGGGGTTGGCCTGGGCCAGTTCCTGGAATCCTATCGAGCCACCTTCGCACGAGACCTGAAAGGCGCCGAGATGAGCGATGAGGCAAGGACCCTGGTGATCCGGCTTGGCCGATTCGGGATGTTTGCCAGGGGTGTGATTTTCCTGGTCATCGGTTGGTTTGTCGTGCAGGCAGGCATCCATCACGACCCGGCCCAGGCCCAGGGCTTCGGCGGCGCTTTCACCTTTCTACTCGCTCAGCCGTTCGGACGAGTCCTGTTGGGCGTCGTCGCGCTGGGATTTGTGGCGCT
>Ga0137409_10002701_pt1 | contig 18918 bp, 13 predicted proteins | sample CZODoug1_16funga_FD_122059 | JGI IMG/M metagenome (GOLD analysis project Ga0137409, IMG submission 122059) | Vadose zone soil fungal communities from Angelo Coast Range Reserve, California, USA - CZODoug1_16fungal (Hybrid Assembly) | ecosystem: Environmental > Terrestrial > Soil > Vadose zone... | reverse complement strand
CCCACCGCTTCCCGGGCGCGGCGCGTCACCACCGTGGGCTGCAAGGCGAAGAGGAAGCCGAAGCGCATGTGCTCGAAAACGCGCCCCCGGTACAGGCGCACGTCGCGATAGGGAGTGCGTGCCACGATGTCCCGCCCCCAGTCTCCGATCGGCTCCACGCCTGCAAACACCCTGAGGTAGGGATCGCTCTCGCCGGGAGGCAGCCTCAGCAACGAAGAGGCGGCACCCTGGGCAAGCGGGAGGTACCAATCGGTGAGCGCGCTGCGGAGGAAATGAACGAGGCCCCTGGGTCCCGCATCCTCGCTGAATTCCCCCGACAGGAAATCCTCCCCTGGAAAAGCGCGAAAAAAGGCCACGCTGAGCTCCAGGTGGTGAGGGAGCCATTCGTCGTCGGAATCCAGGAAGGCGATGTACTCGCCGCGCGCGCGGAGCATCGCGGCGTTGCGCGCCGCGTTCACGCCCTGGTTCTTCTGCCGGATCAGGACGAGACGCGGGTCGGAGCCTTCGACCAGGGCGGCCGTGTCGTCGGTGGAGCCGTCGTCCACCACGATCAACTCCCAATCGGCGAAGGTCTGCCGCTGCACGCTCGCGATCGCGGCCCGGATAGTCTCCCTTCGGTTGTAGGTCGGGAGGATTACCGAGACGAGGCTCATCTTGAGGACATTGGAACGTCGAGTGCTGACACGTTCGTGCGATAACAGTAGTCCGATTGGCCCATCGGACGGGATAGGGCATGGACGTAGCCGCGTTGCAAGATATGCGCATGTTGAAAGTGATCCTCGTCGCGGTAGGTCTGCTCGTTGTCTCGACACACGGGACGGCCATGGCAGCCAGCGGCGAAGGCGGGACAACAACATACGCCGGGAGCGCCACCTTTCCCCGTCTGCTGGGCATGAACATCGGCACAAAGAACTACGAGAACCCCGCGTATCAAGCTGCGATGGCGAAGCTCGACGTGGTGATTCTCGGTTTCCACCGCGGTTGGCAGGACGGGTATACGCCGACGTCGACCTTGGCGATGCGGAAAGCAGTCCAAGCCCTCAAGGCGATCAATCCGAAGATTCTCGTCGGGCAGTACACCATTCTCAACTCGGCCCTGGATGATCCGAATGACATCGCATCTCTGGACATACAGGCGAAGCTCAACACCGCCCACTGGTGGCTGTTGAATGCCGCGAAGCGGAAGGTTCAGTTCTCCCGGGAATACGGCCCAACCTGGGATGTCAACGTTTCGAACTGGGCGCCGCGGGACGGCAACGGCCAGCGCTGGCCGGAGTGGATCGCAGAGCGTAACTACAACGTCTTCTTCCGGGACATCCCGGAGCTCGACATCATGTTCCTTGACAATGTGGTCAACCCTGGCGTGACCGCGGACTGGAATCTCGACGGCAAGGACGAGCCTACGAGCAGTCCTGCCGTCCTCGCCGCCAACTACGCCGGGCACGTCGCCGAGTGGAACCGCGTCCGGCAACTGCTCCCGAAAGTATTGCTGGTCGGCAACACCGACAACGACCTCGGCAATCCGGAATGGAAAGGCCAGCTGGACGGCGGATTTCTGGAGGGCGTCATGGGCGAAATCTGGTCCACCGAAACCAGGGCAGGCTGGTCCGCCGCGATGGAGCGTTACCGGGCGGTGATGCGCAACACGCGAGGGCCGCGGATCGTCGCCTTCAACGTTCACGGCAATCCCGCTGACTACCGGTTCTTCCGCTACGCCTATGCGTCCTGCCTGCTCGATGACGGGTATTTCTCATTCACCGACAAGGCCGTCATGTACAGCAGCGTTCCGTGGTTCGACGAATACGACTTCAAGCTGGGGCGGGCGCTGTCGGGGCCGCCGGCCGCCGAGTGGAGTCAAGGAGTCTGGCGCCGGGATTTTCAGAATGGAGTGGTGCTCGTCAATCCCACCATGGTCGGCAGGACGGTCACGGTCGAGCCGGGATTGCGGCGGCTCGCCGGGACCCAGGATCCTGCGGTCAACGACGGCGCTGTTGCCGGACGGGTGAGCTTGTGGCCCAAAGACGGGATCGTGCTTCGCAGATGAGACCGGCTAGATTCTTTTGCGGGCTTGCACGAACAAGTCGCAGCAGCTCAGCTCGTCGCTCAGCATGTTTTTCCAGGGCACGCTGAGCTCGGATCGAGACATCCCGTCGTCGCGGTAGTTGCGCATCTGCTTGACGATCTTGAAGCCGGCGGCTTCCAGCATCCGGATTTGGGTGGTCGCGGAGTGCCGGTTGATGAGGAACGGTCTTCCACCGACGATGATTTTCCAAAGCCACTCGGGGTACTGCCAGTGGCCGTTCCACGCCCTGGTGACGCCGTGGGAAGTGAAATCGACCTGGTGGGACATCCAGCCGTCCTCGCGCAGCCAGGACGCGCAGCATCGAAACGCCGTCGGCACGTCGACGACGTGCTCGAGCACCGAGTGGGAATAAATCAGGTCGACGCTGGATCTTTCTATGGCGTCCTCGTCGGTCCACGGAGCGACATGCCTGACCACGATCCTTCCGTCTCTGCCGGGATGTAGCAGGGCATCACGGATTGCTGAAATGCGGTGAGGCTCGAGCGTCTTGGCCAGCAGGCCGTCGGTAAGAATGTGGCTGGGAAAGCGCATGGAATCGAGATAAGTGTCGAAATCCGGCCAGCCCTTGATGGGCTGCGGGGCGCGATTCCTGAAGCGCTCGACCAGCTCATCCAGCACGCGCAGGTTCTTGTCGACGTTGCCGTACTCAACGACATCGAGCGCGTAGAAATGCGACGCTCCGGACAGCAAGGCGGCAAGGCCGACCCCAAGGGAATCGCCGGGTCCAATTTCCGCAACCGACGCGGGTATGGTTCGCAGCCCGCTCTGCCAAAGAAGCGTCAGATGTTTCAGCCACACCGCGTAGCAATAATCGGCCGAACTGGTTCCGCCGCCGCGCTTGCGGGCGGCGATCCGATAAATACCGGGGACCATGGTTGCGATCCCCCTGGCAACCGGTTTCCATTCGATGGCAATCATTCTTAACCTCCGGGGCGGATGAGGTGGTTGATATGGGTTGCGAAAACCCTGCTACTGCAGTGGCGCCTCCGCGTCGGTGAGCAACGCGAATGGCCCTCTACAGATCGTCCTCGCGTCCAGAATTCTCACCTGCACGCCCGGCAGCGACGTGGACGAGGCATCGCCCGATGGCGCGGCGAGCGACACTACCTGAAACGCCACGGTGCCCAGGTTCGCGCCCCTCAAGTCGCCGGTGCGGTGATCCTGGTTGATGCCCACCTGGTTGTCGTACACGACCGCGCAGACCTCTCGACCGATCAGGTTGCTGAGCGCCGTCGCCTGCAGCGGAGTCACGTTCGGCACGTTCTTCAGGAGCGAATCAGGATCGCCGGTCGCGTCGGGCGCACCCAAACCCGGCCCCGTGCCCTGCGGCGCCGGATCCTCCGGATTCGCCGCCGGGTTGCCGACGAAGCCGGCCGCACCGCCCGCCTGCGCCCAGGATGCAGGAATCGTTTTGAGCGCGAACCAGCCTTCATCCCCGACCTCTCCCGCGGGCAGAGTGATCGTTTGGCTGACCTGGTCGCGGAAGAAACGCAGCTGGGCTCTCACTCCCAGCGCAGCGACGTCGTCGTTTACCTGAATCTCCGAGAAGAAGTTCGGCGGCCTCTTGTCGTCGATGCCGTCTTTATCGATCACCAGAAGCGCGATGCCGGAAAGTTTTGTGACGAAGGCACCGCCCCCGCCGGTACCCGTGTTGAAAGCCCCGGGTGTCGTGGGAAAGTCGCTTGAGCTAGTACCACCGGTCATGTAGGCGCTTCCCGTCGCGTCCACGGTTCCGGACCCGGAATCAAAACGGCTACCGCCCAGGAAAGAGGAATAGACGAGTGCCGAACCAGCCGCATCCAGTTTGGTTATGAAGACATCTGTGGGAGGAGGAGGAGGGGGGCCGCCGCCGCCTCCTAGAAGGGGAGTGACAGTACGCCCGCCGTTCAGGCTCGTGTCAAACGCTCCGGCGGTTGTGGGGAAGTCGGTTGAGTTGGTAGAGCCGGTCACATAGGCGGCACCCGCCGAATCTACGCTGATACTCTTACCGAAGTCGTCGCTTTTGCCGCCAAGGTAGGTGGAATACACCAGCGCCGAGCCAGTCGCATTCAGCTTGGTCACGAAAACATCTGGGCCCCCGTTAGGGCTCCTGTCGAAAGCGCCGGCTGTGGTAGGGAAGTCGGCTGAGCTAGTGTTACCGGTCACGTACGCGGCGCCGGTCGCGTCCACGAAGATTCCGCTTCCCCCCTCGCTGCTGCTGCCGCCGAGGTAGGTCGAGTAAACGAGGGCCGAGCCATTCGCGTCCAGCTTGGTCACGAAGGCATCCGTAAAGCCGGCGTTGAAGCTGGTGTTAAGGGCCCCGGGGGTTGTAGGGAAGTCCACTGAGAAAGTGGTGCCGGTCACATAGGCGGCGCCCGTCGCGTCCACGGCGATCCCACTGGTCGCGTCACAGCAGCCGCTGCCACCGAGGAAAGTGGAATAGACCAGCGCCGAGCCGGCCGCATTCAGCTTGGTTACGAAACCACCCTTGAAGCTCGTGTCGAAGGCCCCGGGTGTCGTGGGGAAGTCGGTTGAGTCGGTAGTTCCGGTAACGTAGGCGGCACCCATCGCATCCACGGCAATACCAATACTGAACTCATTGCCACTGCCGCCCAGGAAAGTGGAATAGACGAGCGTCGACCCAGCCGGGTCGAGCTTGGTCACGAAAACATCCGCAGGCCTGATGATTGTGCTGCCGCCGTTAAAGCTTGTGTCGAACGCTCCAGGTGTCGTGGGGAAGTCGGAGGGCGAGGAGGTAAAACCCGTCACGTAGACGGCACCCGTCGCGTCCACAGCGATTGCGGACGGAAGATCATCACTGCTACCGCCCAGGAAGGTGGAATACACCAGCGCCGAGCCAGCCGCATTCAGCTTGGTTATGAAGACATCGTCGCCGCCGTTAAAGCTCGTGTCGAAGGCCCCGGGTGTCGTGGGAAAATCGGCCGAACCAGTACCACCGACCACGTAGGCGGCGCCCGTCGCATCGACCGCAATGGCAAAACCCGAGCCACCGCCAAGGAAGGTCGAGTAAGAGAGCACCGGATCGATGACCAGCGGTCGGGTGGTGTCATACGCCGCGACCTGGAAGCCCACCCGATTCGCGCCCTTGCGTACGTAGCTTCCGGCGATCTTTCGCCGGATGCCGTCGATCTCCTGGTAGATGACGGGCCTGTGCTGGCGAATGTTTCCACCGCCAGCGTGCAGCACGAGATCACCTTCAGGGCCGATCTCCAGTTTGTCCGCGCCCTTGAAGCCGAGCACGATCTTCTTCGGGTCCGCTCCGGGTGCGACGACGAAGTCGTATTCGAGTTGGCGCTGGTTGCCGTAATAGACGAGATCGATGCCGGGATAGACGTTCCCATACTGGACTTTGGCGTAGGTCGGAACGTTGGTGTGCCACTTCGAGCGATCCCGGCCGACGAAGTAGTTCGCTTTGCCGGGGAGCTCGTCGAGTCCGCTCACTTGCGGGTCGCGCGTCGCGCCAACGAGGCTCATGCGCAGCGCGACGGATTTTAGGGGCGCCTTTGCGTCGGGCCGCGCTTGAGTATCGCGCACATCGCGTTTTGCATCGGGATTGGGCTTGGTCAGCACCAGCACTGCCTCGCCGGCGGTGAGATAGAGGTTATAGCCGGGACCGTGTGAGAGAAAACGAACGTCTTTCTGCGTCTGGCCTCGATTTGCCTCGAACTGCAGCGGCAACTTGCCGTAGTTCTCGTTCACGCGAGCGTCTGTCGCGGCGGCCGCGGGCCAGGCGAACCCGGCGGCGAGTAATGTGAACGCGAGCATGCCGTGAAACGGGATCGAAGCGTGTCGGGACATGGCTATCTCCTCGTTATTGATTCACAGTCGGTCACAATCCCACGATCGGCGGCAGCGGGGGCAAGACCACTGGGGGCGGCGGGAGCACCAGAGGCGGCAAGAGCGGTGGAGTTGCATTGCCCGCAGTCACGTCGAAGGCGTCCACCGCGACGTAGGCGCCGTCGGAGCGGCTCATGCCCGTCACGGTAATCACCATCGTGTGATTCGATGCCGCAAGACCCGAAGCCGAGTACACGGATTCGGAGGTGAGGCCGCCCGGCGCGTTGGGGCCGGCGGTATCCACCGTAATCGGCATGCCGCCGTCGACGGACACCGCGGCGATGCCGCAGACGTTGCATTTGACGCCGATCCAGCTCACCGCCGTTCCAGTGAAGCTGAACATCGCGGTGGAGGCGACGATATTGGAAGCGACGATGCTGCCGCCGCTGAAGGTGCCGGTCTCCGCGCCGTAGTTCGTCCAGAAGCCGATCTGGGTTGCGGTGCTTTCCTCGGAGCGCGTCGTGCCGGTCGGGGTGGGCGGTGGCGGCGGCGCCAGGTCAACGAACTTTGCGACGAAGGCGTCGCAGCATCCTCCTCCGTAAGTGGTCTGGAAGGCGCCCGCTGTTGTCGGAATGGATCCGCCGGTTTCGCCCGTCACGTAGGTGTTGCCGTTGGCGTCCACTGCGATGCCGGTGCCGGTATCAATGCTATTTCGGCCAAAGTAGGTGGAGTAGACCAGGGCCGAGCCAGTTGGATTGAGGATCGTCACATAGGCGTCCCAATCGCCGCCGGAAGCGGTCTGGAGGGCCCCGGCGGTCGTCGGAAAGTCCAACGAGAAGGTCTTCCCGGTTACATAGGCGTTACCGGACGCGTCCACGGCGATACCGCCGCCCCACTCAGGGCGAGCGCCGCCGAGGTAGGTGGAGTAGACGAGCGCGGAGCCGGTGGGATCGATCTTGGAGACGAAGGCGTCTCCGCTGAACTGGTCGCCCCCGCCGAAGGTGCGCTGGAAGGCCCCCGGAGTGGTCGGGAAATCGGGTGAAGCGGTGTTACCGGTCACGTAGGCGTTGCGGGCGGCGTCCACAGCGATGCCGCTGCTTATGTCGCTGCCGCCGCCACCGAGGAGGGTGGAATAGACCAGGGCGGACCCGGCCGCGTTGAGCTTAGTCACGCCGGCGTCGGTGCCGCCGCCGGAGATCGTCTGGAAGGCCCCAGGGGTCGGCGTAACGTTGGAGCTCAACACGTAGGCGTTGCCGTCGGCGTCCAGCGCGATCGGCGCGATAGCGCTCACGCTGTTGCCCAGGTACGTGGAGTAGACCAGGGTGGACCCGGCCGCACTAAGCTTTGTCACGAAGCCTGCGCCAAAGTTGTTAAGGGCGAAGGTCGTGTCGAAGGCGCCCGGGGTTGTGGGGAAATTGTTTAAGCATCGCGTGGTGGGGGTGGAGCCTGTCTGAGCGCAGACGGTGAAGCCGGCCACATAGGCGTTGCCTGCTGCGTCCACGGCAATTCCGCTGGCCGCGTCATCGGCACTGCCGCCGAGGTAGGTGGAATAGACGAGAGCGGAGCCGGTGGCGTTGATCTTTGTCACGAAGGCGTCGGAAGGCCCTCCGAACTCAGTGAACGTCGAACCCCCGCCGAAGATCGGCTGAAAGGCGCCCAGGGTTGTCGGGAAGTCGGTCGAACTGGTGCTTCCCGTCACGTACGCGTTGCCGGCGTCGTCCACTGTGATTCCGCCGGCGGATTCATTGCTGCTGCCGCCAAGGTAGGTCGAGTAAACGACCGCCGTGCCGGCGGCATTGAGCTTGGTCACGAAAATGTCCAAAGGCGCGCCGACGGCGCCCGCGCCGTTTGCGGGCTGAAATGCGCCCGAGGTCGTCGGAAAGCTGATCGAGGTGGTGCCGCCCGTGACGTAGGCGTTGCCCGCCGCGTCCGCAGCAATCCCTACGCCTCTGTCGGCGCGCTCGCCGCCAAGGTATGTCGAATAGGAGAGCACCACCGGATCGATGACGAGCGGCCAGGTTGGGTCGTACGCGGCCACCTGAAAGCCGACGTGGTTGGCGCCTTTGCGTACGTAGCCGCCGTCGATATCGCGGCGGATTCCGTCGATTTCCTGGTAGATGATCGGCTTGTGTTGGCGGATGTCGCCGCCAGCCGTATGTAGCACCAGATCGCCCTGCGCGTCGATCGCGAGCTTCCTCGCGCCCTTGAAGCCGAGCACGATCTTGTTCGGATCAGCACCGGGGGCGACGACGAAGTCGTACTCGAGTTGGCGCTGGTTGCCGTAGTAGACGAGATCGATCCCTGGATAGACGTTCTTGTATTGGACCTTGGCGTAGGTCGGCACGTTGGTGCGCCACTTCGAGCGATCTCGGCCGACGAAGTAGTTCGCCTTGCCCGGTTGTTCCTCGAGTCCGCTCACGAGCGGCTTGGATGCGGCGCCCACGAGGCTCATGCGAAGTGCGACGGATTTTCCCTGCGCCTTTGCGTCAGGCTTCGTCAGCACCAGCACCGCTTCGCTCGCAGTCAGATACAGGGCGTGGCCGGCCCCGCGCGAGAGGAAGCGCACGTCCTTGTCGGTCTGGCCGCGGTTCGCCTCGAACTGCAGTGGCAGCTTGCCGTAGCTCTCGCTCACGCGAGCTTCAGTAGCCGCGATCGCCGGTGAGGTGAGGCCGGAAACGAAAAGGATTAGAGCGAAGAAACTCCGCGCGTGCTGGGCCATGGTGGTCTCCTCCTCCTTTCAGGCTGTAGGAGATTCATGACGCAGCGGTACGCGGACGCTCCCAAGTGAGTAGTCCGTTGAGCGTATCGCTGTCAGCCGTGCGCGGATTTCCGGCGGCGCCAGGCGTCGCGAAGGGGAAGCCAGATGCGGCCCTTGAGGGTCACCGGTACCGTGCAGTCGTAGGTGCGCACGGGCTGCCCGCCGAAGTCCTTCTTGAATCGGTTGATTCCGGCGTTCTCCGGTGTCGATTCGTCTTCGAACAGGCCCCCCCAGTCGTAGCGCGTTATTCCCATCTTCTTGAACTCCAGCATTTCTCTCCAGTGCAGCCAGCGATTGGCGCGCCCGACCAGCGCGCGGTAGTCGTTGTCCTTGTCCCTGAAGCAGGAGCCCGTGTACTGGAGCCACGCGGCTTTTCCGCTCGTGAGGTAAGCGTGCCAGACCAGGGCCTCACCGTTCCGCGAGGCCGACGTCAGCACGAGCTGCCCCGCCTTGCAGGCGGCGAGCAGCCATTGACGGTCGGACAGCCAAGTCGATTTTTGCTCGGCGAATGCATCGTAGAACGCGCAGAACTCATCCAGGCGGCTTTTCGGGTCGGTGATGAACTCCATGCGGAGATCATCCTTCGTTTCGGCGCGCCTGATCTTGTAGCGGCAGTCCTTTCCGAATCTCTCCGCGATCGCGTCTTCCGCGACCGAAAGGTCGGTCACCATGGTCAGGAACGGAGTCGTTCTCGCGTCCGATACCGGAGCCTGTCTCTGGCGATACACGACGATATCCACTCCGGGATCGCGAGGCAGGTCCTCGTCGTACCAGACTTCCCCGTAGACGGCGGTCCGGCCCTTAATGCGGATCACTTCAAGCCCTCGCCATTTGGAAATCGCTTTCCCTCGATGCAGCTCGGTGGACGGACTTGCTGAACCCTGTATAGAACTCCTTCAAGGTCATGCCCCGGCACCAGGTCGAGAGCTCCTCGAACACAATCTCCAGTTGCTCATACAGGCGCTCGATATCCCTCGTGTTTCGGAATTTTGGACTTCCGCCGGGCATGAGCTCGGAGGAATGCAGCGTGAACTCGACGTGCACCGCACCGTCGGTGCGCGCTGCGTGCGCAGCCCGCAACATTCCGTGCAGAGCGCTCTCCGCCGGGCACAGGTGATTCAGGGCGGGCGACAAGAGCCGGTTTGTGGCCTGCCGCAGCAAAGGGATGCGATACACCCAGGGCACCTTCCGGTACTGGGCGCTCGTGCGAATGGTCATCGGTACCTCGAGCAGCCCGCCGGTCGTCGGCGCCGAGATGTCGGAGGGGCTGAAAAAGTAGGGGTCTTCGCGGAAAGCCCTGTAGTCGGTACCGCCCTTTCCGTTCGGATCGCCAGGAGTTCCGCTCCAATCGAGTCCCGGGCTCACCGAGCAGTCCACGCGATATCCCTCGTCGAGCAGCATGGCGGCGTAGCGGCCGTCGAAACCCAAGCGCCCGGACCGGTGGCTGACCATCGCTTGGTCGAACCGGGATTCGAGAAGACGCGTGACGAACTTGATTTTCTCCTTCATCACCGGATCGGGGTATTCGATCAGGTAGGGCTGATAGCGAAAGTCGTCGCTCGTCAGCGGGACGAGCGGGGGCGAGTTCCACGCGTGCAGGTGCATCCCGACCTCGCCTGCCCCACGGACGAGCACGTCCCGGGCGAATTCGACGAACGCGTCCGACATCGCCATCTCATAGTTCGTAAGGTAAACCGGCTTGAAGCCGAATCGCTCGCAGAGAGACTGGAAGCGCGGCAGATAGTCGGCGTTGCGGGTCGTGATCTCGCGCGGCTTCGACCAAAGGTCGTCACCCTCGGTGTCGATCGTGATGATGAAAGGCGTTTCAGACATGGCGCGTCCTGGTCGATGCTGGCATCTCGGCGGCGGCGGCGTCGGCGCGCATGGCGCGCCCGAAGGTATCGCAGTAAGGGGCGAGAACCTTCTCCTCGCCGTATTCGCGGGCCATGAACGCGCGGCAACGATCGCTCGCCGCCTTCCATGCAACGGGGTCGTGCAGCAGACGACCGATCGCGCCGGGAATCTCGGCGGCGGATTTCGGGGCAATGCCGAGACCTTCGCGCTCGATTACTCCGTCCGGATCGATGAGGGTCACAACGGGCACGCCTCTGATCCAGGCTTGAAGGTAGGAATTCGGGAAACCTTCGACGTCGGAGGTGTTGACCAGCAGCCTGGCGCGGCCATAGAGCTCATTGGCGTCCCAGTAAGGCAGGCCGCCATGGAACGATACGTTGGCCTTGGCCCTTGCCTTGAGGCTGACATGGCGGAACAGGGCTTCTTCGCCGGGTAAAGGTCCTCCCACCATATGGATCTTCACTTTCGGCAATCTCTCGGCGAGGTCGAGAATCCGGTCGGGTCTCTTCACTTTACGGATATTGCTAACCCACAGGAGGTCGATGTCGCGGGCCGGATCCGGCGACGGCTTTTCGACCAGCATTGCGGCCACTCGACTCGCCAATCCATAGTTGCGGGCCAAAGCCTGTGCCTGGGACTCGCTCTGAACGAGAATGGCGTCCGCGCGCCGCAGGCCGTACGCGTAAAGCCAGCGATCGCGGGCAAATCGCACGAGCAGTCGCGACCCGTCGCAGTCGGTATCGCTCGCCGTGCGGAAGACGAACCTTCTGCCATAGCGCCGGCAGAACAGCGCAAGCAGGCCGACGTGCATCCCCGCGCAGCTGGTGTAGTAGAGATCGGCGTCGGCGCGCTTGAGCGCCGACCACGTGCCAGTCCAGCGTGGGTGAATGAAGCGGAACGCGGGAATTCCAGCGTCGGGACGATACGTCTTGAAGACCCTGATCGCTTCCCATTCCGCGCCGTCGCTCTGGCCGTAGTCCGCAACGACCATCCTCACGTCGTAGCTCCGACGCGCCAGAGCCCGGCCAAGCAGCGCTTGCTGGACCGCTTCGCCACCGACGGTATGTCGCCTGTACTCGCGAGCCAAGGCCGTGAGATTGTCCGGGCCGACCAAGCAGATTTTCATCGCGCTATTGTCGATCGAGCGAAAAGGCGCGAAAAGCGCGAGGGCGTTCCTTTGCGCTCAGCACGCGGTCAGCCCTTGGCCGGCTGCATGTTCAGCCATGCCTCGGTCCGGTTGAGCACGCGGGCTGCCTGTACTTTCACCGCGTCGCGCAAGCTGCCTTTGCCGTAAGGCGTCGGACGGAGCCCCAGCTTCCTCATGCGGCCGTTCAACTTGTAGATCATGCCGCGCCGCAACGAGGCGTCTGTCTTGAAGCCGTTGCTGAACGAGATCGACACGCGGTCGCCGTTCCTTATCCAGTGCGGATCCGTCGTCGGAATGTGGATGCCCCACCCTTCCTTGAGCTCGAAGACCTGGGCTCGCTGCTGGTAGCGCTCGCGGAAAACCATGTTGCGGTGGATGGCCGGGCCTGAAAAGTGCTTTTCCAGCTCCAGCTCCGAAAGCACTTCCCGGTCCGAGGCGTTGAATACGCTGATCGTCTTGCTGCCGCGAATCTGCAGCAGAAAATTGATCTCATGATCCATGTGGTAGGGCGTGATCGACGAAGGCGAGGTCACGAAGATCGCGCCCTCGCGCTCGCACATGCCCGGCTCGATACGCTCCGACAACGGCTCGATTTCGTCCAGACAGCGGTTGAGCACATCCAGGCACTCGGGGTCGGCCTCCGCGCGCTTGAGCACCATCCACGAGCCGCACTCCTCGATTCGCCTGACGGTCTCCTCGGCCGACAGGCCGGTGTAGGGAGTGTTCTCCCAATCGGGAAGGCTCACCGGGATCTTCCCGGCGTTGTATTCGACGATGCTTGGAGGCAGCGTCCTTGCGAGCTCCGCCAGCCGCGTCAGCTTGAATAGCGGATGGTCCGAGACGTGATGCCGAAAGATAAACGGCTTGCGGTTGAAACAGGTGCGGAACGTGTCCGCGTCGATGTCCAAGAAACGGGCTTGCATGCTCATGCCTCCTTCATTTCTGCGGTTTTCCTCTTCACGATCCGGCGATGGGTCCAGCGCAGGAGCGGCAGTCCGGAGATCACGAGTTCGCCGAGCGTGCCGACGCCGATGGCGAGGGTCTGGATCGTCTTCCGATCGTTCGAGAGCCGATTGACGAGGAGGTTGTCGGGCGCCGCGCAGAAGTCCATCCACCGGACACCGGGCAGGGCGTGAAGCTGCCGGATGCTGTCCATCTCGAGCATCGCGCCGGGCGAGAAATCCGCGAATTCCTCGTCGTACGCTGTCTTGAACGCGAACGATCCCTCCCCGGCGACGAACGCGCAGCGGCGCGCGATCGGGCGGCCGTCGAAGTCGATGCCGAGCATGAGTAGCCGCTCGCGACGGAAGGCGGACGTCGCGGTGTCCTTGAAGAAGCGGCGGCCCATGTCCCTGCACGCCAAGGCCGTGCCGCCAAGACGCTTCCACCCGCTTGCCTCGATCCGGAGGAACTCGTCGATCCAGCGATCGACATCGTCCCCCTGCCGCAGCACGCGGTGCTCCACGCGGCCGCGCTCGCCCAGGCGCCTTTCCTTGCGTCGGAGCCTGCGGCGCAGGTCCCCGGACACAGCCGACTCCGGGTCGCTATTCGCATCTCCCCCTTTGCGCCACAGGCCGCGCGTAAAGACGTCGGTCACCGAGGTCGTCAATCCAAGCGCGTTGGACAGATCGACCAGCTGCCTGTGGAACGGTCCGTCGCCGTAGGTGCACCCGAGCTCGACGAGGGACGCGCGCGCTTCGCCCGATTGGAGCCAACGGAACAGCTCGACCATACATTCGCTCGCCGCGTCGGCACGCACGAGCGGCGTGCACGCGTAACAGTGGATGTGCTGCCACAGACTCAGGGTGGACACCTTGAGATTTCTGAAATTGCGGACCCGCTCCAGCGGAAACACCGCGCCCAGCTTCGGCGCGGCATCCCGGTGGTCCTGGTCGTGAATGAGCACCAGGACAATGCTGATATCCTTGCCTTCACCGAAGGCCTCCAGCGCCGGAAGCAGCATCCAGTGCTCGTAGAAGACATTGGGCTCGATCGCCGCCGCCGCCAGCTCTTCCCAGGCGGGAACGAAGCGCGACAACGTCGATGCATCGCGCGCCACGAGAATCGATGTTTTGCGGGCTAATGGGCCGGACCGGGCCGGGCCGTCTGCCGCGCCGCTTTCGCGTGTCGTTCGTCCCGGGTCCATGGAATTCGCCCCATCGTAAGCACGCGCGATGACGTCAGGGGCCATCCGGACTTGGTCCATTTGTCTTATCCACCCTGGAAGCGCAGCCACCACTCGCCTTCGAGGCGACTGAGGAACGCGCTTCCCTGTTGGATTGCAGCGGCGATGTCGGGTTGGCGCGAGTGGACCAGGGTCCACGGTCCCTCGCTCCGCAGCCAGCAGTGCCTGTCCGAAAGCTCCTGAAGATGACCGGGGTCGAGGCGCCCCCGCACTGCCGTAGCCCCGTGTCGCAAGGCATCGACGAGGAGGCGCTGCAGCACGCGGCCGAAGCAGCCGTTGCGAGCGGCAAGCTGCACCACTTCGCTTACCTCGCCAGCACGGACATAGTGCAGGTACCAGCCGATGAGCCTTCGCCCGCCCTCGAACACGGCGCGGGCGCGCAGATTTCCGTGGCGCGCCTTGCGAGCGGCCTGCTCGAGAAGCCACCCGAGCGAGCGCGCATCGTAGTCCGGCTGCAGAGCATTGCCGTCCGCGACCTCGGGGAGGTGAGCCGCCATGGCGGCCGCGTCGAGCGCGTCCTCGGTCAATTCGACTTCTTTCCGGTTCAGCCAGCCGGGAAGCCTGCCCACGGTCAGCGTATCCGCCAGGGCGCTCAAAGGGCGCGCCGCGAGCGTGAGCCAGCGTGGCAGCGCGCGTCGCTCCTCGAGGAGAGTGAGGGAATACCGCGCCGGCCGCAGCAGGCGGGTCCAGTGAAGGTTGTAAAGCAGCGGCGAAATCCCGCCGAGTCCGGCCCACATCCGGCGAGACAGGTTGTTGGCTCCGTCCGCGAGGAACAGATCTTGGGGTCCGGAGAGCGCCGCTCTGGCCAGTTGCAACGCCGTCAGGCCATGGCGCCGATTCGGGTCGACCAGGAACTGGCACCCCACGGCAACGCGGATGGGTCGTCCGCGGAACACCATCCGCCGGGGCACTACCCCCGCAAAACCCGCGAGGCGGCCGTCTTCATCGGCCACCCAGGACGGCAGATCGAGGTCGCGCCATGGGTTGCTGAGGAGAATCTCCCGGAGGTAGGCCTCGCATGCCGATGACGAAGTCCAGTGCTGATCCGGGTAGGTGCGCCTGAAGAGCGCTGCGACCGCGGGGATGTCGTTCTCCACGAGCGTTCGGACCGTGGCCATGGCCGCGCGACCTCAGGCGACCTTCTTTGCCGCGGACAGTTCGACCGGGCTCGCCGCCTCCACCAGCTTGGCGATCCGCTCGAGCGTGCGCAAGTGGTCGAGGTCGATGCTCTCGATCGCGATGTGCACGCCAAAGCGCCGCTCGAGCTGCAACAGCAACTCCACCAGCTGGAGCGAGTCGAGCGTGCCACTTTCGAACAGGTCGGTGTCCGGGGACGGCGCCTCGACGTGGAGACTCTCGAGAAACAGGTCCCCGAGTCGCCGCAGGATCGCTTCTCTGGTCCAGCGCGGCTCCATCAGTGCGCCTCCATCTGTACCTGGTGGGATTCGGCCGCGGCGAATGCGTTCTTCAGGCGCGGGCGGTCGATCTTGCCGTTGTCGTTCTTCGGCAGGGCGTCGTGGCGCATCCAGCGGTTCGGAAGCATGTAGCCGGGCAGTAGCGCCGAGAGGCTCGCGCGCAACCCGGCCGAGGAGACCACGCTCGCCGTCTCCGGGGCGTACGCACAGCAGATCAGCCATCCCTCGAATCCATCGGACGGGATCGCCACCACCGCGCTTTCCCGGAGGCCCGGCAGCGAATGGAGCGCGGCTTCGATCTCGCCCAGCTCGATCCGGTAGCCGCGGCTCTTGATCTGGGTGTCCGCTCTGCCGAGAAAGTACGTGAGGCCGTCGGCCCCGCGGCGCGCGAGGTCGCCGGTCTTGTAGATGCGGTCCTGTGGACCGGACCCGCCGGGGCAGGGGATGAACGCTGCGCGCGTTCTCTCAAGGTCGCGCCAGTACCCCGGGCTCAGTCCCACGCCGCGTATGTAGAGGTCGCCGATCTCTCCCGCGGCTGCGGGCCGCAGCCGCTCGTCGAGAATCAGCAGTTCTTCGCCGCCGCACGCGTCCCCAATGGGAATGGCCTCGCGCTCGTCGGAGGGGCAGCGCGCGACCGTGTAATGGCTGCTCGCGATCGTCGCCTCGGTGGGGCCGTAGAGGTTGGTGAAGCGCGCGTGCGGGAGCCGGCGCATCCAGTAGATGAGCGTGGGCGTCGGCAGGGTCTCGCCGCACCACAGCACCCGTCGCAGGCTCGGGAAGTCCCCGTGGCGCACCACGTCGAATTTCGCCATCAGGTTGAGCACCGACGGCACCGAGAACCACTGCGTGAGCTTCGCCTCGCGCATGAACTCAGCCAGCTTGGGAGGCAGGAGGTTCAGCTCAGGCGGCACGAGGTGCAGCTCGGCTCCCGCGGAGAGCGTGCCGAAGATATCGAAGGTGGAAAGGTCGAAGTGCAGCGGCGGGTGCTGCGAGACCCGGTCCGCCGGGGCCGTGCCGAAGTAGCCCTTCGCCCAGCGGATGAAATGCGAGACGTTGGCGTGGGTGATCATCACGCCCTTGGGCAGCCCGGTGGATCCCGAGGTAAACAGGATGTGCGCCACGTCGCCGTCGCTGTTGGCGTACGCAGGTGGCGTCGCCGGGTGGGCGTCTAGGTCGCGCAGGGTGAAGGCCGCTTCGACATTGGCGGGCGAACCCTCGTCCAGCCATCCGATCGTGGGCCGCCGGGCGAGGTTCGCGGCCGCAAGGGCGCCGCGAATGTTTTCGCCAACCAGGCCGGCGGCGAGCATGCAGGAGCAGTCGCTGACCTCGAGCACGCGCGCCTGGCGCGCCGCCGGACTCGCCGGGTCCATCGGCACGTAGATCGCGTCGGCCTTGAGCACGCCGAGCATCGCGACGATCGCCCAGGGCGTCCTCGGCATGAGCAGGCCGACCCGGTCACCCCGGCTGCATCCCGCTCCCTTCAGCAGGCGGGCGAGACGGTTGCTCGCGTCCTCGAGGGCGCCGTAGCTGAAGAGCTCGTCCCTGTACACCAGCGCGGTCGACTCCGGCCGCGCCTGCGCCTGCGCGGTGACGGCTTGCTGGAGCAGCCCGCTCATGCCGCAAGCGTCGCGGCGCGCTCGAACACCACGCCCGTGTGCAACATTTCTTCGACGCTCGCGGGCACGTCGAGGATGAAGGTGCGGTAGCCGACGTAGACGTAGCGCGCAACTTCGTCCGCGACCCTGGCGTAGCTTCCCACGAGGAAAGGGCAGACCGCCTTGTAGTTCTGGAATGGAACCAGCCAGTACGGGTTCTCGGCCCCCGGCTCCGTTTCCCCGAACTCGGAGAGCTGGCGGTGCCAGGCCGAATCCGAGACCTTCATCGCGAGCTGGTGAGTGAGCTGGCCCTTGCGGTCTTCCGGATACCGGGCGCGAGCGACCGACCAGGCCTCAGCATCCTTCTCGCGGGCGACGATGCCGATACGGATGCCCCGGGACGCGACGTCCGGCGCGGGGGCGCTTGCGTACTCGGCGGGCGGCTTGGGGTATTCCACCGCGGTCGCCTCCAGCTGCCGTGCGGCAGCCATGCCGGCTTCGGAGGAGCCGGACACGAGCACGCCGGGCAGCAGCGCGGAGGGAAGCGGCGGGGTCAATTTCAGATTGCTGACCTTGTAATACCGTCCTTCGAAGCTCACCGGATCCGCCGTTCGAAGCAGGCTCTGGACGATGGTCGTGTACTCGAGCAGGCGCGCGTAGCGCTCGTCATGCGGGGTGAGGTCGTTCAGCGCCGCCAGGTCGTTCTTGAATCCCCCCGCGACCATGTTCAGGTACACCCTGCGACCGTACATGTGCGCGAGCGTGGAGATCATCTTGGCCACGCTGTAGGGATGCATGTAGGCCGGCTGGATCGCCACCAGCGGGCACAGGTGATCGGTAGACTCGACGATGACTTGCGACACCAGCCACGGGTCCAGCTGGCTGTTGTCGGTGACGACCAGAATGCCTTCGTGTCCCGCGGCCTCGCTCGAGCGCGCGAATTCCTGCAATTCGCGCGCGCAGGTTTCGGGGGGCGCCTTGGCGGAGAGGGGGCAGGTGGAGAAGATCTTCAGGTCGTGCTCGTGTACGGACATGTGAACGCTCGCGTGACGGCCGAGGGAAGCTGATGAAAGTACCGAAGGGAAGTTGCGCCGCTGTCCGTCCGAGTGTCCGCGTTTCTGGTCCATTCGGTCCACGATCGACAGCGCCGGACGGGCCGGGCGGTCTGTAGCCGAAAAGCGACGCACTGAAGTCAAATCGCTACAGAATAATCACGCCGCCCTGATACGTGGTCGATGCTCAACGCACTATATGATTTGCTGTTCTGAGCAGGGTCGGCAAAGAAGGAATCACCCATGAAAGAACTCAATATGGCTGACATGCAGTTCATCCAGGACGCGCTGGACCGCAAGGGACTCCTTAGCGCCCTGCGTGCGTTCAGAAAAGGCGATTTCTCGGTCCGCCTTCCGATGGACCTTACCGGCATCGACGGTGAAATCGCGCAGGCTTTCAACGACGTCGTGGAAGGCAACGAGAAAATGACGGACGAGTTCGCGCGCATCCGCGACGAAGTCGGCCGCGAAGGACAAATCAACCAGCGCGTGAGGCTGGCCTCGGCCAACGGATCGTGGGCCGCCTGCGTAGACTCGGTCAATACGCTGATCGGGGATCTGGTGCGGCCCAGTCTGGAGGTGGCCCGCGTGATCGAATCGGTGGCCAAGGGCGATCTTTCCCAGCGGATGTCCCCGGAGATGGACGGGCGGGCGTTGCGCGGAGAATTTCTCCGCATCGGGAAAGTCGTCAATACGATGGTGGACCAGCTCGGCGGCTTCGCCTCGGAAGTGTCTCGCGTGGCGCGCGAAGTGGGCACCGACGGCAAGCTGGGCGGCCAGGCGCAGGTGCCGGGCGTCGCCGGCACCTGGAAGGACCTGACCGACAACGTGAACGCCATGGCCGCGAACCTCACCGGGCAGGTGAGAAACATTGCCGAGGTGACCACCGCGGTGGCGAAGGGCGACCTGACCAAGAAGATCGCCGTGGACGTGAAAGGCGAGATCCTGGAGCTGAAGAGCACCATCAATACGATGGTGGACCAGCTGAACGGGTTCGCCTCGGAAGTGTCGCGGGTGGCGCGCGAGGTGGGCACCGACGGCAAGCTGGGCGG
>Ga0137409_10002700_pt1 | contig 18933 bp, 20 predicted proteins | sample CZODoug1_16funga_FD_122059 | JGI IMG/M metagenome (GOLD analysis project Ga0137409, IMG submission 122059) | Vadose zone soil fungal communities from Angelo Coast Range Reserve, California, USA - CZODoug1_16fungal (Hybrid Assembly) | ecosystem: Environmental > Terrestrial > Soil > Vadose zone... | reverse complement strand
CAAGAGACTGACCATGATGATCGTCGATTCCCAGGTGCATATCTGGGCCGCGGACACGCCCGAGCGTCCCTGGCCTCCGGGTGAGGCGGCGCGTGCGCACCAGCCCACGCCGCTCACGGCCGAAGGCCTGCTGGAAAAAATGGACGCGGCCGGCGTGGCGCGCGCCATCCTCGTGCCTCCCTCCTGGGAAGGCGACAGGAACGACGTGGTGCTCGCGGCGGCCCATCGCTACCCTGAACGGTTCGCCGTCATGGGCCGCATATCGCTGGAGGCCCCCGAAAGCCGGGAGGAATTCCTGCCGCTGACGCGCACCGACGGCATGCGCGGCCTGCGGTTCACCTTCCATACGGAAAAGCAGCAGAAGCTCCTCACGGGTGGTGCCGCCGATTGGCTTTGGCCCGCGGCTGCCGCCGCGGGAGTTCCCCTGATGGTGCATGCCCCGCATTCACTGCCGCTGATCGACGCCATTGCGGCGCGCTATCCGACTCTGCGCCTTGTCATCGACCATCTGGGTCTCGTCCGGCCCAAACTCGACCACGAGGCCTTCGCCCATTTGTCCGGGCTGCTCGCCTTGGCCAAGCGCCCGAATATTGCGGTGAAGGCGAGCGCGGTCACGGACTATTCCGGCGAGCCTTATCCGTTCCCCATCCTGCACGGCTATCTGCGCCAGGTGTTCGACGCCTTCGGGCCGAAACGGATATTCTGGGGCTCCGATATTTCGCGGGTGCGTCACACTTATCGCCAGATGATCACTCTGTTTACCGAAGAGCTCGCTTGGCTCGGCGAGGACGATAAAGCCTGGATCATGGGCCGCGGCCTTTGCGAATGGCTGAACTGGCCGCTGAGCACGTCCGAAAAACGGTCGACAAACGAGAACAGGACAGTCCACGGATTGAGGTAGGCGCCGGCGCGGTGGAGATCGGTTTCACTGCGGCTTGATGTTGCCGGCCCGGATCACCTTGGCCCATTTGTCGGTTTCGACGGCGATCAGCTTGCCGAAGTCGGCGGGCGAGCCCTCGAGTGCGTCGCCTCCCAGATCACGAAAGATTGACCTCACGGCGACCAGCCCAAAAACGCTGACCAGAACCTGGCCGGCAAGATTGTAGACTATATTTTTTGAGAGAACTGATTTCATCCGATGAACTTTGTTAGCGGAATCTCCGCGCAGCCGTGGACTTGGCTGGTCGCGCGGTTGTCTGCCGCGGCCTGTCCATTGGCGAAGCGTGGTTGCCGGCGAGTGCGATTAAGGTGGAGCCGAGGAGGGCTGCGAGATGGGTTCCAGTTTCGCGCGCAAGACGCGCCCGGCAATACAGTGGCCCTTCTAGCCCAGGTCCTCCGCGCGAATGTCTCCTACTACGGCTTTCGCCATATCCGGTTCTACGCCCCCAACCCACCGCGATCGATAGAACGGTTCCGGCTGGATGCGGAGGCCAGCGACGATGGCTCAGGCAACTGGCAAACCTTCAAAAAGTAGGCTGAACACCACATTAGAAAGTGGTTAAGAGCGCTCGCCCCCGGCCCCCAATTCTGGGGGAGACTTCGCGCACTACACCAGCCAGTCCCCCCAGACCGGGTACCCGTGTGCGGGTGGAGGGTTAGGGGGCGAGTTCCGCAGCGCGAGGATGCGGGCGCCGTCGAACTCGACGGGAAACTTCGGCGTCGACGCCGGCGTTCCCCGGAGGAACGTGACCACGCGCTTCGATCCCGTCTTCAGACGGAACGCCTCATAAGGGTCTTCGGCGAGCAGCTTCCGGAGCGCGTCGACCGGACGGACGATGGTGAAGAACGCGCGGCCGAGCCGCCGCTCCATCCCGGCTTCGGCGCGCTTCTCGATCGAGGCGGGCGAGCCGGCGGGGGCGCTGAAAAGGACGTTTCCGCTTCCGAGCACCGTGCGCACGTCGCCGAACCCCGCCTTCTCGAAGGCGGACTTCAACTCCGTCATCTTCGCGTTCAGCGGGCTCACGCCCCGGAGCAGCGCGACGAACGCGGTCACGGCGATTTCAGGGGGCGGAGCCGATAGCAGGCCATCTCCGTCCCGTTGCGGACGATGATGCGGTCCTGCGCGACCGCCGGATGGTTCCAGGTCTTGCCCTCGATCGAGGGGATGCGGACGATCTCCCCCGGCTCCTGAGGTTTCGCCTCGACGAGCGCCAGCTCGCCCTTCTCCGAAATCAGGATCAGAAGACCCTGGTCGGCCAGCAGGATCAGCTGGCCGTTCCCATAGCGGCCCTTGCGCCAGACGCGCTCGCCGGTCCGGAGGTCGACGCAGGCCAGGACGCCTTCGTCGAAGCCGTACACGTGTCCGTCGTGCAGGACGAAGTTGCTGAACGAGGGCCGGAACTTCGCCGTCGACCACAGCTCCGCCGCGTTCCACTTCCCGCCCTCCTCCTTCAGTTCGAGCAGCGCGAGGCCCTGGCCGGCGGCCACCAGCACCCGGGTGTCGTCGACGGGGCTGGACTGGAGCATCGGGATCACGGCTTCGCTGGGGTTCGGGCGCTCCCAGAGCGTCGCGCCGTCGGCGACCGCGAGCGCCGCCAGCGACTTGTTGTCGGACATCAGGAGCTGCGGCTTGCCGCGGACCGTCAGCAGCTGCGCGGACGCATAGCTCTCCTTGCCGGCCAGCTTCGTCCAGACCGGCGTCCCGGTCGCGGCGTCGAGGGCGACGATCCCGCTCGCGCTGGGTCCGCCCGCGAAGACGATGACCTTGCCGTCGACGACGAGCGGGGACGCGGCATATCCCCACTGCGGGGGCGTCGCGGCGCTCCCCTGATGGAGATCGCGCCTCCAGACGACGTTCCCCGTCGAAGCCTCCAGGCAGTTGACGATGCCGCTTCCGCCGAGCGTGTAGAGGCGGCCCTCGCGGAAGGTCGGCGTCGCGCGCGGCCCGGCGCCCGCGATGCCCTCGGTGAAGCGCGCCTGGTCCTCGTGCGCCCAGACTTCCCTTCCGGATTCAGCCTCATAGCAGACGACGGCCTCCGACTCGCCGCGCTGCTCCTGCGTGACGAGGAAGCCGTCGATGAGGACGGCGCTCGACCAGCCGGGCCCCGCGCGGTGCTTCCAGAGGAGCGTCGGGGGCACGTCCTTCCAGTTGGTCTCGATGCGCAGGCCGTGGACGACGCCGTCGCGCCGCGCGCCGCGGAATTCCGGCCAGTCGCCGGACTTCAGGGACCAGGCTTTCGTCGACGTCGGCGCGGCGGCGTTCCGGCTCGCGAGGTAGGCGGCCTCCTCGGTCGGGGTCCAGCGCCAGCTCGTGGAGGAGCGGAGGCGGCCGTCGAGGCCGTCCCAGCGGATGAGGTCGAAGTAGAGGAAACCGCCCAGGATTCCTGCGGAGAGAACCGCCACGGCGGTTCGGGGCTTCCAGAGCCGGGCGAGGTAGATCCAGAGCGCACCGGCCGTCAGGACGGGCGGGACGGACGTCATGAGAAAGCCCATCGCCTGGAACGATTTGTGGGAGAGGAGGATGCCGAGCGCGGCGCCGGAAAGGATGAGGCCGAGCCCGAGAAGCCGGACGCGGCCCGGGAGAGTCCCGTTGGAGAGCCAGAGGACCAGGAACAGCACGAGGAACAGCAACGCGCTGAGCGCCCCCGACAGGAAGCGCGCGAACATGGGCATGTCCATCTGCGCGTTGACGATCTGGAAAATCCAGTAGACGCCGGCGAGCGCGGCAGTCGGCCAGCCGCGGTAGGGTTTGGGGGCGGGGATCGCTTCAGAGGCCATGGGATCTTCCCTCTCAAAGTCTTTCCGCGTGAACGCGCGGGGGGCGGCTCACAATCCCTGATATTTCTTTCGCAACCGCACGCGGATCAGCTCCGCCAGTATATTGACGGCGAGCGTCGCGCCGAACAAGAGGAGAGCGGACAGGGAGAGGACCCCCCACAACGTGTCTCCCTCCGGGCAGCACGGAATTTCAACGGCGATGTCGGTGGTCAGGGACCGGAATCCGACATAGGGCCAGAGGCTGAGGGTCGGCGTATTGCCCGTGGCCATGAGGACGATGATGGTTTCGCCCGCCGCGCGGGTGAAACCCAGGAGCACCGTGGAAACGATGCCGGACCCCGCCGTGGGGAGCACGATCCTCAGCGCCGTTTGCCCGGGCGAGGCCCCGAGCGCGAGCGAGCCGGCGACCAGGTGCCGCGGCACTCCCGAGAAGGCGTCCGCCGCGATCGTGAAGATGGTGGGAATCACGGCGAAGCCCAGCGCGGTGCCGACGACGACGGAGTTCCGCTGGTCGAAGGTGGTCTGGATCCACCGTGGATAACCCCCCCCCGGAACGGTGCTCTCGAGGAAGTAGCCCAGTTCCAAAGCTCGACCAAGTCCAGGAACAGGAGGACCAGCACGGTCGGGAGCGCGAGGAATACCAGGGTTGCGACGGAGGCGGCGAGGAGGTGGGCCAGGAGGTCGACGAGCTTCCGGCGGGCGAGTCGCGACCGGCTCGAGCTCGTCGTCATGATTCAGCCTTGCGGCGGATGATGGATGCCCGGCACCCGACTCCCTTTAAGAAAAAAGCCCCGGCAGGGACTGGTCCCCCGCCGGGGTTGTTGGAATCCGTCGGCCTTTATTTTGAGGACTTCACGGTGTCGGCCAGCTTCTGGACGAGCGGCACCATCGCCTCGTCCATCGGGTGCCCGTCCCACTTGACCAGGCCGTCGGGCCCGATCACGAACGCGTGCGGGATGCCCGTGACATTGTAGGCTTCGCCCGACGTGGACCCGTAGCCCACGGTGTAGTTCATCTTCATGTCCTTGGCGAACTTCTCGACCTTGCTGAGCGGCTCGTCGGTCAGGCCGATGATCTCGAGCTTGGACTTGTCGATCTTGTCCCGGAGGCTGACCAGGTGCGGGATCGACGCCCGGCAGGGCGGGCACCAGGTCGCCCAGAACTCCACGATGACGACCTTGCCCTTGAGGTTCTCGAGGGTGACCGCCTCGGAATTCAGCCATCCTTTGGCGTTGATCTCCTTGGGTTTCTTGCCGTCCTGGGCCTGGACGAGCATGGCACCGAGCGCGAGCAGGAGCGCCGTCGTGAACGCGTACCGCATGGTCAATCTCCTAAGGTTGTGTCGTGTTCTATTGTAACGACACCGGAGGAGGAGTGTATTCATGAAAAATGTTCCCGCTCCCCGGCCCGGGAGGCCCGGGTCATGAACCAGCAGGGCACCCCGAGGACCGGCTCGCGGCGGGCGACGGAAAAGCCCTCGCGCTCGTAGAACGGCACGTTCGCGTCCCGGTCCGTCTCCAGATACGCCGCCGTCCGCTCCCGATCCATCCGCGCGCAGAACGAGCGCAGCAGCGCGGTGCCGATCCCCTTCCCCCGCATCGACCGCGGTACCGCGAGGGGTCCGAAGTGCCAGTGAGGATGCGACGGGTCCCGCCGCGTGAACTCGGCCGCCAGCTCGTGGAGCCGCAGCGCGATGGACAGCGAATGGCGCATCGCCAGGGACGGGACGATCATCAGCCGCTCGAAAAACCCGAGGCGGCATTCGCCCGGAGCGACCCGTCCGCAGACGCCGACCAGCCGCTCGTCTTCGAACGCGCCTTCGAGGGCGCCGCCCCGGAACACGCGTCGGACGGCGCCCTCGAAGAGGCGGGTCAGGGCCCGCTCGCGATCCTCGGTGCTCCTGTCGATCACCGTCATATAGAGGGGGTTGTCCCTCAACCCGTTCGCGAGGAGCGACGCCGCCGCCGGCAGATCGTCTTCGGTCAGGTCGCGCAGGTTCACGGCGACAGATGGGCGACGTCGTTCCAGCGCTCGACGACGGGGTCGCCCGAGTGGGGATCGATGGACAGGAAGGAGAGCGAGGCGGGATCGAGGGAGAAATGCGCGCCGGTGTCGGGGGCGATCCCCACCCAGCGGGCCATCAGGACTCGGAGGAAATGCCCGTGGGAGAAGACGACGGCGTTTCCGCGGACGGACTTCAGGAGCGCCACCACCCGGTCGGCCCGAACGACCACGTCCTCGAGATGCTCCCCGCCGGGACAGCCGTCGCGGAAGATGCGCCAGTCGGAGCGCCTGGCACGGATCTCCGCGCTGCGCAGGCCCTCATATTCCCCGTAGTTCCATTCCTGAAGATCGTCGATGACGGCGGCGATCGCCCCGAAGCCGCAGATTTCGCAGGTCTTCTTCGCGCGCTGGAGAGGGCTGGTGAACACGGTGGTGATGCCGAGACTCCGAAGACGCCCTCCGAGTTTCGCCGCCGCCTGTTCGCCGGCCGGAGTCAGGGGAATGTCGGTGCGCCCGGTGTGCTGCCCCGAAAGGGACCACGCCGTCTGTCCGTGCCGGGCCAGACCGATCAGAGGGCTCTGTTCGCTCATGCGCTCGACGGCCGCATCGCCGCGGATCGTACCGGAAAGCGGCCGGCCCCGCCAACCAAACCGCTCCGGAGGCTGTGAAGATCGCTTAAAGGGGAGATTCACGATCCTTGAAGGAGGCGTCGAATCCTTGACGGTTCCGGCGTGGCTGAACTATGGTGATAGCGCGACCGGACGGAAGGAGTCTGTGGTGTCCGGTCGATCAGCCGTTCCCGTCCCTTCCCCCCGTCGACCCTCCAGGAGACCGTCATGCGAAAGAAAGTGAGCTCCGGCTCGTTCTCCGTCCAGGCGATCGCGGGTACTCATGTCGTGCTGCTCGGCATGAATCTCGCCAAGGCCCAGTGTCCCGGCCTGCTGGGATTCGGGATCCGGCGCACCGATCACACCGAAGGCGAAACGTACTGGCTGAGCGGATACAAGACCTTCGCGACCGTCGTGCCGCAACCCGCCAAGGGCGTTCTGTACTCCACCCAGAAGCATCCCATCCAGGGCTTCACGTGGTCGGACTTCTCCGCGAAACCCTCGCACGACTACACCTACGAGGTGATCGCGATCCGCGGGACGCCGACGACACCGAAGGAAGGCCAGAAGGTCTCGGTCAAGGTGACGACCGAGGGGACCAGGGTTCCGGACAGCATCCATCACGTCCACTTCAATCGCGGAGCGGCTGCGTCGCAGGAATACACGCGGCGCTTCGGCGACCGCCGGCCCGACGAGGTCGGCCAGGAGGCCTACGACTGGCTGTCGCGCGGCGCGGCGGAGGCGATCGGAAGCTTCCTCCTCCGGGCCGCGGACTCCGGATGGGGGCTGCTTGTCGGAGCCTATGAGTTCACCGAGCCGCGCATCCTGCTCGCGCTCAAGGACGCATGGAAGAACCGGAAGGTCGACGTGCAGATCCTCTATCACGCCGTCAACGACGACCAGAAGAAGGCCAATGAGAAGGCGATCTCGGACAATGGACTGGGCCCCGTCTGTCAGCCGCGGAAAGCGGTCGGCCTGACCCTGTCGCACAACAAGATCATCATCCTCACCAAGGGCGGCGTCGCCCAGGCGGTGCTGACCGGGTCGACCAACTTCAGCATCGGCGGCGTCTACGGCCACAGCAACGTGGTCCATATCTGCGAGGACACCGGGATCGCGGACCAATACAAGTCCCTGTGGGAGGAGCTGGAGAAGAACCGGCCGAAGAAGACGGCGGCGCCGGACATCGACGCCGCGTCGCCGGAGCCGCCGAGCCCTCCCCCGAAAGGGACCCGGCCGATCTTCAGTCCGCGTCCCGACCTGGACGCGCTGAACTGGTACGCCGCGGCGGCGAAGGGAGCGCAGGAGGCGCTCTTCATGTCGTTCGCGTTCGGGATGCATCCCGTCTTCCAGGACGCCTATGAGAACGGCCAGGCGCCGCTCCGCTACGCGCTCCTGGAGAAGATGAGCGGGCCCGGCACGAAGGAGCAGGTCGCGGCGAACGAGAAGAAGATCATCGCGCTCCGGAAGATGGAAGAGAACAAGTTCGCCGTCGGCGCCTTCCTGCCGCAGGGCGCCTTCGACCGCTGGCTGAAGGAGAAGCTCTCGAATCTCAACGTCCACGTGAAGTTCATCCACACCAAGTACATGCTGATCGACCCCCTGGGAAAGAAGCCCCTGGTCGTCAGCGGCTCGGCGAACTTCAGCGCGGCCTCGACCACGAACAACGACGAAAACATGCTCGTGATCCAGGGCGATACGCGGGTGGCCGACATCTACCTGGGCGAGTTCATGCGCCTCTACAGCCACTTCGCCTTCCGCGACTGGCTGAGTCACCAGACGAATCCCGACGAAGCCAAGGTGTCGCACCTCGACGAGAACGACGAGTGGTGGAAGAGCTACTTCGGCACTTCGTTCCAGTCACGCCAGCGGGAGTATTTCGCGGGGGGATAGCCCGCCGACTGTTTCCCCGGTAAACAGTCTCAGCGCGGTTCGCGGGGATTCCCCGTCCCCGCCCGGCAAGTTGACGAACTTGAGGCCCGAATTGCATGTCTCAAGGGAAGAAACGAGGATGGTCGATATCCAATAGCTTAGACTAGACAGGGTTGGAACGGCCGCCCGGGGGATCCGTAGAATCTAGGGCGGCTTTTTCTATCTTCGGAGCCCTATGCTCATCGGCGAAATCCTGGTCCGGAACGGGGCGGCCACACCCGCCCAGATCGACGACGCCCTCCGCAGGAAGGAAGGCAGGGAGCGCCTCGGCCAGACTCTGCTCCGCCTCGGCCTGGCCAAGGAGGAGGACGTCTACAAGGCGCTCTCCGAGCAGAGCCGCCTGCCCTACGTCGACCTGGCCGCGATCGAGATCGATCCGACCCTGGGCAGCCCGGCCAGCATGAAGACCATCTTCCAGCGCAAGGTGCTCCCGCTGGACCGGTCGAACGGCAGCCTCCGCGTCGCCCTCTCCGACCCGCTCGACCTGGGCGTGCTCGAGGACCTGCGCCTCCTGCTCAAGGCGAAGATCCTGCCCGTCATCGGCCGCCCGTCCGAGATCGACCGCCTGCTCAAGAAGCATTACGGCGTCGCCGCCGACGAAGTCCACCGCATGGTCAACGCCGCGAGGGGGGACGTCCAGGTCATCAAGGAGACGTCGGCGCAGGCGGACGAGAAGGCCCTGGCCGAGGACGCGGGCCTGGTGAAGTTCGTCAACCAGATTTTCACCGAAGCGGTGCGGGACCGCGCGAGCGACATCCACGTCGAGCCGATGGAAGACGAACTGCGCATCCGCTACCGCATCGACGGCGTCCTCCATAAGGTCCCGATTCCGACGGAGATCAAGCGCTTCCAGGCGGCGATCGTGTCGCGCCTGAAGATCATGTCGGCCCTCAACATCGCCGAGAAGCGGCTCCCCCAGGACGGCCGCATCATGCTCAACGCGCTGGGCAAGCAGGTCGACGTCCGCGTCTCCGTGATCCCCAACGTCTGGGGTGAAGGCGTCTGCCTTCGACTCCTCGACCGGGCGAACATGTCGGTCTCGCTCGAGGACCTGGGGATGCCGCCCAAGGTGCTCGAGAGGTTCAAGGGCCTGATCGCCGAGCCGCACGGCATCCTCCTGGTGACCGGGCCCACGGGCTCGGGCAAGACGACCACCCTCTATGCCGCGCTGCAGAAGATCAACAACATCGAGGACAAGATCATCACCGTCGAGGATCCCGTCGAGTACCAGCTGGCCGGGATCAAGCAGATCCAGGTGAACTCGAAGATCGGGCTCACGTTCGGCGGCGGCCTGCGGGCGATTCTGCGCCACGACCCGGACATCATCATGATCGGCGAAATCCGGGACCTCGAGACCGCGGAGATCGCGGTGCAGTCCGCCCTGACGGGCCACCTGGTGTTCTCGACCCTGCACACGAACGACGCGCCCACGGCCGTCACGCGCCTCGTGGACATGGGCCTCGAGCCGTTCCTCGTGGCCTCGACAGTGGAAGGCCTCATGGCGCAGCGCCTCGTGCGGCGCATCTGCAAGTCGTGCAAGAAGGAGATCAAGGCGGCGGACTCCGAGGTCGCCTCGCTCCTGCCCGGCGACATCAAGAGCGTGTGGAAGGGCAGCGGCTGCGACGACTGCCGCGGCACCGGCTACCGCGGCCGCCAGGGCGTCTTCGAGCTCCTGGTCGTCGACGACGAGATGCGCGAGATGATCCTCAAGCGCGAGGCCGCGAACCGCCTGAAGAAGTACGCGATCGAGCACGGGATGCAGACGCTGCGCGACGACGGCTGGAACCGCGTCCGCGCCGGCGTCACCACGGCCGAAGAAGTGCTCCGGATCACGAAGTCCGACAAGTACTAGCGAATGCCTCAGTTTGCGTATAAGGCCAAGAAGGACGACGGCTCCGTCGTGACGGGGACGCTCCAGGCGGAGAGCGAGCGCTCGGCGCTGGATTCGCTCGGCCGCATGGGCGTGTTTCCCCTGCAGATCGAGTCGCGCGACGAAGACAAGAAGACCGGGCGGTCGGCCCGCGCGCCCCGCCAGGTCGCGCGCCGGGTGAAGACGGCCGACGTCGCGCTCTTCACGCGCCAGATGGCGGACCTCCTGCGCGCCGGGATCCCGCTCAACCGGGCGCTCGGGACCCTGGCGACGCAGACGACCAACCTCACGCTCGCGGAGATGCTCCGGGACGTCGAGAAGGACGTGGCTTCCGGCGCGACGCTGCACGAGGCCCTGGCCCGCTTCCCGAAGGCGTTCTCGGGCCTCTATCTCAGCATGGTCCGGGCGGGCGAGACGGGCGGCTTCCTCGAGGACGTCCTCCACCGCCTGGCGATCTTCATCGAGAAGGACCAGGAGCTGCGAAGCCGCATCAGCTCGGCGATGGCGTATCCCATCCTGCTCATCATCATCGGCGGCTTCGCGGTCACGTTCCTGATGGTCTTCTTCATCCCCCGCTTCAGCGAGATCTTCAAGAAGATGGGCGACGGCCTGCCGATGCCCACCCAGATCGTCATGGCCGTGTCCTATTTCCTCCGCGATTACTGGATGTTCGTCTTCATGGGACTCGTCGCCCTGATGTTCGCCTGGGCGCGCGTGAAGGCGACCGTCGCGGGCCTGCGGGTGATCGACCGCCTCCGCATCCGCATCCCCCTCTTCGGGGACATCATCCGGAAGAACGCGGTCTCCCGCTTTGCGCGCACCCTCGGCACCCTGCTGAAGAGCGGCGTCGCCATCCTGAGCGCGCTCGACATCTCGAAGGCCGCCATGGGCAATGTCGTGCTGATGGAGGACATCGACGAGGCCTCGGCCGGCGTCAAGCAGGGCAAGGGGCTGGCCGAGATCCTCCGGGATTCCACCTACTTCCCGGCGATGGTGACGGACATGATTGCCGTCGGCGAGGAGAGCGGCAATCTGGACGAGGTGCTCGTCAACGTGGCCGACTCCTACGACATCCAGGTCGAGCGCGCGGTGCGGGTCTTCGTCTCGCTGTTCGAGCCCGCGCTGCTGCTGGTGATGGCCACGCTGGTCGGATTCATCGTCATCGCAATGCTGCTTCCCGTATTTACTCTGTCCACCATGGTCAAATAATAGAGGAGAGTGCCATGCAAATCCGCCACCGTCGCAAGGAAGGATTCACGCTGATCGAGCTTCTGCTCGTGGTCGTCATCATCGGCATCCTGGCGGCGATCGTCGTGCCGCGATTGGTGGGACGTTCCGAAGAGGCCCGCCGGGGCGCGGCGATGGCGGACATCAAGACGATCGCCGGCGCCCTCGGCACCTATGAGGTGGACAACGGGAAGTACCCCACCACCGCGCAGGGCCTGGGTTCGCTGCTCGTCAAGCCGGCGGGAACCCCCGAGCCGAAGAACTGGAAAGGGCCCTATCTCCAGAACATGAACGAGCTGCCCAAGGATCCCTGGGGCAACGAGTACCAGTACCTCTGCCCCGGCTCGAAGTTCCCGAACGGCTTCGACCTCGTCTCCTACGGGCCGGACGGCCAGGCCGGCACGGACGACGACATCGATACGTCGACCAAGCAGTAAGGGGGTTCCGGGATGGGTGGAAGGATGGGTCGGCGCGCATCAGGGTTCACCCTGATCGAGCTGATCATCGTGATGATCGTGATCTTCACGCTCGCCGCGGTGATCGCGCCGCGCTTCTCCGACTTCTTCCCCAGCTTCCAGGTCAAGAAATCGACCGAGCACCTCCTCGGCTGGGCCCGCAAGGCCCGCGCCGACGCCGCCATCACCGGATTCCGCCAGCGGCTCATCCTCGATTCGAAGAACCGCAAGTTCTGGCTGGAGTACGAAGCCCGTCCGATGAAGGAGCCCGGCAAATTCACGATGCTCTCCGGCGCCTGGGGCGAGGAGCAGCTGCCCGAGGGCGTGGACTTCGAGCAAGTCGACGTCTCGGAATCGACCGGCGCCCCCGTGACGGGGAGCAGCGGCGGCGACGTGAAGATCCTGGAATTCCGGCCCGACGGCTCCTCGACCGAGGCGACCGTGATCCTCTCCAACGACAACGGCGACCGCCTGACCGTGCGGGTCGAGGGTGCCACTTCGAAGGTCTATATCAAAGCCGCTGAGGACGAGCACAAGTGAGACAGGAACGCGGGTTCACCCTGATCGAGGTTCTGGTGGCCCTCGTGGTCGCGGTCGCGGCCATGTCCCTCCTCTCCCAGGGCTTCACGACGGCGGCGCGCGCCTCGACGGCGTCCCAGTACGCCACCCGGGCCGCGATCCTGGGCCAGCGCGTCGTCACCGACTTCGAGACGGGCACCCTGTCGCTCACCTCGAGCCAGGGCGGGAAGTTCGACGACGACTCGGATTTCACCTACGAGACGAAGACCGAGTCGACCGACATCACGGGGCTCACGAAACTGACGATCACGATCCACTGGCAGGAACGGAACGTGGACACGTCCTATGTGCTCGTCCGCCTGATGCGGTCGAGCTCGGGAACCACGACGCCGTCCTCGTCGGGATCCACCACGACTCCAACAACGACACCGAACAAATGAAGCGACGCGGGTTCACGCTCCTGGAGCTGATCGTCGCGATCTCGATCTTCACGATCGTGATCTCGGCGGCGTACGCGCTGTTCGACGCGGGCCGGAGCATGACCTCGCGGGCCGAATTCCGATCGCAGCTCTTCCAGACGGCGCGGACGGCGCTGCAGGCGGTGGAGGACGACCTTCGCGGCGCGCTGATGCTGGGGACGGCCTTCGACACGGGCTTCATCGGCACCGGCGGCGGCTCCGAAAAGGAGCCGCTCGACAAGCTGGAGTTCCTGTCCGTCAACCGCCACACGGGGAAGAACTACGACGTCAACAAGATCACCGACGTGGTCTGGGGCAGCGATGTCTCGAAGGTGTATTACTGGATCGAGCAGGACACCAAGCGGGACATCCACGGCTTCGTGCGCGAGCGGCCGCTGGAGCTGACCCCGGTCAACGGGCCGGTGCGCCGGGACGAGAGCGTGTCGGAAGTCGCCCAGGATGTCGTCTACCTCCACTTCCGGTACTTCGACGGCACGGACTGGCTGCCGACCTGGGATTCGACGCAGACGCGCAAGCTTCCGAAGGCGGTCGAGGTGACCGTCTACGTCCGCGGCGAGCTGAACAACGAGGAGGTTTTCGAGCCCTTCATGTCGCGGTTCTATCTGCCGGTCGGCGCGGAGACGCCGGAGAAGGCGGCGCAGTGAACGATCCCAAATCCCAAATCCCAGATCCCAACGGGGTTGCCCCCTTCCCCCCCCGGCGCCGACAGGGATGGGTTTCGCAGAACAGGGGTGTCGCCCTGCTCGTGGTGCTCTGGATCATGGCGATCCTGACGCTGCTCATGTACTCGTTTCTCGGCGACATGCAGGTCGAGTACGCGATCTCGGGCGGTTACGGCGACAGCCGGAAGGCCGAACAGCTCGCCTGGAGCGCGATCGACGTGGCCTGCGCGACGGTGATGAACGACACGCAGGCCTGGCAGAGCCTGAACGACACGACCTGGGCGACCAATGAGACCACGTTCTTCGACGTCGAGCTGGGGGACGGCGCGTTCACGGTGTTCCGGCCCCTCTACGACGATCAGCAGACCGTGCTCTGGGGCCTGGACGACGAGGCGTCCAAGATCAATATCAATACGGCGTCGCGCGAGATCCTGCTGAAGCTGCCCAACATGACGGAGGACATCGTCGACGCGATCATCGACTGGCGCGACACGGACTCGACGCCCGGCACCAGCGGGGCGGAGACCTCGTACTACAACACCCTCAACCCTCCCTACAACTGCAAGAATGCGCCCTTCGAGACCCTCGAGGAGCTCCTGCTCGTGAAGGGGATGACGCCCGCGCTGCTCTTCGGCGAGGACTTCAACCTGAACGGCGTGCTGGACGCGAACGAGAACGACGGGGACGACTCGTGGCCGCCGGACAATCGCGACGGCAAGCTCGATCCCGGTCTCTGGCAGCTCTGCACCGTGTGGAGCGCGGACAAGAACGTCGACGCCAGCGGCGGCAAGCGGGCCAATCTGAACTCCGCCAACCCCAACGACCTGACGGCGGCCGGCCTGACGCCGGCCGAGGCGCAGCAGATCGAGGCGGTGCGTCAGCTCGTCCCCTTCCTCAGCGTCGCCCAGCTGCTCGGAAACGGAGCGGCCGGGGTCCCCGCGATCCTCACCAAAGAGCGTTTTTCCCTGGTGGTCGACAAGCTGACCGTCAACGACGACCAAAAGGTTCCTGGATTGGTGAACATCAACACCGCCCCGAAGCAGGTTCTTTTGTGCCTTCCGGGAATAACCGAGGATATCGCGGTCAAAATAGGAGAGTACCGAACCACCCCGGGGAACGATCTGTCCAACATGGGCTGGTTGCTGAACGTGGTGGAGGCCGCGGTGCTCCAGAGGTTCGCCCCCTTCATCACGTGCCGCTCCCACCAGTTCCGGATCCACGCCGTGGGACGGGTGGGGACGCCGTACAGCGCGGCGGCCGGAATGATGTCGGACAACAATCCGGAGCGCCCGCGCGCGTTCCGGAGGATGGTGGCGGTCTTCGACAAGCTGGCGACGCCGAACCCGCGACTGGTGTACTGGAAGGACCAGACGAAGCTGGGGATGCCGTACGACCCGCAGGACGGGCCGACCCCCACCCGATAGAATTTTATGATGACCGCGATCGAACTGGGACCGAAGTCGCTGACGGCCGTCACCGTGAAGGTGAACGGCCGCGGCCCGGAGATCGTCCAGTCCGGCAGCGTCCGGCTGGCGGCCCACGACGCGGACAGCATCAAGGCGGCCCTGGGAAGCACCGGCGTGACGGGCCCCAAGGGCGTCCTGGTGGTTTCCCGCGGCCAGGCCCTGTTGCGGGACCTCGAGCTGCCCGCCGGAACCCCGGACGAGCTCGTCGCCATGGTGCGTTTCCAGGTCGAGCGCGAAATGCCGCTCCCGCTGGACCAAGTCTATTACTCCTACGTGGAAACCGGCCGCTCCGACGGCAAGGTCCGTATCCAGGTCGCTGCCGTGCCGCGCGAGATCCTCGACCCGGCCCTGAAAGCCGTCGAAGCCGCCGGCATGAAGGTCTCGGGCGCTTACGTCAGCTCGTTCGGCCTGCTCTCCCTCTACGGGAAGACCGAGCCGGCCGCGCTGGTCGAGGTCGCCAACGGCGAAGCCGAGATCCTCGTCACCGACCACGGCCGCATGGAATACTCGCGCACGGCACCCCTCGAGGACGGGGTGCACGCCGACCAGATTGCCCAGGAGATCCGGCGCACGCTGCTCTCCTACGGCAGCCGGGGCGGGGCCCGGGAGATCGGCAGCATCGTCCTGGCGGGCGAGGGTCCCGATGCGGACGCGCTGGCGTCGGCCGTCGGCGTGGCCCTTGAGCGGAGCGTGCTGGTGACGGGACCCGGGACGCTGGAGACGGCGACCGCGGCGGGCATCTGCGCCGGGCTGCTCCGCGGCACGCTGATGCCCGACCTGCTGCATCCGCCGGTCGCGGCGCGCAAGTTCACGATCACCCGGAAGCACCGGGTCGTCGGCATGGCGGCGCTGATCCTGGTCCTGCTTTTCGCCTGGAGCCAGGTGGCGCTGGGCTCGAAGCGCGCGGAACTCGACAAGAAGCGCCAGCTGCTGGACTCGCTCAAGCCCCGCGCCGCCACGCTCGCGCGGACCCAGACGCAGACCCAGCTCGCCAACCAGTGGTTCAAGACGCGGAACGTCTATATCGACGCGCTCGGCGCCCTGCGCCAGAACGTGAACACCAACAGCCTCTGGATCGTGAACGCGAGCTTCGACGACCCCGGCATCATCCGCCTGCAGGGGAAGGCCCGCGACGACGGCAATGTCACCGAGTTCGTCACCGCGCTCAAGAAGACCGGCAAGTTCGGCAACATCGCGATCGAACGCGTCGACACCAGCAAGTCCGAGAGCCCGTTCTACCGGAAGGACTTCACGGTCAACGCCCAGCTGGCGGGCGTCGACCCGAAGAAGAAGAAGCCATGACCGACCGTCGGACCAAGCTCCTGGCCCTGGTGGCGGTGGTGGCGCTGAGCCTCTTCCTCCTGGACAAGGCGGTGTCGGCGCTGGTCCTCGAGCCCTGGACGAAGCTCAGCCAGGACATGACCAAGGCGGACGGCGAGATCCGGAAGGCCAACTCGACGCTGAATTCCGAGGAGGCGGTGCGTCGGGACTGGACGAGGGTGCGGAACCGGCTGGACGAGCCCCGCATCCCGGACGTGCATACGTCGTTCCTTACCCACCTGGGCGAGCTGTTCGAGAAGGCCGGGGTGGTCTTCGACGTCTCGGAGAACCCCCAGCCCCAGCAGCAGGGCGATTTCAAGGAATACATCTTTGATACGAAGTTCAAACTCACGTGGGTCCAGTTCGTGGACCTGCTCGTCGAGCTCAATAACTCCAGGGAATTCATCAAGATCCTGAGAATGAACATCTCGTCGCAGTATGAAAAGGAGGACCGCCTGGACGTGGAGCTGAAGGTGTCCACCATCGAGCTCTCCCCGGCTCCGGTGAAGGCGGGTTTGAAATGACGACCCTGACCCTGATCCTCCTGCTCTCCCTGACGGGCATCGGCGAGGACGAGAAGCAGGTGAAGCCCCCGCCGGCCGCCGCGCCGGCCCAAGACCCCGACCGGCCGACGATCTCAACGACCGAGCTCAAGGCCCTCCGGGACAACAACATTTTCGCCCCGAAGTCCACCAAGCGTGGGCCGAAGATCACCGGCGGCGGGACGAGCACGCCCAAGCCGGCGATCCCGGCGAAGCCGAAGCCCCCCGTCATCACGGCGATCTTCCTGGACGCGGCGTCGCAGGCCTTCCAGGCCATCGTCGAGGACAAGAACCCTGCCGCGCTCAAGCTGTTCAAGGATCCCAAGTTCATGAAGGCGGGCGACGAGTGGTCGGGCATCACGCTGGAATCGCTCACCCAGGATAAAGCCGTCTTCAACAAGGGCGGGACCTCCAGGGAAGTCCGCATCGGGGAATCCCTGCCCGAGTCCGAGGCGGCGCCGCTGTCGGCGTCGACGACCGACGACGAATTCATGGACGAGCTGGAGGCGGCGGTGGCCGCAGAAGGCTCTCCGGCGGGCACCGCCCCCTCCCCGTCCGCGCCGCCTTCGACCAAGAAGGGTCGTACCCGGGTGGAGTCCAACTCCACGACCCCTCCCGAGAACCAGGGCAAAACCCTCGAAGAGATGAAGCGTCGCCTGAAGAAGAACCGCCCGACGACCCCGGAGGAATAGGAGACTTCGATGAAGACGATGGTCCGGACCGCGATCCTGCTCCTGGCGGCCCTGTCGCCGGCGGCCGCATTGGACGATAAGGATGATGTGAAAGCGGCCGCGCAGAAGCTGGCCGACGCTCCGAACTACAGCTGGACGACGATCGTCAAGAACAACGCCGAAAACGCAGGCGGGGCCGGCCGTTTCGGAAGCGGCCCCATCGAGGGCAAGGCCGAGAAGGACGGCGCCACCTGGATCAGCATGAAGCAGGGCGAGATGGGGTATGAGGCGGCGTTCAAAGGCGAAAAGTTCGCCATGAAGCTGAAGGACCAGTGGATCGGATCCGGCGACGTGCCCGGCGGCGCCCAGGGCGGGCGGCCCGACCCCTCGACGATGATGGGCCGGCTTCTCAAGAACATCAAGCCCGGCGCCAAGGGCGTCGCCGACTCGATCGACAAGATCCAGAACCTCAAGTCCGAGGGCGGGGGCGCCTACAGCGGCGAGTTCACGCCCGAGGGCGCGAAGGACCAGCTTGCGCCGAAAGTCGAGGGCCAGCCCGCCGTCCCGAACGTATCGTTCACCGACACCAAGGGCACGATCAAGTTCTGGATCAAGGACGGGATGCTCGTCAAGGTCGAGAGCACGCTGCAGGGGAAGATGAGCTACAACGGCAAGGAGCGGGAGATCAACCGCACGTCGACCACGGAGTTCAGGGACGTGGGGTCGACCAAGCTGGAGCTCCCCGACGAGGCGAAGAAGAAGCTCGAATAGGCACGGGGCAAGGGATCCCATACACAGGGGGTTGGTGACCATGCAGAGACGCACGCTCGTATTCCTGGCTCTGGCGGTCCTCACGGTGCCCGGCTGGGCCCAGGACAAGCCGCCCGTGCAGGAGAAGAAACTCACCTTCAAGATGAAGGACGCGTCGGTGGACGCCGTCCTCCAGTACGTCAGCTCCGTGACAGGCTGGATCTTCGTCCAGGAGAAGCCCACGTCCGGAACCATCACGGCGGTGAGCGACACGGACGTGCCGGTGTCGCAGGTCCTCGACTTCCTCAACTCGGCGCTGCGTCCGCACGGCCGCGTGATCCTGAACCCCAATTCCCCCGACCTTCCGGCTCCGGGCCAGACGCTGAAGGTCCTGGACGTCTCCGACGCCATGAAGCGCGGCGCGGACATCCACGTGGGTAGCTTTCTTGTGAAGGACTTCCGCCCACAGGCACTGATCCCGGCTCTGCTGGCACAGTTGTTTCAGGGTTACGGTTGGCAGCTCTTCGTGTGTTCGTTCATTCTGGGCGGGTTTTTCAGCTGGCTATGGCTCTGGAAGTTGTTTCCCGGCACACCTCCGCTAGCGCGTCGCGCTGCATAGTCATCACTACCACCGAGATGATCTCGTCGAGGCTGACGTACTCGACTTCGCGGCCAGCCAGGCGCGCAAGCAGAAGGTGGACGTCGCCTTGT
>Ga0137409_10002699_pt1 | contig 18936 bp, 20 predicted proteins | sample CZODoug1_16funga_FD_122059 | JGI IMG/M metagenome (GOLD analysis project Ga0137409, IMG submission 122059) | Vadose zone soil fungal communities from Angelo Coast Range Reserve, California, USA - CZODoug1_16fungal (Hybrid Assembly) | ecosystem: Environmental > Terrestrial > Soil > Vadose zone... | reverse complement strand
GTGCGCGCCGCGTCGATGGCGCGTTGCACATCGTCCAGCTGAACGCGCCCGCCCGGACCGGTGCCGGCTATTGCGCCAAGATCGACGCCGCGTTCGGCAGCGAGTTTGCGGGCGACGGGAGTACTTCGGATACGTTCTGCGTCGCGCGCCGCAATAGCGGGCTTCGAGGGCGCCGGCGCGACAGTCTTGGGATCGGCCGTGCGTTGCGCCGCCGCCGTAGTACCGGCACCCTGCGCCTCGGCCGACTCGATCCAGGCGACCTGATCGCCGACGGTCGCTCGGCTGTCGACCTGCACCAGGATCTGCGTCAGCCGCCCGGTAGCAGCCGCCTCGATTTCAACGACCGACTTTTCGGTTTCGACTTCAAGCAGCGGCTCACCCGCAGCCACGCTATCGCCAACGTTCTTGAACCAGCGGACGACCTTGACTTCCTCCATCACCAGACCGACTTTCGGAATTTCCTGCGCAACCAGGGTCACTGACTACTCCCGTAACCTATCCGTCCCGACCCATGATCTGGCGCACTGCGCGCACGATATCGGCGCCCCCCGGGAGCAGCGCGCGCTCGAGCTCCGGAGCGAATGGAATCGGCGCAAACGGGCAACCGACGCGAAGCACCGGAGCGTCGAGTTCGTCGAAGAGCTCCGCAGCGATGCGCGCCGCGATTTCGGCGCCCGCGCCGCCGCTCCGCACCGCTTCATGCGCAACCAGCACACGATGGGTCTTCGATACGGACGCCGCGATCGTCGCCATATCGAGCGGCAGCAGCGTCCTCAAGTCGATGACTTCGGCCGAGATGCCGTCGTCCGCTAGTTTCTGCGCCGCTTCCAGTGCAGTTTGCACCATGGCCGAATAAGCGATCACGGTAACATCCGTGCCCGGCTTTGCGATCCGCGCCTTGCCGATCGGCGGCAATTCGGCGCCCTCCGCCAACTCCTCTTTCATGGTGTACAGCCGCTTGTGCTCGATGAACAGCACCGGCTCGCCGAGTCGGATCGCACTTTTCAGAAGGCCATAGGCCTCGGCGGGCGTCGATGGCGCGACCACGATGAGCCCGGGCACGTGAATGAACCAGGCTTCGAGGCTCTGCGAGTGTTGCGCGGCGGCTCCGCCCGCGGCGCCCGCCTGCGTGCGTACCACCAGGGGAACTGCGAGCTGGCCGCCCGACATGTAGCGGTACTTCGCGGTCTGGTTCACCAGGCAATCCATCGACAGCGTGGCAAAATCGATGAACATGATTTCGAGCACGGGCTTGAGGCCACACAGCGCGGCGCCGGTGGCGAGGCCGGTGATGGCCGCTTCGCTGATGGGCGTGTTTCTTACGCGCGCCATTCCATGTTTCTGTGCGAGACCCCGGGTGACGCCGAACGCGCCCCCCGCCGCGACGTCCTCGCCCAAGAGATGCACCGCCGGGTCGCGCGCCAATTCCTCGTCGAGCGCTCGGCGCAGGATCTCGATGAATGTGTGCTGCACGAATTCAGCCCTGAATCGCGGCAAGCGCCGGCGCGCGGTACACGAATTCAAGCACGGTGGCCGCATCGGGCCGCGGCCCTGCTCTCGCGCGCTCGACCGCCTGCTGCACCTCGTTCTTCGTGCGCTCGCCGATGGCGTCGAGTTCCTCCGGGTTGACCCCGCGCTCGACCAGGTAGCGTTTCAGGCGCTCGATGGGACATTTCTCGCGAACCTCTGCGAGCTCCTCTTTTGATCGATACTGCTGCGCGTCGCCGACGTAGTGCCCCGCCATGCGAAAGGTCATGCACTCGAGCAGATAGGGGCCGGCGCCCTGGCGCAGGCTCTCGATTGCAACAGCTGCGGCCGCAAATATCGTCGGCAAATCGTTGCCGTCGATGGTCTGCGTGGCAATCCCATAGGGTGCGGCGAAGCTGCTCACGTGTTTGACGTTGGAGTGCTCCTCGCGGCTCGTGAACTCGGCGTAGCCATTGTTCTCGCAGACGAACAACACCGGCAGGCGCCACAGTGCGGCGAGATTCAGCGTCTCGTGAAACGCACCGGCGCCCGTCGCACCATCGCCGAAGAATACCACGCTGATATCTTGTCTGCCCTGCGCTTGCGCCGCCCACGCGGCCCCCGCGGCAAGCGCGAGATTGCCGGCCACGACACCTGTCGCCCCCAGCACGCCGTTCGCTGCGTCGACCAGGTGCATCGAACCGCCGCGACCGCGGCACAGGCCGTTCTGCCGGCCCAGAATTTCGGCGAAAGTCGCCTCAATGTCGCTGCCCTTGGCGAGTACGTGGCCATGCCCGCGATGACTCGTGAACAATACGTCCTCGCGCTTCAGTTGCGTGCAGATACCGACCGCCACGGCTTCCTGCCCCGTGGAGAGGTGCGGGAATCCGGGGATCTCGCCCGCGGCTGCGAGCCGCTGTACCTGGCCCTCGAACAAACGTATCCGCCAGAGCGCGCCGTACATCTGCTTCCAGTCAGCCAGCGTTGGTTCAGTCACGCTGCTCTCCGGCTACTTCTTTGGCTTGGCGCGCCGATAGCAGCAACCGCTGCGTTTTGGCAAATGCCTCGGTCGCGGCTGTCTCGAGGTCCCACTTCCTGATGTATTCGTTCAGCACTTCTACGCCGATAGGTCCATCATAGCCTACCGACCAGACGGCCAGCAGGAACCCCGCAATGTCGAACTCCCCGTCGCCAGGCAACAGGCGTCTGTTGACAACGGAATCTTGGAGCTTTAACGGCATGGCCAGACTACCGTCGTTGATTTCCACGCCTATCAAATCACTTGGCGTGAGTTTCCGGACGATCTCGTCGGGGCCAATGCTGGAGCGCTGTAGGTGCAGATTGTCGAGCATGATGCCGCCATTGCGAGCGCCCGATCCGCGGGTGATCGCCAGCACATGATCGAGCGAAGGCGCGCGCGAAAATTGCGGCGGCAGCATTTCGAACAGGACTTGGGTTCCACGCTCGGCAGCTTGACGGCACAGGGGCGCAAACGCCTCCGTCATCTGGGGAACGTCGGCGTAATCATTCCCAAGATCGCCGATCTTTATATGCCGTGCGCGCAAAACCTCGGCCGCGTCCAGAAGGAGGACGCGGACTTCATCCGATGCAGCCCTGCGTGCGTCGGTGTAATACCAGTCCAGCAGCCATTCGACTTCTATATGAATGATGCCATTGGCGTCCAGAATGTGCTTCATATCCTGAAAACTGTATTTTTTCCGGATCTCGAGGATATCCGCGTGCCAAAATCCCATGCCGGCGAATCCAGCTTTCGCCGCGACCTCCACGCGCGTCCGGAAGTCGTGCAGGCAGCGTTGATCGCCGAGTGGATCCGCACCAACCGCGAGCGTCCAGTAGGACCCAAGGATTTCGAGTGGCCTGGTCATGACGGGCTGATACTCCTTTAGGCTAGGCAGCGCTCTGCCGGTAGGTCGTGGGCGGGACTCCAAAATGCTCCCGAAACCGTCTCGTAAAATGGCTCGGTTCGGTGAAACCGCAATTCCACGCCACTTCCGCGATACTGACGCCTGCAAACCGCTTGTCTATAAGTACCCGCTGAGCCCGTTGGAGCCGACAATTCCAGAGTTCCTGCGTGAATGTCGTGCCGGCGGAGGCGAACAGTGCGTGGATGTATCGGCGTGAAACGCGAAGGGTCGATGCAACACCGGCAGGATCCAAGTGCGACTCATGACATCTCTCGCGAAGAGTGCTCCTCACACGTTGAAGCATAGCTCGTTTGCCCGTCCTCATTGCAGGTCCACTAGGCGCCGCCGCAAGAGCCAACAGCACGGCGATCTGCTCCGCAATGAGTGCCGGCGCCAATTCGAGGTTCCCAATCGTGGACGAGCACAAGTTTCCTAATGCAGATGCCAACGTCCCACCCCAGCCCGTTTTACCACTGATGACTTGGGCGACGGCATCTTCGGGTACCGGCAGCCAACCACGAATCCAATTCCGCGGAATCTCCAGAACCAGAGCATCGACACCCTGTGGGAACTGAAAATCAAAACTGGCGACGCAGTCGATCAATACGCAGTCACCGGGTTCTAACGTAAACCTTCTTCCGTATTGCTCGGTGTTTTGCATGCCGCGGCGTATATGAATGAGATGAAACAGTCCGTCCTGCTGACCGCAATCCAGGTGCCGAGTTCGCCACACTCGTTGTTCCGTGACACTGATGAAATTGGCGTTCAAGGGACCAAACGCATGCTTGGCAATCTGCCCAGCGAAACTCGCCGGGAACGAGCTGTCGATGTTGAGTTCCAATAGATTCTTGCAGATTACGTCTTTCCAATAGGACAACCCCTCGGTTGGCGGCACCTGTCTGGTCGACCATGTCGTCTCAAGCTGTTCCATAACTCCCCCAATTTCGCCGCGATGCCAATCGAATGCACTCTGTCAACACCGACTTCTTGGAAATGGCGGCGTAACTCCGGCTAATGTTTCAATGTCATTGAGGCAGAGATGGCCGACCCTGCCTCTCTTGGTCTCGCGGCTGTGTCGCGAGACCAAGAGAGTTTCCGGGTTGTGGCCGCCGAAATACTTCATTTGGGAACCTGCGAGCTGAGCGGCCGATAGGCAGTCCGCGCCTCCTTGGGGAACGGCCACGGATGAACGATCGCGCGGATTTCCTTCTGTTGGTGCCGCTCCACCACAGGCCTAATGGAGCCGCCATTCTCCTCGCCCCACAGGATCGAAACGGCAGATCCGGTCGCGGCCTGAGCGGCCTCAATGACTGCCAACGAGAGCCACCTCTTCTCGTTAACGGTGTAGGCGGGGTACGTGGAGACTCCCACCATATGACCATTGCTCAAAACCTTGTCGAACGGAAGTGTTGCATAGTGCGCGGAGGGCATCTCCATGTACTTTCCACTCGGTCCATCGTGTAGAAGGCTGCCGTAGACAGACAGCACGTCCTCAGAGTTCCACTCAAGGGTTACCTTTTGCCGGTGCGCCTCTCCGCTCAGTCGTTGCAACGCCTCTCGTCCAACGAAGTCGTGATCGAACTTTATGAGTCTGCCGTAGTCGAGATCCCAGGGAGAGAAGTAGTAGTCCTCAATATTGTCAGAGTAATAGCTGCCGCCAAGGGACGCGATAGCCTCAAAACTGTCGGGCTTGAGCCATTCGCGAAACGGCTTCATTCGCTCCCCTGAATATATGGCCGGCATGGGTGATGGAATCCATCCCGATTCAACAGCCACACTCCCGTACGCACGGCCACCGATTTGCTGGAGTCCGAATTCTTGCCCGGCTTCCAATATGGCCGCTTTGATTTCTGGTCCTAGCTCGACAGGGCCCCAGAATTCCAGCCCGGGCGCTCCGCCCATGCCATGCTTCAGCGCGCGCACCGTATGCCCGGCGATCCGCGTACTGCCCATGTTGAAGAATTTGATGTCGGGCAGCGGGCCGCCGTTGAGTATTTCCAGCAACTTAATCGCTTTAGGTCCCTGTATTTCGTAGCGGAAGGTCTTGCGCGCTTTGGGGTTGGATATCGTTCGCTCATCGCGATCTACTTTGACGTTGTATTCCCCCGTCTCCGCGTTGAACTGCACCCAATTGGCCACGGCCGGCCGACCCACCAGACTCACCTGGTCGTCCTCCAAGCCGAACAAAATCATGTCTCCAATGACGTAGCCGTCGTGGTTACACGCTACGAACTGCTTCGCCTTATTGCGCCCGAAGCCATTAAACGCATTGACACCGAGGTGCGAGATAAGGCGCATCACGTCCGGTCCCTGCAGGTACAGGTCTGTCATATGAAAGGACTGATCCATGAGGGCTACGGTTTCGCGCCAGGCCCGTTGCTCATCGCGCCAATTCGAAAACTCAGCCGGTATCGGATACACGTAAGGTCCGGCTTGGGAGTTCCGCAACATCTCGACGGGACTACCCACATGATCTAACTTGTCTTGAAGGGATTTATAGGCCATATGTGCGCGCTTACAGTTGAGGTGTGTTGTCGCTGTGCTCATTCATGTACGCCTTGTCCGCCAGCCGTCGGCGTAGGAATCCCGTGCAACCTCTGAGTACGGCACCGGGCTCACAACCGCGCGAATCGTCGATTGCACATGCGGTTCGACCGTCGGCTTGCGGGTGCCGCCGCCCTCTTCTCCCCAAAGCAAACTGACACTCGTACCGGGCTGAGCGTGCTCCTCATCCACCATCGCGAGCGTGAGCATCTTGCCCTCATTCGAGCTATAGCCAATCCAGGTCGAGATACCCGCCGGTCGGTCCCCGACGAGGACTTGGTCGAACGGGTGCATGGAGTAGACAGCAGAGGGAAATTCAAACGCTTTGGCCCGACTATCCTTATGAAACATCGAGCTCATCACTCGCAATGTGTCCTCGACGTCGAGCGCCAGCGTAACTTTGCGCCGGTGTGGCCCTTTGGCCATGCGCTCAAGCGCGTCGCGACCGATGAAATCGTGATCAAACTTGACGAACGGGCCGTAGCCGAGGTCCCACGGAGTCGTATAGTAGTTTTCGATATTGGGCGAAACGAAGCTGCCACCAATCGAGCAGCTGCCTTCATAGCCATCGGCGGGCAGCCATTCGCGGTATTTCTTCATAGCCGCCCCCGTGTACACGGCGGGCAGGGGCGAGGGGATCCAGCCCGATTCCAGCGTATTGGAGGAGTAGGCGCGCGCCCCCACCAATCGTAGCCCAAACTCTTCGCCCGCCTCGATCAGTGCTGTTCGTACGGTTTCTCCATCTTCCCAGGAACCAAATACCTCAAACCCGGGTTGGCCAACCATGCCATGGCGCAGAGCTCGGACGACTTTGCCGCCGATCTTGAGCGTGGCCATGTTGAAGAATTTAAGATCAGGTGCCTGGCTGCCGATCGCTTTGCTGATGACCTGCAGCGCATTCGGACCCTGGATCTGAAAGCGGTATGATTTTCGGCGACCGTCGGTGCGGCGCGCGGAACGCTCGTCCAACTCCACCCGCACATCGTAGCCACCGGTCTCGGCATGAAACCGAACCCAGTTAAGCACCGGCGCTCGCCCCACCAGATTGAACTGATTCGCGCCGAGGTAGAAGAGGATCACGTCGCCAATGACATAGCCGTCGTCAGTGCAGGGCACGAACTGCTTCGCTTTGTTGATCGCAAAGCCCTGAAAACTGTTCACTCCGAGATAGGACAGGAGCTTGATCGCGCCCGGCCCTTCCACCAGCAGATCCGCCATGTGATAGGACTGATTGAAGAGGACACACGTCTTTTGCCAGGCACGCTGTTCATCGCGCCAATTGGTGTATTCCGCGGGAACGCCGGGATAGACGTTCGGACCGACCTGCTGGTTTCGCAGAAACTCAGTGACGTTTCCGACAGATTGAAGCAAGTTTTCGAGGCTGGCCTGGCTTTTCATTCTCGACTCCCCGTAACCGTTGGTGGTCAGAACCAAATTCGCGCCCCCGCTGATCCTGCGGGTGGTCGGACTTCAACCCTTGTCCTGGCGGGTTTCTTACCCAGCACAAAGATCTCGCGTCGCAGCATTGGATCCACTACAATTTGCCATATCGTTAACTTGACGGCATTTGGATTATATTGGATCCTGTATGTGTGTCAATAGCGATTTATGATCGATTTTTGACTCGTATTGGATCCATTTATTTATCTCGAGAGTATATTGTGTCCAATATGGAATCCGATGGGATCGGCGATGCAGGCCACTATTCGGTAGCGACACCGCCAAAGTAGGCGCAAATTTTCAAGCGTGGAGCGGAAGCAGTATGAAGTTTGCATTAACCGTGTCTTGCAAGGATCGACCAGGTCTGGTCGCCGCTTTGACCGGATGTCTATTCGAGAATGGCGGCAATATTCTCGAAGCGGAACAATATAACGATCAGGAAAGTGGTCAGTTCTTTATGCGAGTGCTATTCGAGACTGAACAGCCTCATCCGGTCCTTCAAGCGGCATTCGGAAAGCTCGCCGATAAACTCCAGATGACGTGGCAGCTGAAATCCACCGACCATCGGGCCCGGGTTTTGATGCTCGTTTCGCAGTTCGATCATTGCCTCGGTGATTTGCTATATCGATCACGCGTTGGTGAATTGAATATGCAGGTCGTGGGAATCGTTTCAAACCATCCGCGAGAGGTGATGCGAATCTCGGTGATCGGCGACATCCCATTCCATTATTTGCCCGTGACGAAGGAAACCAAACCGCAGCAGGAGCAGCAAATAAAAGAAGTTATCGAGCGTTCACGAGCAGAACTCGTCGTCCTGGCGCGGTATATGCAGATCCTCTCGGACGACATGGCAAGCCACTTGTCGGGGCGATGCATCAATATTCATCACGCATTTCTCCCGAGCTTCAAAGGCGCCAAACCTTACCACCAGGCGCATCTTCGCGGCGTAAAAATTATCGGTGCCACCGCTCACTACGTAACCGCCGATCTTGATGAGGGACCGATCATTACCCAGGACGTCGAGCACATTACGCATGCAGACACTCCGAACGATCTGGTTCGCAAAGGCAGGAACGTCGAACAACGAGTGCTATCGCGCGCTGTCTCCTACCACTTACAGTCACGCGTCTTGTTGAACGGCAGCAAGACCATCGTCTTTCGCGATTAGCAAGCCATGGATGCAATGCGCGGAACGCGTCTGGGAGTGCCAAGGGCCATCGCCACAAGCTGCCGCCCAGATCGGCGCGACCGCCGTTCTCGCCCGGGGTCCATCGATTTATTTGGTCGCGGCGGCCGCCAATTCAGCCGCCCGTTGTTGCGCACGCCGGGAAAACATACTGAATCGCTGTTGATGCGCGTGCTCGCGAAAGAGAGCCTCTGCGCGTGCCGGGTCGCGCTCTCGGATTGCCTCCACGATCGCATGATGGCAGCCGTGAGAACGAAACAGAAGGTCGAACGCCCTACGATATCCTACTTGATCAAAGACGATCACCGAGGGGGCCACAAAGGGAACGAGATTCAACCGGTCGACAAACATTTTCAGCATCGGGGAATCGCAAGAGACAACGATGATTCTATGAAATTCCCCATTCATCGTCCCATATTGGTGTTCATCTTCGCGATCCAGGTGCCGCTTGTTGAATAGCCGATCGCCCGCTTCGAGGCACGCGTCGAGCGCCGCGAGAGTCTCGGTGCTCGCGCCCTTTTGGGCAAGCAGCCTGCCCGCTTGCCCTTCCAAGAGCGCCCGCAGCTCGAGGGCCTCCCAACTCTCCGTGTCGCTGAATTCCTTGACGGCGTACCCCCGGCGTCCGACCGGCTGCAGGAAACCCTGGGATGCGAGCGTCGGCAAGATGTTTCGAACGGGCGTTCGCGACACGCCGAGCTGGTCAGCGAGCGCTTCCTCCGTCACGCGTTGGCCGGGCGCGAGTTCGCCCGACAGAATCATTTCACGCACGCGATTCAGAGGAACATCGTCTGTATCGTTTTCGCGCCGGGCGGGCGGTATCCATCGAAGCTCATCCAAGGGTTTTTCTTCCATGGGCATCTCGTCATGTCATCCAATTCGGGCACCGATTCAGGCGTCGAGCATCGCTTCTCGAGTATCGGGTAGAGGGATTCTAATCCAAATGGCGCCCCGATTGGCAGCGCGGATGCTGCCCACTTGCTACCCCGCGCAGGTGCAATGCAAATGAAGCAGCGCTCGACGCTGGTACTGTTGGCTGGCCTCCTCTGCGATCATGAGATCTGGCAGAGCGTTGCCGACCTATTGGCTGGGATGGCCGACATTCAGATATTTAGCTTTCCAATGTTTTCATCCATTGAAGTCATGGCTGACCATGTTATGGCGTCCGTCAGCGGCCGCTTTGCTCTAGCGGGCCACTCGATGGGCGGACGGGTTGCCTTGGAGATTGTGCGCCGAACACCGCCGCGTATAACGGGCGTTGCGCTGCTCAACACGGGCGTCCACGCGCCGGGAACTCAGGAGCCCGAAACTCGCGGTCGGTTGGTTTCCGTCGCACGAGAGAGCGGAATGGCCCAACTTGCGCGGCAGTGGCTTCCACCCATGATGGCACGATCCGGTCAATCCCGCGGCGATCTACTGACACGACTGACAACAATGGTCGAGAGACAATCCGCAGACAGCTTTGCTGCGCAGACTCATGCCCTGTTAAATCGTCCCAATGCGGCAGGCATTCTGCCGAATATCCGTGTTCCCGTTGTCTTTGTGAGCGCCGATCAGGACACGTGGTCACCCCCACAACAGCACGAGGCCATGCGCCAGCTGTGCCCAGGGGCGGAACTCATTGTAGTTAAGGACGCGGGCCACATGGCGCCCGTGGAACAGCCCGAGGCGGTGGCGGCGGTGCTGCGGGCATGGCTATGGCGCGTGGTGGAGAGGGAGAAATCAATCATGCAACTGAACGACCAGGAAAAGTTACAGATTACAAACAAGTGTACCCAGCAGATATATCGGCTGGCGCGCCTAAATGACGCGAGTGCTTTCGAGGCGGTGAGCGAACTGTTTACCGAGGACGGCGTATTGATACGACCGTCTGATCCGGACCGCCCTATTCACGGTCGCCCGGCTATTCTCGCCGCACTCGCCTCGCGCCCGGCGCGTCCAACCCGCCATGTTCTGAGCAATGTAGAGGTTGTGATCGAGTCGGATATCCGAGTCGTTGTGGTTAGTACGGTCGTCATGTACTCCGGGACGCCGCCGGAAACGCCGGGCACGATTACGTCGATCGCCATCGGCAGTTACACGGATGTCTTGTGCCCGGTGGGAGATAAGTGGCTGATCAAGGAACGTCGAGGAAAAATCGACATGAAAGGTACCATATGAACACCCCGGCTAGCCCCGCCAACAGCCAGATGCCCGAGATGGTAGAACTCGCTGATATTCCCGGCACGATCGTCTTCACGGGCCAAATGGCGCGCAAAGGATTTCAGCTCAATCAATTCTGCATGTCCCTGATGAGCGCCGCCAATCGGGCGCTCTTCAAGGCCGATGAACGTGCCTATTTGGCACACTGGCATCTCACCGAAGCACAAGCGAGCGCTGTGCTTAGCCGCGATTATGCTGCGATGATGACCGAGGGCGGCAATGTGTATTTCCTGGCTAAAATCGGTGCAACAGATGGCCGGTCTTATCAAAGCGTGGCCGCGACAATGTCCGGTCTCAGCCTAGAGCAGTATCGCGCCATGATGTTAGCTGGGGGCCGCAGTCCGATCGGCAACCGCTCCCTACGAGAGTGCCGCTAATGGCTCGCATCACGGCGGGGGTCGGCACCAGCCACACACCGGCAATCGGGGCCGCGATGGACCTCGGAAGGGTCCAAGAGCCGTATTGGCAGCCGTTGTTCGACGGATATCGATGGACGAGACAGTGGATTGTTGAACAAAAGCCTGATGTCGTGATTCTAGTCTTCAACGATCACGCCAGCGCATTCTCGATGGAGGTGATCCCAACGTTCGCGTTAGGTTGCGCCGACCGGTTCGCCATTGCCGACGAAGGGTTCGGCCCTCGACCAGTTCCGGAGATCGAGGGGCATGCTGACCTAGCCTGGCATATTGCTCAAAGCCTCATATTCGATGAATTTGACCTGACCATTGTCAACCGTATGAGCGTTGATCATGGACTGACTGTCCCGATGTCGTTGATGTTCGGCCAACCGGCGAAGTGGCCCGTGCGAGTTATTCCTCTCGCAGTCAATGTACTGCAATACCCGCCCCCCACTGGAAATCGTTGCTTCTCCCTTGGCGAAGCGATTGCCAGAGCTGTGGCGCAATACCCCGACGACTTGAATGTGCAGGTCTGGGGAACCGGCGGCATGAGTCATCAGCTCGGCGGCGCGCGCGTGGGCCTGATCAACTCGTCCTTTGATCAATCCTTTCTCGACCGCCTGACCACGGACTCCGATGCGCTTCGACGCATCCGCCATGTCGAATACGTGCGGGAAGCAGGTACGGAAGGAATTGAGCTGGTCATGTGGCTTGTGATGCGAGGTGCCTTAGGAAAACACGTACGCGAACGTCACCGCTTTTATCATGTTCCGGCGTCCAACACCGCGGTGGGTCATCTCGTGTTGGAGCCCACCAACACTCCCGCAATCTCATCGGCGATCGAGCGGTGACGGCCAAGCTAATCGATGGCAAGGCTCATGCTCGCCGGTTACGCGAAAGTTTCCGCAGCGAGATCACCTCGCTTATTGCCAGTACCGGCGTGACACCGACCTTGGCGGTCGTCCTAATTGGCAATGATGCGCCATCGCGACTCTACGTCTCCAATAAGGCGAAGGCCTGTCGTGATGTGGGTATTCAGTCGATCGTTTTGGAGCGTGATTTGACGACAACACTGGAAGAGCTTATCGCGATCATTGACAATCTCAACAACGATGCGTCGATTCACGGCATTCTAATTCAATTACCGTTACCCCTTCATATTCCCGTGGGGCCCGTGTTAGAGCGGGTGTCAGTCGACAAGGATGTCGATGGTTTTCATTTGTACAATGTCGGCAGCCTTGTCGTCGGCAGAACAGTGTTCTCTCCCTGCACACCCTATGGTGTCGAGAAGCTTTTGGAAGCCGAGGGCATCAAGATCGAGGGGCAAAACGTCGTCGTTGTCGGCGCCAGCAACATCGTAGGTAAACCAACGGCGCTCATGCTGATGCAACGGGACGCTACGGTCTGCATTTGCCACGCGAAGACCCGTGATTTGGCGCAATTTACTATTCTGGCCGACATTCTTGTTGTAGCCGCGGGTAAACCTAATCTGATTGTCGCGCCCATGGTTAAGACCGGCGCAGTCGTGATCGACGTAGGGATCAATCGCCTGGCAGATGGCACTATTGTTGGCGATGTCGACTTTGAGGGAGTCAGTCGGAAGGCATCGTATATCACGCCAGTTCCCGGCGGCGTCGGTCCCATGACCGTTACGATGTTGTTAAACAACACGATTGTGGCGGCTCGTAGAAGTCTCGGTCCGATCCAGCAACAGAATAGCGGATTGGCGAAATCAGCAGTCTAGAAGAGGCGCAATGTCGATTTCACCACTTGATGGAGCGCGCGGACACTGAATCTCTCATCCTTCGCCTGCGTGGGGGACTGAAATTATTCATCTCATTGAAATTGCGACATTCACCGACAGGGGTCCATGGCGATGACGACAGGAAACACCACCGCAGCAAAGCCAGTTTGCGCGTTACTGAACAATTATTCGATCGAGATGACCGCCAAGGACCTCCCACATCTTGAGGCGGCTGCCGATATCATTCCCCAGGGAACCAAAATTCCAGTCACATTTCTCCCCGGTGAAACCTTCGAAATGCGGATCGCCGCGGCGAAGCGGGTGCGGGATCTAGGCTTTCTGCCGATCCCGCACATTTCGGCGCGCCGGCTGCAGTCGCGGGAGGAACTAGAAAGCTTCCTCGCCGCCTTGCAACGTGAAGTGGGAACCAATCATGCCTTCGTCGTTGCAGGCGACCCGCCGCAGCCGATGGGCCCATTTGAGGACGCACTGTCGATCATCCGTACCGGACTCCTTGCAAAATATGGAATCCGACGGATCGGCATTTCGGGCTACCCCGAAGGCCACACCGACATCGGAAACACGAAGCTGTGGCAGGCCAAACTGGACAAGCAGGCCGCGATCTTGGAGCGTGGCCACGACTTTGCCGTGGTCACGCAGTTCACGTTCGATGCCGAGCCGGTGCTGGCCTGGCTGGAGCAAGTTCGAAAGGCTGGCGTCCATGCGTTGGTTCGCATCGGTGTTCCCGGGCCTGCGAGCGTGAAACGGTTGCTGGCCTTCGCATCACGGTGCGGAGTCGGCGCGTCGACCAAGGTGATGAAGAAATACGGCATGTCGCTCACCAAACTGCTCTCGGCGGCAGGCCCCGACAAGCTGATCGAGGAATACGCCGCCAGGCTGGATCCGGCCACCCATGGCGAGGTGCTCATGCACTTCTATCCGTTTGGCGGAATGCGGGCAACCGCCGAGTGGATCCAGGACTTTCGAGAACGGAATGGCTCCTAGGGGAATTCGTCGAGTAGAGCAGAGGAATCGCACCTCTGCCTTTCGCGGTCTGATGCATCTCGGGGTGATCGTTACACCAAATATATTGAAAGCTTAGGAGGGTATCCAAGTGTCAAAACCAGTTTCCACGAGCTTGTACATTGGGGGCAAAGAACGCCAAGCGGCTGAAACGATGGCGATTGCCGATCCTGCCAAGCCGGGTGTGGTGGTCGGTCATTGCGCCGCCGCCACAACAAAGGACGTCGGCGATGCCGTAGCTGCCGCGAAGGCCGCTTATCCCACCTGGACCACCCTGCCGCCTCGGCAGCGCGCCGAAAAGATGCTGGCCGCGCTCAAAGGCATCGCCGAAAACCGAGACGAGGATGCAGCCATCCTCTCGCAGGAAAACGGCAAGATTCGTTTTGAGGCATGGATTGATTCGCTGGTGCTGGAGTTGCGCTGGAAGCTGGCGCTGAGTCATGCCGACGAAATCAACGCGGCGAAGGTACTGCCACCCATCCACGGCGCAATTCCCGTGGAAACCACCGTGGCCTACCAATCACTGGGCGTGGTCACCATTATTGTGCCGTTCAACTGGCCGGTCGCCATTCTCGGCGCCGCCTTGCCGCATGCGCTCTTGGCCGGAAATACCGTCATCGTGAAGCCGCCGCTGACGGCGCCCCTGGCCACGGCCCGCATTGTGCAGCGTATTGCCGAGCAGTTGCCGCCCGGCGTGCTGAACGTCGTCACGGGTGCTGATGCCAACATGAGTGCACTGATCCGCAACCCCGACGTGGCCAAGGTGTGCTTTACGGGATCGGTGGGAGGCGGTAAGAAGATGATGGAAATGGCCTCGCACAGCCTCACCCGCGTCACGCTGGAGCTCGGCGGCAACGATGCGGCGATCATGCTGAAGGACGCGATCATCGATGATACGCATCTTGATCGCCTGTTCGCGGCCATCTACGACACCACCGGCCAAATCTGCATGAACGCCAAGCGCCTCTTTGTGCACACGTCGCGTGTCGATGAAGTGATTAATGGCCTCTCCGCTCGTCTGGAGAAGGTCAAGCTCGGCCATGGCCTCGACAGGGACACGACCATGGGCCCGCTGCATTCGCCGGCTCAGAAAGCCTTTGTCGAGAGCCTGATCAAGGAAGCCAAGGACGTAGGTGCCAAGGTGCTGGAATTCGGCGCACTACCGGGCGGAGACTTGAAGGGCGGCAACTTCGTGCGTCCGGCCATCGTGGTCAATCCTGATCTCAAACTGCGGGTGGTGACGGAGGAGCAGTTCGGGCCGGTGATTCCGGTGATCCCCTTCGAGACTGAAGAGGAAGCCATTAAGATGGCAAACGACAGCTGGGCCGGTCTCAGTGGTTCGGTGTGGACAGCCGATCCGAAGGCGGCCAATCGCGTCGGCGGTCAGCTCGTTTGCGGTTACGTCTGGGTGAACGACCATGGGGCCACGCGCCTCGATCTGCGCGCGCCGTTTGGCGGAATGAAGGCGTCGGGCATTGGCCGCGAGCAAGGCATCGAAGGTATCCGCGCGTTCCAGGACACTCGCTCCATCGCGCATATCGACGCGGCGGCGCTGGCCTCCATGGCGCACTGAGAAAATTGTCTGAATTTCGATTCGAGCACGATGCCCATCAACGAAATTTGTCGTTAGCGCCTCGAATTCTTCGGCCGGCACGCGGGTTCCCCGATTCTCGAACGTCGCGTCAATGGCCTTAAGAAGCGTATCTGTGTTGAAGTCGAGGTGTTTCGAGCAGACCCACACGTCGTAGAAGTCCTTCATCCGGCTGTTGGCACCCCCGAGTGCCACCATGGCTTGGAGCTTCTCCGCGACCGTCGACTCGACCGGATAGGCGAGCAGTTGGATGGTGTCGCCGCCCAAGAAGACCGGGTACCGGATCATTCGCGGGCCGGGCACCATGACATCGCCTACACCGAAATCGATCTGAATTTTCAGACACACGTTGTCCATGCGCGCATCCATGAGGATGCGTGTACCCTTGTACTCGGAATCTTTCGTGATCTCCTCGGCCACCGCACTGTCGGCGAGGAAGGTGATGCCGTCGCCCTCGACGTCGAGAGTTGCACAGTCCTTGACGAGCGCCAGCAGGCTCGCCTGATCGGCCTTGCCTTTGCGGAGCATGTCGATATCCATGGTGGGACGCGCATTGGGGATGCCGATCGTCTTCAGCAGGAGGGCGCCTTTTCCCGGTCAAATCTTTCTCATAATGCCGAGGTCGAGGGTTCGAGTCCCTCTCTCACCACCAAATTCAATATGTTACGGTGTCGTGTTGCAACGCGATTTTTCGTAAGGTGCTGTGTAAGTGTAAGTGCAAGCGCGGAGAAATCTGCACTGCAGCCGCGAAACTACGGAAAAGCCGCCGAGGTACCGTAGGCACGGTCGCAGGCCACGTGGCGCAGCGCAGACTCATCCGTCATCGAAGCCGAGGGCGAATGACACGGCCGCGTCTGCTTCTTTCATTCTCCGCGCCGTTAATCGGGCAATGCGACCGCCTATATTGCTCTTGGGCACCGTCTGGAGATTGTCGAAGTTTGCCGCACAGGTACTCGGCAACCCGTCGTCCTCCGTCAAGATGACTTCCGTGGGGATGCTGCGGATCGTAGAGGTGATTGGCGCAACGGTGACCGAGTGCAACACGGCGAGGGCCGAATCACGCGTGAGAATCAGTACCGGTCGCTTCTTGTCAGGCGCCTTAAACGTGTACCAGCAGACGTCACCTCGATTCACGATGCGCCCCAGTCCTGCTCGCTGTTCCAGACGTCGAATTCCCCGGGTGCGACGGGATTGCGTGCATAGCCCTTCACGTGGCGGGCTTCCTCTTCCCTGACTCGCTGCCGCCGAATCTCAGCTTCGAGCGCGACGCGGATGAAGGCCGACCGCGTGCTCTTACTGGCTCGACACATCTTGTCGACGAGCTTCAGCAGTCGCTCGTCAATAGTCATTTGAATGGTCTTCATCACTGTGGGTCCGGATGTGGAGTCGGATCCACATAATAGCCCACATAGGACTCTGCCGCATTTAAGACGTGAAGAAGCCTGCCAGGTGATTCGAGCGGACGATTCGCGCGGTTCGCGCGCGGGACTTTTGCGGGACCCAGTGCTGCTCTGTTGTGCTCGGTGGTGCCAATTGCAACGGGCGCCACGCGGTAAGTCATTGAAAATGCAGGCCTATTTGTCTAACTTTCTCATAATGCCGAGGTCGAGGGTTCGAGTCCCTCTCTCACCACTGTCGGCGCAGAAACAGATTCTCCGCTTCGATCGATCGTTGTGATCGCAGCACCAAGCCACACCAACGCACTGCCTCGGCGGCCAACTGAACCAAGATAAGGAGGAGCCTCAGCATCGTTCAATCATGCCACACAGCGCATCGAGATTCGAGATCGACTCAGTAGTCGCTGACTTGAATAATTGCGGAGCACAGGCGACCGCAAACAGGATTATGGCCGGGCGCAGCCTCCTAAATTGATCTATCTCGCTTGGCCGGATAGCTTTGATGTGTAAGAGAGACTTGACGAAGTCGTCAAAACAATTCCTCGTCCGTAAAGGCGATCACTGGAACAATGGAGCTAACATAGCACTCGAGCACTTGCTGTTCGATCGGCTCCAGGTTTCCCGACAGGCGAAATCTGCCGTTACTTCTCTTCTTGAATTTCCTCAATCCGGCGACTGCAACCTTCCTTGCCTTCAGTAAGTTGAGGCCAGTCTTATTCTTTAAAATGACTGAATCGATCCGATATGACATCGCGTCAACAAAGAGCGCGAAATCTTCCGGCATGTCGTCCCACCCGAGCCGGTGGCCCCCGAAATCCGCAGAACCTGAAATCGCGCTATCTGGGTAAAGTGGTTTGCTGCGGCCGTCGTGATGCCCTTTTCGCGCTCTCCCGAATGCGCGATAAAGCCGCCGATATCAATTACTGTCTCACGACCTTGCGCGCGAATCGGGGGATCGCGAACGTACAAAAATAAGTACGTAACATCCCCGGCATTGAATCCTGAACGGAGCAACCTTTCGACTCGTACGCGCTCTGCATCGCCCATGGGGCCACTATAACGTAAGCGAGTCGCCAAGGCCCTGGAGGCGATGGAGCACAATTGATTGTTCGGGCGAAACGCCATGACGGGGCTGTCCCATAGACGGTAAGTCTTGCAGCGTTTCACGGGCACCTCGAGCCTAAAGTTTGGAATCCTTATCACGGCTACCAAGACCTTCAATGCGAAACACCCAAGCTAGCGGTGATCATCAGCTCCATGCCGCTCGGTGCATCCGTTGATGCGCTGGAGGAGGGTCGTGGCAAGGATGGCGGAACTTGGATGTTCTCCTACCCTCCATGGATATCGGTTTCTCGCGTCATGCCAATGCTTCTCCAGTTCTCTGTCGCTCGAGGATGTTCGGCATCGCGTTCGCCGAGCGGGCGCACCTCCCTGCTGCGCAAGCGCCGCCCGTGCGGGGCCAGCGTTTCGACCCCGGTCTGGTGCGGCGCTTGGTTCGGCCCTAACCGGGTCAGTACTCCCAGTCGGCCGGTACAAAACGAAAGACGTTGCCGGCGACCGCCACCCGGCCGACGGACGGGAACGGCAGGTGAGCGGCCACCAGCGGCTCGCCTGTCTCCGCCAGCTCCCGCAAAAGACTGACCCGGACACGGACCGCCTCCTCGGGGTCGTGGTCGAAAGCGTTGTGCCAGTCGGGGTGATCGAAGTGATTCGGGAACACGGCATCGCCGAGGAACGTCAGCCGGTCGCCGCCGGACGCCAGGCGGACCACGCTGTGCCCGAGGGTGTGGCCGCCGGTGCGACAGACGACCACCCCCGGCGCCACCTCGTACTCCTTCTCGAACGGCCGCAGCTGGCTGCGGTACACGTCGACGAACCGCTCTTCGGCCGACCGAAGCACGTCCGGAAACCCGCCAAAAGTGTTGCGGGAGAAATCGGGCGACGACCAGAACTCGGCCTCGGCGGCCGCCAGGTGGATCGGCACGTCCGGACGCAGCCGGCCCCTCAGCCCGTCGGCGAGCA
>Ga0137409_10002698_pt1 | contig 18936 bp, 22 predicted proteins | sample CZODoug1_16funga_FD_122059 | JGI IMG/M metagenome (GOLD analysis project Ga0137409, IMG submission 122059) | Vadose zone soil fungal communities from Angelo Coast Range Reserve, California, USA - CZODoug1_16fungal (Hybrid Assembly) | ecosystem: Environmental > Terrestrial > Soil > Vadose zone... | reverse complement strand
CGAGTGCTGAACCAAAACATGTTGGATGCCGTGATGTTCGCGAGGGTGTGTCGCGCCGATCACAGAAACGAACAACCAGCGCAACCCTGCGATGCGCCTGTTTCTTCTAGGAATTTCTACTGTTTCTCCTGTACGAAGGAATTTCGCAGTTTTCCATCGGACTTACGCGATTTACCGTATGACAGCCTGCGAAAGCGTCTCCAAGATATTGAGAGTACGTCGGTGTACGCGTTGGCAAGCATCGTGCAGTTCGCTAAGTGCGAGTTTTTCGCTAACTTTAAAGTACTGGAGAAGAGCAACGATGAAACGTACGAGCTTGATTTTGATCGCAGCTTTCGCGCTGGTAATGCTGCCGGCCGCATTTGGCCAGGGCACGCCGTCCCAGTCGCAGGATCCGAACGCTTCGCAGCCGACAGCCACACCGTCGCAGCAGACCCCGAGCGCGCAGCAGCCCAGCACGACTCCGAGCACTTCGCCGAGCACCAGCGATACAACTTCCAGCTCGGCCGGAGCCTCCGCAACCGATGCGTCTCGCAGTTTCGTGGGCAGCATCATGAAGACCGGTGGAAAGTATGTTCTGCACACCGGCGGCACCGACTATCAGCTCGACAACCAGAGCACGGCCAAGAAGTTCGAAGGCAAGGACGTGAAGGTGACCGGTCAGCTTGACGCGTCGTCCAACACGATTAAGGTTCAGTCCATCGAACCGTCCAGCTCGATGTAGGGTGTGTTCTTCACAACCGAGCAAGGGCGCGAGCAATCACGCCCTTTCATTTTTTTATCGAGATTTTGCCGCAACGCTCTTGTCCGTAGGCTGCCCCGACTGACAAGCGCGGGTAATGACTTTCACTCTTTTCTTTGTGGGCGAGTCACATTAACGCGCCTGCTTCGGGATCGTCAGGGGGTAGACGGTCCCACTTTTCTTTCTCGCGCTCGCATTGTACCTGTGGCTTTTGGGAATCGGATCGCGTGAGCATATCCGGTCGCGCCTTCACTCCGCGTCCCAGGAATCTTTACGGCACGACCAACGCGGTGGCGGCAGAACGCGCGAACGGTTTTCAAACTCAAGCTGTAGTTGATTGAGCCTCATGACTAATAACTGGTCATCCAGCGCGGTAGGCTGCGGAACGGTGCGCTGCGGAAAAGGTACGTTCGCCCATCGATTTCCACGCCGACAAGTCGCGATTGAGCATGCTTTCGAGTTCCTCCACTTCCGGACGAAAGAGCTCGTGAAGTTCGTGTACGATCCCCAATGGGAGCTCAGCAAAGGGTGGACCGCCACCTAAAAATAGTTTGCGAACGGGTGAATTTCTGACTGCGGCAACAATCCTATCCAGCCTCCGGGCTTTGAACCAGTCCGCCATCGTGCTGGCGCTGCGTGTGCGATTGTAACTGCGAGGGTACGTCATCGTCTCGGAAGCATGTACGCTCCGGGTCTGTAACTCTGTCAGCTCGAAGCGCGGAACGCCAATGAAGTCGACCAGTGTGTCGAGAAAGGACTGGGGTTGGTCCCGCAAGTCGTCATAGACCATAGCCAGGACGCGATCCTTGCCGAGAGTGCGCTGCCAAGCCTTGAGCTTGGTGGCATAGCGGCTCGATTCGAGCATTTCAGGATCACGGACCATGGCCTGCTCAAATGTCCACGGAATCAGCCCGTAAGCACACTTCACCTTGTACAGGGACATCACTCGCTCAACGGGATTGCGGAAGACACAAACCACCTTCGCTCGGGGCAGAACTTCAGCGATGCGCTCGCTTGCCTCAGTCGATGCGAAGTAGGTCGGTGCGATCTCGCCGATGCGACAGTCAGTAGCTGAGGAAGGGAAGTGAGCGCGATACCACTCCATCCCGCGATGAAAATGCGTGTCGAAAAACCGTGTCTCTTTGGTCGGGGCCGGCAGCAGGGTACGCTCTCGAAGGATTTCATACAGCCAGGTCGTGCCGGTTCGCGGAGGTCCGATCACGAAAAAAGACGGCAGCGGGTCGACGGAGTCTTGGACTGGTCCCTGAGCGTCGCCGATGGATTGCCCGTAAACGCGCTCAATCCATAAACGTTTTCGCGCCAGTTCCTCTGCTTGACTTGACACGCCCATCCTTCGGTCTCTGGAAGAGCGACACCAGTCCCTCTTCCTATGATGTCCCCGACGAAGCGGCGGCTGGTCGTAAGACCTCTCTTCGATACTTTCGCCCGCCCCAAAGCGGCAGGAATACGATTCCAGCTTCGATGAGGGTTCATCAAAGCAGGTTGTTTCTCAACGCGCGAACTACGCCGCCTTTCGCGTGCGCGCAGCTTTTACCGCTGCTGCGCTCCGGGCTCGCGGGCCGCGTTTTGCGGCACTTTGCCTGGCCTGTTTAGAGAGCGCTTGCCAAGTCGCGGAAGAGCGCGATTCGCGCTTAAGTGCGCCCAAAGTCGCACGTGAACGCCTCGTCGAAGTTTTGCGACCCGGATGTTTGCCCGCCTTCGTATCTTGGGCAGCCTTCTTGCGGGTCGACGCCGAGCCTTTGGGTGCCGGCAATTTCACTCCAGCTCGACGAGCCTTGGAAAGACCGATGGCGATGGCTTGCTGAGGAGAACTCGCGCCATGTTTTCCCTCTCGCACATGGTGGATCTCCTCCCGAACGAATTCTCCTGCCTGGGTAGACGGGGACTTACCCTCACGGGCATCTTCTTGAGCTCGCTCGATGGCCTCGCGCTCTGGCATGGAATCTCCTCGAAATCGGGAATCTGAGTATCGGTTTGGAAATGCAGCGGGGACAATCCACCGTTCACTGTAGCGAAAGCAGAGATATCGTGTACCTCAAGAATCGACACGATGTTCGGACCCATCGAACACGATGCGCACTCTCACAATCGCTCGACCGTCAAGCGGCCGAAATAGCGGAGGTTATGCGCGTTGTGAGCCTTCAACGAGCGTACCGCCATAGTCTTTTTGCTCGACGCTTCCGTCGGTTAACACTGTCACATCCACGAGCCCTGCCTTGAGAGCTGCTTTCGCTTCCTAATCGGGATGTTGGTCAGCAGTCACCGACTCCACGGCGCGGATTATGCGACCCAACATTCCATGGTGCTCCCCATGAACGTCCAGTTTAGCCCGTCGCTTCTTATGAATACGGATATATCCTCGTCCGAGAAGCCAGACTCTTTGAGACGCCGGATTACAGAAAACACATCATCCTGATCATCGATAATCGCCGTTACGTGATTTGTAGGCTGCCACTGAAAACCTTCGGCATGCGGATCCGGATTGATATGGGTTGTCATTTCGATTCTCTCCTCTCGCATTTGGTCAAATGCGTCGCTCAGGACACCTTCAGCCGCGTGATCGCTGCATACGAGGTTCGGCCTCCAAGGCACTGCTAACCTTGAAATCTTTGATTCCACGCTCTTCGTCGGGGGTTGGCTTGTCGGGGCCGGGGTTAGGATAGCGCGCGAGGGCACTCCGAATGCTATGTTTGCTGCCCTACGTTTGTGAACTGCATGCTAAAACAAAATCATATTGGCTTTGGCACTATTCCGGACGGATTCGCTTCGACGGTAACCTCCACTTTGGCGCCCTTCTTGAGTTTCACCTCGTTACCGTTTTCGTCGGTCAGTGTGTTCTCAATGCGAATTTCCTTGTAAAGCGGGTCGGCCCCTTCTTCGATATTGATCTGTGCTTTTTCGGGTTCGCTGGGGTCGGGCGGGGTGATGATTTTCTCGACGATTCCAGGCAGTGTCACACTCGGTTTTTCAGCCATGGGAGACTCTAAACGGGTAAACATGGTGATCATACTCCAATCTCGCCGATCGAAAGCATGCGCGGCGGGCGTCTCAACACTGGTTGCGAGTCACGCTTAACAGGCGGAATTGGCGTCTTTCCTAACTCTTGCGTGATCCGATAACTAAAGTGACGACGCCGCCAGCGAGAAGAACCATGCCTACCGCAGGAGGTAATTTCTCGCTGTGTTGCGTCTGGACGCCAATTTTGGCATCTCCGATCTTTACAGCGTGGTTCTCGCTGTGAGGAATCGGTACGACGAAAGCCAACACTCCCAGCAGCAATAGCAAGACCCCAACAAAGGCAAGGTTATTCATACGTGTTCTGTCCTCTCAGGCAATCGGAGTGCGTCCTTGAATCACGCGAATCAACACGACTACCAGAGCGATTACCAGAAGAACGTGAATGTAACCGCCTAGCGTGTAAGAACTCACCATCCCCAGCAACCACATGACCAGGAGTATCACGAATATCGTCCAAAGCATTTGGTCCTCCCCGTTTGCTTAACTGAAATGCATCAACAAAGGAGAAGTCCGGCCGCAACCTACCGAACTCCTCTTCGCTGTCAAGATTCATGAAGCGCGGCGCTGACCACCCTGTTGCTGGTCGTCCTGCTCTTCGTTCTTGTCCTCCCTGGAAGGATTTCTCTTGGGAAGATCCTGTTGCTCCTGACGCTGTTCGGGATCTTGTCTCCCTTGCTTCCCCGGCTGTTCGGACGGCTGATTGGGATTCTTCTTCGGATCGTCTGCCATGAAATACTCCTTAACGCGCCCTGCGACGCGATTGCAATATTGTGCAGCGCATCGTTGGTTGCGGGAATGACCTCTTTAGTTGTCTGAGGATTCGGCTTGACCGGGTTCCAAGATTGTAGGAGTTGACTGCTGCTAGGCAACCTTGGCAGAGCCTTCTGAGATTGGAATCACGGCCCTTAAAGTTGTGCCCTGGTCGGTGGAAGCTATTTCGAGCCTGCCTCCTAGTTGTAACATGCGTTCATTCATGCCGCGCAATCCAACTCCGGGAACTCCCATCCGGTCCTGGCTTGACGGCTCAAGAGATCTGGGCGCAATTCCTTTTCCGCGATCCTTGATTTCCAGAACGGCCATCCCTTCGTTCGTCGCCAGGTGGATGTGGGCAGTCTGGCTTCCAGAATGCCGGTGTATGTTAGTCAGGCTTTCTTGCAGAACGCGGAAGAGCGCCAGCTCGGCATCGCGATCGAGACGCCCAAAATCTGCCCGAACGTCAAACGTGGTCTTGATTCCGCTGCGCGCCGAGAATCCATCGAGATACCAGAGAATCGCCGATTTCAAACCCATCTCTTCGAGCATGGGAGGATAGAGAAGATACGAGATGGTGCGAACTTCCTTGATCGATGTCTGAACCAGTTCGATGCATTCGGCGACCTTATGTCCAGCGACGCCGCCAGGGTCAACGATAGAGCTCAAAGAATCCAGGTTGATCTTCATCGCTGCAAGAGATTGGCCGAGACTGTCATGTAGTTCCCTCCCAATCCGTCTGCGCTCTTCATCCTGGGTGCGGAGCAGATGCCTGGACAGCTGGCGAAGTGAGTTTTCGGAATCGTACAGTTTGCGCTGGATCTCTCTTCTTTCGGCTATTTCCTGTTCCAGCGCCTGTTGTGCTTGCATCCGATCAGTAGCATCCCGGGTTACTTTTCCAAAACCGATCAGTTTGCCGGCATCATCCCGAACGGCGGTGATGACGACATTTGCCCAAAATGGGGAACCGTCTTTGCGAATACGCCAGCCTTCATCTTCAAAGCGTCCGTCTTTGGCGGCCACTCGCAATTCCATTTCCGGTTTTCCATTTTGCAAGTCTTCATTCGGGTAAAAGCATGAAAAGTGACGGCCGATAATTTCTGCGCTATGGTACCCCTTGATGCGCTGCGCTCCGGCGTTCCAACTCATGACATGTCCTGTAGGATCGAGCATGAAGATCGCATAATCCTTTACAGCCTCGATCAACAGGCGGAATCGTTCCTCGCTCTGACGTAACACTAGCGCGTTCTCAAGGGCCCGAGCTTTTTGCTGGAGCTCTGCGATGATACGAAGGCGTTCCTCCATTGTGCTGAGTCCGAGATAGCTCTCACTGGGAGCAACCCCGGAGTGCTGAGCGCACATCTTGAGAAACGGCTCGATGTGGCGGTCATTCTCGAACCCCGTTATGGGATACGCGCAAAGCAGCGAGAAGGAGTGGTGTTGAGCCAGGCCATTCCATAGTTGTTCGACGCGGATTGCTTCCTGCGGCTTGCCTTGCGCCCACAACAGCGCCACCAGTTCTCCAAATACCGCAATGCGGGAGTCTTTGCAGTCGGTAGCGTTGCGAGCTCGTGTCAAGAGTGAAGTAATGATCTCGGTGAAGCGCGTCTCGTCCACTTGGCCGTTCGCCATAAGGCGCGGCAGGAGCTCCTCGGCGTCCACCGGGATGTATCGTCCCTGGCTGATTGCCATTGCAGTGTCCAGCCCCTGCGCTTTCAGGCGGGCGGTGAGTCCTTCATGGTGGGCCTTGGTGGCGATCACCACACCAGCATCACCCACCGCGACAGCGCCACCAATGAATCGGCTAAGCACATCGAGAAGCAAACCATCATCCGAGTACAACTGAACCACGTGCGTTTGCTGCCTGTTTAAGACGGGCGTATCCCCCTCCCTTAACTGAACGGTGATATCAGAAAGCGGGGTAGTCATAGCAAGCCTCGGAGCCTCAGTCTCGGCGTGCTGTAGCAGTGCAGATTTTTCAGGTGGTAAACGATCAGCGCAATTAGAAAACATCTACGTGTACGCGTCAACACAAGAAGCTACGCCTTGTGGAAGGGCCACAGCAATACAAGGAAGTATGTATCGCCCGCTCAGCAGACTGGAGCAGGTGTTGTCAGCGAAAGAGCGCCTATGCTGCGGATGCTCCCCGTATGGAGTTAGCGCCCTCTCTTGAATCCGGGGACTGTTCGGCACTCTGAAGAATCGGGATGGTAGCGGTGATGGTCGTCCCAGGGAATGCGGAACCTATCGCTAACGAGCCGCCAAGATCGTGAACTCGCTCTTGCATTCCGGCTAAACCCACACCTGGGGCAGTGTCGTGCTCCCGTAGACGGCGCAACCGTTCCTCGGGAATTCCCTTGCCGTTATCGCTGATCTGGAGTTGAATCTGCTCCGCATCCGCCAGCAGGGCTACGCTCACTATGGAGCCGCCGGAGTGGCGATGAACATTAGTGAGCCCTTCCTGAAGAATACGGAACAGAGTCGTTTCCACGTCTCGATCCAAGCGTTCCAGATCGGGTGGAATATCGAGGTTCACCTCTATTCCGCTGCGCTCGGCAAACCCCTCAACGTACCAGCGAGCGGCGGAGGTGAGCCCAGCTTCGTCCAGCAGTGGCGGATGAAGCAAGTGTGAAATGGTGCGTGTCTCCGAGAGACACTCCTCCGCCGCCAGCATGCATTCGGAAAAGAGGGCTTTCTCTCTCTCCTCTTTCGCCATGCCAGACAAGAGGTCGAGGTTCACCTTGAGGCTCACGAGATATTGGCCGAGGCTATCGTGAAGTTCTCTGGCAATTCGTCTACGCTCGTCGTCTTGCAAACTCAGGATCCGGCCGCTCAGCCGGCGAGCGGCATCTTCGGCACGTCTTCGCGCCGTTATGTCGGTATTGATCTCTAGCCACCCGGCAAACCCGCCATCACGATTTCGCAAAGTGGTCCAGCGGCTTGCCACTGTGATCTCTGAGCCATCGCGCTTGACCTGGAGAAGCTCGCCTTCCCAACGGTCGGTCTTTTCGATCCTCGAAAGGGGAACAGGGCAACGGGTCCGAAGGAGTTCATTGGTTGACCTTCCTATCGCTTCTTCTTTTGTCCACCCGTAAAGGCGCTCCGCGCCCTGATTCCAATAGGAAATTCTGTCATTGGCTGTGCGAGCAAGAATTGCGTCATTCGCCAGATCGAGCAATCTGGCCTGTTCCATGGTCTGCGCCGTTTTCTGTTCGATTTCGGCGGCGCGCCGCCGGATCTCGTTCTGCATCTCCTGGATTCCAAGCATGAGCCGAGCCTCGCTTTTGCGGAGCGCGTTTTCGGTATCTCCCTGCTTGATCTTGGAGCGGCGGGTGGTTTCTACCAAGGAAACGACGATGCCGGAGACAAGCAGGAATGACACCGCCCCCGATACCTGAATGCGGTCGAGAGCTGATCGATCAGGTCCAAGGAACCAGTACCACCATCCGAACACCGACGTTAATGCGGTGAGGATCGAGGGACCGAAGCCGCAGCAGACGGCAGAAAATGTGACGGCAACAAAGGCGGTGACATACGGAGTACGGTCGCCGAACAAGGGCATTAACCAAATACAAAAAACGACGGCCACCAGCGCGATCACGACTGCCACACCGTAGCGCGTGACCGTGTCCATTAAATCTTGTCGTGATGGATTATTCCGAGACATAAGCCCAAGAGCCACATTCGCCACACATTCATAGATAGATTGTGCAGCAGAAATCCCCGCATCAATCAAGATGGGTGAAGCGTACTGCAACGGGGCTTTGTCGTACAGCTTCTACGCGTACCGTAGGGTAAAAAACACTCGCCAAAGGTCGCTTTCTACCTCCTCTTGGCGTCTCAGACAAGGCTTGGAAACGTCAAAAAGAAGGCGGCATGTCGCGCGAAGAAGAATCTCACTGCTCACGAGTCCCTCTGGCAGGTGCCTTGCGATTATCGAGCGCCTTCATCAACTCCGAAACGAGTACCATCAGCTGCTCTGGGTCGGGTTCTTTGCTGGCTGCGTCACATAATTCCTGCCAGGTTCGGTTTTCAGCATTCACGGTTCGTCCCCCTAAAAAAATCAGGTTGAGGAGTCCCAAGCTGCCCAGTGTGTTGTGTCGAACAGGATTGAGCAAACGGCATTCCAATCTGGCAAATTTAGGAACCTTAGGCCCGACAATGATTTAACGCGGTTCTTCTGCTCGTATCGGCGGGGATGTCTCAATCTGAACAGTAATTTTGTCACGGTTCGTTAAGGAGTATCGGCCCGACTCCATTACTGTAGATTGGGGACGTACAGCATTCGCTGTATATACTGGCAGTTTCAAGCGCGTTAGAAGTTAGGACTGGGTGCCCGAACGGAGCACGCATGCGCTCCACTTTCCGCCGCCCGTGATTCTTGCATGGTTGGCGGCCCAGCGTTAGTGGAGGACCCACGAGTGCCAAATCTCCGCATCCTGATCGCCGATGACCATGAGATCGTACGTCAGGGGCTCCGCTCTCTTGTTGAATCTCATGTCGGCTGGGAAGTATGCGGCGAGGCTGTCGATGGATGGGATTCGGTACACAAGACATTCGAACTAAAGCCCGACGTCGTCGCCCTCGATATCGGCATGCCGAAACTTAACGGCTTGGATGCGGCTCGTGAGATCCTCTGCCAGAATCCCAAGGCGAAAATTCTTTTTTTAACCATCTATGACACGGAGCAGGCAGTGAAAACCGCCATGCAGATCGGCGCAAAAGGTTTGATTCTCAAGTCGGATGCCGCTGCCGAACTGGTCGCCGCAGTCGAGGCAATTCATAGGAACTCGACATATTTCAGTTCACATATGAGTCAGGCCGTCTTACGCCCAGATCTTCGAGGCCATCGCCGATCACCCGAGAAGGACACCCTTACCCCGCGCGAGATGCAGGTCATCACATTACTGGCGGAAGGGAAGAGCACCAAGGAGGTGGCTTCACTTCTGAATCTGAGTGTGAAAACGGCGGAGACTCACCGCAGCAATATCATGAGCAAACTCGGATTGCACTCGGTTAGCGAATTGGTTCTTTATGCGGTGCGTAACAGTATCGTTCAAGCGTCTAACCCAACATCATCCTCCACTGACGCGCTTCCTCCAGAAGGACTCCACGGGCCACGCGATCCTTCGGCGTAAGAATAGAAGCGAATTTGCACGCTGCCCGTCTACGGAATCCTCGCCACGTGATCTAAGAAGTCCACGGGATAGCAATCCACGATAGCAACTCCGACACTGGCTTGGAACCAAAACTACATTCCGGAGGGCTTCAATGAAAATGCAAATAAGGCAGCTCTTCTGTTCCACGCTGTTGCTCGGCGTTACCACAACATTGGCAAGCGCGCACACCACGACTTCAACTCCGCAAACCGCAACTCCACCTGCACAGACGGCGACGCCCCCTGCACAGACCGCAACTCCCGCTGGGCAGACTGCCTCTCCCACACCCCAAACCGCGACGCCCCCCGCGCAGACTGCAACGCCAACGCCACAAACAACGCCGCCTGGGAGCACGATACCTTGCGATCCGATGACGAGTACTGGCACCGGTACGACCGCCACTCCGTCCGCAAGTAGGACAACGAACACGACCTCCCAACCGGCGGGAACGTCTCAGACCACAAGTCCGTCGACTAGTCCGAGCGCTGCATCGTCAAGCACGTCGACTACATCGCCGAACAGCTCGACGACCAGTACTCCGACCACCGGACAAACTGGAACGACTACGACGAACTCAGTGCCAGGAAAACCTAATACTCCGTGTCCCGCTCCTTTGCAGCAGACGCAACCCCACGGGACGGTAAATCCAAAATCGCATTAGAGCAACCCAACTACGACTTCAAGGAGCCATCATGGCAGGCAAAAATACCGCGGTATTCGGAAAACCTCGGCTCTAAAGAGCTCACCACTGTCAAAGCGAGTAAGGGGCCCGAAGGAGTCGCGGCCGGGGTTGGTTCCGGCGCAGTCCTGGGAGGGGCACTAGGATGGTTGGTAGGGATGGGAGCTCTTGCTATCCCGGGGATTGGCCCCTTCATCGCCGCAGGCCCAATTGTCGCCGCACTTGCTGGGGCGGGGGCGTAGGGAGCGCTGTCGGCGGTATCACTGGCGGACTCGTTGGTCTCGGAATTCCCGAGTTTGAAGCGAAACGCTACGAAGGCCGCGTGGTGAAGGGAGGGATTCTGCTTTCCATTCATTGCGACGATTCCAAGTGGGCAAAACTGGCAAAACAGATCCTCGAACAAACCGGAGCGCAGGAAATCGCCTCCATGGGAGAGGCGGCGGCTGATTACGAAACGAGCGACCGTCCGAGACCCGCAACTGGCACGTATGGACGCTAAAAAGTTCCTCTGCTGCTTGCGCTTCGTGTAGTTGATAAGAGAATGAAAGAGCGGGGCGACAAACAAATGGTTTCGCCCCGCGTACTTTTTGCTTCACATCGATTTCTACCGGCTCACATCGATTTGGTTCAGCACTTGCTGCACGTTGGGCACGGCCTGCGCCAACTGCTCGGCTTCCTTGCGCTGCGTGGGATTTTTTACCTTCCCTTTCAGTACCAGAACGCCGTTCTTTGCGTCGAACTTGATGTGCTCTTTATCCAATCCTTTCGCAACCAGGGCGGCTTTGTAGTTGTTTTCGATACCATTGTCCAGGTTGGAAGCGACGTTCTTAGCCTCCGACTCTAGGCCCACGGGCTGAACACTAACTTCGTTCACCACGATGCGGGTTCCGGCGTTGGCCTTGGCTACGTCGGCGGCCTGTTGTTTCGCGTCTTCAGAATGCAGTGTGCCCGTCAACGTGATGGTATTTTTGTCGTCATCTTCGCTTACACTCACATCTTTCAGGTCAGCTTGCTCGAGTGCCGTTTGGACCGAGGTCTTGTAGGTGTGTTCAGGCTGCTTCGAACACGCACTACCGGCCAAGAAGAGCGAGACGGCAATTACAATTGTCAACAGTTTCAAGTTCATGGCTCTGTTTCCTCCAAAACATGTTGGTGTTTGTGTAAGAGACACATCTAGCAAACAGTAAGAGGTGCCTAGGGCCTTGATCGATCCGTCGAATGCTGGACCGCAGGCAGTGATCATGCTGTAGGGACGAATTTGCTGATATAGTCGGGTAGGCGACGGACCACTCTTATACCGTAACTCCTGTATAAGTTTAGCCGCGCCACGATCGCCGGCCACTCCCTCAACCACTCCAGGCCAGACGCAATTCCTCCCATTTGCATCTGAGTGTTGTGCATTCGAGACTCTCAACTTTGCCTCCATCCCCGGGCGGCACCGGAGAGCCGGAGCTATTCCTGTCTGGGGAGCGAACCAATGGCGAAGGCAAGGCAGTTGGGAATCGCATTCTTCTCACGCTCCCGGAAGCTGAATATCGCACTCTGCGTCCGTTATTGAGCTTCGTTCACTTACCCCATCACGTTAGCCTGCACGAGCCCGGCGAGCGGATCGAGTTTGCCTATTTTCCGAACCGTGGCCTAGTGTCCCTCGTGGTGGCAATGAAGGAAGGAAAAACCGTCGAGGTTGGTGTTGTAGGGAACGAAGGATTGGTCGGAACACCGGCGGTCGTAGGCCTGAACAGAAGTCCACATCGCGCGGTTGTACAGATCGAGGGCGATGGATTCCGGGTCCGAACTGATGCCTTGCAGAGCATATTGCCGTCGACCCCTCAGCTTCAATTCAAGGCGAGCCGTCACGCGGTTATCCAGGGTCTGCAAGCCGCCCAGTCGGCCGCCTGCAACCGGCTCCATGGGATTGAGCGGCGGCTGGCGCGTTGGTTGCTGATCATGCAGGACCGGGTGGATGAGGCATTGCTCCGCATTACTCACGATTTCCTGTCGACAATGCTCGGGACTGACCGGCCGAGTGTCAGCCTGGCGGCCGGCATCCTCCAAAGGAAGGGAGCAATCGAATACGCTCGCGGCTCCGTGAAAGTCCTCAACCGGGCAAGACTCGAGGAATGTGCCTGCGAATGTTATGGGATTATTCAGCAGTTCAATGGTCCGCTGGGCCTCAAGTAGACGGGCGCCCCTCGATATACGGTGCGCTACCGATACCTTTTCCTACGCCCTAGACTTCTCATAGAAGTTGGGTTGCTACCTCAAAAACCTCAAAATTAAAACGAAAAATACAGGCTAGGCCGTATTGGCGCATCCCTGCGAGGATGCTTATGCTAAAAACTACTTAAGGAATCTGCCAACCCTCGTTTTGAGGTGAGGAGGCATCATGCTTTATTGGGCAATCATGTTCCTGCTCATTGCGCTCGTCGCTGCATTTCTGGGATTTGCCGGTGTAGCAACCGCGTCTGCTGGAATCGCGAAAATTCTGTTTTATATCTTCCTGGTCATGTTTCTCGTGAGCTTGATCGTAGGAGTCAGCCGGCGTGGCACGCGGGTTTGACCTTAAGAAACGCGTGATATTGAAAGTGTAAGGAAAAAAAGTATTTTCGGGCCACCGACCCCGTAAACTCTCTCCTTGGGTAACACAACCTGCGGGCGTTCCGTAACCGGAGCGCCCTTTTTTATCCTTCCAAGCGAGTGCCGCACGGTCTCCGGAAATCAGTTGGCGTGAAAACCCGATGGGGCTCATGGAGAACTAGCTTTGGAGCCCCATCATGCATTGGAGGGTGGCCGACGAGGCCTACTTGATGTTCGGGTTTGGCTTGCTGTAGTTGTCCTTTTCTTTGTCCTTGCTCTTGCCCTTGTCTGCACCGCAGGTTTCAGACACCATGTCGACCTTCGAGACGATGAATTGCTGGCCCGTCCCAGACATCCCGCTGTCCGACGATGTGGCGGAAGCTGCGCTGGACGCATCCGATCCATTGCCGAATGTGCCATGAACTGTGACGGTATGGCCTACGTGCGACGCGAAGTCCTGCGAGCCGCCCAGAGCCACGTCTTTTCCATGCTTATCCTGGAGGACGTACTTTCCGCCTTCGGATGCGATGCAACCCTTCAGCTTCTTCTCGCCTTTACTCTCGGCAGCGGGGCTTTGCCCCCCGGCGCTAGACATGTCCGGAGGTTGAGACGGTGAAGTTTGGGGCTGAGCAGACGGGTTTGTGCCCGACGGTTGCGGAGTGGTGCCAGGGGTGGTTTGCGCAAGCGCAGCCAGCCCGAACACCATGGCAAAAACAGTTGCGATAACAATATGTTTCATTCGTGTGCTCCTCACTCAGTGATTAGACGAGGGCGTAAAACTGTGTGGAGACTCCATTCTCCGCGAGTTTCCGGTTCGGCCCGAGAAACGCTCAATCATTGTGAGCAATTCCTCTCGCGGTGCAGCCTTCGCGCATATCGCGTCCACCCAACAATGTGCGCTGTCGGGAATGTTCGTATTCCCCGAATGCAGGATTACCGGCAGCATCGGACACCGATCTTTCAGCAGGGAAGCAAGAACCACGCCATCCATCTCGGGCATGTCGTAGTCCAGAATCGCCACGTCGGTTGAATCGGACGCCACGTGATCGAGAGCCTCCTCAGGCGACGAGGTTGCCAGGACTTCGAATCCCAAGCTCTCAAACACTGACTTGTAGAGTGAAAGCAGCGGTCGGGAATCGTCTACCCATAGCAGCCTGTAGCCTTTCCATGGCTGCGGCGAAATTGGACGTACCGCGCCGATCGCCGACGAGCCGCCTAAGGCTACGCTGCGTGAGATCTCAGCGGCGTTAACGGATTGAGCTTGGCGCATGAAAATTTCTCTTCGTTCCCACTTAAACTTAGGCCACGGTCGCAAAGTGAACAATGCAGGAAATCCTGTATTTGCGTACACCCACAGTGGTAGGACGACCAAGGCGGTTTGCCTAAACTCCGACAGGCGGATCTAGCGTCGTTCCCCTATCCCCGATGGCGCGGTAAGCGCAATAGCGCTAAACGTCAAAGACACGGTAAGCGGTAGCCGGCTGTTGTGACTGTAACAATGTAATCGCGACATTGTGCACCGCGATCCCCGCCGTTGTTTTTCCGCTCAAACTTCCATGATGGGCATGTCCGTGCACGATCAGGTCCGCGCCATGGCGGTCCACTACCTCCGCCAGGCGTGAATTTCCGAGATACGGATAAATCTCCGGCGCTTCTCCCGCGACCGTGGCGGCGATGGGTGCGTAGTGCAGTACCACTACTCTCTTGGAGGTCCGTAGCTGGGACATTGCCCGTTCCAGTTTCATGGCCTCGTCGATAGCTGCTTTCACAAAGGCCTTGACCTCGGGCTCCCCAAAGGCGGTCAAAACGCCACGGCCAAAACCGCCGATAAAGCCCTTCGTGCCCGCGAAACCCACTCCATCTCTCTCGTAGCCAGTGCCGTCCAGTACCTTGATTCCTTCCGCGGTCATCATGCGAATCAGTTCGGTTTCCTTGCCGCATTCGTAGTCATGGTTCCCGAGTACCGCAATGGTTGGGATTCGGAGGCGCACCAGAAGACTAAGAAGCGGTTCCATTTCCTCCGGGCGGCCAAAGTTCGTCAAGTCTCCGGCGATGACCAGTACATCGGCTTCATCCCGAACGCGGCTGAATTGCTCTTTAAGGATACCCAGTGCTTGTGCGGAGTAATGCAGGTCGGCAGTTGCAGCAATTCTCATGGATATCCGCTAGGCCGCGCCCTCTTTAGCCGCGACACTATCGAGCGGCCATTGGATTTTCTTTGCCCGGCAGCAGCGGTATTCCGAGATCAAGTCGTCTAAACCCCACTCTTTCACATCAATCGCGAACATATTTTCGTCCACCAGGCTCCCGCGGAAGCGAGCTCTGGGATCTGGATTCAAGATCCTGAGCATGAGCCGGTTCACCAGCTGCGTCCAGACGAGGAGTGGTACGTAGTGACTTTGGGCTGGGTAGATATATTGAAACAAAACCAGGTTCCAGAGCAGTATTTCCCAATGACCGTCGGCTAACTCGAGGATCCGGCTCCAATCGACCTGCCCGCTGGTGGCATAGATTATGTGGGCAATATCGGCGCCATCGAACCTTTCGCGGCGCACCACGAACATCTTGGAGGCTAACAGTTCCTCGGCGGCGAGGATTCTGGTTGGTACGCCCAAGATGGTTGCCGGCCGCGACCGCGCAATCCACGAATCGGTCACGGTGAGGGCGGCATTGCTCATCCCGGTGATGAAATCGACAAAAAAGTCGTCGCGATACGCTTTGGCGAGCCAGACCGGATCGCAGAGCTCACACCGGAAGTCGTAGCTGCTCAAGAGTTCCAACGCCAGCGATGCCGTTTCTGACGTGACGAAGATGTCCAAATCCTTGGCCGGACGGCGGACTCCAGTGTGCTCGTGCAGCGCGAACGCGCCCGAAACCGCGTGCGGAACCCGATGCTCCACGAGGAGTCGCAGGACGTCCCGATAGAGACGCTCCTGATCTGCGTGGAGTTCCGGTTCCGCAGACGAACTCACGGGCAAAGCCGCTTCCTCTAAGGACATGGCGACGACTTGGATGTAACGCCGCAGAGCTGCGGTTGTTTAGGGAATAAGGCTCTCGCGGCCAGACCGGAGAGACTTGGATGACGGCGGTGGACAACTATCCCGAAATCGGGAAGCCGTCCACCGCCGTCGGTTAACTAACGGTTCGGGTCAGCGGGCTGCTGATTGGACTTCGGAGGCTCGACCGCTCCGCGTTCCTGTTTCGCTTCCGCAGCGTACTTAGTCACGGTCGCGAGAAAGCGTTGCGTGCCCTCCGGAGGGCGCAGCTGCCCGGTAAGGATGTCCTTGAACGAAACTTCCTTTCCATACAAGTGACGCGTGTCATCGGTGTCTTGCTTGATCACCGCGCCATTTAATTCCAGGCCGGCGAAGATTCCCCGCGCTCGAGAGTAGCTCAGGACCTCCGATCGCATTTTCCAGTCGGTAGTGGCCTCCGCCTGGCGTCCGACCGGCCCGGCCGCCACGGATCCTTCTGCCCCCAGCTTGAATTTGCTCGAAAGCAGGTGTTCCATGCCCTTATCGTTCATGACCAGCATAACCACGTCAACCGCTTCTCCACCAAACTGAAGCCCCCAGCTTCCACCTTCAATCCTGATAGGAGCAGGCGCGCTCCAGCCGGAAGACGTGCGGCAAGTCGCAACCCCTTTGCCATAACGGGCGCCTAGGATGAAGCCACCCTTGATCATCGAAGGCACAACAGCAACGCACTTGGCGGATTCAAAAACTTCTTGGGGAACTCCCTTGTCGGGCGCTGCCATAATCTCGTCCAGAACGTTGGCAGCGGCATTGGCGCGTTTGACCTCGTCCGAGGTTTTATCGTCATCGTCCTTTGCGTATATCGCGCCGCTCATGGCGGCGAGCAACACGCCCATTGCGATTAATTTTCCGAGTGACTTCATAAACACCTCTCTCTCGTAAGTTGCCATTGCGGTGCTGGACGCGATGTTGACGTAGTGCGCGGCGAGTATCCATCAAGCGGACACTGTAGGAACCGGGTAATCGTTCCTTACGGCATTGTCTGTACGCAGTGGTTTGGAAACGCTGGATCGAGTTTCACCAGATGCCTTTGTCATTTCCGGTCAAACCGTGCGCGACCACCGCCGAGATGGCCAATGGCGGTAACAAGGGAAGACGCCGCAGTGCGCGCAAATCATGATGCCGCCCCGCTTGCATCAGCTGTGAACCATACAAGGTCATCGCGGTGAGCTTGGAAACCCGCAGGAACCCATTTCCGAAGCGAACGCCGGTACCAGGAGAATGTGCGGACGCGATGACTTCCTCCGGAAGTCGAAGCTCCCCGCCATAGGACTTGATGTAACTCTGGATCAAACATAGAAAGGTAGCGACGCCGGGCCAGATCCCCGCGCCATCTGCCGCTTTCCGGAGTTCGGTAAAACTCATAGGCTCGCTCTGCATCAGCAATGTCATGTCAATCATGTCGCATAGCCTGAAATAGAAGTGCCGATAAACTCTCTGGAGAGTAGAGATCACGATGCGCTCCTCAGGTGCCGGCACGTGAAAGTCATGTCCACCCACAGTCTTCCGGACCCGGTGGTCGATCACTCGCCTCGCCATATCGCCGTGTTCGCCAGTCTGCCCCAGGAAGCGGACGTGGATCTCAACTAACTCTGGTAGGTCAGGGACATGATAGTTCCACTTGCTTGCCAGACGGTCTCCCCAACTGCGCTCTACCGGTCGGGCACCAAACTCCTCCCGCATCACGTGTTCGACGCGATGTTCATCCGCAGTTGTGTAGAGGTCGAGATCGGAACCAAGGTCCGGCCAGTGATCCAGCGATTTGATTACCGCTATTTTGCATCCGCGCGATTCCAGGCCAGTACAGATTGACTGCAACCTGCCGATGCCGTATTCAATTCGCCCGCATTCATCTGCCAGCGAGTTTTCGCACCAAGTTGCGATCCGGCAGTTGCCCAGCGCTACCGCCGCATTCTTTAGAACGGTCAGCGCTCGTACAACCACGTGGTTCGCATCTGCCAGTGCCAGAAAATCTTTCAGCTGCTCGCGGTTCAGTTCATCGACATATCGCAAATCGCGCTTCAGATGTTCCAGATCCTCTGGTAAAGTTTCCCGATTGTTCTCGCAGTATGCACGGACCATCAGGCGCGAGAGTGTATCCATGTGTTGGGCCGGTCTCGGATCACCGCTCAATGTTTCCCCCATGGACGCAAAATACACATCTGTACTTGGACGTAAACTAGAGCCACAAGGTTTGTCTAACGGTGGGGTCTGGATTGACTATTCGAAACTACAGCGAAGACCGTATCTGCTTCTTTATCGCCTGCCGCTATCTTTGGTAAAGTGTTGGTCATCGCACAATTCAGCGGGCAGTTCGACCAACGCATTTATCGTAGGGATCATCAAAGTGGGGTGTGCCAAGGAGTGATAGCGTGCAAGTAAGTGCAATTCTTGTCATCAGTGACCGGCCATCGTCCACTGAATCCATGGGCCAGTTTTCTCCTCAGGAGCAATGCGAGTCTTCAAGAACTTCCATAACCTGCGCCGAAATTCTAGGGCAATCGGTGCTGGACCGTACGGTAGCGCGTCTTCGGAACGCGGGGATACGAACGATCTCCGTGATCGGGGGGCCGAACTTATATTCCGTCCGGTCGAATCGGGACGTCAAAACCATCGTGGTTCGCAACTCCTTCGCACGTTGGCCTGTGGCCCAGCAAACGGTCAGAGAACAATGTAACCAGGGGATTGAAACCGTTGTGATGATCGGCCTGGGCGCATACATCGACCTCAACGGCGATCCCAACCTCGTCAACGGCGGGTTCTCCGCCACGTTGCCGCCGGCTCCACGCCAGCCGGGCAGCCCAGCGACGATCGTCGACGCGGTCGATGAGCGGCCGACCGACGCGGTCTGGCGCAACGGCACGCTCTGGCTCGTCGCGACGTACCCTCATAACTTCGGCGGCGGCGCCGTCGACACGGTCCGGGTCATCCGCCTGTCGACCTCGGCGATCCCCA
>Ga0137409_10002697_pt1 | contig 18940 bp, 19 predicted proteins | sample CZODoug1_16funga_FD_122059 | JGI IMG/M metagenome (GOLD analysis project Ga0137409, IMG submission 122059) | Vadose zone soil fungal communities from Angelo Coast Range Reserve, California, USA - CZODoug1_16fungal (Hybrid Assembly) | ecosystem: Environmental > Terrestrial > Soil > Vadose zone... | reverse complement strand
GCCACGCAGCGGTTGCCGAGATCGGTGTGCGCGGCGTAGGAGAAATCCACCGCGGTCGCCCCGCGCGGCAGCGACAGGATCTTGCCCTTGGGGGTGAACACATAGACTTCGTCCGGGAACAGGTCCACCTTGAGGTGCTCGAGAAACTCGGCCGAGTCGCCCGACTGCGACTGGATTTCGAGCAGGCTTTGCAACCACTGGTGGGTCTTCTTCTGCAGATCGGAAAGCGAGGTGTCCGCATCCTTGTAAAGCCAATGGGAAGCCACGCCGGCTTCCGCAATCTTGTGCATCTCCTGGGTGCGGATCTGCACCTCGATCGGCGTGCCGAAGGGGCCGAACAGCGTGGTGTGCAGGGACTGGTAGCCGTTCGCCTTGGGAATGGCGAGGTAGTCCTTGAACTTGCCCGGGATCGGCTTGTAGAGGCCATGCAGCGCTCCCAGCGCGAGATAGCAGGCCGGCCCGCCGTTGACGATGATGCGAAAGCCGTAGACGTCGAGCACCTGCGCGAACGTGAGGTGCTTTTCGCGCATCTTGCGGTAGATCGAATGGAGATGCTTCTCGCGCCCCTGTACCTGGGCTTCCACGCCGGCGCTCTTCAGCTTCCTGCGTATCCCGTCGAGCACTTTGCTCACCACCTCGCGGCGGTTGCCGCGCGCGGCTTTCACCGCCTTGGCGAGCACGCGGAAGCGGTCCGGATAGAGGTGCTGGAGTGCGAGGTCTTCGAGCTCCTGGTAGATGCTGTTGAGGCCGAGCCGGTTGGCGATGGGGGCGTAGATTTCGAGCGTCTCGCGCGCGATGCGGCGCCGCTTGTCGGACTCGACCGCGTCGAGCGTCCTCATGTTGTGCAGCCGGTCGGCGAGCTTGATCAGAATAACGCGCACATCGCGCGCCATCGCCAGCAGCATCTTGCGGAAATTCTCGGCCTGGGCCTCGGCGTGCGATTCGAACTCGATCTTGTCGAGCTTGGAGACGCCGTCCACCAGGTCGGCGACCGGCTTGCCGAAGTTGCGTGAGATTTCGGTCTTGGTGACCGAGGTGTCCTCCATCACGTCATGGAGGAGGGCGGCGGTGAGCGCCTGCGAGTCGAGGTGCCACTCGGCGAGGATGCTGGCGACCGCGAGCGGGTGCGAGATGTAGGGTTCGCCCGACTGGCGGAACTGCCCCTCGTGCGCCTGCTCGCTGAAGTGATAAGCCGACTGCAGCTGCGAGATGTCCTCCGGCTTGAGGTAGCCGGACCAGTCCTTGAACAGCGTAGCGGCGGCTTCCGCCATTTAAGCTGTCAGCGTTCGGCTGTCAGCTTTCAGCTCGATTCGAACAGCCTTATCGCAGGTTTGGCTGATCGCTGATCGCTGATCGCTGATGGCTGGTTACGTCTGACCCTTGTTGAGGATCTCCGATCCGTAGCGCCCGGCGGCCAGCTCGCGCAGGGCGATCACGGTGGGCTTGTCGCGGCTCGCGTCCATCATCGGCTGCGCGCCGTTGGCGAGCTGGCGCGCGCGGAAGGTCGCCGCCAGCGACATCTCGAAGCGGTTGGGAATGTGTTTCAGGCAGTCGTCGACGGTAATGCGTGCCATATCGGTCAGTGCTCCAGTTACTTCATTCGGTTGATCACGTTGCTGTGGCGGTCGAGCTGGCGGGTCAGCTTGAGCCGTTCGGCCCGGATGATGCTACGCAAGTCCAGCGCCGCCCGGTTGAAATCTTCGTTAATAATAACATAGTCGTACTCGCCGACGTGGCTGATCTCGTCGCGGGCCGCGGCAAGCCGGCGCGCGACCGACTCTGCGTTGTCCTGGGCGCGGCCCCTCAGCCGCGATTCCAGCACCTCCAGCGACGGCGGCAGTATGAAGATGCTCACCACCTGCTTCATCAGCCGGCGCACCTGTTGCGCGCCCTGCCAGTCGATCTCGAGCAGCACGTCGCGACCTTCCGCGCGCTCGCGATCGATCCACTTCTGGGAGGTGCCGTAGCGATTACCGTAGATCACCGCGCTCTCCAGGAATTCACCCGCTTCCAGCATGCGCTGGAATTCCGGCAACGCCACGAAGTGATAATCGCGTCCGTTGACCTCGCCCGCCCGTGCCTGCCGCGTGGTGTAGGACACCGACAACTTGACCTCGGGCTCGGCATCCAGCAGCGCCTTGACCAGGCTGGTCTTGCCGCCTCCGGAGGGGGAGCTGACGATGTAGAGCGTTCCGCTCATGCTTCGCCGGGAGAGACGCCGGGCGATAGACGATAGACGGAAAAGCGCGCAGCGCGTCTCGCGACGCCGGTCGTCTCTCGTCTCTCGTCTCTCGTCTGTCGGCTCATTCGATATTCTGGATCTGCTCGCGCATTTGCTCGATCAGGAGCTTCATGTCGAGCGCGGCCTGGGTGACGGCGAGGTCGACCGACTTGGAGGAGAGGGTGTTCGCCTCGCGATTGAGCTCTTGCATCAGGAAGTCGAGTTTCTTGCCCATCAGCCCGCCGGCCGCGAGTATGCGCTTGAGTTCCACCATGTGCGCGGTGAGGCGCGCGAGCTCCTCGTCTACGTCGATCTTGGTCGCGAACACCGCCACTTCCTGCCGGATCCGCTCTTCCTCGCCGCTGCCCAGCGCCTCCTTGAGTCGGTTCGCGAGCTTCTCCTGGAACGCGGCAATCACCTGGGGCAGGCGCGGAGTGATTTCGGCAATGCGCCGTTCCATCGCGCCCGCGCGCTCGAGCAGCACTGCCTTCAACTTTTCACCTTCACGGGCGCGCGCGGCATTGAACTCGCGCAGCGCGGTTGCGAGCAGGTCGCGGCAGGCCGCCTGCAACTCGTCGAGCGGCAGGGGCTCGCTGGAAAGCACGCCCGGCCAGCGCAGCACTTCGGCCGCGGTCAGCTGACCCGCGCCCGCAAGGAGGGTGCGCACTTTGCGCTCCAACTCTTCGAGCTGGAGCATCAGCTCCTCGTTCAGCTTGAGCGCCTTGGACGCGCCCGCTGCCACGGAAAAAGACACGCGGCATTCGACTTTGCCGCGGCCGACCCGCTCAGCGAGCATCTCGCGCAAGGCGGGCTCGACGGCGCGCAGGTCATCGGGCAGCCGGAACTGGACATCGAGATAGCGGTGGTTGACCGAGCGCAGCTCGACCCCGAGCGTGCCGAACGGAAACTCTTTCGCCGCCGTGGCGTAGCCGGTCATGCTGTGTATCATTGGAAAGCCGTGAATGGTGAATGGTGAATGGTGAACGGCGGGAGATCGATATTTGCAGTATACGATTCACGATTTACGATTTACCATTTACGCCTTTGCGAAGATAGCACAACCAGGAACTTAGATGCGACCCAGTGGAAGAAGGCCGGACCAGATGCGTGCGGTGCGCCTCACGCGCGGGTACACACGCCACGCGGAAGGCTCAGTGCTGGTCGAATTCGGCGACACGCGGGTGCTCTGCACCGCGAGCCTGCTTGAGCGGCAGCCGCCGCACCTGAAGGGCTCGTCGCGGGGCTGGGTCACCGCCGAGTACGGCATGCTGCCGCGCGCGACCAATACGCGCGGCGACCGGGAAGCAGCGCGCGGAAAGCAGTCGGGCCGTACCCAGGAAATCCAGCGCCTGATCGGACGTGCGCTGCGCGCGGTGGTGGATCTCGCCAGGCTCGGCGAGCGCACGCTTCATCTCGACTGCGATGTGATCCAGGCCGATGGAGGTACCCGCACGGCGGCCATCACAGGCGCTTTCGTCGCGCTGCACGACGCGGTTGATCTGATGCTCAAGCGGCAGCTGATCGCAGCCACGCCGATCCTCGATTTCGTCGCCGCGGTCTCGGTCGGAATGCACGAGGGCCAGCCGGTGCTCGATCTCGATTACGCCGAAGACTCCGCATCCGATACGGACATGAACGTGGTGATGACCGGTGGCGGCGGGTTGATCGAGGTCCAGGGCACGGCGGAAGGCGCGCCGTTTTCGCGCAAGGAGATGGAGGCGATGCTGGACTTCGCGCAGAAGGGCATCCGTGAACTCATCGTGGCGCAGAAGGCTGCCCTGAAAGCCTGAGCGCTGATGAGAAGGCTTGTGCTCGCGAGCAACAACCCCGGCAAGCTGCGCGAGTTCCGGCAGATGCTGGCGCCGCTCGGCATCGAGGTCGTGCCGCAATCCGAGATCGGAATACCGGAAGCGGAAGAACCGCACCGGACCTTCGTCGAGAATGCGCTCGCGAAGGCGCGGCACACGAGCCGCCGCGCCGGCCTGCCGGCGTTTGCCGATGATTCGGGGATTTGCGTAGCAGCCCTCGGCGGCGCGCCGGGGGTGCATTCGGCGCGCTACGCCGGCGGCGCGGCGGGCGGGCGCCAGGACCAGGACGCGCGCAACAATCGCAAGCTCGTCGACGCGCTCAAGGACAAGACCGACCGGCGCGCGCATTACTACTGCGTGATCGTGCTGGCGCGCCACGCGGACGACCCCGAGCCGCTGATCGCCGAGGGCCGCTGGCATGGAGAGGTGATCGCGACGCCACGCGGCGCCGGCGGGTTCGGCTATGACCCGTATTTCCTGCTGCCTGAGCACGGCCGTACCGCTGCCGAACTCATGCCCGACGAAAAGAATGCCATCAGCCACCGCGGCCAGGCCATGCAGCGCCTGGTGGAAATGCTGAAGTACGCGGAATACCAGGCCTCCTGATTCACCGGTAATGGGTGATGCGTAATGGGTAATGCGACCAAGATTAAGGGCGTCGGGGTTTCCTCATCCCTCATCCCTCATCCCTCATCCCCGCAGTTCAAGGCGCTGCCCCCGCTCTCGCTTTATGTCCACATTCCGTGGTGCGCGCGCAAATGCCCCTATTGCGATTTCAATTCCCACGAAGCGCGGACCGCTGTCCCCGAGGATCGTTATGTCGCAGCGCTGATCTCGGACCTGGAACAGGCGCTGCCCCAGGTGTGGGGACGGCGCGTCCGTAGCGTGTTTTTCGGCGGCGGCACGCCTAGCCTGTTTTCCGCGCGCGGTATCGACGCGATACTGGTGGCGGTGCGCGCGCGCCTCGCGCTGGCGGCGGATGCGGAAATTACCCTCGAGGCCAACCCCGGCACAGTCGAAGCGGACAAGTTCCGGGCATTCCGCGCAGCGGGGGTCAATCGGCTCTCGCTGGGAATCCAGAGCTTCGACGCGCGCCATCTCAAGGCGCTGGGGCGTATTCACGACGGCGACGAGGCGCGCGGCGCGATCGAGATCGCGCGGCGCAATTTCGACAACCTGAACCTCGACCTCATGTACGGGTTGCCGGGACAAAATCCGGACGAGGCGGCTGCCGACATCGAGGTCGCGCTGGGCTACACCCCGCCGCACTTGTCCTGTTATCACCTCACTATCGAGCCGAACACCTATTTTCACCGTTTCCCGCCCGCGCTTCCCGACGGCGACGCCGCCGCCGCGATGCAGGAAGCGGTCGAAGCCCGGCTGGCTGCGGCAGGCTACGACCATTACGAGACGTCGGCATTCGCACGGTCCGGGGCGCAGTGTGCGCACAATTTGAACTACTGGAATTTCGGCGATTACCTCGGTATTGGGGCGGGCGCGCACGGCAAGATCAGCCTGCCGGATCGCATCGTGCGCGAGGCGCGGGTGAAGCACCCCGAGCATTACATGGAGTCCGCGGAGCGCGGCGCACCGGTGCAGGAAGCACACGAGGTAGGAGCGGAATCCGCCGGTTTCGAGTTCATGATGAACGCACTGCGGCTGAACAGCGGCTTCCCGTCACGGCTTTTCGAGGAGCGCACCGGCCTGCCGCTCGCGCGGGTGCTGCACGCGCTGGAGGAGGCTGAACGCCGCGGGCTGATCGAGCGCGACCACTTGCGCATTGCGCCGACCCTGCTCGGGCGGCGGTTTCTCAACGACCTGTTGCAACTGTTCATGGCGGACGCTCCCGGTCCGGTTGCCGCCCCGGCCGGGTCAAACTAATATTGCTTTCACACAGGAGAGGAGACCCCCCGTGATAAACCCCGGAAAGACACTCGTCTGCGCCCTGCTGCTTGCCGCTGTCGCGAATGGAGCGGTGTTCGCCCAGCAAGGGTATCCCGCCAAGCCCGTCCGCTTCATCGTGACCTATCCTCCCGGTGGAAGCTCGGAGGTGATGTCGCGCATCGTCGGGCAGCAGCTCACCGAGTATTGGGGGCAGCCGGTGATCGTAGAACCCCGGCCGGGCGCGGACGGCTCCATCGGCATGGAATACGCGTCGAAGCAGCCTGCAGACGGCTACACATTCCTGCTGGGCAACTTCGGCCCCGTCGTCGCCAAGCCGCTGCTCGCGAAAGTTTCCTACGACTGGAAGCGGGATTTTATTCCGGTGTCCCAGATCACTTATTCGGCCAACATCCTGGTAGTGCCCACGACGATGCCGGTGAAAAATACCAGGCAACTGGTTGCGCTTGCGAAGGCACGCCCGGGGGAGCTTACTTACGGCACCAGCGGCCCGGGTAGCATGTCGCACTTCGCGGGCGAGATGTTCAAGCGTCTGGCGGGCGTCAAGATGATCGCGGTCAACTACAAGGGCAACGCGCAAGCGATTACGGACATCATGGGCGGCCAGATCACCACCATGTTCTCGGACGCGGTACCTGCGATGACCGGGTTGAAAACCGGCAAAGTGCGCGCGCTCGCGGTCACCAGCGAGAGCCGGTGGCGCTTTACGCCCGAGTTGCCGACCCTGGCCGAGGAAGGCGTCAAGGGCTTCGCGGCCGTCAACTGGTGGGGCGTCCTGTTTCCGGCGGGCGTGCCGCGCCCCATAGTCGACAAGGTCGCGGCGGATCTGGCCAAGGCGCTCGCGGCGCAGAACGTGAAAAGCAGGCTCGGGGAACTCGGCGTCGAGACCAAATCGAGCACGCCGGAGCAATTCGGCGCGTTCATGTCGGGTGAAGCCGCGCGCTGGGGCAAGCTCATCGAGCAAGCCGGCCTCAAGATCGAGTGACGCGCGCGAAGACCAGATCCCATACGCCGTGGCCGAGCTTGAGGCCGCGGCTTTCGAACTTCGTCAGCGGACGATAGTCGGGGCGGGGAGCGTAGCCGGGCGCGGTGTTGGCAAGCAGCGGCTCGCCCGCCAGCACCTCGAGGATCTGTTGCGCGTAATCCTGCCAATCGGTCGCCACGTGGAGGTAGGCGTCCGGTTTCATGCGTGACGCGAGCAGCCGCACGAACGGTGGTTGCAGCAGCCGCCGCTTGTGATGCCGTTTCTTGGGCCATGGGTCGGGGAAGAAAACGTGCACGCCATCGAAGCTGCCGACCGGGATCATGTGCTCGAGCACGTCGAGCGCGTCGTGACGGATCACGCGCACGTTGGCCAGCCCGGCTTCGGCGACGCGCTTGAGCAGGCTGCCGACGCCGGGCGTGTGGACCTCGACACCGAGGTAATCGTTTTCGGGATGGCTCGCGGCGATGCCGGCCGTGGTTTCGCCCATGCCGAATCCGATCTCGAGGATCTTCGGCGCGGTGCGCCCGAAAACCCGTCCGAGGTCGAGTGGCTCGGGCTCGTAGTCGATACCGAATCGGGGCAGCAGCTCGTCGCAGGCCCGCCGCTGCGCATCGGTCAGGCGTCCCTGGCGGAGCACGTAGCTGCGGATCGGGCGGCGGGAGAGGTTCATGGCGGCGGGCCGACTTGAATTCTCGCAGAAGCGGCGCGGCGCAGGGCTACAACTTCAGTAGGCTGATGCCGGCGGCGGAATTCGCGCGCTTGCGGCCACGCTGGAGCCAGGCAACGCGGGCGGTGGTGGGCGCTTGAGGGAAATGCGTGACAAGTGATAGGTGATAAGTGATAGGGGTCTAGAACCGGCACTGCCGGGAATTCTTATCACCTATCACCCGTCACCTATCACTTTTTTTCTCGCCGCCGGTCTTGGTAATAAGCCCGGTGGTGGGAGAGCTGGGGGCGGCGGAGTAGAGCTTCTTCGGCATGCGGCCCGCGAGAAATGCCGCACGGCCCGCTTCAACGGCTTTTTTCATCGCGGTGGCCATCAGCACCGGGTTGCTTGCGGCAGCGACCGCGGTATTCATCAGCACGCCATCGCAGCCGAGCTCCATCGCGATCGCGGCGTCGGAAGCAGTGCCCACGCCGGCGTCCACGATCACCGGCGCCTTGGCGTTCTCGATGATGATCTGCAGGTTCCAGGGATTGAGGATGCCCATGCCCGAGCCGATCAGCGAGGCGAGCGGCATCACTGCCACGCAGCCGATTTCCTCCAGCTGTTTCGCGATGATGGGATCATCCGAGGTGTAGACCATCACCTTGAAGCCGTCCTTGACCAGTATCTTGGCTGCGGCGATCGTGTCGACCACGTTGGGGTAAAGCGTCTTCGGGTCGCCCAGCACTTCCAGCTTCACCAGCTCGTGGCCGTCGAGCAACTCGCGCGCAAGGCGCAGGGTGCGCACCGCGTCGTCGGCCGTGTAGCAGCCGGCCGTATTGGGGAGCAGGGCGTATTTCGAGGGCGGCAGGTAGTCGAGCAGGCTCGGTTGCTTCGGGTCCTGGCCGATATTGGTGCGGCGGATCGCCACCGTGACGATCTCGGCGCCGCTTGCTTCCACGGCCGCCTTGGTCTCGGCGAAATCCTTGTACTTGCCGGTGCCGATCAGCAGGCGGGAGTTGTACGACTTGCCGCCAATCACCAGCGGGTCGAGATTTTCATGTGGTTTCATGACTGAGGTTCAAGGGTCAGGGTACAAGGTTCAAGGATTCGAGCTCAGCCGCCGCCGACCGCGGCGACGATTTCAAGGCGGTCACCGTCGACGATCCGCTGCTCGGCGTGCCGGCTGCGCGGCACGATCTCGCCGTTGCGCTCCAGGGCGACGCGTTTTCCCGCGAGATCGAGCTTCGCGATCAACTCGGCGCAGTTGATCGGCGCATCGAGTTGCCGCCGCTCGCCGTTGATGGTGACCGATATCATGCCGCTGGGCCGCAACGAGGGAACGTCATTTTCACGCGTTGCCCTGCCTTTGGCAACACGCACCCAATCGCTTAGAATTGCCGTCCGCGCGGGTGTAGTTCAATGGTAGAACGGCAGCTTCCCAAGCTGCATACGACGGTTCGATTCCGTTCACCCGCTCCAGATCGAAAAAAGGCCGCTGATGTGGCCTTTTTGATTTAGGGAGTGAGTCCGGGAATTCGATGAACGTGCCTGCGCACGTTCGAGCCGGCGAACGCCCGACAGGATGCAGCCTGTCGGGCCGGGATGGCCCATCACCCATTATTCGAGCTTGATTCCGGCCGCCTTGATCACTTTGGCCCATTTGTCGATCTCCGCCCGGAAAAATGCTGCGAACTGCTCCGGGCTTCCACCGCCAGCCTCTGCACCCTCGGCCGCGAGGCGCGAACGCATGTCGCTGGAATTGAGTACGCGGCCGATGTCCTGATTGAGCTTGGCGATCACGTCCTTCTGTGTGCCGCCCTGCACGGAGATGCCATACCAGGAATTGGCTTCGAAACCGGGCAGCGTGTCGGCGACAGTCGGCACGTCGGGAAGCGCCGGCGTGCGCTGCGTGCCGGTAACAGCCAGCGCCCGCAGCCGTCCCGACTTGATGAGGGGCACGGAAGGAATGGCATTGCCGAACATCCACGTGATCTGGCCGCTGATGAGCGCGATGTTGGCCGGCCCGGCGCCCTTGTAGGGAACGTGGATCATTCTTACACCTCCCATCTGCGACAGCAATTCGCCCGACAGGTGCGTGGAGGTGCCATTACCGCCCGATCCGTAGGTAACCTGACCCGGACGACTCCTGGCAAGCGCGATCAACTCCTTTACCGACCGCGCGGGTGCAGAAGGGTGAGCAAGAATCACGTTGGAGGAGTAGGCAACTTTGATGACAGGCGCAAGGTCGCGCACCGTGTCAAAAGGTAATTTCCCCAGCAGGGTGGGATTGGTGGTGTGGCTGGTGGACACCATCAGCAGGTTGTAGCCGTCGGGAGGCGACTTGGCAACGAGTTCGGTACCAATTACGGTGCCGCCGCCGGCACGGTTTTCCACGAGGACCTGCTGACCCCAGGACTCGGTCAGCTTCTGCGCAATGACCCGCGCCAGGATATCGTTGGGACCGCCTGGCGCGAACGGGACGACGATTCGCACCGATTTAACCGGATAGTTCTGGGCCCCGACCGTGTCACTTGCCAGCCATGCCAGCAAAAATACGCCGGCCAGTCCGGCTGCTGCGCCGCCATATTGTTGCATGAAGGGCTCCTCGCTATTTTGTTGAACTGGACGCCGGATGAACGGCTCTTACCGTTCGTTCCATCCGGCGTAGTTCAGCGGCGGCTCGATCCGTCCGCTGAACTCGGTAATTCTAGCGTGTTCAAAGTATTGTTAAACTGGCTGCTCGATTAGGGGGCTCCACCATGAAATTCCTCAAGTACTCGCTGATTGCGCTGGGCGGTCTCGTGATTCTGGTGGGCGTGGTGCTGGCGTATGTCGCGGCGACGTTCAATCCCAATCAGTACAAGCCGCAGATCGTGCAGGCGGTGAAAGAAAAGACCCACCGCACCCTCAAGCTCGAGGGCGACATCGGGCTTTCCTTCTGGCCGAGCATCGGGGCGAAGATCGGGAAGGCCTCGTTGTCGGAACGATCGAGCGAAAAGGAATTCGCCGCGGTCGAGGAGGTGCGCGTCGCGCTCAAGTTGATGCCGCTGCTGTCGAAGCAGGTGGTCGTGGACACGGTTCGCGTCAAAGGGCTGCACGCGAACATCGTGAAGACGAAGGACGGGGGCACCAACGTGGATGACCTGGCCGGCGAGCCGCCCGCGAAAGGGGCGCCCGCGGCGAAGGAAACGAAAACGGACTTTGCCGTGGATATCGCGGGTGTGGAAATAGTGGACGCCGTGATCTCCTACGCCGATCAGGCGGCGGGGGCTCAGTACGTGCTGGCCAAGCTCAACCTCAAAACCGGCAGAATTGCACCAGGCGTGCCGACCGCGGTGGATTTTTCCGTGCACGTGCAAGGCGACAGACCCAAGGTGGATCTGCCCGTCACGCTGAAGACGCGGCTCACGCTGGATGCGGCGAAGCAGTCGCTGGCGCTCGATGACCTCGTGCTCGAAGCCAAGGGCGCGGCGGCGGGCCTCGCGAACCTCGCGATCAAATTGACCGGCAGCGCGAGCGTCGACAATGCCAAGCAGCATGTCCGTGCCGCGCTGGCGGGCAAGCTTGCGGACAGCAGCATCAAGGCGCAGATCGAGATTGCCGGATTTGCGGCGCCGGCGATCCGCTTCGACGTGGAAGCGGACCAGATCGACCTGGACCGCTACCTGCCGCAGCCGGCGCCGGGGGGCGGAAAGCCCGGCGGCGACCACAAGCAGGCGGCAGCCAAGGAGACGCCGATCGACCTCACCGGGCTGAGAAGCCTGCATGCCGATGGCAAGCTGAAGATCGGCGCGTTCAAGGCCAATAACGTCAGGGCATCGGACGTGCGTATGGACCTCAAGGCGCAGGGCGGACACGTGGACATTAATCCGCTCAACGCGACCTTCTATCAGGGTGCCCTGGCAAGCCACATCGCGATCAATGCCGCGCCAGCGGTGCCGACGTTTGCGGTGAAGCACAATATGAACGGTATCAGCATCGGCCCGTTCCTCAAGGACCTCGCCAACAACGACATGCTCGAGGGCAAGGGCAACGTGACCGTGGACGTGACCACGCAGGGCAACACGTTCGGTGCGATCAAGCGGGCGCTCAACGGCACTGCCGCCCTGAACCTGGCCGACGGCGCGGTGAAGGGCATCGATATTGCCGGTTCGATTCGCGATGCCAAGGCGAAACTCGGCGCGCTGCGCGGAGAGCAAGCCCAGGCCGCGGACAAGAGCCAGAAAACCGATTTCTCCGAGTTGACGGCGACGTTCGCCATCAAGAACGGGGTCGCTCACAACAATGACCTTTCACTCAAGTCGCCGCTGCTGCGCGTGGGCGGCGAGGGCGACGTCAACATCGGCGAGGACGCGATCAACTACCTGGTGAAGGCCTCGATCGTCGGCACGTCCAAGGGGCAGGGCGGTCGCGAGACGGACGAGCTGCATGGCCTCACCGTGCCGGTGCGCGTCGCCGGGCCACTCGCGGCACCGTCTTACAAGCTCGATTTCAACGCGATGGCGACCGACACCGCCAAACAGAAGGTGATGGACGAATTGCAGAAACGCCTGGGCGGAGGCGCCGCGGCGGGCGATGCTGCGAAGAAAGACGAATCCAAGCCGGGCGGCAGCAACCGGGATAAACTTCGCGGCTTGTTTGGTCGTTGAAGTGCTGTTAAACCCGGGCGTCCGGGGCGCAGAAGCCACAGCTTCAGCACCCTGATCGCCGGTTTCACTCCTCGCGTTCGAGCGGACGAAGCATCGCCGTTCAACGCTCGGAAAATGATCTCAACCCCCGAGCATCATAGTGCCACCCGGCGCAGTTCACTATTCCCGGGGATTTATCTCCACTAATAGTGATTTCTCGCTACCGGTATATACTTTTCCTCACTAGATGACTGTCACCTAAGTTAGGTATTGCCATGTTCATGATCCTCGGTGCAGCGATGTTCTTGGTACTCATGGTATCTGCGGTACTTGGCGTGGTCATGCTCTTGATTGCCTCGGGCTTGGCTGTGACCCGCATTTGGAGGCGTGCTGGCCTCATCATGGTCAGTGCTGGAGCTATTGGCGCCGCTCTTGGCGTATCGGCTCTACTGGTTCTGAACTGGCTACTTGGTCCCACGGATACTCCCGTTGAGACGTGGATGATATTTTGCGCTGCGGGATTCGGATGGGCCGCGCTGATATCCGGAATCGTTGTCGTCTTGATTGCGCTACTCCGGCAACCCAATAGTTGGTCAGAGCGTAGGAAACACAGCAATGCCTAACCACCGAATCGAGCCCGCTCCCTTTGGCCGCCCGACCTGCAAAGCGCGTTGCCGTTTGCAGGCGGCTCATTCGGAACGTTAACTTCTGATATCAATCCCGAACCCTTGGCGTTAATGGCTCCCGGCATCTATCCGCGTTTATCTGCGTTTATCTGCGGCTACAGTAAATGCCCGGTTTTTCCGCGAAGCTGATCACCTGGCAGAAAAAGCACGGCCGCCACGACCTGCCGTGGCAGGGCACGCGCGACCCTTACGTCATCTGGCTTTCGGAGATCATGCTGCAGCAGACGCAGGTGGCGACGGTTACTCCGTATTTCAACCGGTTTCTCGCGCGCTATCCCGGCGTGGCGGCGCTCGCCGAGGCGCCGCTCGACGAAGTGCTGCGCTTGTGGAGCGGTCTCGGCTACTACTCGCGCGCGCGCAACCTGCACGCGGCGGCACAGGAGATCGTGACGGCGCACGGCGGGCAGTTCCCGCGGCGCTTTGAGCGGGTGGCGGCGCTGCCGGGTATCGGGCGTTCCACTGCCGCTGCCATCTGCGTGTTCGCGTTCGGATCGCGCCACGCCATCCTGGATGGCAATGTCAAGCGCGTGCTGGCGCGCTTCCGCGGCATCAAGGGCTACCCGGGAGAGAAGAAAGTCGCCGATTCGTTATGGCGCGAGGCTGAACGATTGCTGCCCCGGCGCGGGGTCGAAGCCTACACACAGGGGCTGATGGATCTGGGCGCGACCGTGTGCCGGCGCGCGAAACCGCATTGCGCCGAGTGCCCGGTCCATGGCGAATGCATTGCACTGCGACGCGGCTGGGTCGCGAGCCTGCCCGGGCCGCGGCCGCGCAAGCAGATCCCGCATCGACGGACCATCATGCTGGTAATGACCCGCGCCGGTGAAGTGCTGCTCGAGAAGCGCCCGGTGGCGGGCATCTGGGGCGGTATGTGGTGCCTGCCGGAGGCCGCAAAGAAAGCCGACCTGGAAGCCTATTGCCTCAAGCACTTCGGCGCGCACGTCACCGAGGTCGAGGAACTGGCGACGATCGCGCACGGCTTCACGCACTTCAGTCTCGATATCCGGCCGCTGCGCGTGAGAGTGTCAGCGCTCGTGCCCAGCGCGGCCGAACCGGGTTCGGTTTGGCTGCCGTTTGAAGAGGCGCGCAGCGCCGCGATTCCGGCGCCGGTGCGGCGCATCCTCGCCGCGCTGTAACTCCTTTACCAGAGGTCGATTTTGCCGCCGGCAGCGCGGATCTTCTCCGCGCGTGCCTGGAGGTAGCGCTGGAAGCTCGGCTCGGTGCGGTACGCCTCGCTCGCGACGTAGTCGAAGCTGGAGGCGAGGTGGAAGGGTTTCAGATAGGCCTCGATTCTGAAAACTTCCCTGCCGCCCGCATCGAAGAACACGATAGTCGGCGTGTACGCCACTTTCAGTTTGCGCCCCCACTGTCCGGCCGTGAGGGTCTGGCCCTGCGGCGTGTTCAGCCGCTCCACGCCGAACAGTTCGAGACGTGCAATCTCGAACTTCCCGGCCAGGGCGCGCACCGCGGGATCAGCGAACCCCAGGCGGTGCATTTCGTCGCAGGCGGCGCATTGCCGCTGTTCGAACACGACGGCAAGCGGGCGCGCTGCGGACTTGCGCGACCGGTCGAGATCGAGCGGCGGCTTGAGAAAGAAAGGCTGGTCGTGGAGCCGGCCGCTCGCGGGCTCGCCCGCGTGGTGCTGCAGATAGGCGGCAAAAGAAGTTACTCGTTCCTGCTTTCCTGCCACGTAGTCGAGCGCCACGCCGAACTTGTGAGGGGGGTAATACCCGTTGAGGCGCAGCACGACTGCGCCCTTCTCGTTGAAAAACAGGAGCGTCGGGGTGAATTGCACCTTGAGTAGCGCCGCGAGCGTTTTTTCGCTCATCGTCCGGCCGTCGCTCCAGGTCACCTCGCGGTCACCCCAGATGTTGACGGCGACCGCGTCGAAGTGCCGGCGCGCCTTATCGGCGAGGTCTTTCTGGCTGAAATTGACACGCATCAGTTCGCGGCAATACGGGCAGCCGTCCTGGCCGAAATAGACCATCAGGCGCCGGTCGTGCCTGGCGGCCTCGCGCACGTCCTCACGGAAATCGAGGAAGGTTTCCCTGAACCACGGCGGGATGTCGATCGCGTTCGGGCTGGGATTGAACGCGTCGGAGGACGGTGTCGCCGCCTGGACCGGAAGCGGTGCAGCGAACGTCAGCATAACGAGCAAGGTGCCACGGACGAACCAGCGATAACGCAAGTGAACGGGAGATCGAGTCACCAGTCGCCCGTCACGCGTCATCCGGCCGCAAGGCCTTGCTTGACCAGCAGCGCGCGCACGCGCTCGAGGCGGCGGCCTGCGTCGGTCAGCTCCAGCAACTCCTGCTTAACGCGCGCTTCGAGCGGCAGCACTTCGGCCAGGCGGAATCCCAGCCACGCCGCATCATCGAGCCTGAGCGGCGAGGGGAAGCGCTCGGTGCCGACCTTTTCGACGATCGCCTGCAACACCTCGCGGCACAGCGGATCCACCGCATCCGCCCCGCTATCGGGCGGCAGCAACTCGACCGTGGCCGAGATCAGGTGGTTGGAAGCAACCTGCATGTCGCGGATGCGGAAGCGCCCGCCACCACGGGCAACCAGGTGGAATACGCCGAGCTGCGGCATGTCCCACTGCTCGATGGCTGCGAGGCACCCGACTGGCTCCGGCACCGCCGCGGTCCCGACCTCGTGCCCCTCCTTGATCAGACACACGCCGAACGGGCGGTTCTCGCGCAGGCATATCTTGGTCATTTCGATGTAGCGCTGCTCGAACACCTTGAGCGGCAGCACGCCGTCCGGGAACAACACGGTGCCCAAAGGGAAAATGTGGATTTCCTGGTTGGGATCCGGCATCACGTCAGCCGATTAGTGATTCGTGAATGGTGAATAGTGAATGGACAAAGTCGAGCGGCGGCCGTTTCCATTCACCAATCACTATTCACGCCTCTTCAAGACAGCTCGCGGTGCCTCACCTGCACCGACGTGCGGTCGCGGAAGAGCCCCGCAAGCGCCTCGACCAGATAGACCGAGCGATGCTGGCCGCCGGTGCAGCCGATCGCAACGGTGAGGTAGCTGCGGTTGTCGCGATCGAAGGCAGGCAGCCAGTCAGCGACAAAGCGCCGGATATCCTCGAGCAGCTTGCGCGTCGCCGGATCGGCACCGAGAAACTCGACCACCGCCCGGTCGCGCCCGGTCAGCGGGCGCAGGCGCGGGTCGTAATTGGGGTTGGGCAGGCAGCGCGCATCGAACACGAGGTCGGCGTTGAGCGGCACGCCGTGCTTGAAGCCGAAGGATTCGAACAACAGCGTGAGGCCGGTATGCGGCAGCCCGACGAAATCCTTGACCCAGCCGCGCAGGGTGTTGGGGCCGAGATCGCTGGTATCCACGCGGTGCGCGAGGTCCGCGATATCGGCCAGCAGCTCGCGCTCGCGCTCGATGCATTCGGTCAGCGTCAGCTTGTCATCCGCCAACGGGTGGCGCCGCCGGGTCTCGGAGAAGCGCTTGAGCAGCGTGTCGGTCTTGGCTTCCAGGAACAGCACCCGCACGTCGCGCCCGCTTTTGCGGAATTCCGCGAGTTCCGCGGGCAGCCCGGCGAGCGCCTCGGGGTAGCGGATGTCGACGCTCAGCGCGACCCGTTCCTGACCGGTCCCGGCGAGATGGTCCACCGTCTGCTGCAGCAGCGGCAACGGGAGGTTGTCCACGTAGTGATAACCGATGTCCTCGAGCACATTGAGCGCCACGCTCTTGCCCGAGCCGGAGAGACCGGTGATCAGTATCAACTGCATGCTTCGCTGCGGCGTGATAGGTGATAAGTGATCAGTGACAGGAGTTTAATATCGGCGAAGCCGGGTGTCCCTATCACTTATCACCCGTCACTTGTCACGCTTCATCTGGTCGGACTGGCGCTCAACGAATTCCTGGGTGCTGTCGAAGCCACGCAGCTGGAGCACGTAGTTGCGCACGGCAGCCTCGGTGAGAACCGCTAGGTTGCGGCCAGCCGCCACGGGTATCGACACTTTGCGTATATCGACGCCCATGATGCGTTCGGACCCGGCATTGAGCGGCAGGCGTTCCATCCGCGCCGTCGGCTTGCTGAGGTGAACGATGAGCTTCAGATTCTTGCGCGGGCGCAGCGCCGCTTCGCCGAAAATGGTGCGGATATTGAGGACTCCCAGACCTCGGACCTCGAGAAAGTCCTTCAGCAGCACGGGGCAGCGTCCTTCCACCGTCTCGGGACCAATGCGGTAGAGCTCGGTCACGTCGTCGGCGATGAGCCCGCTACCGCGGCTGATCAGTTCCAGCGCGAGCTCGCTCTTGCCTACGCCGGAATCACCGGTGATCAGCACGCCCATGCCGAGCACGTCGAGGAAAACGCCGTGCGCGGTGGTGCTCTCGGCCAGTGCCCGGGCAAGGTAGGGGCGCAGCATCCACATCAACTCGACGCTCGCGACCGGCGAGTGGAACAGGGGTGTGGACGTGGATTCCGCAACCTCCGCGAGCGGCGACGGCGCCCGCTCGACGCCGGCGACGATGAAACAGGCCAGTTCCCGGGTGGCGGCCTTGGCGACCACCGAGCGGCAGCTCGCGGCATCGAGACCGTTGAGGTAAGCGACCTCGGAGGCGCCCAGCACCTGGATCAGGTTGGGATGGATGAAATTGAGGTGACCGATCAGTCCCTGCGAGGAGTCCTTGGTGAGCTCGCTGTTGAGTGCCTTGGCGCCGCCGTTACGCCCGGCAACCCACTCCAGCTTGAGCTTCTCGCGGTTGTCCTCAAACAACCGGGCTATGCTGACCTGCGGCATGGGGCTCCCAGTGGGTTATCAACTGGTGAAGCTCCGGCGCGCCGGCGGCCGCCAGCAGCCGCTCGCGGAACACCTTGTCGCTGAATATCTGCGCAAGTTCGGAGAGGATTTGCAGGTGCACGTCGGTCGCGCGGTCAGGCACCAGCAGCACGAAGATCAATGCCACCGGCTGGCCGTCCGGCGCATCGAAAGGTATCGGCTGTTTCATGCGCACCAGCGCACCGAGCGCCTCCTTCAGGCTCTTGATGCGTCCATGCGGGATCGCCACGGTCTGGCCGAGCCCGGTCGAGCCCAGCTTCTCGCGCGCGAACAGGCTGTCGTACACCTGGCTGCGCGCAATCTGGTGATTGTTCTCGAACAGCAGTCCGACCTGCTCGAACACGCGCTTCTTGCTGCTCACGTCCAGGTCGATGATGACGTTGGGCAGCGGCAGCAGCTTGGAAACCAGGCTCATGCTGGGACCCCGGGGTGAGCGTCCGCCTTCATCCCGGTATCACTTGCCGGGCTGGTGTTTGAGCGCGGCGCCGTCGTGGCGATGCTCAAGGGATTTTTCCTTGTGCTTGAGTATGGAGCGATCGAGTTTGTCCGCCAGGCCGTCGATGGCGGCATACATGTCGCCCGCCGTGCTTTCGCAGAAGATGTCCTTGCCGCTCACGTGGACGCTGGCCTCGATCTTTTGTTGCAGCTTCTCGACCGTGAGGATGACGCTGACGTCGATCACGTGGTCGAAATGGTGCGTGATGCGCTCGAGTTTGCTCGACAGGTAGTCGCGGATGGCCGGTGTGATTTCGAGATGATGTCCGGTCAGGTGCAGGTTCATGTTTTGCTCCTCGGTATTACAGGGATTTTCTGAGGTTGACAGGAAGTATCTGCAAGGATTCCCGGTACTTGGCGACGGTGCGGCGCGCGACCACGATGCCCTGTTGCGAGAGGATCTCGGAAATCTGGCCGTCCGAGAGCGGTTTGCGCGCGTTCTCGGCCGACACCAGCTGCTTGATCAGCGCCCGGATCGCGGTGCTGGATGCGGAGCCGCCGGCCTCGGTGGTGACGTGGCTGCCGAAGAAGTACTTGAGCTCGAAGGTGCCGCGCGGCGTCGCCATGTATTTCTGCGTGGTGACGCGCGAGATGGTGCTCTCGTGCAGGCTGAGCGTCTCGGCAATTTCGCGCAGCACCAGGGGGCGCATCGCCACTTCGCCGTGCTCGAGGAAGTGGCGCTGCCGGTCGACGATCGCCTGCGACACGCGCAGGATGGTCTCGAAGCGCTGCTGCACGTTCTTGATCAGCCAGCGCGC